>Ga0102592_1000725_pt1 | contig 47314 bp, 51 predicted proteins | sample AraplaCol_mMF_r2_FD_76861 | JGI IMG/M metagenome (GOLD analysis project Ga0102592, IMG submission 76861) | Arabidopsis root microbial communities from North Carolina, USA - plate scrape MF_Col_mMF_r2 (SPADES assembly) (version 2) | ecosystem: Host-associated > Plants > Roots > Endosphere...
CGGTGCCGGTGGTGACCCAGCCCGACGGCACCGAGGGCAAGGTCGAGAACCACAATGTCGGCAAGTTCCGCGCGACCTTCGACCTGCACCTCACCCAGCAGGGCACCTACAAGGTCGCCGTGGTCAACGAGGGCGTGTTCGGCAGCTACATGCTGAACGGCGAGCGCAAGATGCTGCCGCGCGGCACCAACACCGCCAATCTCGCCGCGGCGATCCCGGCCGGCGCCACCGACGTCCAGACCGCCGAGAATGTCTCGCGCAACGAGATCTTCATCACCCAGGGCGCGCCGACCAACACGGTGTTCAAGACCAGCGGCAAGGGCATCGAGCTGGTGCCGGTCACCCACCCGAACGACCTGGTCACCAATGAGCCTGGCAATTTCCAGTTCCTCAAGAACGGAAAGCCCGGCGCCGGCCTCACCGTCACGGTGATCCCGGGCGGCATCCGTTACCGCGACAATCTCCACGAGCAGGTCCTCAAGACCGATGCCGACGGCAAGGTCTCGATCAAATGGGACCAGCCCGGCATGTACTGGGTGATGGTCAACGAAGGCGGCGAGCGGCCCGAGGGGCCCGGCGCCGGCGGTCCGCGTCCGCAGGGCGCTCCGGGCGGCCAGGGCGCGGCTCCGGCGGGTGGTCCGCAGGCAGGCCCGGGTGGCCCTGGCGGCCGCCCGATGGGCCCGGTCCGCGCGCGGGTGAGCTACGTCACCACGCTCGAAGTGCTGGCGCCGTAATTCTCCTTCTCCCTCTCCCCATCGGGGAGAGGGGCAGTGTGTCCCGATCCGCCAACGCCGGGAGTGCGGCAAAGTCCTGCCCCTCTCCCAACCCTCTCCCCGACGGGGAGAGGGCTATTGGAGCTGACGCCGATCCGCCAGACATGCCAGAACCCCGCATAGCCATCCCCCCCGCCCTCTCCCCGGCGGCATTCCATCGCCGCCAGGCAGGCGCACCCGTCGTCGCCTGCGCCGGCCAGACCATGGGCACCAGCTGGTCCGCCCGCATCGTCGCGGCGCCCGAAGGTATCGCCGCCGCCATCCAGGCCGAGCTCGACCGCGTCGTCGCCGAGATGAGCCACTGGGCACCGGACTCGGATCTCTCCCGCTTCAACCGCAGCACCCCCGGCCGCTGGCAGCCGCTGCCGGCCGGCTTCGCCCATGTCCTCACCTCCGCGCTCGATGTGGCGGAGAAGAGCGGCGACGCCTTCGATCCCGCGATGGGTGCGCTGGTCGATCTATGGGGCTTCGGCCCGCCCGGCCCGCGTTCGGACCTGCCGAACGACACGGAGATCGCCGTCGCCCGCGCCCTTTCCGGCCGCGCCCATATCGAGCAGGACGACCGCCGCGCCCGCCGCCACGCCGAGGCGAGGCTCGATTTCTCCGGCATCGCCAAGGGCCACGGCGTCGACCGCGTCGCCGGGATGCTCCGCAGCATGGCGCTGCCCGATTTCCTGGTCGAGGTCGGCGGCGAGCTGCGCGGCGAAGGCATCAAGCCCGACGGCCAGCCCTGGTGGGTCGATCTCGAGGCGCCGCCCGGCAGCCGCCTCGCCCCGATCCGCGCCGCGTTGCACGGCCTGTCGGTCGCCACTTCGGGCGACTATCGCCGCAGCTTCACCCATGCCGGCCGCGACTATCCCCACACGATCGACCCACGCACCGGCCATCCGCTCGACAATGGCGTGGGCTCGGTCACGGTGCTGCACCCAAGCTGCATGCTGGCAGACGCCTGGGCGACGGCACTCAGCGTGCTGGGCCCGGAGGGCATGGCGCTGGCGGAACGCGAGGGCCTCGCGGCGCACATGGCAGTGCGCGACGGCGCGGGCTTCACCGAGCATCTCTCCCCGGCCCTGCAGGCGATGCTCTAGCCGCCTCCACCCCCGACCGCCTTTCCTCCCAAACCGTCATCCCGGCGAAAGCCGGGATGACGGTAAGGCGCGGGATGACGAGTGGGTTGCAAAATAGGATTTCGCCTGCTTGGCTCCCACAGCCGAGCCCCGCCCGGCCGCTCTTTGACCCGGTAGGAAAGATAGGATCACGCCTGCGCAAGCATGTTGCGCGGCAGGCTCGTGGCGAGCCTCACTAGTAGGAACTTAGTGAACTTCCGCGCGCGAAAACCCGCTTTGGGCGTGTACTTCGTGGACTTTGGCTCAGGCGTCGGCCCAGCGGCGTAGGAGATTGTGGTACACGCCGGTCAGCTCGATCACCGATCGGTCGTCATTGCCAAGCGTGCCGGCCAGCCGCTGCACCGCCTGGTCCGTCTCGAACAGGATGCGCCGCGCGCTGTCGTCGCGGACCATCGACTGGATCCAGAAGAAGCTCGCCACCCGCCGCCCGCGCGTCACCGGCGCCACCCGGTGCAGGCTCGACGAGGGATAGAGGATGGCATGCCCCGCCGGCAGCTTGACCGACTGGACGCCGAACTGCCCCTCGATCAGCAGCTCGCCGCCGTCATAGGCCGCGGGATCCTCGAGGAAGACCGTCATCGACAGGTCGCTGCGGATGCGGAACTCGGTGCCGCGCTGGATGCGCACGGCATTGTCGACATGCGTGTCGAACTTCTGCCCGCCGCCATAGCGGTTGAACAAGGGCGGGAAGACCTTGAGCGGCAGCGCGGCGGCGAAGAACAGCGGCGACTTGCCCAGCGCGTCGAGCACCATCGCCCCGGCCCGGCGATGCGCCTCGCTGCCCTCGGGCAGCTGCTCGTTCTGCTTGGCGAGCGCCGATTGCGCGCCCGAGGTGGCGTTGCCGTCCACCCATTCCGCCGCGTCGATGATGCCGCGCAGCTCGGCCACCTGCGCTGGCGAGAACAGCTCGGGGATGGCGATCAGCATCAGCGTTCCTTCAGCAAGGCAGCGGTGCCTTCGGTGCGCAACCGTTCGTCGGGGACCTGGGCCAGCCAGGCGAGCGCCTTGTCGCGGAACACCGGCTTCGCCTCCGCCCCGCACCGCTCGATCCACCGCAGCGCGCCGTCGATGTCGCCAGCTTCGGCGAGCATCCGGGCATGGTTGAACATGCCGCGGAAGTCGCCGCCCTCGGCCGCCCGGGCATAGCAGGCCGCCGCCGCCGCCATGTCGCGCGGAACGATCGTGCCTTCCTCATGGAAGCTGCCGACGAAATTGGCGGACTTGGCGTGGCCCATCGCAGCGGCCTTCTCGAACCAGCCGAGCGCCGCCGCCTTGTCCTCGGTCAAGCCAGTACCGAGCGCCAGCGCCGAGCCGTAATTGTACATGCCCCAGTCGAGCCCGGCCTCGGCGGCGACGCGGAAGCATTCCGCCGCCCGCAGCTTGTCCACCGGCGTGCCCCAGCCAAGGTCATAGCAGCGGCCCAGCATGTTGAGCCCCATCGCATGGCCCTGCTGCGCCGCCTTCCAGAACCAGCCGAACGCCTCGACCGGCTTCTGCTGGTCGAGCAGCATCTGGCCGAGCACCGCCTGTGCCTCGGCCAGGCCGGCCTGTGCCCCTTCGCGAATCAACGCCGCCCGCGCCTCCGGCGAACCGGAGAGGCGGGCGGCGATGTCTTCGCTCGACAGTCGATCGAGCTGCGTCATGTGCCGGCTATATCAGAACTTGTAGCTCAGCGTCAGGACAGCCGACCGCCCGTCGCCCGGGGTCGCCCAGCCGTTATTGGCGCGGATCCGGGTGTAGTAGAGCTTGTCGCCGATATTCTTGACGTTGAGCTGCGCCTGCAGCGCATGGGTGATGTCATAGGCCAGCGTCAGATTGTGGACGAGATAGGACTTCGAATAGAGCACCGGCGTCAGCGTCGAGCTGCCAGCCACCAGCGGCGTCGTCAGCGCCGGCAGGTTGATCGCGAACCTGCCCTGATAGGTCGCGCCATAGCCGACGGTGAGGCCGAACGGGAAGCTGTAGGCGGTGTAGATGCTGCCGGAATGCTTCGGCGTCTGGTTGAGCGCCGCGCCCTTTGCGGGGTCCAGCACCGCAGTCGAGTTGCCGCAGGGATTGGTGATCGTCGTCACTCCGCCGACCGTCGTCGAAACCGGGCCGGGACGCGCGATGCACTCGTTGGAGAGCGACTGGATCAGCTTGCTCTTGAGATAGGTGTAGTTCGCCGTGATCTGCCAGGCCGAGGTGATATGGCCGGTGGCGCCCAGCGCGATGCCGTCGACGCGCGAGTGGCCGTCGAGCTGCTGGTCCGGCACGGTCGGGTCGTTCGAGGCGACCTTGTAGCTGTCGCGATCGGTGCGGAACAGCGCGGCGGTCAGCAGCAGGCCGCCATGGAACAGCTCGGCCTTGCCGCCGATCTCGTAGTTCTTGGCGCCTTCCGGCTTGACGTTGCAGGTCTGCGACGCGCCCGTCGCCGAGCAGCTGCCGTTGACCGTGCTCTGCGACGGCGTCTTGGAGTTGCCATAGGCGACATAGAGGCTGACCGCCTCGACCGGCTTGTAGACCGCGCCGATCCGGTAGGAGAACAGGCTGTCGCGGTTGCCGGTCCGGGTCACGGCGGTGATCTGGCCGAGCGCCGCGCCGCTGGTCGCGATGGTGTAGGCGGTGTTCTCGCCGATGTTGCGCTCCCAGCGCACGCCGCCGTTGAGCTCGAAATGGTTCGACAGCTTCATCGTGTCGAACAGGTAGACTGCCTTGTTCGCGATCTCGGCATGGCTCCGCGAACCGACGATGAAGTTCACCGGGCCGCTATAGACGTTGCGGTCGTTGAGGTTCGGGTCGTTCCACGCATAGGGCGGGATGGTCACGGCGGTGCCATTGGCGTTGCGCTGCGAATTGCCCGAGCGCAGGTCATAGAACTCCCGCGACATCGAGAAGCCCAGGTCGAAGCTGTGCTCGATGCCGAAGGTATCGACCGTGCCCTTGAGGTCGGTCTGGTTGTAGATGATCTGGTTGCGGGTATCGCGGGTGTTGCCGCGCGAGCCGCCGCTCGGCGTGAACAGGCCCGGCGTGGTGCAGGCCAGGCCCGCCGCGGTGAAGCCGCTCGGCAGGCAGAAGGTACCTTCGGGGCCGTCCGCGATCGAGTACTGCTCGACGTCCTGGTAGCGGGTGAGGTTGCGCAGCGAGATCGTGCTGCTCAGCTCATGCTCGATGATCGCCGTCGCCTGGTCGACATTGCTGTCCTGCCTGTCGAGGTTGCGGAAGCCGTAATAGCGGCTGCGGCTGGTGCCCGGCACCTGGCCGGTGAACCCGTTGGTCACGCTGCTGACATAGGGCACGCCGAACTGCGGGATGTTGTTGTCCTCCTGGTGGAGGTAGATCAGCGTCAGCCTGGTCGGACTGCCCAGGCCGAAGGCAATCGAAGGCATCACGCCCCAGCGCTTGGCATTTTCGACTTCGCGGCCGGGCACGTCATTGTGGTGGTACATGGCGTTCAGGCGAACGCCGACGCTGTCGCCCAGCTTGCGCTCGATATCGGCGGTGGCGCGGTAATAGTCGTCGGTGCCGACACCCGCCTGCACGACCGACCGGTCGCGGCCGGTCGGGCGCTTGCTGACCAGGTTGATGTTGCCGGCGACCGAGCCGCCGCCCGAATAGACCGAGTTCGAGCCGTTGGTGACTTCGATCTGCTCGATGTTGAAATTGTCCGAGCGGGTATATTGCGCACTGTCGCGGACGTTATCGACCGTGATGTCGTTGTTGGCGCTGAAGCCGCGCAGGTTGATGCTGTCGCCATAGCCGCTGCCGCCTTCGCCGGCGCCGAAGGTGATGCCCGGCACCGTCGCCAGCGCGTCGCGCAACGACAGGATGTTCTGCTGCTCCATGACCTCGGCGGTGATCACGGTCACCGTCTGCGGGGTGTCGCGCAGCGGGCGCGTGTTCTTCGGGCTTTCCTGCTTCGGCTGGTAGATCTGGCCGTTGACGGTGATGTGATCCTGTCCGGCACGGTCCTGATCGTCCTCGGCCGCGGCGGGGGTCTTGGCATCGGGGCCATCGGTCGCGGCATGAGCGGGCGCACTGGCGACGAAGCCGACACAGGCGAGCGCGAGGAAAGCAGGCGCTGCGGCGCCGTTCGAAAGATTCACTGGGTAACCCCCTTAGCGGATTGTTTCGCCGCCAGCTATTGCGAGGCGTTCTCAGAGTCAATGCTAATGAGAGCGGTTCGCAACTTTGTCGCGAAATTGTTGCAAAACGTTACCGCCGGGTCTGCATGGGAAGGTCAGGCGTGCGCTTGCGCCAGCAGCCAGGTCCGAAGCGCGCTGGCGAGATTGGGAGGGTTCTCGCCCTGGATCCGGGCATGGTCGATCGCCGCGACCAGCGCGTTGAGCGGCAGAGACCGTTCGGCGGCGGCCGCGTCGAGCGCATCCCAGAACAGTGGCTCGAGGCTGATCGAGGTCTGGTGCCCGGCAATGGTGACCGACCGCTTGATCGGCCCGTGAAAGCCCCCCGCGGGCGGCTCGACGTTCATTCCGTATCGAACAGCGCCGCCAGCTGCTCGACCATGGTGCCGGCAAGCTGTTCGGCGTCCATGATCGTCACGGCGCGCTGGTAATAGCGGGTGACGTCGTGGCCGATGCCGATCGCGACCAGCTCGACCGGCGAGCGCGTCTCGATCCAGCCGATCACCTGGCGCAGATGGCGCTCGAGATAGGAACCCGAGTTCACCGACAGCGTCGAATCGTCGACCGGCGCACCGTCCGAGATCACCATCAGGATCTTGCGGTCCTCCGACCGTCCGATCAGCCGCTGGTGGGCCCAGAGCAGCGCCTCGCCGTCGATATTCTCCTTGAGCAGCCCCTCGCGCATCATCAGCCCGAGCGACTTCTTGGCGCGCCGCCAGGGCTCGTCGGCCTGCTTGTAGACGATGTGGCGGATGTCGTTGAGCCGGCCGGGCTGGGCCGGACGGCCATCGGCCAGCCATTTCTCGCGGCTCTGCCCGCCCTTCCAGGCACGGGTGGTGAAGCCGAGGATCTCGGTCTTCACGCCGACGCGCTCCAGCGTGCGCGCCATGATGTCGGCGCTGATCGCCGCGATCGAGATCGGCCGCCCGCGCATCGAGCCCGAATTGTCGATCAGCAGCGTGACCACCGTGTCCTTGAACTCGGTGTCCTTCTCGCTCTTGTAGGAGAGCGACAGCATCGGATTGACGACGATGCGCGCCAGCCGGGCCGCGTCGAGGATGCCCTCTTCCTGGTCGAAGTCCCAGCTGCGATTCTGCTGGGCCATCAGCCGGCGCTGGAGCCGGTTGGCGAGCTTGGTCACCGCGCCCTGGAGATGGACGAGCTGCTGGTCGAGGTAGGAGCGGAGGCGATCCAGCTCCTCGGTGTCGCACAGGTCGGTGGCGGCGACGACCTCGTCGAACTGGGTGGTGTAGGGCCGGTACTCGAACTGGGGCGGCAGGTCGCTCCACGGACGGTTCGGGCGGACGGGCATCATGCCCTCCTCGCCTTCGTCGCCGGGCTCGCCGTCGCCATCCTCCATCGCGTCGGACTGCTGCTGCTCGCCTTCCTCGCCCTGGTCGGACTCGCGCTGCTCGCCGCGGGCCTCGGCCTGGCCCTCGCTCTGGCTCGACTCGCTCTCGCCTTCCTCGTCGCCCGGCTGTTCCTGGTCGTCGGTGCCCTCGTCCTCGCCGCCGCCCTCATCGGCTTCGTCGGGGAGGAGGTCGCCCTCGGTCAGCTCGAGGTCCTGGAGCAGCTTCGAGGTGAGCGAGGCGAAGGCCCGCTGGTCGTCGATCGCCAGCGCCAGCGCATCGAGGTCCGAACCGGCACGCTCCTCGATCCAGTCGCGGATCAGCGCCATGCCGAGCGCCGCGGCAGCCGGCGACTCGCGGCCGGTCAGCCGCTCGCGGACCATCAGGCCGAGCGCAGTGGAAAGCGGCACTTCCTCGCGGTTGCGCGCGCGGTTGATCGGGTCGGCACGCAGCTTGAGCTCCAGCGCGTGCTCGAGATTGGAGGCGATGCCGGCATAGCCGCGCGAGCCCAGCGCCTCGACCCGCGCCGTCTCGACCGCGTCGAACACCGCGCGTGCCACCGGCTCCTTGGGCGCGCTCTTCAGGTGCAGCGCATTGTCATGGTGGCGCATGCGCAGCGCGAAGCTGTCGGCGAAGCCGCGCGCCTCGGCGACTTCCTCGGGAGGCAGGCCTCGCGACGGCGTCGGCACCTTGATCTGGCGCCCGTCCTGGCGCGGCGCCTCGCCGGTGAAGCTCAGTTCCGCCTCGCGCTCGCCCGAAAGCGCGCGGGCGGTGCCGCCAAGGACGTTGCGGAACCGGTCGAGAGGAGAGTCGGCAGCCATCGCGATTGTCTTTGTGTGCCTTGTCCCCCAGGATCAAGCCCGAAGGGGGATCAGATGAAGTTTCTCGATCGTATCGGCCTTGTCGGCCGGATGAGCCATGGCGAGTACAATGCCAACCTCAGCGGGCTCGGCATCTTCTTCGGCGCGGTGCTCGGCTTCGTGATGGCGACCACCGAGAATCTGAGCACCAAGGACTATGTGCTGGTGCTGTTCACGACGGCGTCGATGGTGATCACCATCCTCTATGTCTCGTCGAGCCGGCACCGGATCGCCTATTCGATCCTCGCCTTCGCCCTTATCGCGGCGCTGCCCTATGTGCTCGGCACGATGGTCTCGCCCGGCGCTCAGCTCCCGCCCAAGCTCCAGCCGACGCTGGCGGTGTGGCTGGCCATGGCGCTGATCGCCGAGTTCAACCCGCGCGACCGCGTGACCGACACGGCCTGACGCCCGCACCGCCCGGCGGCGCGGAGCGTCGGCCCGGTCGCTCAGGCCTTGCCGAACACGCTCTCCGGCAGGTCCTTGCCGAACACGCGCTGATAATATTCCGCCACCTGCGCACGCTCCGCCTCGTCGCACTTGTTGAGGAAGCTCAGCCGGAACGCGAAGCCGACATCCTTGAAGATCTCGGCATTCTGCGCCCATGTGATCACCGTGCGGGGGCTCATCACGGTCGAGATGTCGCCGTTGACGAAGCCCTTGCGGGTCAGGTCGGCGACGCGGACCATGTTCTCGACCAGCTCCTTGCCGCCCGGCTTGTCGAAATCGCCCGACTTGGCGAGAACGATCTGCGCCTCGACCGCGGCGGGGAGATAGTTGAGCGTCACCACGATGTTCCAGCGGTCCATCTGGCCCTGGTTGATCTGCTGGGTGCCGTGATAGAGGCCGCTGGTGTCGCCCAGGCCCACGGTGTTCGCGGTGGCGAACAGGCGGAAATAGGGGTTGGGGCGGATCACGCGGTTCTGGTCGAGCAGGGTCAGCTTGCCCTCGGTCTCGAGCACGCGCTGGATCACGAACATCACGTCCGGGCGGCCGGCATCATATTCGTCGAAGACCAGAGCCGTCGGGGTCTGCAGCGCCCAGGGGAGCAGGCCCTCGCGGAACTCGGTGACCTGCTGGCCGTCCTTGAGGACGATCGCGTCGCGGCCGATCAGGTCGATACGCGAGATGTGCGCGTCGAGGTTGATGCGGATGCACGGCCAGTTGAGGCGCGACGCCACCTGCTCGATGTGGGTCGACTTGCCGGTGCCGTGATAGCCCTGGACCATCACGCGGCGATTGTGGGCGAAGCCTGCCAGGATCGCGAGCGTCGTATCCGGATCGAAGACATAGGCCGGGTCGAGATCGGGCACGCGCTCGTCCGCCTCGCTGAACGCGGGCACTTCGAGGTCGCTGTCGATCCCGAACAGGTCGCGCACCTTCACCATCTTGTCGGGCGCTTCGAGGATCGTGGTTTCCCGGCTGTCGGGCTGGGTGTTGGGGATGTCCGCCATCTATTCGTCCTTCCGTCGCGAGAGCGACTAGAAGCTCCCGTGCCGCACTGCAACGGGCTTCGCGCAAATCGCACGATCAGCCGCCTCCGTCGCAAGCCCTTTCCTCGAATCGGCTTTCATGGGATCATGACGTCAAAGCAACGGTCGCGTACCAACACCGATTCTTGGGGAAGTCGATGAACGGGAAGCTGTTGTTCCTGGCGCTGCTTGCGCCGCTGGCGGCTTGCGACTGGGGCCAGCAGCCGGCCCCGCCGCCGCACCGTCCCCCGCCCCCGGTGGCCCGCCCGATCGATCGCGAACCCGAATGGCTGGCCGTCTATCCCAGCTGCGAGGGCCGGCTGCGCCGCGGCCAGTGGCTGGTCTGCGACAACAAGGGCCTGAACTGGCTGCACCGTACCCTGGCCGGCCAATGGGCCGAGGACCGGCAGGGCGCGAGCAAGCAGCAACTCTGGGTCCAGCGCCAGCAGCTCCAGGCGCTGGCGAGCGAGCGCGACGCCTGCGAGACCGCGGAGTGCGTCGCCACTGCCTATCGCCGCTACCTGCGCGGCCCGCAGCGCTGGACGCCCGAGCCCGAATGGCGCCCCGCGCCCCCTCGTCCGCGACCGGTGCATTATCGGCCGCGCGAGAAGCGCTGGAACTGGCGCGACAACGGACCGACCTGCGCCTCGAAGATCGGCTGGCAGAAGGCGGCGCTGCTCGCCCGGCAATGCGCGGTGGTCAATCCCGACGGCCAGTGCGGGCCGCAGCGCGGCTGCGAGACGCTGAAGACGATGATCCTCGACGGCTGCTGGGACGCCGGCGACCGCAAGCCGGGCTTCTGCAACCGGGTCTGACGCTTTCCTACCGCGCGGGCGGAGCCGACTCGCCAAAGTTCACTAAGTTCATGCCCAGAGCGGGTTTTCGCGGCGCCAAAATTGACACGGTTGCCGCGGAGACAGCGCATCTCGCAGCATTGTTGCGTGGCTGTGATCCTATCTTTCCTACGGGGTCAAAGAGCGGCCGGGCGGTGACCCGGCTGCGGAAGTGGAACAGGCGAAATCCTATTTTGCAAGGCGTGCCGCGAAGGGCCGCAGAACATCCGTCATCCCGGCGAAAGCCGGGATCTCATGCGGCTCTTTTCCCGTGTCCCGCGCCATCGCCTGAGATCCCGGCTTTCGCCGGGATGACGAGCAAGGGGCCTCAGTCGTTCTCGAACCGAGGCAATCCGAACAGGTCGACGAAGCGCTGGCCGAGCGCGAGGTCGCCGGTCACCGCCACCCGCCCCTCGCGGATCGATTCGGTCAGCGGCAGCGGGCCGTAGAAAGTCGCGGCGAGCGGGGTCGGCACGCCTTCGAAGATCACATCGGCGCCGGCGGGATCGCGGCGCTCGATCACCAGCCCGCCATCCAGGATATGCGCGCGGAACGGCTCGCCGCCCACCCGGAAGCCGAGATCGACCGACAGTGCGCGCGCAGCTTCGCGGTTCATCATCGTCTTGAGCGACAGCATGAAGGCGCCGTTGCTGAGCGGCAGGGTGACGTCGTGCGCGGGCGAGCCCGCCGCCCAGCGGCTGAGCGCGAAGATCGGCTCCTCGAGCTGGGCGCCCCAGCGGGTCAACTCATAGACCTGGGCATTGACCGGCGAGGGCAGCTGCTTGCGGCGCAATATGCCGCCCTTCTCCAGCCCTTCGAGCCGTTGCGTCAGGATATTGGCGCTCAATCCCTCCAGCGCGCCGCGGATTTCGCCGAAACGACGTGGGCCCAGGAGCAATTCGCGAACGATCAGCAGCGACCAGCGTTCTCCAATGAGATCCATTGCGAGCGCCGTCCCACACGCGTCCTGATACCAGCGGCGCGCCTTAGCGAAATCGTTGCTAGTTACTTTTTGTGACTCCATGGTTGCTTTTAATAACCGAGTCGGGCATCAGGATCAAGAAAGCGATTCGCTGGCCACCCGAAGTGGAGGTTTAGTCCGATGACACTGGTACCTGCCGCCGAACTGGCCGCGCGCGAGACTTCGCGCTGGCCGGGCGAGTCCTCCGAATATCGCGCGGCGCGCACCGCGCTGCTCGCGGAAGAGATCGAACTGCGCCGTCATCTGGAGCGCGTGGCCGAGCAGCGCCGCGCACTGCCGGCGGGGCCGGAAGTGACCAGGGACTATGTCTTCCAGGGCGAGGATGGCCCAGTTCATCTGGCCGACTTGTTCGCCGGCCACGATACGCTGGTGGTCTACACGTACATGTTCGGCCCGCAGCGCGAGCGGCCCTGCCCGATGTGCACGTCCTTGCTCTCGGCCTGGGACGGCGAGACGCCCGACATCGCGCAGCGCGTCGGCTTCGCGGTCACCGCGCGCTCGCCGATCGACAAGCTCAAGGCGTTCAAGGCCGAGCGCGGCTGGCAGCATCTGCCGCTCTATTCGGATGGCGACCAGGACTTCAGCCGCGACTATAACGCGATCGCGCCGGACGGCAGCGACATCCCGCAGCTGCTGGTCTTCACCCGGCGCGACGGCAAGATCCGGTTCTTCTGGGCGGGCGAGATGGGTTCGGAAAGCATGGACCCCGGCCAGGACCCGCGCGGCGCGCCCGACCTGATGCCGCTCTGGACGATACTCGATTGCACACCCGAGGGCCGCGGCACCGACTGGTACCCTTCCCTCACCTACTGAAGAAAATACCCCCGAGGAGAGCAACATGACCCAGATGATCTTCGTGAACCTGCCCGTCAGCGACGTGGCCAAGTCGACGGCCTTCTACGAAGCGATCGGCTGCACCAAGGACGCGCGCTTCAGCAACGAGCAGGCCTCCGCCATGCAGCTGAGCGACGCGATCGTGTTCATGATCCTGTCGAGGGACTTCTTCCAGACCTTCACCCCGAAGCAGATCGCCGATGCGCACAGCGTCACCGAGGCGCTGATCTGCATCTCGCGCGACAGCCGCGAAGCAGTGGACGCGATCGTCGAGGCGGCGGGCAAGGCCGGCGGCAAGGCGGACGTGCGCGAGAAGCAGGACATGGGCTTCATGTACGGCCGCAGCTTCGAGGATCCGGACGGCCATATCTTCGAGCCGATGTTCATGGACATGGAAGCCGCGATGGCCGCCTTCCCCGAAGGCCCGGCCCACGAGCCGGCCTGAGCGAAACCGGGACCAGGGAGACGCGGCATGAAGCGTGACAACATCATCGGATGGGTGCTGAGCGGCCTCGTCCTCCTGTTCCTGGCGATGGATGCCGGCGGCAAGCTGATCGCACCGGCGCAGATGATCGCCTACAGCCCGCCGCTCGGCATCCCGGGCGAGCCCGGGCTCTACCAGCAGCTCGGGCTGATCCTGGCGATCTGCGCGCTACTCTATGCGGTGCCGCGCACCGCGGTGCTGGGGGCGATCCTGCTCACCGGCTATCTGGGCGGCGCCGTCGCAATGCACTGGCGGGTGGGCAGCCCGTTGTTCAGCCACACCTTGTTCGGCGTCTATCTGGGCGTGCTCGCCTGGGGCGGACTGTGGTTCCGCGATCCCCGCGTGCGCGCGCTGATCCCGATCGCCTGAAAACCCGCCTGAAAACCCGAGAGTCCAAAGGAGAGGACCGATGGCAGACAAGATCACGACCGTATTGTGGTTCGACCATGTGGCCGAGGAGGCGGCGAACTTCTACGTCTCGCTGCTGCCCGACAGCCATGTCGGCAAGGTATATCGCGCGCCGGGCGACAATCCGAGCACCGAGGAAGGCGCGGCGCTGGTCGTCGAGTTCACCCTCGCCGGACGCAGCTATGCCGGCCTCAATGGCGGGCCGAACTTCAAGCCGAACGAAAGCGTCTCCTTCCAGATCCTCACCGAGGACCAGGAAGAGACCGACCGGCTGTGGAACGCCATTGTCGGCAATGACGGCCAGGAGTCGATGTGCGGCTGGTGCAAGGACAAATGGGGCTTCAACTGGCAGATCACCCCGCGCCGCCTGATCGAGATCAACTTCGGCGCCGATCCCGAGGCTGCACGCCGCGGCTTCGAGGCGATGATGACGATGAAGAAGATCGACATCGCCGCGGTGGAAGCCGCGGCCAGGGGATGAGGAGGCAGCCATGACCATCGAGATCACCGGCTTCAACTGGGTGCCGGACTTCGCCCGCGGCTATGTCCGCGACCTGCGGCCGCGCTGGGCCTGCGAGGAGATCGGCCAGCCCTATACCACGCGGCTGATCAGCCCGGTCCCGCCCAAGCCGGCTTATTATTTCGACGAGCAGCCCTGGGGCCAGGTGCCGGTGCTGCACGATGCCGGGATCCAGCTGTTCGAGAGCGGCGCGATCCTGCTCCATCTGGCCGAGAAGGACACAAGGCTGCTGTCGCGCGATCCGCAGCAGCGGGCGACGACGCTCGCCTGGCTGTTCGCGTCGCTCAACAGCGTCGAGCCCGGGCTGTTCGAGCTGGGCAACGTCACCCTGTTCTCGAAGGACGAGGAATGGGCGAAGCTGCGCAAGCCGAGCCTGATGGCGGATATCGGCAAGAAGCTCGACCGGCTGGCCGATGCGCTGGGCGACCGCGACTGGCTGGTCGGCGAGTTCAGCGTGGCGGACATCGCGATGGTGACGGTGCTGCGCAACGCCGATGGCAGCGAGCTGATCAGCAGCCGGCCGGCACTGGCCGCCTATGTCGAGCGCGGCATGGCGCGGCCCGGCTTCCGGCGGGCGATGGACGCGCAGCTCGCCGACTTCCAGCCCGCGCCCGTCGCGGCCTGACAGAGATAATAGAGGAGAGTGAAATGACTTATATCGACGGTTTCGTCGCGCCGGCGCGCGACCGGGAGGCCTATCTGGAGATGGCCAAGAAGGCCGCCCCGATCTTCATCGAGCATGGCGCGCTGCGCGTGGTGGAAGGCTTCGGCCATGACGTGCCGCGCGGCAAGGTGACCGACTTCTACATGGCGGTGAAGGCCGAGGAGAACGAGACGCCGATCTTCTCCTGGATCGAATGGCCCGACAAGGCGACCCGCGACGCGGGCTGGGAGAAGGTGATGGCCGACGAGCGGATGAAGCCGCCCGAGCCCATGCCGTTCGACGGCCAGCGCATGTTCTGGGGCGGCTTCGAGAGCATCGTCGATACCCAGGGGTGATGCCTGATCCTCCCTCGGAGCGCAGCTCCGGGGGAGGGGGACCGCGCGCGAAGCGCGTGGTGGAGGGGGAAAGCCCCTCGCGATGACCAGGACATTTGCCGCTGACGCGGCGCCCCCTCCACCACCCGCCTGCGGCGGGCGGTCCCCCTCCCCCGCTTCGCGAGGGAGGAATGAAAGGAAAGATCATGTCCAATGCACATGGAAGCTTCATCTGGTACGAGCTGCTGACCAGGGACGCAGGCAAGGCCAAGGCATTCTACGACTCGGTGGTCGGCTGGAACATCGACGCCGAGGCGCCTCCGGGCGGCATGGACTATCGCATGATCAACGCCGGTGACGGCCAGGCGGGCGGCGTCATGCAGCTCAGTGCCGACATGATCGCGGGCGGCGCCAGGCCGGTCTGGCTCGGCTATCTGGGCGTCGATGACGTCGATGCATCGGTCGCCGCGGTGGTGGCGGAGGGCGGACAGGTCCATCTCCCCGCCTTCGACATTCCGGAGGTGGGCCGGCTGGCGATGGTCACCGATCCGCAGGGCATTCCCTTCTACGTGATGCGCGGCGCCTCGCCCGAGAGCAGCACCGCCTATCAGCGCACCGGCTTCGGTCATGTCGCCTGGAACGAGCTGCTGACCACCGACGATGCCGCGGCGCTCGCCTTTTACGGCAAGCTGTTCGCCATCGAGAAGGTCGGCGCCATGCCAATGGGCGAGATGGGCGAGTACAGCTTCATCGCCAATGGCGACAGCAAGGGCGAGGCGGTCGGCGCGGTGATGAAGGCGCAGCCGGGCACGCCCCCGGGCTGGGGCTTCTATTTCCGCGTGCCCGACATCACCGAGGCGCAGGCGAAGGTGGAGGCCGGCGGCGGCAAGGTCATCTGGGGCCCGCACGAGGTGCCGGGCGGCGAATGGGTGATCAACATCGTCGATCCCGAAGGCGTGACCTGCGGCTTCGTCTCGCCGGGCAAGAGCGGATGACGATCACCATCACCGCCTTCGACCGTTCCCCCGATGGCGGCAAGGGGCTGGCCCGCGACACGCGGGTGCGCTGGGCGCTCGAGGAAGTCGGCCAGCCCTATGATGTGCGGCTGGTCACCTTCGCCGCACTGAAGGAACCGGCGCATCTGGCGATCCATCCCTTCGGCCAGATCCCGACGCTGGAGGAAGGCGATCTCGCGCTGTTCGAGACCGGCGCGATCGTCTTCCACCTGGCCGAGCGCTTTCCCGGGCTGTTCCCCGAGGACGCCGGCGCCCGGGCGCGAGCGATCGCCTGGATGTTCGCCGCGGTGAACACGGTGGAACCGCCGATCCTCGAGCTGGTCACCGCGAGGATATTCGAGGGCGACAAGCCCTGGGCAGCCGAGCGGCTGCCGCTGGTACAGGGGCGCATCCGGCCCCGGCTCGACCAGCTGGCCACGCGGCTCGGCGATGCCGAGTGGCTCGACGGCGCGTTCAGCGCGGGGGACCTGATGATGATCTCGGTGCTGCTCCGGCTGCGCCCGTCGGGCATGCTCGACGACTATCCGACGCTCGCCGCCTATGTCGCCCGCGGCGAGGCGAGGCCGGCATACCGGCGCGCGTTCGCGGACCAGCTGGCGGTGAATGTGCGGCCCTAAGCGAAGGCGGGTGCCTTCTTCAGGTGCTGGTATGCCTCGATCACCCGCTGGAGCCGGCCCTCATGGCTGCGGTCGCCGCCGTTGCGGTCGGGGTGGAACTTGCGGACCAGCTCCGAATAGCGCTTGCGCAGCGCGGTGCGGTCGGCGTCGATCTCGAGGTCGAGGATCTTGAGCGACTCGCGGTCCTGCCCCGACAGCGGCTTGCCGTCCTTGCGCTCGCCGCGATCCTTCATGCGGTCGCGGAACCTTGCGCCGATCGCATCGAGCGGGTCGGCGAAATCGGCCCAGCGCGGCGGGCGGTCGGCACCGCCATTGCCGGTGAAGGCGCGCGTCTCGCGCTCCCAGCCGGCATAGGGCCGCTGGGCGTCGTGGATCTCGTCCGGGCTCATTCCCTGGAAGAAGTTGTAGCCCGAATTGAACGCGCGGACGTGATCGAGGCACAGCCAGCGATACTCGCCCGGGCCGTCGAACGACGCGCGGCTGCCCGTCGCGGGCGCGCGGAACTCGCCCGGCTCGTTGCAGCCCGGCTCCGAGCATAGTCTCCCCTGCGCCTCCACCCGACCGTGGAAACGTGCATTCGGCCTGTCCTTCTTGGGCTGGCTCTCAGCCACGTGACCTCCCTTGCGCAAACCGCCTATATAGGCGCGATGACGAACCCTTCCAGCGGCGGACTCGCCGACATCATCGCCGCCCGTCTCACCGCCGGCCTCGCCCCGACGCACCTCGAGGTGATCAACGACAGCCATCATCATTCGGGGCATCTCGGCGACGACGGCACCGGCGAATCGCACTGGACCGTGGTGGTCGAGAGCGGCGCCTTTCAGGGACTTTCGCGGGTTGGACGGCAGCGCATGGTCAACAAGCTGCTCGCCGACCTGCTCACCGGCCGCATCCACGCGCTGGCGATCAAGGCGCGGGCGCCGGGAGAATAAAACTCAGCGCCCCGCCGGCATGAAGAACATCAGATAGACCAGCCGGCCATTCTCGATGCTGTCGCCGAAGCCGGGGCCGGCGGTGTGCCACATCCAGGGGCGCAGCAGGACTAGGCGATTGAAGCGCATCGGCACTTCCATGGTCTTCTCCCATTTGCTCTCGTCGAGCCCGTCCTGGCCGATGATCCCCTCGCGCATCGCGTCGAAGCTCGCATAGCCCGCCGCCGCCAGCTCGGCCTGGGTGAGCGGCGCGCGATCGCTGTTGGTCGCCTTGTGCCGGAAGAACTCGGTGCCGCCGCGGCAATCCTCGGGCCGGCTCAGATAGAGGATGCCCGAGAGCACGCCCGGATCGATATGGACGCGGCCCAGCCCCTTGTCGTTGGCCAGGGTGATCCGGCACTTGGCATGCGAGAGCGGGGGGTTATGTGCCGCCAGCGGCTCGCCGACCAGCCGCGACACTTCCTGCTCCAGGCCATCCAGGCCGATCCGCTGGAGCGAGTTGCGCCCGGGAAACTCGCCCTGCAGATCGGGATAGGTCAGCTGGAGCGCCGCCGCGCGGAATGCGTCGGGAGTCTCCAGGAAGTCGTCGATCACGATCATCGAAGTGGGCATGGCGCCTGCCTAATACCCGCTCGGGCGGCTGACAACGCCCGGTACTTTCGGCTATCGAGGCGGCATGGACGAGCTCTTCACCCAGATCATCACGCCGACCACCCATGACCTGGGCGGCTTCAAGGTCCACCGCACGCTGCCGTCCAAGCCGCGGACAATGGTGGGGCCGTTCATCTTCTTCGACCAGATGGGCCCGGCCCGGCTGACCGTCGGCACCGGCATCGACGTGCGCCCGCATCCGCACATCAACCTGGCGACGGTGACCTATCTCTATGCCGGCGCGATCGACCATCGCGACTCGCTCGGCACCTTCGCGACGATCGAGCCGGGCGCGGTGAACCTGATGACCGCAGGCCATGGCATCGTCCATTCCGAGCGCTCGCCGAGCGCCGAGCGGGAAAAGGGCCCGGAACTCTCCGGCATCCAGACCTGGCTCGCCTTGCCCGAGGACCGGGAGGAGATGAACCCGGCCTTCGAGCATGTCGCCGCCGCCGACCTGCCGATCGTCGAGGAACCGGGCGCGCGCTGCCGGGTGATCATGGGCGAGCTGTGGGGGGCCAAGGCGCCGACCACCACCTATGCCCAGACCATCTATGCCGATATCGAGCTGTCCGAGGGCGGCGCGGTGCCGATCGATCCGTCGGCAACCGAGCGCGCTGTCTATCTCGCATACGGCGATGCCAGCATCGACGGGATCGAGATGGAAGTCGCGACCCTCTACATATTGCGCCCGGGCATCACCGCGATCCTGCGCTCGGCCGGCGGCGGGCGGGTGGCGCTGTGCGGCGGCGAAGACTTCGCGACGCCGCGCCATGTCTGGTGGAACTTCGTCTCGTCGAGCCGCGACCGGATCAACCAGGCCAAGGAAGACTGGAAGGCCGGCAATTTCCCCAAGGTGCCGGGCGACGACAAGGAGTTCATCCCGATCCCCGAAGTGCCCAAGACGGTGAGCTATCCCTAGCACCCGCCTGAGCGTCTGCCGACGCAAGGCGCGCTATCCGACGCGGGAGGATGCGCTGGCGGCGATTGCGAAGAGTGGCTGGGAGCTGCGCCCCTATCGCTGCGACCGGTGCTGGCAGTTCCATTTGACCAGCCGGACCAAGGGGAAGGTTCCCTTATGACCGTCATCCCGGCCGCCCCAGATCGTCATCCCGGCGAAAGCCGGGATCTCAGGCGATAGCGGGAAAAGAGCCGCACGAGATCCCGGCTTCCGCCGGGATGACGCCTATGGGCCGACAATCTTCTCCCGCACCAGCGGCAGCAGCTTGTCGAGATTGGCACGCGCCATGGCGGCGTCGTTGGCGACCGAGCGGATCGTCAGCAGGTCGCCGTCGCGGATCAGTATCGCGGTCGCGCCCTGGTCGCTGCCGATCGCATAGCTGCTCACCCAGCCGACCGCCGGGCCGGCATCGAGCGCCTCGATCCTGCACTCCGGGCTGCGCGCCTGGCACTGCGCCTGCAGGTCCTCGATCTTCGTCTCGCCCGAACGGACCCGCCCCTCGGTGCCATCGACCTGACGGCCGAACTCGATGCCGAGGATCGGCTGGCCGGCACAATCTGGGCAGCTATAGGCCAGCTTGCCCGGCCGCGGCGCGCCGACGAAGCCCGGGCCGAGCAGCGCCAGCACCTCGCCGTCCAGGCTGTTGATGTTCTTGGTCACGAACCCGTCCGGCAGGGCGAGCCCCAGCATCAACGGCAGCAATGCGAGCATGTCCCTCTCCTCTCGTTCCGCGGCTCAACGTCCTCGGCGGCCATCGGGTCCTTGCAGGTCGTCGCATGTTCGCTAGGCTCAGCCGAAAAGGGAGAGGCGACATGGCCGAGTTCGAACTCCAGCGCATCACGCTGCCCACCGGCGTGGCGCTGCACGTGGCGATTGCGGGCGATCCCGCCAATCCGCCGGTGGTGCTGCTCCACGGCTTCCCCGAATCGCACCGCACCTGGCGCAACCAGATCCCGGCGCTGGCCCGCGACCACTACGTCATCGCACCCGACCAGCGCGGCTTCGGCCATAGCTCCAAGCCCGAGGGGGTGGAGAATTACACGCCGGACAAACCGGTGGGCGACCTGCTCGCGCTGGCCGACCATCTCGGCATCGGGCCGTTCACCCTCATCGGGCATGACTGGGGTGGCGCGATCGCCTGGATGGCGGCGCTGCAGAACCCGCAGCGCATCGCCCGGCTGATCATCGTCAACGCGCCGCACCCGCTGGTCTTCCAGCGCAGCCTGTTCGACGATCCAGCGCAGCGCGAGGCGAGCCAGTACATGACCGCGTTCCGCAATCCGGACTTCGAGCAGTTCGTCGAGCGGATCGGGCTGGAGACCTTTTTCGACCAGAGCTTCGCCAAATACACCGATGCCGCGCTGCTCGAGCCCGAGAAGCCCGCCTATCTGGACGAATGGAGCCCGCCGGGCGCGCTGACCGCGATGCTCAACTGGTACCGCGGCAGCGCAGTGCTGGTGCCCGCCCCCGGCGAAACGCCCGAACGCCCGGTATGGCTCGACGCGCCTTTCCCGCCGGTGACCCAGCCCACGCTCGTGATCTGGGCGATGAAGGATACCGCGCTGCTGCCCGTGCAGCTCGACGGGCTGGGGGGCTATGTGCCGGACCTGACCGTGGTGAAGGTGGCGGATGCCGGGCATTTCGTGCCCTGGGAGAAGCCCGAGCTGGTGACCGAGGCGATACTGGAGTGGCTCGCCTGAAAATCCTCTCCCGGAGGGAGAGGGGGACCATGCGCAGCATGGTGGAGAGGGAGTATCCGCAAGCTAACAGGCCCGAAGGCGACGATCGCGCGCGCCAGGAAACTCAGACGAGCGCTGAGCTTGCCGGAGGTATTGCTCTGGCGAGAATTGCGTAAGCGACCGGACGGCCTGAAGTTCAGGCACCAGCATCCCGCCGGCCCCTATTCGCTCGATTTCTATTGCCCTGAAGTCGATCTCGCTATCGAGGTGGATGGTGAATCGCACGAACGTGGCGATCAGCCCGAGCACGATGCTGCCCGCGACGCATGGCTTAAAGCGCGCGATGTCCGTATTCTTCGCATTCCCGCAGCGGAAATACTGCGCGACCTTGATGCCGTGGTCCGCCACATCGTCGCCGTCGCTCGCGGATAATCCCTCTCCACCACGACGCTGCGCGTCGCGGTCCCCCTCTCCCTCCGGGAGAGGAATTTACCTCGCCCGCCGCATCCCCGGCGTCTTGGCCACCGCCGGATCGTCGAGCAGCCGACGATAGTCGGCGCTCTCCATGCCGAGCAGCGCGATGCGACCCTCGCCGTCGTGATGCACGCCCCAGCCGAACTGCTTCACCAGCGGTGAGGCACGCAGGCAGGCCTGGGGCTTGGCGAAGAAGTCGTCGCGATCCTTGTCGCCGCCGCGCTCGCGATAGGCAGCGAAGAGCAGGTCGTCGCTGGTCATCGCATAGGACTCGGCGAGCAGGGCATGCTGGACCGCGGCCACGGTGCCGGGCTTTTCGGGGATCGTCCCCGCCGACACCGGGCTGTCCGGCGAGGCGGTGATCAGCGTGTCGCGATAATTGGTCGACTTCATCAGATCCGCACCTCCGCCGCCGCATCGAGCAGAATGCCCTGCTCCGAGCTGCGTTCCGCGCCGGGGCGGACCCAGGCGGCATGGGCGTGCGCGGTGGCGACCGTGACGCGCGGCCCGCCATCGGGCCAGGTCCGCACGCTCACCACCTGCTCGCCGAGCGCGCGATCGGGCTCCATGGCTACCCAGGCAAGCGGGCGTTCGGGCGTGGCCGCGGCGCCGGCGGCCTCCATCGCCGCACGGATGCGTGCGGTGCTGGCATCGGGGACGTATTGCCAGACCACCGAGTGCATCAGCACGCGGGTTACGCCTTCCTCCTGCGGCTCGGCGAGGCGCGCCTCGACCCAGTCGGCGGCGTCGGCGCCGTCGAGGCGGACGCCCCGCTCGCGCATCATGCCGATCGCCTTTTGCAGCCGTTCCAGCCGCATCGGCGTCTCCGCCCAGACATAGGCGGACAGGCGCGCCTCGACCGCCGGATCGGTGACGTCGAGCGGCTGGACGTCGCAACCGCGGGTGGAGACGATCTCCAGTTCGGGCAGCGCGGGCGGATCGCCGAGCCAGGCGGGCGCGATGGTCACCGGCGACTCGGCCGGGCCGAGCAGCGCACCGCCGAGATCGAAGCGATAGCGGTCGATCAGCAGGTTCAATCCGCCGCTCGAGCCGATCTCGATAATCTCGAGCTTCGGGCCGAGACGCCGCGCGACTTCGAGCAGCCCGACGATCAGCGCGCCCGAGCGGCCGGGCTCGTTGGTCTGGGGCGGGCCGTCGAGCCAGGGAAGCAGGGCGGCATCGTTGCGGGCGAGCACGCGGTTGAGCCCGGCCTGCAGTGCCTCGCCCTCCAGCCGGCCGGCGAAGATCTCGGCGAGTTCCGCGTCCTTGCCCGCCAGCACGAGCGCGTGGAGCCCGCCGATCAATCGCAGCGGGAGGGCATCGCGAGTCGGCTCGCCCGACCAGTCGAGCACCTTGCGCCCGGTCTCGCTGTCGCGGTCGAGCCCCTCGGCGATCGCCACGCAGATGCCCGCGTAGATCGGCGCGTCCATCTTGCGGCAATAGAATTCCTGGATGCGAAACGCGCCGCGGTTATTCTCTTCACTGGCCATTAGAAACCCTCCGCGGCCGCTCTGTTGCGCCTTGGGGGTGCCCCGAGTAAAGCCCCGGCTTCGATGACCGAACCGCTGATCCTTGCCGTCCCCAAGGGGCGCATCCTCGACGAGGCGCTGCCGCTGCTCGCCCGCGTCGGCATCATCCCCGAGCCCGACTTTTCGGACGAACGCTCGCGGGCGCTGCGCTTCAAGACCAACACGCCGGCGATCGACCTGATCCGCGTGCGCGCGTTCGACGTGGCGACCTTCGTCGCGCATGGCGCCGCGCAGCTGGGCATTGTCGGGTCGGACGTACTGGCCGAGTTCGACTATTCGGAGCTGTACGCGCCGGTCGACCTGGGCATCGGCCATTGCCGCATCTCGGTCGCCGAGCCCGCCGACCTGGCGGAAAAGGACGATCCGCGCGGCTGGAGCCATGTTCGCGTCGCGACCAAATATCCGCACATCACCCGCGCCCATTTCGAGGCGCGCGGGGTGCAGGCCGAGTGCATCAAGCTCAACGGCGCGATGGAGCTGGCCCCGGTGCTGGGGCTGGCACCGCGGATCGTCGACCTGGTCTCCTCGGGCCGCACGCTCAAGGAGAATGGGCTGGTCGAGGTCGAGGTGATCGCCGAGGTGAGCAGCCGGCTGGTGGTCAACCGCGCCGCGTTCAAGACGCGGGCGACGGATGTCGTGCCGCTGGTCGACAAGTTCCGCAAGGCGGTGGCGGAATGATAGGCGCGAAGCTGGTCGTCAGGGGTGACGAGAGAGACTACGGATGGTGGCATTTCGTAGCCCTCCCGAGTCCCAACGACGTCGTCGCCTTTACGATCAACGACGAAGCCGTAACCTTTACCGTTGATGCCGTTATACATCGGCCGGTCAAATCGGATATACTGGCAGGCGGAAAAGCAGTGCCTAGCGCGACGATATTTGTCACACCTATGACCATCGAAACCTAATATGTTCCGAGCTGCATCTACAGACAAAGATTTCGCCGAGCGCTTCACCGATCTGGTCAACGCCCGCCGCGAGGCCGACGAGGATGTCGCGCGCGACGTTGCGGCGATCGTCGCGAAGGTCCGCAACGAAGGCGATGCCGCGCTCAGGGACCTCACCCAGCGCTTCGACAAGTTCGACCTCGACGCCCAGGGCTGGAAGCTCGACCGCGCCGATTGCCTCGCCGCCTGGGAAGGGCTCACCCCCGAACTGCGCGACGCGCTGGAGCTCGCCGCCGAGCGGATCGCCATCTACCATTCCAAGCAGAAGCCCGAGGATCGCGACGAGATCGATTCCGCCGGCATCCGCCTGGGCGCGCGCTGGCGGGCGGTGGATGCCGCCGGCGTCTATGTGCCCGGCGGACGCGCGGCCTATCCCAGCTCGGTGCTGATGAACGCGCTGCCGGCGCGCGCCGCGGGTGTCGGCCGGCTGGTGATGGTCACCCCCACGCCCAATGGTGAAGTGAACCCGCTGGTGCTGGCCGCCGCGCACCTTGCCGGGGTGGACGAGATCTGGCGCGTCGGCGGCGCGCAGGCGATCGCCGCGCTCGCCTATGGCACCGAGAAGATCGCGCCGGTCGACGTGATCACCGGCCCGGGCAATGCCTGGGTGGCCGAGGCCAAGCGCCAGCTCTACGGCGTGGTCGGCATCGACATGGTCGCCGGGCCGAGCGAGATCGTGGTGGTGGCGGACGGCAGGAACGATGCGGACTGGATCGCCGCCGACCTGCTCAGCCAGGCCGAGCATGACCCGACCAGCCAGTCGATCCTGTTCACCGACGATGCGGCCTTCGCCGACCGGGTAGCGGAGGCCGTCGAGCGCGCGCTGGCGAAGCTGGCGACCGAGAAGACCGCGCGGGCGAGCTGGGACGCGAATGGCGCGATCATCGTGGTGCCCGATCTGGTCGAGGCGATGCCGCTGGTCGATCGCCTCGCGCCCGAGCATCTCGAACTGGCCTGCGACAATGCCGAGGGGCTGTTCGACATGGTCCGCCATGCGGGCTCGGTGTTCATCGGCCGCTACACGCCCGAGGCCGTGGGCGATTATGTCGCGGGGCCGAACCATGTGCTGCCAACCGGGCGCCGGGCGCGCTTCGCCTCGGGCCTGTCGGTGCTCGACTTCATGAAGCGCACCAGCTTCCTGTCGCTCGACGAGGCCGGGCTGGCGGCGATCGGGCCTGCTGCGGTAGCCTTGGCGAACGCGGAAGGCCTGCCGGCGCATGCCGAGTCGGTGGCGATCCGGCTGAGGAGCGAATGATGCGCACGCCCGATCTCGATGAGGATGGCTGGTGCCTGGCCAGCGCAGTGGACTATCACGCGCTCGATGCCGAGGCCTTCGACATTCCCGACGAGGCCGCGCGGACCGGGCTGAAGCCGGGCGACTTCGCCAAGCTGATCTTCCTGATCGCGGTGGAGGAAGACGAGGAGCCGATCACCGACCGGATGTGGGTGGTGGTGCGCGAGGCAGCCGACGGCGGCTATTTCGGGCTGCTCGATAACGAGCCCGACATCGACGAGAATGACGAGTTCTGGCTGGGGACCGAGGTGCCGTTCGGACCGGAGCATGTGATCGAAGTGCAGGCGGGGAATGACGAGAGCGTCGCCTATGCCGGGCGGGAACCGCTGAAGGTGTGGCCGCGGGGCTAGGGTTCGCAAACCCTCCCCCTCCGGGAGAGGATTGCAGGCGATACACTTCGCCGGGAACGGGACTGACCGAAGCCGTCAGGGACGATTGCGCGGCCAGTCCTTGCGGCGATCGGATTTGAGGATGCGGTCGATGAATCGCGCGTTGCTCTCATCGACCGACGTCACATAGCGATCTGGACCTTCGAACAGGACGAGCCGCACACGCTCCCCCACCTTGTCGAAGGTCAGCCAGCACGCGCCGCTGTCGCCATAGACATGGACGAACGCCCCGGGCTGCCCCTTCAGCACGCGGTGCACGCGGAGCCTGGCGGGCGCGCCGCCATCCGCTCCCGCTTCCACCACTTCGCCATCAAGGATCGCCGTGGCACCGGCGACCACCTTCTCGGCATAGGCGCGGCGTTCGGCATAGGTGGGTTCATGGTCGACAATGACCGAGCAGGCATGCGCGGCGGGGGCCGTCGCTATGGCTGCCAGGAATCCGATCAGTGCAAGACGCTTTGCCATATCGGCCGAACATACCTATGGGGCGCAGCATGCCAAGCCATCAAGCAAAGTCCCGTTCCAAGGCGCGCGCCGCCGCGCGCCTCGCCGCCGTGCAGGCGCTGTACCAGCACGAAATGGAAGCGGTCTCGATTCCCGCGCTGCTCCACGAGTTCCACAATCACCGCCTGGGGGCGACGATCGAGGACGTGGAATATGCCGAGGCGGACATCGCCTTCTTCGACGACATCGTCACCGGGGTGAGCGAGCGCCGCGACGAGATCGATCGGATCATCGCCGGCAAGCTGACCGCCGACTGGACGCTCGACCGGCTCGACAAGCCGATGCGCCAGATCCTGCGCGCCGGCACCTATGAGCTGATGGCGCGCAAGGACGTGCCGGTCGGCGCCGCGATCAGCGAGTATCTCGACGTGACCGACGCATTCTACGACCGCCGCGAGAAGGGCTTCGTCAACGGCATCCTCGACGCCGTCGCCAAGGAAGTGCGGGGTTGAACAGATCCTCCCTCGCGAAGCGGGGGAGGTGGCGCGCGCAGCGCGACGGAGGGGGCGTCTCCCCGAGTAGCGCCGCCTGTGGAGAGGCCCCCTCCACCATTTGCTGCGCAAATGGTCCCCCTCCCCCGCTTCGCGAGGGAGGATTTGGGAATTGAACGAAGCCCAGTTCATCGCGGCCTTGCGCACCCTGCCGCTCCATCCCGGGGCGCAGGAGCTGCGCGACGACACCGCCACCCTCACCATCGGCGGCGAGACCCTCATCCTCACCCATGACGCGATCGCCGAGGGCGTGCACTACCGCTCCGGCACCGATCCGTTCGACATCGCCTGGAAGCTGGTCGCCACCAACCTGTCCGACCTCGCCGCCAAGGGCGCCGAGCCGATGGGCGTGCTGATCGGCGCGGTGCTGGTCGAAGGCGCCGAGCGCTTCGTCGAGGGGCTTCGGGCGATCCTTACCGAGTACGACGTGCCGCTGCTGGGCGGGGACACCATCTCGGTTTCCCCCGCCACCTTCGGCTGCACCGCGATCGGCTGGGCGACCGTGACGCCCGTGCCCCGGCGCGACGGCGCGCGGGCGGGCGACGGGCTGTGGATCACCGGACCGATCGGCGCCGCGATGCTGGGGTTCGAGACCGGGCACGGCACCGCCTATCTGCGCCCCCGCCCCCGGCTGGCCGACGGGCAGGCGCTGGCAGGCCATGTGACCGCGATGATGGACGTGTCCGACGGACTGCTGCTCGACGCCAGCCGCATGGCCGAGGCGAGCGGCTGCACCGCCGATATCACGCTCGCCAGGGTGCCCATTGCCGCCGGCGCCGATCCGCTGCGCGCGGTCACTTGGGGCGACGATTACGAGCTGCTGTTCGCCGCGCCGGCCGATTTCGTCCCGCCGGTGCCGGCCGCGCGGATCGGCGAGATGGCGGCGGCGGGCAGGACATCCTTGCTGCTCGACGGCCAAGTCCCGGAAATCGCACTGGGATACCAGCATCGCTGAGCCGCTTGCGCTCAGGCTATACCCGCTATAGCCTCCCCCATACCGGGCCTTTTAAAACCGGCGACACAGACCGGCGCGGCTCGATATCCAATAGGGGAAGGGCTTGAACGCATGACGATTGTGTATATCGCCATAGCCTGCGGCGTGCTGGCAGTGCTTTATGGCTTGTTGACCAGCCAGCAGGTGCTGAAGGCGCCGGCGGGCAACGAGAAGATGCAGAGCATCGCCGCTGCCATCCAGGAAGGCGCCAAGGCCTATCTCGGCCGGCAATATACCACGATCGGCATCGTCGGCGTGATCGTAGCAGTGGTCGTGTTCTTCACGCTCGGCACGCTGCCGACGATCGGCTTCCTGGCCGGCGCGGTGCTTTCGGGCGTCGCCGGCTATATCGGCATGAACATCTCGGTCCGCGCCAATGTGCGCACCGCCGAGGCCGCCCGCGGATCGCTGCAGGGCGGGCTCACCCTCGCCTTCCGCTCGGGCGCGATCACCGGCATGTTCGTGGCGGGCCTCGGCCTGCTCGCGATCGCCGTGCTGTTCTGGTACCTGACCGGCCCGGCCGGCCTCGAACCCAATTCGCGCGCGGTGACGCTCGCGCTGACCTCGCTGGCGCTCGGCGCCTCGCTGATCTCGATCTTCGCGCGGCTCGGCGGCGGCATCTTCACCAAGGCCGCCGATGTCGGCGCCGACCTGGTCGGCAAGGTCGAGGCGGGCATCCCCGAGGACGATCCCCGCAACCCCGCCGTGATCGCGGACAATGTCGGCGACAATGTCGGCGACTGCGCGGGCATGGCCGCCGACCTGTTCGAGACCTATGTCGTGACGCTCGGCCTCACCATGGTCTCGATCGCGCTGCTGGTTAAGAACCTGGCGTCCGAGCAGCTGCTCAAGCTGATGGCGCTGCCGCTGATCGTCGGCGGCGTGTGCATCATCACCTCGATCATCGGCACCTATATGGTCCGGCTCGGCAAGAGCCAGTCGATCATGGGCGCGCTCTACAAGGGCTTCTGGACCACCGCGATCCTGTCGGTGCCGGCAATCTATCTGGTCACCCAGTACACGCTCGGCGACATGAACGCAGTGATCGGTGCGCTGCCGGTCGACCCGACCGCCTTCCTCGAGGCGAACGACCATGTCACTGCCGAGGCGGCGCTCGGCCTCGCCTCGGGCGCGCAGTTCACCGGCATGAGCCTGTTCATCTGCATGATGATCGGCCTGGCGGTGACGGGCCTGCTGGTGTGGATCACCGAATATTACACCGGCACCAACTATCGCCCGGTCAAGTCGATCGCCAAGGCTTCGGTGACCGGCCACGGCACCAACGTGATCCAGGGCCTGGCGATTTCGCTCGAGTCCACCGCGCTGCCGACGCTCGTCATCGTCGTCGCGGTGATCGCGGCGTACCAGATCGCCGGCATCATCGGCGTTGCCTTCGCCGCGACGTCGCTGCTGGCACTGGCCGGCATGGTCGTCGCGCTCGACGCCTATGGCCCGGTGACCGACAATGCCGGCGGCATCGCCGAGATGGCCGGTCTGGAGGACGAAGTCCGCCACAAGACCGACGCGCTCGACGCAGTGGGCAACACCACCAAGGCCGTGACCAAGGGCTATGCGATCGGCTCCGCCGCGCTCGCCGCGCTGGTGCTGTTCGGCGCCTATACGACCGACCTCAAGGAGTTCTTCCCTGATGTGCCGGTCGATTTCAGCCTGAACAACCCGTACGTCATCGTCGGCCTGCTGCTCGGCGCGCTGCTGCCCTATCTGTTCGGTGCGTTCGGCATGACCGCCGTCGGCCGCGCGGCGGGTTCGGTGGTGGAGGATGTCCGCAACCAGTTCCGCGACGATCCGGGCATCATGGCGGGCACCAGCCGCCCCAACTATGCCCGCACGGTGGACATCGTCACCAAGGCGGCGATCAAGGAGATGATCGTCCCGTCGCTGCTGCCGGTGCTCAGCCCGATCGCGATCTACTTCATCATCACCGCGGTCGCCGGGCAGAGCCAGGGCTTCGCCGCAGTGGGCGCGATGCTGCTCGGCGTGATCGTCTCCGGCCTGTTCGTCGCGATCTCGATGACCTCGGGCGGCGGCGCCTGGGACAATGCCAAGAAGTATATCGAGGACGGCAATTACGGCGGCAAGGGATCGGACGCGCACAAGGCGGCCGTGACCGGCGACACCGTGGGCGATCCCTACAAGGACACTGCCGGCCCGGCGGTGAACCCGATGATCAAGATCACCAACATCGTGGCGCTGCTGCTGCTCGCGGCACTTGCAGGCCACGCCGCCGGCTGATCCTTTCGGCAAGACCCGATACTGGCCCCGCCCGGAACCTGTCCGGGCGGGGCTTTTCTTTGCCGCTTATTCCGGGGCCCACCATTGAGATACGTCGTCATCCCCGGGCAGGCGGGGATCCAGGGTGGCAAAGCGATGTCCTTCCTGGCTCTGGATCCCCGCCTGCGCGGGGATGACGAAGGGGGCGCCTGTTTCTAGCGAAACGCAGTTGCCGCCGATTACAGCTCCGACATCGGGCCCGCCTGGACCAGCCGCTTCGACCTAACCGAAGCGCACCACGAGCGTAATGTCGTCGAGATCGGCGCGCCCGTCCGAGCGGATCGCCACGCCGAAGCTCATTTCGGCTTCGCGCCGACCACGACGCGGCCGATCAGCCGCCCTTCCTTGTCGTCGCCCAGCACTTCGATATCGACCGACTCGTCGCTCTGGTTGGGCCGCCCGAAATTGCGGATGATGTGCGCGGTGATCACCGACGGGCCGTTCGGATCGATCCGGTCGCCGGCGAAGACATTGGCGCGGATCGTGTAGGTGCCCCTGGGCGCGCGGCGGATGAAATATTCCTCCGGGCCGTAGCCATTGGTCATGTCGTTGGAGAGGTGGCCGCCGATCCGGGTGCGCGGATGGCTGTAGATCGCCCGCTCGCCATTGGCCTCGTCGACCCACAGGTCGAGGTCGGTCGCGTCGGTGTTCCATTCGGCGATCACCCGGATATCGGCGTCGAGCAGCGCGATCAGCCGCCGGTCGAGATCGGTATCGCCGCCCAGCGCGCGCAGCTTGGGGATCAGCGCATTGGCTTCCATCAGCGCAATCGTCTCGATACCGGCCCAGGCGTCCGGCCACGGGGTGAGCGCCACTTCGGAGAGCAGGGCTATCGCCCGCTCCAGATCGGCACGGGCATGCGCCGGCACTGCCTCGGCCCGGCGCGCGAGGGCCAGCGCAAGCAGCCTTTTGGGCTGCGGGCGGGTGGGATCGAGCGCCGCCTCCCGCGCGCGCAGTTCGATCGCGCGATCCCAGGCGCCGTAACGCTCTAGCCGCGCGGCGACGAGGCCGAGCGTCACTTCATTAGCGACCGGCAGGTCGAGCGCGGCCAGCACCATCTCGCGTGCCTCGCCCGCGCGGCCATGGCGCCGCAGCCATTCGGCGGTGTCGAGATAGAAGGCCGGCAGCGTGCCGTGGATCTTCTCCTGCTCGACGAACAGCGCGTCGAAGCGAGCGGGCGCGGCATCGAACGCCTTGAGATAGGGCCGCTCGGGCTGCCAGGCGTCGATCTCGATGCGCGGGCCCGAGGTGTCCGGGAATTTGCCGATGTCTTCCGCGACGATCGCGGTGACCGGGCTCGCCGCCGCCTCGCTCGCCGGAGCGCGCTGGCTGGTCACCACGATCGCGTCACTATCGTCCGACGGCATCGGCTCGGGAGTCGGCGTGGGCTCGGGGGCCGGCGCGGACATGGCGGGGGATGGCATTATCTGGCGCTCGTCCCGCTCGCGCTTGGGCCGGGCCATGGGGTCGAATTTGCGCTGCCACCAGGTGACCTGCTCGTTCCACAGGCCGACGACCTGCTCGAGCCGCCCCTGCTTCGTTTCCGCCGCTTCCCGGTCGGCGCTTTCCCGCGCCGCACGATAGCTGGCCAGGTCCTCGCCGTCATAGCTGGCCGGGGGTGCTACATCCGCGTTGACATAGTCCTGCGGGGTTTCGAGGACGAGAAAGGAGAGGCTAGGGCTCGCCACGCCATATCGGCGGCTGAGCGCGACATAGTCGGCGCGGCGCTCGGTGGCGCCGAGAGTCGCCAGCGTATCGACTGCGATCAGCGCGCTCTCGCCGGCGAAGTCCGCCGCCTCGGGCACATTGCGGCGCTGCTCGGTCCCGCCGATCAGCACGCGGACGCCGCCCCGGTCGGGCGCGCGCGCGGCGACCAGCCACTGGCCGTTGCTGCTCTCGATCGGCACGAAGGGCAGGCGCCGGCCCTGATCGTCGAGGACCGCGGTGACCGTCGGCACGGTGCGCACCAGTGCCTTCTCCAGCTCGCCGATATCGTCGCCGAGCCGCCAGGCGCGCCCGCCATGCAGCGTCGCGAAATGGCGCAGCCAGGCCATGTCGGCGCTCTTCGAGGTGGTTATCGCATCGACCCGACATGGCAGGTCCACTTTGGCATCGCGGTCGACCGCCGGCTTGCCATTGGTGAAGAGCAGGCAGCGATCGGCGCGGACCAGATCGCCGGCTAGTGGCGCAAAACTGGTCGCGCCGCGATAGCGCACGCCTTCCAGCAGTGCGATCGCGGCATCGACGCTGGCGACCTTGCGACGCTCTGCACCGCTCGAATTGAAGGTGACGATCTCGATCTCGCGCGGCTTGAGCCCGGCGAGCACCCGGCGCAGCAATGCCAGCTCGTACTTGTGCTCACCGAGCCTGGAGCGCGAACGGTCCCAATAGATGCGCACGCGTTCCGCAGCGTCCTGCGCGCGGGCCGGCACCGCGCCGGAAAGCTGGACGAAGCGCTCGCCCAGCGCGTTGCGGCTGGCCAGCGCCTCGGGCAGCGCCGGACGGCCGAGGATCAGCGGCCCGTTCAGCGCGCGCCTGCCCTCCTCACGCGCGACGAAGACCGTGCCCTCGCGGGTCATCGCGATCGGCTCGCGGCCCGGCCAGGTGAGGCTGGGCGCGGCGCCCACGCCCTCGGCGCACACGCTGATCGACCAGCCCTCGGCCGGTGCGGGCAGGTCGAGCGGCAGGACATAGACGTCCTCGCCGCGATGCGCGTTGAACAGCGGCGCGACATAGCGGAGCCGGATCGTGCGGCTGCCCTTGGCGGGGATCGGAAAGACGCGGGTGTGGAACACGCCCTCGGGCTCGACTTCGGCCAGGCCCGGATCGATCCGGCCGCGCACCGCGGTCTCGTACACCGCCTTGGCCCGGCCGCGATCGACCAGCACGCCGTCGAGCAGCCTGCCCTTGATGTCGAGCGCATAGCCGGTGACCACCGCGTCGGCCGGCAGCGCGAGGCGGAAATCGCCTTCGAGCGGATCCTTGCCGCCATTGGCGAACTTCGCGGTCACCACCGTCTCGGCGATGCCGCCGCGCAGCGTGACGGCGATGTCGAGCCGGCTGAGCGCGATGTCGCGGGCATGCGCCTCGTCGCGCACCCCGTTGGCGAGCGCGGTGAGGCTCGGGCTTCCCTTGGGCGGCGCGGTCTGCGCCGACAGGGCGACCGGCGCCAGAAGACACAACAAGCCCAAAGCCCAGCGCACGATCATCCGTCCCTCCTCCGGATTATGTAACTATGTATCATGCCGTAGAAATCAGCCGATTGGAAGAAGTATCTCGCAGCGCCGCGCTGGCAAAACCCGGCAGTTGCGCCCATATCGGGGCGATAGCGGGGTGCGACTGCATGCGCCGCGCCTCGACTCCTTCCCTTTTGCCGCGCACCGGAGTAAAGGCACCGCCACTTTCAGCGCGCGCTAATCCCATGAGGTAATTTTTGGCCAAAGAAGAACTGCTTGAAATGCGGGGTCAGGTCGTTGAGCTTCTGCCCAACGCCATGTTCCGTGTCCGGCTCGAGAATGATCACGAGATCCTCGGCCACACCGCCGGCAAGATGCGCAAGAACCGCATCCGCGTGCTGGTCGGCGACGAAGTGCTCGTCGAGCTCACGCCCTACGACCTGACCAAGGGCCGTATCACCTACCGCTTCAAATAAGCGGTCCGCCCGTGCGGCTCGTTTTGGCATCCACGTCCCCGCGACGGCTCGATCTGCTTCGGCGGATCGGGGCCGAGCCCGCGCGTGTCGCCGCTCCGGACGTGGACGAGGATGTCCGCCCGGGCGAGAGCCCGCGCGCCTATGTGCTGCGCGTCGCGATCGCCAAGGCCCAAGCCGTCGAACGCGCTGCGGACGAGCTGATTCTCGCCGGCGACACCACCATCGCGGTCGGCAAGCGTATCCTGGGCAAGCCCGAGGATGAGGCCGATTTGCGCCGCATGCTCGGCCTGCTCTCGGGCCGACGCCATCATTGCCTGTCGGCGATCTGCCTGATCGGCACCGACGGCAAGGCGCGCACTCGCATCTCCGACACCATCGTCGCCTTCAAGCGGCTGACCGATGCCGAGATCGACTGGTACGTCGCTTCCGGAGAGGGGATGGGCAAGGCGGGCGGCTATGCCATCCAGGGCAAGGCCGAGGCGTTCGTCCGCTATCTCGCCGGCAGCCATTCGGGCGTGGTCGGCCTGCCCGTGTTCGAAACGCGCGCGCTGCTGGAAAGCGCCGGCCTTTCCCTTGGCTGAGTGGCTCTACGAAGCCGGGATCGGCGAGAACCGCGCCGCGCTCGTCTCGCGCGGCAGCATCTGGAAGGCCCGGATCGAGCTTGAGGGCACCAGTCCGCGCGTCGATGCGGTGATCGAGGCCCGGCTGGTCGACAAGGCCGCCAAGCTGATCGCGCTCGACGGCGGCGGCGAGGCGCTCTGCGACCATGTCCCCAAGACGGTCACGCAAGGCGCGAAGCTGCGCGTGAAGATCACCCGCGAGGCGATCCCCGAACCCGGCCGCGCCAAGCTGCCCAAGGCCGTGCCCAGCGACGAGCCGCTGTCCGACGGACCGACCCTGCTCGAGCGAATCACCGCCACCGGCCTGCCCGTCCGCACGCTGCGCGCGCACGAGCCCGACGCGCTGGAGGAAGCCGGCTGGTCGGAAGTGCTCGACGAGGCGATCACCGGCGAGATCGTCTTTGGCGGCGGCGCGCTGCGGCTCTCGCCCACCCCCGCGATGGCGCTGTTCGACGTCGACGGCAACGGGCCGCTCGACACGCTGGCGGTCGCGGCGGCGCATGCTGTGGCGCGGGCGATCGAGCGGCACGGCATCGCCGGCTCGATCGGCATCGACTTCCCCACGCTCAGCGGCAAGGGCGCGCGCAACGCCGTGGCCGAGGCGATCGACGCCGCCCTGCCCCAGCCCTTCGAGCGGACGGCGGTGAACGGCTTCGGCTTCCTCCAGATCGTGCGCCGCCGGCTGCGCCCCTCGCTCCCCGAATTGCTGCGCGCCGACCCGGCCGGCGCCGAGGTGCGCGCTGAGCTGCGCCGGATCGAGCGGCTTCCCCCGCCGCCGCCGACTACCCATATGGTGACCAGGAACATCGCGCGCCGCCTCGCCCAGCAACCGGGCTGGACCGCGGAGCTGGCGCGGCGAATCGGCGGCGTGACCGAATTCACGTCTGCTAAGGACTGAAAATGACGATGAACAATGGCTGCCCGGTGTGCGGGCAGGCTAGCGAACCCGAGCACAAGCCCTTCTGCAGCCGCGGCTGCAAGGACCGCGACCTGCTGCAATGGCTGGGGGAAGGCTATCGCATTCCCGGCGAGGCAGTTGATCCTCATGCACATTCAGGGGTGGACAGCCCCGATTCGCGAGACTAAGAGGCCCGCTCCCCGGCACTCGCCGGGCGTGCCCGGGTAGCTCAGTTGGTAGAGCATGCGACTGAAAATCGCAGTGTCGGCGGTTCGACTCCGTCCCCGGGCACCACTTTCCTTCCCATGCCATCCCGGTCGATCAGCCTTGCTGGAACGGATCGACGCGCCCTGATCGCCGTGACAGAATCCCGGAACGGGCTTCGGGGAGGCGTTGCATGATTCTGCTCGGCCTGTGGGCGCTGTCGCTTGCCGGACAGAGCAGTCCGCCTTCGGACCTGGTCGAGCTTTCCCCGGTCGCGCCCGGGCAGTATCGCGGCGGCTTCGAGGAGAAGTGCGAAATCCGGGCGCTGAGCGCGCAGGAGCGGGCCAGCCTCGCCACCGGCAAGAGCGCGAAGCCCTATGCCTATCTGGCCCGGATATCCTTTTATCACGATGGCCCGCTCGACAATGTTCGTATCAGCGAAGGGCTGCGCACGCTCCACGTGGAGACGATCCTGGACAAGGATGGATCACTCGCGATGCTGACCGGGCAGCTGGGCCGCGCCCGTATGCGGCGCGGCATGCCGGTGATCGTACGGAGCACCGTGCCGATCCATCGCATCAGCTGCAGCAGCACGATCGACGAATGACGCAGCGGGGCGGCCACCCGGACCGCCCCGCCCCCGTTCGGCTCAGACCAGTTCGGCGAGCACCGAGCGGTCGAAGCCCTTCAGGCTGCCGGTATCGCCGGCGCGGATCTTCTCGACCCAGTTCGGATCGCTGATCAGCGCGCGGCCGACGGCGATCAGGTCGAACTCGTCGCGCTCCATCCGCGCGACCAGCTTCTCGATCCCCGCGCTGGTCGAGGCCTCGCCGCCGAACGCCGCGATGAACTCACCCGACAGTCCGACCGAGCCGACGCTGATCGTCGCCGCACCGGTGAGCTTCTTGGCCCAGCCCGCGAAGTTCAGCCCTTCCTCGCCGTCGATCTCGGGGAATTCGGGCTCCCAGAAGCGGCGCTGCGAGCAATGGAGGATGTCGACACCCGCCTCGACCAGCGGCTGCAGCCAGTCTTCCATCAGCTGCGGCGTCTCGGCGAGGCGCGCGGCGAAGTCCTGCTGCTTCCACTGGCTGACGCGCAGCGCGAGCGGATAGTCGGGGCCAACAGCGGCGCGGACCGCCGCGATCACCTCGCCGGCGAAGCGCGCGCGCTCGCGGATCGAAGCGCCGCCATAGCGATCGGCACGTTCGTTGGTGCCCGACCAGAAGAACTGGTCGATCAGATAGCCATGCGCACCGTGCAGCTCGACCAGGTCGAAGCCGAGGCGCTTGGCGTCGGCAGCGGCGCGGGCGAAGGCCGCGACGGTATCGGCGATCGCTTCCTCGCTCATCACCTCACCGCGCGGGGTGCCCGGCCCGAGCAGGCCCGAGGGGCTCTCCACCGGGCTGTCCGGTTCCCAGCCGCCCTGGCTGCGGGTCGAGCCGGTGTGCCAGATCTGCGGACCCATCTTGCCGCCGGCGCCGTGAACCGCGTCGATCACGCCCTGCCAGCCGGCCAGCGCCTGCTCGCCATGGAAGAAGGGGATGCCGCCTTCGTTGCGCGAGGCCGGGCGCTCGATCACCGTGCCCTCGGACAGGATCAGGCCGACGCCACCTTCGGCCCGGCGGCGATAATAGGCCGCGTTCGGCTCGCCGGGGATGCCCTCGGGCGCGAAGCTGCGGGTCATGGGGGCCATGACGATACGGTTCTCGAGGCGGAGGCTGCCGAGTTCGAAGGGGCGGAACAGGGTATCGCTGTCGGGCATGGGGCATGAAATCCGTGTTGGTTGGACGAAACTAGGTATATCATGTAAACTTGGGCGCAAGAACGCACCTGCAAGCGCCCAGGTATATCGGAGGATACTTTGCCCATCTGCGACCCCGCCCGTTTCTCGGCCGAATGCCCGAGCCGGCAGCTACTCGACCAGATCGCCGACAAATGGTCGATGATGGTGCTCGCGGTGCTCGACGGCGGGCCGCTGCGGTTCAACGCGATCAAGCGGCTGCTGGAGGGCGTGACCCAGAAGGCGCTGACCCAGTGCCTGCGCCGGCTGGAGCGCAACGGGATCATCCTGCGCCGGGTGCTGCCGCTGTCGCCGGTGGCGGTGGAATATGAGATCACCCCGCTCGGCCGCTCGCTCCAGGGACCGTTCAAGGCGCTGCACGTCTGGACGTACGAGCATCTCGCGGTGGTCGAGGAAGCGCGCCAGGCATTCGACGCTCGGGCGGCGGCGTAGGGATTAAAATTCCCCTCCCTGCAAGGGAGGGGCAAGGGGTGGGTTAGAAAAGGTCGGGCTCGATGCCCGGCCTTTTCTGTTTTCCGCTGGCCGACTGGCTGGGCTCCCCCGGCCTTCGCCGGGGTCGCAACCCACCCCCGACCCCTCCCTTGCAGGGAGGGGAGAAGGAAGGGCGCCCCTCTACCCCAGCTTCGGCCGCCTGCAGAAGGGCACCAGCACCAGCGCGGCGAGGAACAGGAAGGTCATGATCCGGAACACGTCGTTGAACGCCAGCGTCATCGCCTCGCGCTGCACCAGCCGCCCCGCCACGCCCTGCGCCATCAGCAGCGCCTCGGCACTGTCAGGCGTGTAGCTGCGGGCATAGGCGGCGAGATTGTCGATCAGCTCGCCGCCGGTGCGGCCCGCCACACCCAGCGCCTCGCCCAGGTGCAGCATGTGGAGCCGGGCATTGTCCTGCAGCCAGGTGTTGACCAGCGCGATGCCGATCGCTCCGCCCAGGTTGCGCATCAGGTTGAACAAGCCCGAGGCGTAGCGCAGCTCCGGCCCCTCGAACCCGGCCAGCGCCAGGTTCACGCTCGGCACGATGCACAGCATGATCGCGAAGCTGCGCACCGCCTGCGGCCAGAGCAGGGCGTGGAACCCCCATTCGGGCGTCATGAAGCTGAACAGCCATAGCCCGGCGGCGAACAGGCTGAGCCCGAAGGTGATCATGATCCGCGGATCGAGCCGTTGCGACAATCCGGCCGCGATCGGCACGCCCAGCATCTGGACCACGCCGGCGATGAACACCGTCGTGCCGATCTCCGCCGCGTTGTAGCCGCGCACCGTGCCGAGGAAGACGGGGACGAGATAGGTCGCCGAATAGATGCCGAAGCCGATCACCAGGTTGAACACGCAGGCGAAGACGAAGGTCGGCTTGCGAAAGGGTGACAGGTTGACGATCGGGTTCTCGGACCGGAACGAGCGCTCGAGGAACAGCAGGAGCGCGACGAAGCTCAGCCAGGCGCCGGTGGCGATGGCGCGGTCCTGGAACCAGTCGTTCCGCGGCCCTTCCTCCAGCACATATTCGAGGCCGCCGAGGAACACCGCCATGGCGGCGAGGTGCATCCAGTCGATCCGCCTGAGCATCGACAGGTTGGGCAGGTCGACGCGGATGAACAGGATGGCGAGCGCAGTCACCGCCGCGCCGGGCAGGATGTTGACGTAGAAGATCCAGCGCCACCCCGCCGCATCGGTGATCCAGCCGCCCAGCGTGGGCCCCAATGTCGGCGCCAGCACCGAGACCATGCCGAGGATCGCCGGGATCATCGCGCGCTGCTTGCCGGTGAACATCGCGAAGCCGGTGGCGAACACGGTGGGAACCATCGCCCCGCCGACGAACCCCTGGAGCGCGCGGAAGGCGATCATCGATTCGATGCTCCACGCCAGCCCGCACAGCGCGCTCGCCAGGGTGAACAGGCCGGCGGAGAGCGCGAACAGCCAGCGCGTCGACAGCGCCTGGGCGAGGAAGGCGGCGAAGGGGATCATCACCAGCTCGGCCATCAGATAGGCGGTCTGCACCCAGCTGATCTCGTCCGAGCTCGCCGACAGTCCGGCGCGCACCTCGTTGAGCGAGGCGGCAACGATCTGGATGTCGATCAGCGCCATGAACTGGCCGAACGCCATCACCCCGAAGATCAGGAACTTGCGGCTGTCGGGCAGCGCCTGGGGATCGATCGTCTGCGCCATCCGGACCTCTTGAACGCGTGTGGCGATGATTATATGATAGGCATAATATAAAACAAGGACGCGCCATGCGCTACGATGCCGAGCACCGCGGGAAGACGCGGGAGAAGATCCTGAAGGAAGCCGCTTCGGCGATCCGCGCCAGGGGGCCGGAAGGCGTCGGCGTGGCGGCGCTGATGAAGCAAGCCGGGCTGACGCATGGCGGCTTCTATGCACATTTCGGATCGAAGGACGCGCTGGTCGCCGAGGCGATCGGAGTGATGTTCGAGGAGGCGCGCAACCGCTTCGACTGGACGCTGGCCGAGGCCGATCCGCGCGCGGCGCTCGACAAATATGTCGGCTTCTACCTCTCGCCCCTCCACCGTGACGCACGCGGGCGCGGCTGCCCGGTAGCGGCGCTTTCGGGCGACATGGCGCGGCTCGAACCCGCCGCCCGCGAGCGCTTCGCCACGGGCAGCACCGCACTCGCGCAGCGGCTGGGCGAGGCGCTGGCGCGACATGGCATCGCCAACGCCCCCGCAGCCGGTCGCTCGATGCTGGCCGAGCTGGTCGGCGCGCTGCTGCTCTCGCGCACCGTCACCGACCCCGCCGAGTCCGACGCGATCCTCGCCGATTCCGCCGCCGCGATCCGCACGCGCTACAGACTGGAGGCCACACGATGACCGGACTGGAACAGGTGCAGGCGCTGCTCGCCGCGGGCAAGCAGCCGCCGATCGGCGAGACGCTGGCTTTTTCGCTGGTCGAGGTCGCCAAGGGCCATGCGGTGTTCGAGGGCGTGCCCGACCGGCGCGCCTACAACCCGCTCGGCACGATCCATGGGGGCTATGCCGCGACCCTGCTCGATTCGGCCTGTGGCATCGCCACCCACAGCGCGCTGGCCGAGGGGCAGAGCTATACCACGCTCGAGCTCAAGATCGCCTATCACCGCGCGATGACCGAGAATACCGGCCCGGTCCGCGCGACCGGCACGGTCCTGTCGATCGGCCGGCGCGTCGCCTTTGCCGAGGCGAAGCTCACCGATGCCGAGGGCCGGCTGCTCGCTTCCGCCACCTCCACCCTGCTGGTGATCGGCCAATGAGCGAGCAGCCCGAACCCGGCAAGCGGCGCAAGCTGCCCAAGGCTGCCCTGGCCGGCGGCGTCGCCGTGCTGCTCGCCGCCGGCGGCGCGCTGTGGATCGCCAGCCCGGCGTCGAGCGAGACCACCGACAACGCCTATCTGCGCGCCGACAGCACGATCGTCTCGGCGCGGATCGGCGGACAGATCGCCGAGCTGCTGGTCCGCGACAACCAGGAAGTGAAGGCGGGCGCCCCGCTGGTGCGGATCGAGGACCGCGAGTTCGCCGCCCGGCTCGATGCCGCGCGCGCCGCGGTGCGCGATGCCGATGCCGCGGTCGCCGCCGCGCTCGCCGCGATCAAGTCGCACGGCGCCGAGACCCGGCTGGCCGGCGCGGACGTGGCGGTGGTGCGAACTTCGCTCGCCTCGACCTCGGCCGAGCTACAGCGTGCCGAAGCCGACGATGCCCGTTACCAGGCGCTGCTCGCCCAAGGCTTCGCCACCCGCCGCGATGCCGAGCGCATCCATGCGGCACTCCTCGATGCCCGGGCCAAGGCGCGCCAGAGCGGCGCCAGCCTCGCCGCTTCGCAGGACAAGGCGGGGGTGACGATCGCGCAGAAGGACAGCCTGCTCGCCGCGCTGGAGAGCGCCCGGGCCGGCGCCGAGCGCGCCCGCGCCGTGCTGCGCCTCGCCGAGCAGGACGAGAGCTACACTTTGGTCCGCGCGCCGGTGGGCGGCGTGGTCGGCAATCGCCGCGCCCAGCCCGGCGACTTCGTCCAGCCCGGCACGCGGCTGCTGACCCTGGTGCCCAGCCGCCAGCTCTATGTCGTCGCCAATTTCAAGGAGACCCAGACCGCGCGCATGCTCGCCGGCCAGCCGGCCAGGGTGCATGTCGATGCCTTGGGCGATGCGGTGCTGACCGGCCATGTCGAGAGCTTCGCACCGGGATCGGGATCGGAGTTCACCCTGCTGCCGTTCGAGCCGGGATCGGGAAATTTCACCAAGATCGTCCAGCGCGTGCCGGTGCGCATCGCGCTCGATGCCGACCAGCCGGCGCTGGCGCGACTGCGGCCCGGCCTGTCGACCACGGTGACGGTGCGGCTCGCGCGCTAGGCCGCGAGCCGCCGCCGTTCCTAGTGCGCCGCCCCGGGGCCGACCGCGCGGCGCGGGCGCGGGGTCAGCCAGATGATCATCGCCGCGCCGACGAAGACGATCGCCGAGAGCAGGAAGATGTGGCTGGTCGCCAGCGCGAAGGCTTCCTTGTCGACCAGCTGGGCGATGGTCGCCCGCGCCTGATCGAGCGAGAAGCCCTGGGCGGTCAGCGCGTTCACCGTCCCGTCGGTATTGAGCTTCGAGACCAGCTCGTTGCGCGAGACCCGGGCGCTGTCGTCCCAGGCGGTGGTCGAGATCGAGGTGGCGATCGCGCCCGCCATCGTCCGCAGGAACGCCATCACGCCTGCCGCCGATGCGGTCTCCTCCGGCTTGACCGAGCCCAGCGCGAGCGTGGTCAGCGGGATGAAGAAGAAGGGCATGCCGATGCCCTGGAGCATCTGCGGGAAGGCCAGGCTCCAGAAGTCCGCCTGACTGTTCCAATGGACGCGGAGCAGCGAGGTGAAGCCGAGCCACAGGATACCGAAGCAGACCAGCGCACGCGGATCGGCCTTGGTGCTGAGCTTGGCGACGATCGGCGACATGATCACCGCCGCCACGCCGGTGAAGGCGGTGGCATAGCCGGCATAGGTCGCGGTGTAGCCCATGCTCGTCTGCAGCCATTGCGGGATGATCACCGCTGAGGAGAAGAAGGTCCCGAAGGCGAAGGCCAGCGACAGCACCGATACCGTGAAGCCCCGGTGGCGGAACACGCGCAGGTCGACGATCGGCTGCTTCTCCGTCGCCTCCCAGGCGACGAAGACCAGGAAGCCGACCAGCGCGATCAGGCCGAGCATGACGATGCTGGTGTCGTTGAACCAGTCATGCTCGCGGCCGAGATCGAGCATGATCTGCAGCGCGCCGATCCACAACAGCATCAGCATCAGCCCGATCCGGTCGACGCGCAGCATGCTCGTCGGCGTCTCGACCTTGGAGAGCAGCCGCATCGCGCCGAACGCGCACAGCGCGGCGACCGGGATGTTGATGAAGAAGATCCAGTGCCACGACCAGCTGTCCGAGATCGTGCCGCCCAGGATCGGGCCGAGGATCGGCGCGACGACGGTGGTCATCGCCCAGACGCCCATTGCCTGGGCGCGCTGCTGGGGCGGGAAGATGCGCATCAGCAGCGTCTGGCTGAGCGGCATCAGCGGGCCGCCGCACAGGCCCTGGCCGATCCGGCAGGCGACGAGCATGCCGAGCGAGCTCGACAGGCCGCACAGCACCGAGAAGACGCCGAAGCCGATCATCCCGAAGGTGAAGGTGCGCACCGTGCCGAAGCGGCCGGCGAGCCAGCCGGTCAGCGGCACGCACACTGCCTCCGCCACCGCATAGGAAGTGATGATCCAGGTCCCCTGGCTGCCCGAAATGCCCAGGCTGCCGGCGATATGCGGCACGGAGACGTTGGCGATGGTGGTGTCGAGCACCACCATGAAGTTGGTCATCGCGAGCACCACGCCCGCAAGGATCAGCGACACGCCCTTCAGCGGCGCCATTTCCTCGGCCTTGCCGTTCATGGCCCAGTCCTCAGTTCTTCGAGACGTCGATCTCGGCGTCCATGGAAAGGCCGACGCGCAGCGGGTGCGCCGCGAGTTCCTTCGGATCGAGCGCGACGCGCACCGGCAGACGCTGGACCACCTTGATCCAGTTGCCCGTGGCGTTCTGCGCCGGGATCAGCGCGAAGGACGATCCGGTGCCGCCCGACAGGCCGACGACCTTGCCGTGATACTCCACGCCGCCGCCATAGAGGTCGGACTTGAGCGTCACCGGCTGGCCGACCTTCACCTTGGTCAGCTGGCCTTCCTTGAAGTTCGCATCGACATAGAGCTGGCCGACCGGAACGATCAGCATCAGCTGCGCGCCCGGGGCGACGCGCTGGCCGACCTGCACGGCGCGGCGGGTGACGACGCCGTCGACCGGCGCACGGATCACGGTGCGCGTCAGGTCGAGCCGGGCCTGATCGACCCTGGCCTGGGCGGCGAGGACTTCGGGCGCGGAATTGGCGGTGGTGCCGCTGATCAGCGCGTTGTTCGCGGCCAGCTCGCCGCTGGCGGCACCGCGGGTCGAATTGGCCTGGGCCACCCCGGCGCGCGCCAGCTCCAGATTGGCCCTGGCCGAGGAGAAGGCGTTGGTCGCCGAGGTAAGCTCCTCACCCGACACCGCACCATTGGGGGCGAGGCGCTGGCGCCGGGCGAGGTCCACCCGCGCCTTCTCGTAATCCGCCTCGGCGGCGACGAGCTGGGCACGGGCTCGGGAAATATCGGCACTGCGGGCCTGGACCTGCGCGGCGAGCGCCGCGCTGGTGGCCGAGGTCTGGCCGTATTGGCGGCGGGCCTTGGCGAGATCCGCCTCGGCCTGGGCGAGCGCGATCCGCGCATCGCTGTCGTCGAGCTGGACGAGGATATCGCCCTTCTTCACCACCTGCGTATCCGACACCGCGACGCCCGCGACCTGCGCGGCGACCATCGGCGTCACGCTGGCGGTGTCGGCGCCGACATAGGCGTTGTCGGTGCTGATATAATGGCTGCCGACCAGCGCGTACCAGCCGCCATAGCCGACGCCGGCGACCAGCACCGCGCCGGCGATGCCGGTCAGCAGCCGCCTGCGCAGGCTCGGCTTGGCCGGGGCCTCCGGAGCAGCGGCTTCGGGCGCGGCGTTCGCGACATGGAGATTGGGTTCGGCATCAGCCATGGGTCGAGTCCTTGGAAGCGGCGTTCGCTGCCGCGGTGTTGGTGGAAAAGCCGCCGCCCAGCGCGCGGACCAGCTGGACGTCGAGCGTGAAGGCCCGCGCCTGGAGGTCGGCGACGATCTGGCGGTTCTGCAGCACGCTCTGCTCGGCGGTCAGCACGTCGAGGAAGGTGGAGAGCCCGCCTTCGTAGCGCTGGCGGGCGATCGAATAGGCCGCCTCGGAGTCGCTGAGCGCCTGGCGGCTCTCGGAGAGGCGCGTGACCAGCGCGTTCTTGCTGGTCACCGCATCGGCGACTTCGCGATAGGCGGTGGTGACGGTCGAGTCATAGGTCGCGACCGCTTCGTCGAAGCCGGCACGCGCGCCCTTGTACTGGCCGGCGAGGGCGCCGCCGCGGAAGATCGGCAGGCTGACCGCCGGGCCGACCGAACCATAGGTCGATCCGCTCTTGAACAGATTGCCGATGCCGAACGACTGGAAGCCGATCAGCGCGCTGAGGTTGACCGAAGGGTAGAAGTCGGCACGCGCCACCTTGATGCGGCTGGCGGCAGCCTCGACCCGGGCGCGGGCGGCGGCGATGTCGGGGCGGCGGCCGATCAGGTCGGTGGTGACGCCGGCGGGAAGCCCGTGCGTCTCGGCCGGGCCGGCGGGCAGCGCGATCGTCAGGCCGCGGTCCGGCCCCTTGCCGAGCAAGGCCGCGATGCGGTTGCGGGTGAGGCCGATCGCCTCGTCGGTCGCGGCGAGATCGGCGCGGGCGGCGGGGACGGCGGCATCGGCCTGCTTCAATTCGGCGCGGGTATCGAGGCCGTTGGCGACGCGGTCGCTGACCAGCTTCTGCGTCTGGCTGCGCAACTCCAATGCTTTGGCCTGGACTTCGCGCTGCGCGGCGAGGCGGGCGAGATCGGCATAGGCGCTGGCGATGTTGGTCGAGAGGACGAGGCGCGACTGGTCGAGCTCGATCCGCGCAGCCTCGGCATCCGAAGTGGCGGCGGCGAGCGAGGCGCGGTTCTTGCCCCACAGGTCGAGATCGAAGCTCAAATTCGCATCGACATGGCCGCTGTCGTTCCAGCCCTTCGGCACGAACGCAGGCGGAATGCCGTTGTTGTAGCTCTGCTTGCCCTCGGTCGCGCCGGCCTGGACGCCGACCGACGGAAGCAACGCCGCGCCGGCCTGCTGGGCATAGCCCTGCGCCGAACGGAGCCGTGCGGCGGCAGCGGCAAGGTCGGGCGAATCGGCCAGGCCCTCGGTGATCAGGCTGGTCAGCTGGGTATCGCCATAGGCGCTCCACCAGTCATTGGCGGGCCAGCTCGAAGCGTCTGCACTGGCAGCCAGCGACTGGTCGGCGGCATAGGCCGTCGCCGCGCGCACCTCTGGGCGAGCGCCGAGGTTCGGCACCGGCGCGCAGGCGGAAAGAAGAGCGGTGCCCGCAGTCGCAGTGAGCAGCAGCGGGCGAAGGGAGAATCGGATCATGATTTAAATACCGTACTGTCTGGTACGGCGCCGCAGATGGGCGCGACCTGCCATCTTGTCAACCCAAAATCGTACCCTATAGTACGGTTATGACAAAAATAGTGGAGAAGGCGCCCGGCAAGCGCGAGGCGCGCAAGGAGGAACGCCGCGAGGCGATCCTGGCGATCGCCAAGCGCGTGTTCCTCGACCAGGGCTATTCGGGCGCATCGATGTCGGCGATCTCGGCCGAGCTGGGCGGGTCCAAGGGCACGCTCTGGAGCTATTTCCCGTCCAAGGAAGAGCTGTTCGCCGCGGTGCTCGACGACGCGACCAAGGACTACCGCGCCCAGCTCGCCGATGTGCTCAAGCCCGGCGAGGACGTCGGCGCGGCGGTGCGCCAGTTCTGCAAGGGCTTCATCGCCAAGGTCTCTTCGCCCGACGGGCTCCGGCTGCACCGGCTGATCGCCTCGGAAGTCGCCCGCTTCCCCGAGATCGGCGAGATCTTCTATCGCCGCGCGCCCCTGCCCACCCAGCAGATGCTCGCGGCGTTCTTCGAGCGCGCGATGGATGCGGGGCAGTTGCGCCGCGCGGACCCGCTGTTCGCGGCGCGCGTGCTGGCCTCGCTCTGCCTCGGCGTGCAGCAGCGGATGATCTGGGGTTTCGAACTCTCCGCCACCGAGCGCGACCGCGAGGCGGGTGAGATGGCCGACATCTTCCTGCGCGCCTTCGCGCCGGAATGAGCGGCTAGCGCTGATCGACATTCAGCAATGCAGTCGAACCCTATCCTCCCCCGCCAGGGGGAGGTGTCAGCCAAAGGCTGACGGAGGGGGAGGTAAGCGACTAACTATCGGTTTGCTTGCCTCCCCCTCCGTCGCGCTACGCGCGCCACCTCCCCCTGGCGGGGGAGGATAGATGAATGTCGATACGCCCTAGAGCGGCACCCCGTCGAGCCGCACCGCCTCGACGCCGATGCAGCGCAGCATCTTCTCCGCGACGATCACGCCGGGCGGCCCGTCCAGCTCGAGATCGAGCCGGACGGTCATGCCGTTATCCGTCACGCGCACTTCCATGTCGGGCGCCGCCAGGTCATGCTGCGCGGCCAGCCCGACCAGCCGGCACAGCAGGGCGGCGCTCGACTCGCCGACGATGTCCAGGCGCATCGCTCAGGCGGCTTCGCGTACCGGGGCAAGCGGTGCGGCGGTGATCCGCGCCCGGGCCAGCGCGTCGGCGGCGCGGTGCGGGGCCAGCCCCTCGCGCCCGGCATGGGTCAGCACCGCGCCGAGCCGCAGGCCGGTCGCATGGACGCGCGTGGCCACTTCGTCGATGCTCCAGCCTAGATATTCGCCGGCGACGCTGATGATCCCCCCGGCGTTCACGACATAGTCGGGCGCATAGAGGATGCCGCGATCGGCGAGCCGGTCGCCGTCCTCGGGCGTGGCCAGCACATTGTTCGCGGCGCCGCAGACGATGCGGGCGCGCAGCCGGGCGACGCTGTCCCCGTCGATCACTCCGCCCAGCGCGCAGGGGGCGAAGATCGCACAGCGCGCGTCGAGGATGCTGTCGCGGCCCATGATCTCGGCATCGAAGCGGCAGGCGATCTCGGCGGCGACGCCGGGGCGCGGCTCGGCGACGATCAGCCGGGCGCCCGCCTCGTGGAGCATCCCGCACAGCGCCGAGCCGACATTGCCGAGCCCCTGCACCGCGACGCGCACGCCCCTTAGCTCGCTGCCCAGCTGGCGCCGCGCCGCCTCCTCCATCGCCAGGAACACGCCGCGCGCGGTCCAGGGCGAGGGATCGCCACCGGGCCGCCCGTCGCGCGGGGGCAGGCCGGCGACATGGCGCGTCTCGCCGCGCACCGTCTCCATGTCGGCGACGCCGGTGCCGACATCCTCGGCGGTGACATAGTCCCCCTCGAGCCGCGCCACCGCCCGGCCGAACGCGGCGAACAGCCGGCGCCGGTCGAAATCGCCCTCGGGCAGGTCGAGCACCGCCTTGCCGCCGCCCAGCGGCAGGTCTGCCATCGCGTTCTTGTAGGTCATCCCCTCGGCCAGCCGCATCGCGTCGCCGACCAGCGCGGCATGGTCGCCATAGCGCCACAGCCGGCACCCGCCCGCCGCCGGCCCGCGCCGGGTCGAGTGCAGCA
>Ga0102592_1000728_pt1 | contig 47203 bp, 47 predicted proteins | sample AraplaCol_mMF_r2_FD_76861 | JGI IMG/M metagenome (GOLD analysis project Ga0102592, IMG submission 76861) | Arabidopsis root microbial communities from North Carolina, USA - plate scrape MF_Col_mMF_r2 (SPADES assembly) (version 2) | ecosystem: Host-associated > Plants > Roots > Endosphere...
AAAAAAGTGAGTTTGATCCCATGAATCTGAACCCCGTGCTGCAGACTTTGACGACCTTGCCGGGCCGGCTCAGGCAACGCGCCCAAGGCATGTTCAACCTCAATGATCCGCGCTGGGGCCGGGACGAAGACAAAGCCTCGTCCGACGACAGCAAACCGGAGGCGCCCCGGGATGACAAGCAGCCGCAGCGTCCCCCCAGCCGTCCGCAAGGGCAGGGCCCCAACCAGGGCCCGCCCGACCTCGACGAACTCTGGCGCGACTTCAACCGCAAGCTCGGCGGGCTTTTCGGCGGCGGCAAAAACAACAACCCCAACCGCGGCGGTTTCGGCCGCGGCAACGGCGGCGGAAATAACGGCGGCTTCCAGCCCGACATGAAAAGCGCCGGCATAGGCGTCGGCCTGATCGCCAGCGTTGCCGTGCTGATCTGGCTGGGCACCGGCTTCTTCATCGTCCAGGAAGGCCAGCAGGCCGTCATCACCCAGTTCGGCAAATACCACTCCACCGTGGGTGCGGGTTTCAACTGGCGCCTGCCATACCCCGTTCAGCGTCACGAGATTGTTGTGGTCACGCAGATCCGTTCGGTGGACGTCGGCCGCGACATCATCATCAAGGCCACCGGCCTGCGGGACTCCGCCATGCTGACCGAGGACGAAAACATCGTCGAGATTAAATTCGCCGTGCAATACCGCCTGAACAACGCCCGCGCCTACCTGTTTGAAAGCAAGGACCCGGCCGCTGCGGTAGTGCAGGCCGCCGAGACCGCCGTGCGCGAAGTTGTCGGCAAGATGAAAATGGACTCGGCGCTCGCCGACGAACGCGACCAGATCGGGCCGCGCGTGCGCACCCTGATGCAGACCATCCTGGACCGCTACAAGGTCGGTGTTGAAGTCGTCGGCATCAACCTGCAGCAAAGCGGTGTGCGCCCGCCCGAGCAGGTGCAGTCGGCTTTCGACGACGTGCTCAAGGCCGGGCAGGAGCGCGAACGCACCAAGAATGAAGCCCAGGCCTATGCCAACAACGTGATCCCGCGTGCGGTGGGTTCCGCCTCGCGCCTGAAGGAAGAGTCCGAAGCCTACAAGGCCAAGATCGTGGCGCAGGCCCAGGGTGACGCGCAGCGTTTCCGATCGGTGTTGGCTGAGTACCAGAAAGCGCCCCAGGTCACGCGCGACCGCATGTACACCGACGCGATGCAGCAGGTGTATACCAACGTCACCAAGGTGCTGGTGGAATCGCGCCAGGGCAGCAACCTGCTGTACCTGCCGCTGGACAAGATCATGCAGATGACGTCCCAGGGCGACGCCGCTGTCTCAGGCGACACCCCGCCGATCCCCGGCTCGGCGTCGCCCTCCACGGTGCCCGCCGCGCCCACCTCCAGCCTGCCACCCCTGGATGCCCGTTCGCGCGATTCCGCCCGCTCGCGCGACCGTGAAACTCGCTAAGGAAAACGATCGTGAATAGAGTTGGATTTATTGTTTCCTCGCTGCTGGTGCTCCTGGCCTTGCTCAGTTCCACGCTGTTCGTGGTCGACCAGCGCCAGTTCGGCGTGGTCTATGCCCTGGGCCAGATCAAGGACGTGGTCACCGAGCCCGGCCTGCATTTCAAGATGCCGCCGCCTTTCCAGAACGTCTCCTACATCGACAAGCGCCTGCTGGTGCTCGACAGCGTCGACGCTGAGCCCATGCTGACGGCCGAAAAGCAGCGCGTCGTGATCGACTGGTATGTGCGCTGGCGCATCACCCAGCCCAGCGACTACATCCGCAATGTCGGCCTGGACGAAAAAGCCGGCGCCAACCAGCTCAGCCGCGTGGTTCGCAACGCCTTCCAGGAAGAGATCAACAAGCGCACCGTCAAGGACCTGCTCTCGCTCAAGCGCGAAGCGCTGATGGCCGACGTCAAGCGTGAAGTGCTGCAGGCCGTGCAGGGCGCCCAGCCCTGGGGCGTGGACGTGGTCGACGTGCGCATCACGCGTGTGGACTATGTGGAGGCCATTACCGATTCAGTCTACAAGCGCATGGTGGCCGAGCGCCAGCGCGTGGCCAATGAACTGCGTTCCACCGGCCAGGCCGAAGGCGAAAAAATCCGCGCCGATGCCGACCGCCAGCGCGAGGTGACCATCGCCAATGCTTACCGCGATGCGCAAAAGGTCAAAGGCGAGGGCGATGCCGAAGCCGCCCGCACCTATGCCGAGTCTTTCGGCCGCGACCCGCAGTTCGCCCAGTTCTACCGCAGCCTCGACGCCTACAAGGCCAGCTTTAGCAAGAAAAGCGACGTGATGGTGCTGGATCCATCCTCAGACTTCTTCAAGGCGATGCGGGGCCCCGGCACCGGCAGCGCCGCGCCCACCAAAAAATAAGCCGCGTGGACGGCAACACCTTCTGGCTGGCGCTGGCCCTGATGCTGGTCATCGAGGGCCTGTTGCCTTTCATCTCTCCCGGCGGCTGGCGCCGCATGTTCGAGCAGATACTCACGCTGGGCGATGGGCAGATCCGCTTCTTCGGACTGTGCAGCATCGCATTGGGGTTGATCCTGTTGGCCGTGCTGGCCTGAATCGCCTCCACCGCCCAGGCACTATTTCGCTCCGGGGGCCTTATCAGCCTCCCGCAAGCCAAAAAGCGGTCCCAAGCCCGGTAAAATGCTGTTTTTAACAGCCCACGAAAATCACAATGCCCGCCTGGTCGTCATCATGGCAATTGCCCGATCAAATTGCCGATGTCTTGCCCTCCGAGGCGCGCCACATCGAAGAGCTGCGCCGCCTGTTCCTGGACACCGCCCGCAGCTACGGCTATGAACTCGTCATGCCGCCGCTGCTCGAGCACCTCGAGTCGCTGCTGACCGGCACCGGCGAGGCACTGGACCTGCAAACCTTCAAGCTGGTCGATCAGCTCTCCGGCCGCACGCTGGGCCTGCGTGCCGACACCACCCCCCAGGTTGCCCGCATTGACGCCCACCTGCTCAACCGCAGCGGAGTGGCCCGGCTGTGCTACTGCGGCCCGGTGCTGCACACCCGCGCCGATCGTCCCCACGCTACCCGTGAGCCGCTGCAGTTCGGCGCCGAAATCTACGGCCATGCCGGCCTTGAGGCCGACCTCGAAGCCCAGCAACTGGCGCTGGAGGGCCTCAGGGTGGCCGGCGTCACGGACTTGAGCGTCGACATGGCCGACGTGCGTATCGTCAACAGCCTGCTGGCAGGCGCCACCCTCAGCGGCAAGACGCTGGCGCTGATCCACACCGCGCTAGCGGCCAAGGATGCCAGCGAGCTTGACAGCCTGACGGCCAGCCTCAAGGACGGTATTTCCCGCGAGGCGCGCGAAGGCCTCAAGGCGCTGCTGCAGCTCTATGGCGATGAAAAAGTCCTGGCCGAGGCCGAGAAAGTCCTGCCGCCTTCGACCGGCCTCAAAGCCGCGCTGCAAAACCTCCAGTGGCTGGCCGCCCATACCCGCGGTGAAAAAGGCGAGGTCAAGGTCAGCTTCGATCTGGCCGACCTGCGTGGTTATGCCTATTACAGCGGTACCCGCTTTGCCATCTACGGCCAAGGCGCTGAACTGGCCCGCGGTGGCCGTTATGACGAGGTCGGCGCCGTGTTCGGCCGCAACCGCCCGGCGGCCGGCTTCAGCCTGGACTTGAAGGAGCTCGTCAGCGTGCTGCCGCCGCGGCCCCTGAAGGCGGCCATACGCGCCCCCTGGAGCGAGGACGCCGCCCTGCGCGCGGCCATCGCCCGGCTGCGTGCCGGCGGCGAAACCGTGGCCTGCGTCATGCCCGGCCATGAGCATGAAGTCAATGAATTCGATTGCGACCGCGAGCTGGCCCAGGCGGCCGGCCAATGGGTGGTCCAGCCCCTGAAGAAGGCCGCGTAAGGGCCCCGCGCCCCCGTCCGGCCTGATCCCAACACACCTTAACGAGAATTGAAGATGACAAACAAACAAACCGCAGACGCGGGCCGCAATGTCGTGGTCGTGGGCACCCAGTGGGGCGACGAAGGCAAGGGCAAGCTGGTCGACTGGCTCACCGAGATGTCGCAGGGCGTGGTGCGCTTCCAGGGCGGCCACAACGCCGGCCACACGCTGGTCATCAACGGCGTGAAAACGGCGCTGCACCTGATTCCCAGCGGCATCATGCGCCCCGGCGTGAAGTGCTACATCGGCAACGGCGTGGTGCTGTCCGCCGCCAAGCTGCTAGAGGAAATCGAAGGCCTGGAAAAAGCCGGCGTCGAAGTGCGTTCGCGCCTGCGCATCAGCGAAGCTTGCCCGCTGATCCTGCCTTTCCATGCCGCGCTCGACATCGCGCGCGAAGCCTACCGCGAGAAGGGCGGCACCAGCAAGATCGGCACGACCGGCCGGGGCATAGGCCCGGCCTACGAAGACAAGATCGCCCGCCGCGCCCTGCGCGTGCAGGACCTCAAATACCCCGACCGTTTCGCAGCCAAGCTGCGCGAGCTGCTGGAGCTGCACAACTTCGTGCTGGCCGGCTACCTGCACGCGCCGGCCGTCGATTTCGATACCGTGTATGCCGAGGCCATGCGCCATGCCGAGTTGCTCAAGCCCATGATGGCCGACGTCTCGCGCGAACTCAACGACGCGCACCGTGACGGCGCCAACTTGCTGTTTGAAGGCGCGCAGGGCACCTTGCTCGACGTCGACCACGGCACCTATCCCTATGTCACTTCCAGCAACTGCGTGGCCGGCAACGCCGCCGCCGGCGCCGGGGTGGGCCCGGGCATGCTGCATTACATCCTGGGCATCACCAAGGCCTACTGCACCCGCGTGGGCGGCGGGCCTTTCCCGACCGAGCTCGACTGGGAAAAGCCCGGCACCGTGGGCTACCACCTGAGCACCGTGGGCGCCGAAAAAGGCGTGACCACCGGGCGCAGCCGCCGCTGCGGCTGGTTTGACGCCGCGCTGCTCAAGCGCTCGGCCCAGGTCAACGGCCTGTCGGGCCTGTGCATCACCAAGCTCGACGTGCTCGACGGCATCGATGAGCTCAAGCTGTGCACCGGCTATGAGCTGGACGGCCACATCACCGACATCCTGCCTATGGGCGCCGAGGACATCGCGCGCTGCAAGCCCATCTACGAAACCCTGCCGGGCTGGAGCGAAAGCACCGTCGGCGTCACGGAGTACGGCAAGCTGCCCGCGGCCGCGCAAAAATACCTGCGCCGCATCGAGGAAGTGACCGGCGTGCCCATCGACATGATTTCCACCAGCCCGGACCGCGACCACACCATCCTGCTGCGCAACCCCTACGCCGCCGCTTGAACGGATACAAGCCACAGCTTTAGCCAAACAGCCCGCAGCCCCTGAAACGGGCGAGGGCAGCGAATACATCAGCAATCAGGAGCGCCACCCATGTTGACAGAAGACGGCAAGCATCTCTATGTGAGCTATGACGAGTACCACAACCTGATTGAAAAACTGGCCATCAAGGTCCACCAGTCCGGCTGGCAGTTCGACACCATCCTCTGCCTGGCCCGCGGCGGCATGCGCCCCGGCGACATCCTGTCGCGCATCTTCGACAAGCCGCTGGCCATCATGTCCACCAGCTCCTACCGGGCCGACGCCGGCATGACGCAGGGCAACCTCGACATCGCCCGCTACATCACCACCCCCAAGGGCGAGATCGCCGGCAAGGTGTTGCTGGTCGACGACCTGGCCGACACCGGCCACACGCTCAATGCCGTGATCCACCAGCTCAAGAACAACTACAAGCCCATCACCGAACTGCGCAGCGCCGTGATCTGGACCAAGGGCGTATCCACCTTCCAGGCCGACTATTCGGTTGAACTGCTGCCCACCAATCCCTGGATCCACCAGCCATTTGAGGGCTATGACTCGCTGTCGCCAGCGCAGTTGATGGCGAAGTGGAAGATTTAAGCCCCCACGCTTTTCTTGCATAAAGCAGGTGGAGTGGCTTCTATACCAGCCGGGGCCGCGGAACCGGCCTTGGCCTGTCCTGAGCCTGTCGAAGGGCTGGGCCGCAGGCGCAGCGCCCCCAATCGTGAGGAAAGGGGCAGCGGGCCGCAGGCTCGAAGTGAAAAGCGTGGGGGCAAGTTAATATCCGTGGATGAGTGAAACATCCACCGACCTGATCCACCATCCCTACAAACCGCCCGCCGGGTTCGACGCCATCCCGCCTGGGGTTTACAAAGCCTCCACCATTGCCTTTCCCACCGTCGCCGCGCTGCGCAGCCGCGACTGGAAGCACAAGACCGGTTACACCTACGGCCTGCACGGTACGCCGACCACCTTCACGCTGGAAGAGCGCATCGCCACGCTCGAGGGCGGCAAATACTGCACCTTGGTGCCCAGCGGCCTGGCGGCGGTGGTGCTGGTCGGCATGGCGCTGCTCAAGGCGGGTGACGAACTGCTGATCCCCGACAACGCCTATGGCCCCAACAAGACTTTCGCGCAGGGCGAGCTGGCCGCCTGGGGCATCACCCACCGCTTTTACGATGCCATGAATCCCGCCGACCTGGCGGCCAAGCTGGGGCCCAAGACCCGGTTGGTATGGATAGAAGCACCGGGCTCCATCACGCTGGAGTTTCCCGACATGCCCGCCCTGGTGGCTGCCGTCAAGGCGCACAGGAATGCGCACCCCAGCGGCGTCGTGACGGCGCTCGACAACACCTGGGGCGCCGGCCTGGCCTTTAATGCCTTTGAGCTGGGCCTGGACATCTCAGTCCAGGCCCTGACCAAGTACCCCAGCGGCGGCGCGGACGTGCTGATGGGCTCCGTCGTCACGCGTGACGAGGCGCTGCACCACCTGGTGCACTTTTGCCACATGCGCGTCGGTTACGGCATCGGCGGCAACGACGCGGAACTGGTGCTGCGCGGCCTGAACAGCATGGCCTTGCGCTACGCGGCCCAGGACGCCGCCACGCGCGAGCTGGCCGGATGGCTGCAGACGCAGCCGCAGGTGGCGGCCATGCTGCATCCGGCTTTGCCGGGCTCGCCGGGCCATGAGGTGTGGAAACGTGACTGCAAGGGCGCGGCCTGCCTGATGAGCGCCGTCTTCAAGCCGGAGTTCACACAGGCGCAGGTGGACCGGTTTTGTGACAGCCTGAAACTTTTTAAACTGGGTTACAGCTGGGCCGGCCCCATGAGCCTGTGCGCCCCCTACGACATTCCGGCTCTGCGCACCACGCCCTGGCCCCACAAAGGCGGCCTGGTACGCTTTTCCGTGGGCCTGGAGGCCGTGGCGGACCTGCGGGCCGATATCGCCCAGGCGCTGGGAAAAGCCATGTAGGGATTCAAGTGGTGGCTTTTTGGGGTTTAAAGCCTCTCCTGCAATGCAGTACAGTAAGGTCTACCCCATTCACGAAAGCACGCCGTGGCAACTCCCAACTACTCCTACGAAAAGCGCCAGAAAGAGCTTGCGAAAAAGCGCAAAAAAGAAGAAAAGCTCAAGCGCAAGGCGGAAGGCAAGACGGATGATGCGGCCCATGACGGCGCAGATGACCCCGATGTCGCAGGTGACGTGGCTGGGGACGCACCACCTGCGGATCCCGCCACCTGATTCCCCGGTTCGTGGGCGAAAACAGCCCAGGACACCGAAAAGCAACCGGCAAACCCGGCACACCGCGCGTGTTGCCGGGTTTTTATTTTGGGCCAGCGCTATTTGGGCAACCAGCCCAGTTCCCTGGCGTGCAGGCTCTGCACATACAGCCGGTCCGCCGTCTCAGTCACGGCGGTGGTTTCGGGGTAGGCACCTGCCGGGTCCTGCAGGTCGGCCACCACCTTTCCGTCTTCCGTAAACGCCACTACGTGGCCATAGGCCTTGGGAATAGGCCACAGGGCGCGCGGCAAGCGGAGCGTGAGCTTGCGCATGAAGGGCTTGCGGGCCAGGCCGTCGATTTTCGGGTTGCGCGGCTTGACCAGGCCTACCCAGACTTTGCCGTCCAGGCCGCGCATCAGGTTGTCGGGGTAGCCCGGCAGGTTGTCAAAAAGCGGCTTGAGGCCGGCTCCGGGCTGGCGGACGTCCAGATCCTTCGCGTCCACCGGCAGTTTCCAGATGCGGTATTGGCCTGTTTCGGCCACAAACAGCGAGCGCTCGTCCTGGCTCAGTGCGACGCCGTTGGCAAAGCTCAGGCCTTTGGCGACGATGCGCGTGGCCCGGGTTGCCGGGTCGTATTCAATCACCCGGCCTGTGGCGGATTGCTCCAGGATGTCGAGGATGCTGGCTTCGAAGGTGCCGCCCCATTCCCTGGCCCCGAAGCGGGTGGAGGCATCGCTGAGGTACACCTTGCCGTTGCGGGCGACCACCACTGCATTGGCATACAGAATCGGGCTGCCTCCGGCCATGTCGGCAAGCACGGTGACTTTCCTGTCCGGTGAAATCGACAGCAAGCCCCTGAACGCGTCGGCGGCCACCAGGTTGCCGGCCGCATCGAAGTCAAAACCCAGAACGCGGCCACCGGTGTTGACCATTACCTCCTGGCCGCTGCCGTCCGGATTCATGCGAAGGATGGCGCCGCTGGCCACAGCCGCGTAGAGTTTTCCGTCCCGGGCCACCACCAGGTGCTCGGGGCCTTCCTCGGCGCCCAGGGGGATGCTTTTCAGCTTGGCGAGTTTGTTGTTGACCGCAAAGGGGCCGGTGTAGCCGGGGTCAGTGGGGGCCTCCCAGCTTTGCGGCGCGATGGGCACCGGCCAGAGGCACAGGTAGGCGGCCAGCCCGGCAAGGGCGATGCCGATGGTGGCAAGGATTTTTTTCATGGTGTTTTCTCCTCCTCAAGAATTGCGCGGGCCAGTGCCGCCATGGTCTGCCTCGACCGGTCCGCCGCGCTGATCGGGGTGGCTTGGGGGTACTGGCTGAAGTTGCGCTCCATGGAGCGCGCATAGCCCGGGTCGTAGTGCAGGGTGAGCAGCTCGCGCACCACGGAGGCTGTGTCGCCGGCGCGCGCGCGGGCCTGCCAGTCCTGCACCACGGCCTTGCCGCGCACCTCGGTCAGGGCACCCAGCCGCTCGCAGAAAAATGCGGTGTTCGTGACGAAGAAATCGTAGTCCTCGAGCAGCAGCGCCACACGCTCGTCTTCATCGAGGCGCAGGTCCAGGCAGGGGCTGGCCCGCATGGCGGCCATCAGGCTGTCCGGGACGGCCACGTTGCCGACTTTTTTGCTCTCGCTTTCAACGTAGACCGGCCTGGCAGGGTCAAAGCCGCGCAGGGCCGACCAGATGCCCGTGTCAAAGGCCTTCTGGCTGGGTTGCGGCACGCCGGGAATCGCGCCCAGCACGGAACTGCGGTGGTTCGCCAGCGCTTCGAGGTCCAGCACCTGTGCGCCCTCGGCCGCCAGGGCTTGCAGCAGCCGGGTCTTGCCGGAGCCGGTGGGGCCGCACACCACCCGGTAGTGCAGGCGCGCGGCCAGCTGAGGCAGGTCGGCCAGCATGGCGGCGCGGAAGGCCTTGTAGCCGCCGTCCACCAGCGTCACCCTGAAGCCGATCTGCTCCAGCACCAGCGCCAGCGAGCCGCTGCGCTTGCCGCCGCGCCAGCAATACACCAGCGGCTGCCATTCCCGGGGTTTGTCCAGCACCTCGCGCTGTATGTGCTCGGCGATGTTTTTGGCCACCAGCGCGGCGCCCAGCTTTTTGGCCTCGAACTGGCTGATCTGCTTGTAGCGCGTGCCGACGATTTTCCGTTCTTCGTCATGCAGGCTGGGCCAGTTCAGCGCACCGGGCAGGTGGTCCTCGGCGTATTCCCCCTCGCTGCGCGCATCGATGATGCTGGAATACCGGCCCAGGGTGGCCAGTGCCTCATCGGCGGAAATGCGGTCCAGGCTCACTTGAGCAGTTTCTTGAGTTCGGGCCACACATTGGCCAGCATCCGGGCCTGCGACTGTTCATTGGGATGGATGCGGTCGGCCTGGAAGTTGGCCACCGGGTCGGCAACGTCGGCGATGCCCTTGAGGAAAAACGGCACCAGTGCCACTTTTTCCGCCTTGGCGATCTTGGCGAACAGCCCGGAAAAGGTCGCCGCATAGGCGCTGCCGTAATTGGGCGGCACCTGCATGCCGACCAGCAGCACCCGCGCACCGGCCTTTTTGGCCGCTTGCGTCATGGCGCTGAGGTTTTGCTCCGTCATGTCCAGCGGCAGGCCGCGCAGGGCGTCGTTGCCGCCCAGCTCTATCACTACCACGGCCGGCTTGTGCTGGGCCAGCAGGGCCGGCAGGCGGGAGCGGCCGCCCGAGGTGGTGTCGCCGCTGATGCTGGCGTTGACGATCCTGGCGCTTTTCTTCTCGCCGGCGAGCTGCTTTTCCAGCAGCGGCACCCAGCCCGTGCCGCGCTTGAGGCCGTATTCGGCGCTCAGGGAGTCGCCGACGACCAGGATGGTGTCGCCCTGGGTGGTAGGGGCGGCTGCCTGCGCCCGGGCTGCCGGGACCGCGCCCAGCAGGGCGGCCATGAGCAGCCCCGCCAAAGGTTTTACGAGGCGCTTTGCCGTTTGTGCGGCAAGCTTGGTAAAGTCGGATTTCATATTTTTTGACAAGGCTGACATGTTTGAACCCGCGGTGAGTGGCGTGAATGGCTTGAGCGAGGCTTCCAAGGCCTCCGCAGCGCCCGGCGCCGCTGCAAAGCCTCAGCCGGCTTCAATTATTTCCGTGGAGCATGTTTTCAAGTCGGTCACCGACTCCACCGGCACACTGGCCATTTTGCGCGATATTGACTTTGCGCTCGCCGAGCGCGAAACCGCCGCCATTGTCGGCGCTTCCGGCTCGGGCAAAAGCACCTTGCTGTCCATCATCGCCGGCCTGGACACGCCGACCCAGGGTACGGTCAGGCTGGCCGGGCAGGATTTGTTCGCCCTCGGCGAGGACGACCGCGCGGCCCTGCGCGCCCAGAAGGTCGGTTTTGTGTTCCAGAGCTTCCAGCTCATGGGCAACCTGACCGCCCTGGAAAACGTCATGCTGCCGCTGGAGCTCTCGGGTGCCAGGAATGCGCGTTCGCAGGCCACCGAGATGCTCAAGCGTGTCGGCCTGGGCGAGCGCCTTGGCCACTATCCGAAGGTCCTGTCAGGCGGCGAGCAGCAGCGCGTGGCGCTGGCGCGGGCCTTTGTGGTGCAGCCGGCCGTGCTGTTGGCCGACGAACCCACCGGCAGCCTGGATTTCGCCACGGGCGAGACCGTCATGTCGCTGATGTTCGAGCTCAACCGCGAACTCGGGACCACCTTGGTGCTGGTGACGCATGACCAGGGCATTGCCGCGCGCTGCGAGCGGCGCATCACCATCGATGCCGGCCGCGTGATGTCGGCCTGAGCCTGAGTCCCGGCGGGACAGGGCACCGCTTGATCAGCGCAGCTTCTGCGCCGCGGCCAGGAATTTCGCCCGGTCGTCGGGCCTGTCAATCTGCAATGCAAGCGCCTTGGCCAGGCCGCCCAGGCTGGTGTGGCGCGCTGCTTCCCTGCGCACCAGGGTTTTGGCCAGGGGGCCGATGTACAGGCTCAGCGCGCGTTCCAGCTGGGCCTGCAGTTCGGCGCTGAAATGCTGCACATTGATGGAGTTCGACGTCCCCGACGGCGATGTCAGGCCTGAGGGGCGGCTCATGTCCTGGTGGCGCGTGCCGGACACCGGCATGGAGTGCAAGCGGCTGGGCGCGCTGGTGGCACCGGTGTAGCTGGTGCCGGTCGTGGCGCCGGTGCGCGGGCCCGAGGCGCCCAGTGGGATGGAATGCACGGTGGTGGTATTGCGCGGCCGCACAAAGGCCTCGCGCGCCGTGGCGTCCGGAATGGAGACGGCCAGCATGTCGCGCAGGCCCTGGGCGCTCACCGTGCGCGGCACGGATTTTTTGACCAGCACCTTGGCCAGCGGCCCGATCAGTTTGGCCAGCTCGGCTTCGATCTCGTGCACCACTTCCGGGGTCAGCGAGGCCAGCGCGGCGAACGATGCCGTGTGCTCGAATTCGAGGTTACGCCCCGCGGGTGCGGGCGGCGCGGCATTGGGATCCAGCACCGCGTAAATCTCGTGCGAGCGCAGGTGCTTGTCCATATGCGGGCCGAGGTAGTCGAAATGGCTGGCCGCGCTGTCGGTGATGCGCGAGATCACGTCATAGTAGGCGCGCGAGACCACCACCTGGTTGGGCCTGGCGAAGTCCATGATGCGCTGGGCCACATTGATGCCGTCGCCCACCACATTGACCCGGTTGTTGATGTCGAACACCATGCGGATGGGGCCCAGGTGCAGGCCCGCGCGCAGCGACAGCTTGCGGCCGTACTTCTGGGTCAGCAGGTCGCGCAGCAGCAGGGCCGACTGCAGGGCCTCTTCGGGATCGCCGAGGAAACAGATGGCCGCGCCGTCTCCCGTGTCTATCATGATGCGTGACGATTCGTTCACGCCGCCTATGGCCTTGGTGATCAGTTCATTGAACAGCGACTTGACCGCCACCTGCTGATCCACCGAATAGGTCGAGTAGGACACCAGGTCCAGGAACATGATGGTGCCCAGCACGTTCTTGCGCAGGTTCTCCGCATTGTTGAGCGGGATGGACTGCGAATTCGCCGCATAGGCGAGCAGGGCACTGTCGGGCGTCCCGGTGACCGTCCTGGCCCCGCCGGAAGCCGATGCGGGAGCGGACGGCATGGGCGTCAACGGCATCGACGCGGACGGAATGGGCTCGGACTGGACGGGTGCGGAGGGCGCGGACGCGGCAAAAGCCGGCGGTGCCGGGGACGCCAGCACGCTGGCCGCGCGCATGGTCTGGGTCTTCACGAAGTCCGAGCTCAGCAGTGCCTGCCGCAGTGCCGCCACATCCTGCGGCCGCTGGGTTTCGTTGGGCGTCATCGCCCAGTCGATAGCGCGCAGCAGCGGCGCGCCGAAGACCACCGCGCTGGCGGTGTCGGCCGCCTTGGGCATGCTGTCCTCGCGCACGCGCGAGGCCGACTCCATGGGCTTGTGGCCGGTCGTCATCCAGTACATGACCGCGCCCAGCGAATAGATGTCCGTCCATGGGCCCTGGTGGCCCTTGCTGTGATATTGCTCGAAAGGCGCGAAGCCCGGGCTCACGATGTTGGTCATGTCCTGGTTGCCGGTCAGGCGCCGCGCCGCGCCGAAGTCCAGCAGCACCGGTGTGCCGTCGGCGCGGATGTAGATGTTGTCAGGCTTGATGTCGCGGTGCAGGAAGTTCACCTTGTGCACCGCCTCCAGGCCGTCCATCAGCGGGTAGATGATCTTCAGCAGGGCCTGCTGGTCCAGCGCGGGCTGCTTGGCCAGCCAGCGCTTGAGCGGGTCGCCCGACTCGTACTCCATCACGATGTAGGCCGTGCCGTTTTCCTTGAAGTAGCGCAGCACGCGCACGATGTTGGGATGGCGAAACGACGCCAGCGCGCGGGCCTCGTCGAGGAAGCGCTCCAGTCCCCACTGGAACTGGCCCCTGTTCTCGCCGGAGCGGACATGGACCGACAGATCGGCCGCGCGCACGGCCAGCTCGCCCGGGAAGTATTCCTTGATGGCCACCGGCAGCTGCAGGTTGATGTCCTGTGCCAGGTAGGTGATGCCGAAGCCGCCGCCGCCCAGCATTTTTTCAATGCGGTATTCAAGCACCGTCTGTCCCGGCGCCAGCGCGGCCATGTCTCCGCCGCCCGCGGGCACCGGTCGCACGGGCAGGGTTCGGGTCTTGTCTTCGGGCTCGGTCATTCTTCCGCTATTTTCGCAGGCGAAATTGCGTTGTTCAGTCGCCGCGGTCAATCATCTGCATGGCTTTTTCCAGGCTGCGGCGCATGCGGTTGAAGGAACTGCCCAGCACGGCCATTTCGTCCTTGCCGCCGTCGGCGAACTCCGGCACCTCGAAGTCGCCGGTGCTGATCTTGTCGGCCGCCCGCGACATGCGGCGTATCGGCCGCACGATGAGCCAGCTCAGCATCAGGTTGAGCACCACAAATACCACCGCGAACACCGCGGCCAGAGAGGCCATAAAGGTTTTGAAGGCGCGGTCGGCGTTGCGCACGGGAATGTCCATGGGCACCGTGACCACCTGCGCGCCGATGATTTCATTGTGTTTCCAGCCAAAGCCGTTGGCCTCGCCGTAAATTTTCACCATGCTGGCCGGCGCGGCTGCCGGCACGCTGTGGCACTGCAGGCAGGCCGCGTTGGTGATCTGGATGGGCTTGGCGATATACAGCAGCCGGCCCGTGGCCGCGGCGCGTTCCGAAATCAGCTCCTTGGAGTCGGCGTTCTGGCGGAACTGCTGGACGATGTCGGCCTCCCAGTCGGTGGCGCGGTCGCGCGGGTTGGTCGGGTTCAGCGTCGCTTCCTTGTAGCCGTAGTCGCGGTATTTCTTCTGGATGTTGCCCAGGGTTTCGGTGGCGGCATAGGCCGGCACGGTCTGCGGCAGGAACACCTCTTCAAGCTGCTTGTCCAGGTGCGGCTTGATCTGCTCCACCGTGTAGGCGCGCACGGACAGGGCGGTGTCCATCATGAGGCGCGCATTGCGCAGGACTTCCTCGCGGGCGTTTTCCTGCAGGAGCTGGCGCGACATGAACCCGGCGGCGCCAAAGCCGGCCAGGAATACCACGATCAACACCAGATTGAATTTAAGCCTCAGTCCCATAGCGCCCCCAACGTTATTGCTGTAAATATCCGGGCCGTGCCGGCCACAAATTGTTACTATTTTAGACTTACCAAGCCTGCATTGTGACCGTCGGTCGGCCCTGATGCACCGGTAGTAATGCCAATAACGAAAGCGGAAACAAAGCGGAAACGGTGGTAGGAAAGGATGGGGGTGAAGGGGCTGCAGTGATAATCCCCAGCATGTCATCTTCCCCCAAAGTCCTTTTTGGCTTCCACGCCGTCGGCGTTCGCATCAAAACCGCCCCCAAATCCGTCCTGGAGGTGTTTTTCGACGCCTCGCGCCGCGACGCGCGCATGCGCCAGTTCACCGACCGGGCGCGCGAGGCCGGCGTCAGGCTGATAGAATCCGACGGCCTGCGCCTGTCCAAGATGTGCGGCAGCCACGGCCATCAGGGGGTGGTGGCACGGGTCGATGCCTTGGCCCAGGTCAAGTCGCTCGATGAGCTGCTGGAACAGCTCGAAGAAGCCGGCACGGCCCAGCCGCTGCTGCTGGTGCTGGACGGCGTCACCGACCCGCACAACCTCGGCGCCTGCCTGCGCGTGGCCGACGGCGCCGGCGCCCATGCCGTGATCGCCCCCAAGGACCATGCGGCCGGCATCAACGCCACCGTCGCCAAGGTCGCCAGCGGCGCGGCTGAGACCATGCCTTATTTCATGGTGACCAACCTGGCCCGCACCCTGGGGGAACTCAAGGAGCGCAACATCTGGTGCATAGGCACCAGCGACGATGCCGAAAAAACCATTTACGACGTCGATCTGAAGGGCCCGGTCGCCCTGGTGCTGGGCGCCGAAGGCGAGGGCATGCGCCAGCTCACGCGCAAGACCTGCGACGAACTGGTCAGCATCCCCATGCGCGGCGCGGTCGAAAGCCTGAATGTGTCGGTGGCCAGCGGCGTCTGCCTGTATGAAGCCTTGCGCCAGCGCAGGGTATGACGCCGCAGCGCTTTGACCTCGTCGTTGTCGGCGCGAGTTTTGCCGGGCTCGCTTGCGCGCGTGCCGCGGCGCGGGCCGGCCTGCGGGTCGCCGTCGTGGAGAAGAAGTCCTCTTCGGGCGAGAAACTGCACACCACCGGCATCATCGTGAAGGATGCCATAGACACCATCCCCTGGTTGCAGCAGGTGCCTGCGGCCATGGTGCGCCAGGTGGACGGCGTGAGGCTGTATGCGCCTAACCTGCGCCATGTTGACCTGCATGCGCCTGGTTACTATTTCTGGGCAACCGACACGCCCGCGCTGCTGGACTGGATGTGCGTGTCGGTCCAGGCGGACGGCGTGACACTGCTGGCGAGTACGCTGTTTGAGCAGGCCGTTCGGGATGGCGCTGGCTGGGCCGTATCCGTCAAGTCGGTCGTCTCGCAGGAGCCGGCCGTGCTGCAGGCCGGCTACCTGGTCGGCGCCGACGGCCCGCACTCGCGCGTTGCCAAGGCGGTGGGGCTGTCGCTCAACACCGAGTTCCTGTTTGGCATCGAGCATGAATACGGCCAGGTTCGGCTGGAGGCCAATCTGCTGCACTGTTTCATCGACCGTCGGCTCGCGCCTGGCTATATCGGCTGGGCCGTCGCGGGTGCCGGCATCCAGCAGATAGGTCTGGCCAGGCGAATGCCGGCCGCAGGCGCCTCCTTGCCGGCCAAGCAGGAATGGATGGCCGCTTTCATGGCCAAGATCTCGCCGCATGTGGACATTGGCGATGCCGCGCCCCTGGCCACGCGGGCCGGGATGATTCCTTGCGGCGGGGTGTTGCCGCGGGTATCCGATGCACGCGTCTTGCTGGTGGGCGATGCCGCCGGCATGGTGTCGCCTGTCACGGCCGGCGGTATCCATACGGCCCTGCAACATGGCGATGCGGTGGGTGGCGCAGTGGCCGCATTCTTGCAGGCCGGCGCCGCCGAGGGCCGCGACCCGGCGGACCCCATGCATGGCCTGGTGCGGCACTATCCGAAATTTCGCGCTAAGCGCACGCTGCGCTGGCTGTTCGACCACTTCCAGGCCGACTGGATTTTCAACCTGGCTCTGGACACCGAACCCATGCGGCAGGCGGCCCGCATGGTGTACTTTCACCGGCGCGGCAAACCCGGGTAGTGTCTGCTGTCTGGGCCCCTGGCCTAGATCAGCCCGTACCAGCCCAGCAGCGCGCCCGTGCCCAGCAGCCACAGCAGGTGGATGCGGGTGCGCCAGACAATGAGGGCCGAGGCGGCCGTCACCAGCCACACCGGCCAGTCCTTCAGCGAACTGCCGTTGGCGCTGGCCAGGATCCAGCTGGTGGCGATCAGCAGGGCCACCACGATGGGACCCATGCCTTGCTTGAAAGCGCGCACCGCCCGCAATTCGCGGTTGCGGTGGCCCCACTGCGCGGCCGTGTAGGTCAGCGTGGTGCTCGGAATCAAAATACCCAGCATCGTCACGAACACGCCCAGCAGCCCGGCCAGCATGCCGCCGGCGTTCAGGCCTACGTTCCAGCCCAGCAAGGCGATGAACAGCACGTTGGGGCCAGGCGCCGACTGCGCGATGGCGATGGAGGCGTTGAACTGCGCGTCCGTCAGCCAGTGCTGCTTGTCGACCAGGAAGCGGTGCATGTCGGGCGCGGTGGTGATGGCCCCGCCTACCGACAGCAGCGACAGCGAGAGGTAATGCAGGAACAGGTCGAACCAGTCGCGCGCACCGAAGGCCAGGTGCAGCGTTTGCAGCGATTCGCTCATGGTTTGAGCTTCCGGTAGGCCAGCACGCAGGCAACCAGGCCGAGGCTCAGCAGCACATAGGCCAGCGGAATGCGCAGCAGCGCGATGGACACAAAGCACAGCACGCCCAGGCCCACGCAAAGCTGCATGCCCAGCACGTTGCTCTTGAGGGCGCCAAAGAGCTTGAGGCCGGTTGCCGCGATCAGCCCGGCCGCCACCGCTCCCATGCCGCGCAGCGCACCCGCCACGCCAGGGTGCCCGGCGAACTGCGCGTACAGCACCGCCAGCAGCAGCACCAGCACCAGTGGCAGCGTCAGCATGCCGGCCAGCGCCGCCATCGCGCCCTTGAGGCCGAAATATCGGCCGCCTACCATCAAGGAGAGGTTGACCACATTGGGGCCCGGCATGATTTGCGCCACCGCCCAGTCTTCGATGAACTCCTCGCGCGTCATCCAGCGCTTTTTCTCGACCAGTTCTCGTTGCACGACGGCGAGGACGCCGCCGAAGCCCTGCAGGGCCAATAAGGTGAATGAAACAAAGAGGTCGGTGAGGGATTCGGGTTGCGGGCGATGTTCCGCGGGAGGGGGGCTCATGCGCTCATTATCGCCGTGGGCACCATTTACCGCGCCGTGGCGGCAAGAAGCCGAGGCGCTTCATCTGCTATTGAAACAATAGCGCGGTGCTCGTGATGCGCGATGGCGGCATCCGCGCATACGCCTAAAGCTTTAGCTCCCAGGTCTCGCCCACGAGTTCATGGCCGAAGCCCTGGTAGGGCTCGCTCTTGACCAGCTTGAAGCCGCGTTTGGCATAAATCGCGCGCGCCGCCGTCAGGCAGCTGTTGGTCCAGAGCACCATTTTTTTATAGCCCTTGGCGCGCGCGAAGGCGATGCATTCGTCCGAAAGCCGCCCGCCCAGGCCCAGTCCCCGCGCGCCCGGCGTGAGGATCAGCATGCGCAGCTGCGCCACCGTGGCCGACTTGCGCACCACGAAGACCGCGCCCACGCGTTCGCCGTCGAGTTCGGCGATCCAGCATTTCTCGCAGTCGGGCCGGTGGTTCTTCAGGTACTTGCCCGCGATGTCGGCCACCAGCGCCTCGAACTCGCTGTTCCAGCCATACTCGCGCGCGTAGATTTCGCCGTGCTGCTGCACCACCCAGCCCATGTCGCCGGGCCGCGGGTCGCGCAGCACCACGGTGCGCGTGGCCGCCGCCTCGCCCGGGCCGGCCAGCAGGCGCTGCACCGTGCTCATGGCGCTCACCACCTTGTGCTGGTCGTCCGGCGCCAGCCCGGCCAGCAGGGCGGCCGCCTCGTCGCGCGACTGCTGCTGCAGCGGCGCGAACACCGCATGCCCGGCTTCCGTCAGCTTGAGCAGGCTTTGCCGCGCATCGGCCGGCGAAGGCACGCGCGCCAGCCAGCCCCTGGACTCAAAGCGGCGCAGGATGCGGCTCAGGTAGCCCGCGTCCAGCGACAGGTCGCGCCCCAGCTCGGTCGCCGTGGGCTGGTCGCGGTGGGCCAGCTCGTACAGCACCCGCACTTCCGTCAGCGAAAACTCGCTGCCCAGGTAAGGGTCCAGCACGCCGATGCGCTGCGTGTAGAAGCGGTTGAAGCCGCGAATCGCCTTGATGTGCGCCGTGGTGGCTGCCGGTGTGGAGGCAGCCGGCACGGGGAGGGTGGGGGAGCTTGAAGAGGCCATGGCGGCTATCGTCAAGCAATTAATTGACAAAGTCAAGTAATTGATTTCCCGGGGCCGGCCCCGGCTGCAGACGGGCCCAGGCGTCAGATCACCCGCCGCGGCGCCGCCGTGGCTGCATCGCCGCTATTGGGCATGCCCGTCGGCTCTATCAGCAGCAGGTGTGCTTCCTGGGCCGCGCGCGGCCGGTGCCGCACGCCGCGCGGCACCACGTGGAGCTGCCCGGGCATGAGCTTCACGGTGGGCTGGCCTTCGATGTCGAGGTGCAATTCCCCCTTGAGCACCAGGAAGAAGTCGTCGCTCTCCGGATGCGAATGCCAGCTGTACTCGCCCTGCACCTTGACCACCATCACGTCGTGCCCGTTGAATTCACTCACGGTGCGCGGTTGCCAGTGGCCCTCAAAGCTCGCGAGCTTGGCCTGCAGGTCTATGGCGTTGGTTTTCATGGAACTCCTCTTGCTTGTCGTGCGTTGCTATGGAAGAGGGGAGTCTGCTTGTCCGCGCGGGCCGCGTCTTGTACGATTGTTTCATGCACCCTGCCCAGCAACCCACCGCCCAGGACTGGGCGCGCTTTCGCCCTGGCGCGCTGGCCGGCGTGACGCAGATGAAGGCCCATTTCACCGAGCACAGCTTTGAGCGCCACAGCCACGAAACCTATTCCATAGGCGTCACCGCCTCCGGCGTACAGACTTTCCATTGCGGCGGCACCCTGCACGCCAGCCTGCGCGGCGACGTCATCCTCTTCAACCCCGACGAGCCGCACGACGGCCAGCGCGGCACGCAGGAAGGCTTTGGCTACAGCATGCTGTATGTGGCGCCGCATGTGGTGCATGAATGCCGCGACAAGGAGGCCGGCGCCGACATGGCCGTCTACTTCCGCCAGCCCGTGGTGCGCGACGCCGCCATGGGCCGTGCGTTGGCACAGGCCATAGGCGCGGCCGGCCAGGCCCAGGAGTCGCTGCGTGCCGAGGAGCTGACGCGCGATGTGCTGGTGCGCTTGCTGCAGCGCTATGGTGAACGGCGAGCTGCGGGTGGCGACGCCAAAGCGGCCGGCGCGGCTCGCATGCTCCGCATCCGCGACTACCTGCGCAGCCACTATGACCAGGACATCACCGTCGACGCCCTGGCGCGCGAAGCCGGCCTCTCACGCGTGCACCTGACCCGCGCCTTCGCGCAGCAGTTCGGCGTGCCGCCCCACATTTACCTCAACGCCGTGCGCCTGGAGCGCGCCCAATCCGCCATGCTGGCCGGGCAAGGCCTGGCCGAGGTGGCCGCCGCCTGCGGCTTTGCCGACCAGAGCCATTTCAGCCGGCGCTTCAAGGGCAGTGTGGGGCTGGCGCCTGGGGCCTGGTTGCGGCAGATGAAGCAGGGAGATCTTTCCGTATGACAGCCCATACAAGCCCCCGTACAAGCCCCCGTACAAGCCTGAAGAAAAGCAAGACAATCGTGACAGCCAGCTACCCATGACCCTAAGAAAACGCCTTCTCATTGCATTTATCGGCTGGCTACTGATCGAGCTGGCCATCTTCGTCTATGGGGTGCCACACTTTCGCGGCAGGACGCTCTCCAAGTTGTGGTCGCTGTATTGGTTTGCCGCTGGAGTCTGGGTCCTCATGCCTCTGCTGAAAATCGGCAGTGCAGCCATGGACAAGGAAAAAGCGCGCGGATCAATCCATTCGGATGAAGGTTAGTGTTCGAGGCCTGGAGGCAGGATGGAAGAATGCGCAAAAAATCGCTGACCTTGACCCATGATTGACGCCTTCGCCGTTCTCTGCTGCTTTATCGGCGGCCTGTTCCTGTTTGGCGCCTGGAAGGTCCTGATTTCCAGACACGAGCCGGAGGTGCGGAGCCATCCCTTGAGCTGGGCCGACGTCCTTCTGGAATTGCTGACGGGCGGCGACTGGATTGAGTCCACTGGGGTTGATCGCTTCACCGCGGTCCTTGTGTTGTTTTTGATCGGTATGTTTTTTCTTTGGGGTGGGCTTTATGTCGGGCTGGCATGGGGCGATGTTGCCGTGGTGTGATGCCGCGGCAAATCTGCCCCCGCATCAGGGCCTCAACGCAAATGCGGCGTTCTCCTACACACTGTTACGTTTGGCCTGGCTATATTGGAGCGGCGTCCTTGTGAGGGGCCGCAACACTCCTCTGGAATTTCCAGTTTTGAGGCCCGGGCCGTCCGGGTTTTTTTTTGCCTGGGTCCGCTAGCGACTTTTTATGTATGCAGCCTTTTCTTCATGCCGTGATCCTGCGGGCCATCATCCACCATCCCGGCAGGAGCCTGTGACGCCGTGACCGCGAATACCGTCTTGCCCGTGGACTCCGTCAGCATAGAGCGCTTTCGCCTGCTGGTGGATTCCGTGGTCGATTACGGGATATTCATGCTGGATCCGGGCGGCCATGTGGTCTCATGGAACGCCGGCGCGACCCGCATCAAGGGCTACACCGCCGACGACGTCATCGGGCGGCATTTCTCCATGTTCTACACCGAGGATGCCCGGGCCACAGGCTGGCCGCAACAGGAACTGGAATTCGCCAAAAAGAGGGGCCGCTTCGAGGACGAAGGCTGGCGGGTCCGCAAGGACGGCTCGCGCTTCTGGGCCAATGTGGTCATCACTTCGCTGACTGATCCAGACGGAACTCATGCGGGATTCGCCAAAGTGACCCGTGACCTGACGGAAAGGCGCAGGCAGGAACAGGCCCTGCGGGAAAGCGAGGAACGGGTGCGCCTGATGGTGGAGGGTGTGCAGGACTACGCCATCTTCATGCTGGACCCTGAAGGCATCATCCAGAGCTGGAACACCGGCGCGCAGATCCTCAAGGGCTATACCGCCGCCGAAGCCATAGGCCGCCACTTCCGCATGTTTTACCGGCCTGAAGAACTGGCGCTGGGCATGCCGGAAAAGCAATTGCGCACGGCGCTCGAAAAAGGCCGCACGGAAGAGGAGGGCTGGCGCGTCCGCAAGGACGGCACCCGGTTCTGGGCCAATGTGGTCATCACGGCCATACGCAATGCCGAGGGGCAGCTGCGCGGCTTCGCCAAGATCACCCGCGACATGTCGGAGCGCCGCAGGCTTGAGGAACTGGAACGCTCCAGCCGGCGCATGAATGAATTCCTGGCCATGCTCGCGCATGAACTGCGCAACCCGCTCGCGCCGATACGCAACGCGGTCACCGTCCTGCAGCTGGAACCCTCGCCGAGCCCCGTCGTCAAAAACAGCCGCGAGATGATAGACCGCCAGCTGACCCACATGACCCGGCTGGTCGACGACCTGCTGGACGTAGGCCGGCTGACTACCGGCAAGATACGGCTCAAGAAAGAAACCGTGCTGTACAACCAGGTCGTCAGCCGTGCCGCGGAGGCCATGCGCCCCATCATGGACGCCAGGCACCACAGCTTTTCCCTGGAGTTGCCGCCGGACGACATCTATGTGGAGGCCGACAGCATCAGGCTCACCCAGGTCATCCAGAACCTGCTGACCAACGCGGCCAAATACACGCCGGCGGGCGGGCGCGTCACGCTGCGCTGCCGGGTGGAGGGCGCCCAGGTGTGGACCGAGGTTTCCGACAACGGCCTGGGCCTCACCAAGACCGCCATCCAGGAGATCTTCGAACTGTTCTCGCAGGGCGACATGCAATCGGCCGCCAAGGAGAGCGGCCTGGGCATAGGCTTGACGCTGGCCAAGTCGCTGGTAGAGATGCACGGCGGTGTGATCAGCGCCGAAAGCGAAGGCCCGGGCCAGGGAAGCCGGTTCAGGTTTTCGATTCCCGGCGCGAGCCTGGGCCAGGCGGTGGCGGCGGATGCGCCCACGAAAAAATTCCTGGTGATTGACGACAACCGCGACGCGGCCGACAGCCTCGCGGAAGTCCTCAGGCTGCTCGGCTATTCGGCCAAGGTCGCCTACAACGGGCCCGACGCGCTGGACATCGCGAAAGACTACGAAGCGGACGCCGTCCTGGTCGACATCGGCATGCCGGGCATGAACGGCTTTGAAGTGGCCGGCCGGTTGCGCGCATTGCCGCACGGCACCCGCATGCTCATCGCGGCCGTGACAGGCTACGGCCACGAAGAGGACAAGGGCCGGACCCGGGCCGCCGGCTTCGACTGCCACCTGGTCAAGCCGGTTGATCTTCAGGCCCTCGAAGACCTGATACGGCGCATGGCCTGAGGCGCCAACGCACCTGGCGCGGCGTCAACGCGGCAGCAGTGCTTTCGCCAGCAGCCGGCCTATGGCCCGCTCAAACGCGGCGTCTTCTTTCCATTGCTCGAATTCCGCAAGTGCCGGGGCAGGGCCGGCGCCTTGCTGGCAGGCGGCCATTTTTGCCAGCAGGCTGTGGTAGCGATCCGCACGCGCGGCGCGGTCGATGTGCGGCACTTTCCTGGCAAAAGGACTTCCCGGAAGATTTCCTGAAAGAGTCGAATGGGTGGTGGGGACGGTGGGCATGTGTCTCCTCAAGGCCTTGCTTGTTGATGAGCAAATACTGACAGGTCAGGCGCAGGTGTGCCATGCCATTTTTCACACCTTCTCCGAAAAGTTTCACCAGAACGGATGAAAGCCGTGGAAGTGCGGCATTTGCACGGCGGACGCCTGCGACCGAGGCGCGGTTTCCCGGTCCGCGTAGCCCGTTTGTGCGACATACAAGTCCGTGGCGCATCACTACCATGCACCGCGCAGTTCATCTGCTGGCGCACCACCCGGTTCGCTGAAAGATGACTGCCCTGTGCTTCGTGGCTTTCATGAAGTCTTGATTGTGTTCATCGTCTTTACGCATGCTTTCAAGGAGGAAACTTGATGTCTGGATTCAGAACGTTTAACCATACCAACCAGCCCATGTGGGTCACCATTTACACCGTAGGCCGTGTGTTCCAGGAAGATTGGGGCAATGTCAATACTGGAAGCTACCGCGACTGGCACAGTGGACACTATGCATACGGATCTTTCTACAACATCCGCGGGCAGTGGCCCACCAGCAATTCAAAATTCGACACAGACACCACGACAAGAATGGATTCAGGAGATCCCACCGAGCGTGTTTTGCTGGGCGGCGATTCAGGTGTTTACTGGTCAAGCCCGATTGTTCGAACCGAAAATCTGCTGGATGTCCCAGTGTGGTTCACGATTTATACCGGCCCGGGAAAAACAAAAGCGGACTACGGAGATGTCGAAAAAGGCAGTTCGCGTGACTGGGTGGCGGGGGAATATTCAAGCGGCACTATCTTGAACGTGCTCGCGGAATGGGATCCCATTCAGGCGACCCAAAGCCGGGCACAGCGGGCCGAGCCCTCCGCAGGCAAGGAGTCCTCCACGCATGGCAGGATGTTCGGCGTGCAGGGAAACGGCGTGGCCCATATACGGTTGGAGCGCAAGGACGGGAAGATTGTCTGGACGGATGTGGACGGCGGTTAAGTTCCAGGTGGCGCTCTACAGCGCCATGCCGGATTAAGCCGGCGAAATCCTGGGCCCGGTTTTGGTCCGAAAAACAGGAACTAATTTCGGTGAAAAATACCGTTTTCCCCCAAGGCTGTTGACGCGTCTTTGGCGTAAAGCATCATCCTGCCATCGCTGATTCACCGCCTTGCGGGGTTTGCACCATCGCCAGCCATGGGCACTTTCACTTCCCAGCCGGAACTTCCTGAAAAGGTTGCCACTGCCTTTGTGGATGCAACGCGTGCCCGATGGTCGTTTCCGCAGGTTGAGCTCTACGAGAAAGAGGCCCTGGTCATGGTGACGGTGGAAACGCTGCCATCAGACGGGAAAGACATCGACCCGGCGCTGAAAAAATCCGTGGCGCAGGCCCTCAACAAGCTGATACCCGCCGATCCCGATCACAAGTTCGGATTGTGGATGGTGGTTTTCTGCTGCGAGGGGCATGTGTATGACACGATTCATCCGAGTGAATTTAATGATTGAATAAGAAGCAGCCTTTCGGGACCGTTTCTTTTCTTATTTCGCGCATCGAATGGCAAAACACAGGAAGCCCTGGCGTCAGCTACATGCGGATTGCGCGGACGCGACAGTATCATCGGAGCTTGGCCTAAGGTTGAAACTGCAAGCCAGAACAATCTGAGGGGGACGCCTCAAACACCAGGACTGAGAATGAAGCTTGTCTCAAATGGCTCTTTTGATTTGCACCAGCAGGCATTGACAGAGGCAATACTCCACGCCGTGAAGAGGGAAATCGAAAATGTTGACGCCCCGACGGAAATAGTGGAGCAGTTGACAGGCAGTATTGCTTTTGCTGTTACCTCGCTGTTGGACGATGTGACCTCCGCCGAGTCAGGTGATGGCGCTGCTTCACCCATATTGACCTTTTTAGTCGGGGAAGATGCTTTGGAGTTTGCCGGTGGAAACAGCTGGATGCACGAGTACGTGTACAGGCTATTGCCCAAGATTTTTGACAAGAGTGCCTCTGGGCGTTGAATAAGAGAAGTCGATGGAGGTTAGATTGAATATTTTTATGAATCTGCTTGGGCATCAATCAACTTCAACAGTAATTGCCTTCTAATATCCCCAACTAACACGGCCCTATGAAACGTGATCGGCCTGCCGAAATTGAGAAGCTCTTGCAGGAGGCTGAAGACTCGCTTCGCGTCATGCTTTTGGGGTGCTTGCCGTATGCAGCCTCAAACGGAGGGTCGCTGTTCGTCAACTCTGACTATCTGCCTGCGGGTTACCTTCACAGCCGAATATCTGATGAAGGCGAAGCACTCTACCAATGCGCTCGCTTGTGCTTGCTAAATCGCGAATTGGCCGCCCTACCAATAAAGGGGTCTGTCGGTGACTTGTTCATTGCTGCATGCGCTGAGAACGCAAGCAACGATGAACATCGATTAGGTCCCAAGCGCCTTGCAATGTCCTTGCTGGAGCGACTTGGTGATGATGCATAAAAAGGTTGTCGTGTCCTGCATAGATGACAAACATCCAATTTCCTTGCCCATCCTGTGCAAGCTCGGTCCCTAAACCGACATCCCCCCAGACACCTCAATCACCGCCCCATTCACATAACTCGCCTCGTCACTCGCCAGGAAGGCGTAGACATTGGCAATCTCTTCAGGCTGTCCCAGGCGCTTGAGGGGCACGTGGGCTTCCATTTCCTTCAAAACTTTTTCGGGAATGGTGTCCAGGATGTGCGTGGCGACAAAGCCCGGGGCGACGGCGTTGACGCGTACGCCTTTGGGGCCGAGTTCGCGGCTCCAGGTTTTGGTGAAGCCTATGACGCCGAACTTGCTGGCGGCGTAGTTGGTCTGGCCGAAGTTGCCGTAGATGCCGACGACGGAGCTGGCGTTGAGGATGACGCCGCTGCCCTGGGCCACCATGGTGTCGGCGACGGCTTGCGCGCAGTGGAAGACGCCGCGCAGGTTCACGTCTATGACTTTGTCGAATTGTTCCAGCGTCATTTTCTGCAGGCGCGCGTCCTGGGTGATGCCGGCGTTGTTGACGAGGATGTCGATGCGGCCGAACTGGTCTTTGACCTTGCCGGCCACGGCATCGACCATGGCGCGCTGGGTCACGTCCATCACGTAGCCGACGGCCTGGACGCCCAGGGCCTGGCATTGTTTGACGGCTTCATCGACGCCGGCCTGTTTGACGTCGCAGACGATCACGGTCGCGCCTTCTTTTGCAAACTTGAGGGCGGTGGCCAGGCCTATGCCCTGGGCGGCGCCGGTGATGAGGCTGATCTTGTTCTGGAGTCTTGGCATGTGAGGGAGGTTGAGGTGAATGAAGGGATGAGACGATGAAGAGAGCAAGGATACCGTTCAATAAACCGGCTGGTGTCGGCGGATCGCGTCCTTGACCGCGTCGCTGAGCGCAAAGCCGGGGCCGAACTTTGCTGCCAGCTCATCACAGCGCCGGGCAAATGCGTCAACACCCATGCCATAGATCAACTGCATGGCGCCGCCCGTCCAGGCCGGAAAGCCTATGCCGAAGATGGAGCCTATGTTGGCGTCGTGCACGGTGGTGAGCACGCCTTCGCTAAGGCAGCGGGCCGTCTCCACGGCCTGGCGGTAGAGCAGGCGGTCCTTGAGTTCTTCGATGTCCCAGGCTGTGCCGGGTTTCTCGAACAGGGGTTTGAGCTCGGGCCAGAGCTGTTTCTTGGCGCCAGGCTCCGTGGGGTAGTCGTAAAAGCCGCCGCCAGCCGCGCGGCCCGGGCGTTTCAACTCCTTCACCATGCGCTCGACCAGCAGCTCGCCGGGTGTGGCGGTATAGCTCTTGCCTTCGGCCGTGAAGTCGCTGCGGGTCTGGTCCAGCACGTGCACGCTCAGCGAGAGCGCGGTTTCATCGAGCACGGCCAGCGGGCCCACGGGCATGCCGGCCTGGATGCCGGCGTTCTCGATGGCGGCGGCGGGAATGCCTTCGCCCAGCATGGCCGCGCCTTCCATCACAAAGGTGCCGAAGGTGCGGCTGGTGTAAAAACCGCGCGAGTCATTGACGACGATGGGAATCTTGCCGAGGGCCTGCACATAGTCAAAGGCGCGGGCCACGGTTTCGTCGTCGGTCAATTTGCCGCGGATGATCTCGACCAGCTTCATCTTGTCGACCGGGCTGAAGAAGTGGATGCCTATGAATTTCTCGGGCCTGCTGCTGGCTGTGGCCAGGCCGGAGATGGGCAGCGTGGAGGTGTTGGAGGCAAAAAAGCCGCCTTGCGCCAGCAGCGGCTCGGCCTCCTGGGTGACTTTGGCCTTGAGGTCGCGGCGCTCGAACACGGCTTCAATGATGAGCTCGCAGCCGGCCAGGTCGGCGGCCGCGTCGGTTGCGGTGATGCGCGAGAGCAGGGCGCTTTGCTCGGCGGCCGTCATGCGGCCTTTCTCGATGCGCGGCGCAGTGATCTTCGCGCTGTAGGCTTTGCCGGCCTCGGCCTTGTCCCGGCTCACGTCCTTGAGCACGGTGGCGATGCCCCGGCTGGCCTGCGCGTAGGCGATGCCCGCGCCCATCATGCCGGCGCCCAGGATGCCGACCTTGTTGGGCCTGAACTTCGGCACCCCGCCCGGGCGCGATTGCCCGCTCTTGATGGCATTCAGGTTGAAGAAAAAGGTGTTGATCATGGCCTTGGCATTCGTGCCGGTCATGAGCTTCGCCAGGTAGCGGCTTTCGATGCGCAAGGCGGTTTCCAGGTCCACCAGCGTGCCTTCGACCATGCAGGCCAGGATGGCCTCGGGGGCAGGGTAGAGGCCGCGCGTCTGCTTTCTAAGCATGGCGGGCGCGACGCTGAGGGCCGCTGCGATCTTGGGGTTGGCGGGTGTGCCGCCGGGGATTTTGTAGTCCTTGGCCTCCCAGGGGTGTTGCGCCTTGGGGTTGGCCGCCAGCCAGGCCAGGGCCTTGGTGCGCAGTTGGCCTGCATCGGTTACGAGCTCGTGCACCAGGCCCAGCTCCAGTGCCTGGCGCGGGCTGAAGGTCTTGCCTTCGACCAGGTAGGGTTGTGCGCCCATGAGGCCTAGGTGGCGCGTCATCTTGGTCACGCCGCTGGCGCCGGGCAGCAGGCCCAGGGTCACCTCGGGCAGGCCGAACTGGGTTTTGGGGTCGTCCACCGCCACGCGGTATTGCCCGATGAGTGCGACTTCCCAGCCGCCGCCCAGCGCCGTGCCGTTGAGGCAGCTGGCCACCGGGATGCCCAGGGTTTCGAGCGTGCGGAAGTTTTTCTTGACGCGCTCGATTTCGGCATAGGCTTTGGGCGCATCGGCGGGCGTGAGGCGCATCACGGCCTTCAGATCAGCGCCGGCAAAGAAGGTGGACTTGGCGGAGGCCAGGATGATGCCCTTGAGCCCGTCCTTGTCCTGGAGCACCTGGGCGGTGACTTCGCTGAGGTCCTCCTGCCACTGCAGGCACATGGTGTTGACGGGAGAGTTGGGCTCGTCAAAGGTGATGGTGGCGATACCGTTGTCAATTTGGTACTGGATGGTCTTCATGGCGCTCAGACTCTTTCCACGATGGTTGCAATGCCCATGCCGCCGCCCACGCAGAGTGTGGCCAGGCCGTAGCGCAGCTTGCGCCTGTGCAGCTCGTCCACCAGCGTGCCCAGGATCATCGCGCCGGTGGCGCCCAGCGGGTGGCCCATGGCGATCGCGCCGCCGTTCACGTTGACCTTTTCGTGCGGCACCCTCATCTCTTTCATGAAGCGCATCACCACGGCGGCAAAGGCCTCGTTGACTTCAAACAGGTCGATTTGCTCCACCGTGAGGCCGGCCTTGGCGAGGGCTTTGCGCGTGGCGGGCATGGGGCCGGTCAGCATGATGGTGGGGTCGGCGCCGCTGAGCGCCGCGGCCACGATGCGGGCGCGCGGCTTGAGGCCATGGGTTTTGCCGGCGGCTTCGGAGCCGACGAGCACGGCGGCCGCGCCGTCAACGATGCCGGATGAGTTGCCGGCGTGGTGCACGTGCTGGATGCGCTCGACCTGCGGATAGCGCTGCAGCGCCACGGCGTCAAAGCCCATGGCGCCCAGCTGGTCGAAGGCCGGCTTGAGCGAGGCCAGGCCTTCGAGCGTGGTCTGCGGCTTGATGAATTCGTCCTCGCCCAGGATGGTTTGCCCCAGTGAATCCCTGACCGGCACGACCGAGCCGGTGAAGTAGCCGGCGGCGCGGGCCTTGGCGGCGCGCTGCTGGCTTTGCAGCGCGAAGGCGTCAACGTCGGCGCGGCTGAAGCCTTCCAGCGTGGCGATCAGGTCGGCGCCTATGCCCTGGGGCACGAACAGGGTGGCGCTGTTGGTTTCGGGGTCTTGGGCCCAGGCGCCGCCGTCGGCGGCAATCGGCACGCGGCTCATGCTTTCCACGCCGCCGGCCACCACCAGCTCTTCCCAGCCGGAGCGCACTTTCTGCGCGGCCAGGTTCACGGCCTCCAGGCCGGAGGCGCAAAAGCGGTTGACCTGCACGCCGGCGGCACGGAAGTCCCAGCCGGCCTTGAGCGCGGCCACCTTGGGGATGACGGCGCCTTGTTCGCCCACGGGTGACACCACGCCCATGACGACATCGTCGATGGCCGCGGTGTCAAAGCCGTTGCGCCGCTGCAGCTCGGAGAGCACGCCGGCCAGCAGGTTGACGGGCTTGACCTCATGCAGGCTGCCGTCTTTCTTGCCTTTGCCGCGCGGTGTGCGGATGGCGTCGTAGATAAAGGCTTCGGTGCTCATGGATATTCCTCTGGAGAGGTCGGGATGGATGGTCGGCGAGCGCGAGGGGGAGTGGGGGAGGGTGCCGGCTGTTGAAGTATATGCATTTCACAAAGCGAGTGCTTTGTATAAATGGCTTCTGCAATGACCTCAACAAAGGTTCGGTGGACCTTGGCCATCCGGCGTTCACCTGAAAAAGCAAAAGCCGGCAGGCGCCGGCTTTTGCGAAGTCGGGGCACAGCCCCTTCAGTTCACGCGGCGTTCGATCACGATCTCCTCGACTTCCACGCGGCGGTTGGGCGCCAGGCAGGCGATCAGGTCGGAAAGCTTGCGGTTGTTGCAGGTCACCACGGGATTGCTTTCACCCTTGCCGATCGCGGTCAGGCGGCTGGCATTCACGCCTTTGCTGCTCAGGTAGTTCTTCACCGCGTCGGCGCGGCGCTGCGACAGCTTCTGGTTGTAGGCATCCGAGCCGATGCGGTCGGTATAGCCGGTGATGGTGATGTTGCCGTTGAAGTTGCCGCCCGTCAGGGTTTGCGCAATCTGGTCAAGCTTGGGCTGCGAACCTGCCAGTTCGGCGCTGTCAAAGGCGAACAGCTCGGTGGCCGACAGCGTCACCCTTTCGAAGCGCGCAGGCGCGGCGGGAGGCGGCGGCGGCGGGGTGACGGTAGGCTCGGGTGCGGGTGGCGGGGTGTACTGCGTGGCCACCGGGCGCACGGGCTTTTCAAAGTAGTAGCTCAGGCCGACGTTCACGGAGTTGGTGTTGGCATGGTCAAAGCCAAAGGTATTGCCGCGCAGGTAGGTGCGGGTTCTCCTCAGGTCCGCCTGCATGAACCACTGGTCGGACAGGCCCACCTGGAAGCCCAGGCCCAGGTTCAGGTAGGGAGAGGTCCTGCTGGCGGTGGGCAGTTTGTCCCGCTCGGCACCGAGGCCGGCCAGCAGGAAGGGCCGGAAATTGCTGCTCCGGTTGAAGATGTAGAGCCCGTCGACACCCAGCGTGTCCTGTTCGAAACGGCGGCCGTTGTTGTTGGCGCGGGCTATGCTGCCGCCGACCTGGATGTCCCAGGAAGGCGAAACCGCCTTGCCGAAGCGCAGGCCAAGGCCGCCGAGGTTCTTGTTGCCGTTGAAGCGGGAGTCCGGGTCCACCACGGTGACCTGCGGCATGATGTACCACGACGGGTTGGGAATGTCGTAGGTCCCGTAAGTGGAGGTGGTGGTCTGCGCCATGAGGGCGCCGGGACTGAGGCAAGCCAGCAGCAGCGCTGCCGCGAAAAGCGCGGGATGTTTGAACTTCATGGTCTCTCCGGGAAATGGCGGTTAAGGGAGTTAGCTTGCGCCTGGTGTTGTTTCCCCCAAGCGTGATGCAACACTACGCCCGGCAATTTCCCCGTATGTGAGACTTGACGACTACCTGCCATGCGAACGCGCCTACGTCGCATGGCTTAGGACGCGCTTCACGGCCCAGGCGCTTGCCTCCAATCGCCCGGAAGCGGAAACCGTCGCGGCGCTTAGAGGTGCCGCGTCTCGGCGGGAGTGTTCCACCAGGCGTTGTTGCGGCCGTCCGAATAGTGGATCGGTGCGGCGATGAGTTCGGCCGGCTCGGCGTTGTCCAGGGCGGCGAGGTTGATGGAGACATAGTCGCCGCCTATCTGCTCGACATAACCCCGGCCGAAGGGGCGCACGCCGCAGTGCTTGCAGAACAGGTGATGGCCGCTTTTGGTGGCGAACTGGTAGTCGCTCAGGTCGTTTTCACCGGAGAGCTGGCGAAAGGCGTCGGGCTTGATGATGGCGCCCCAATTGCGGGTTTTGGTGCAGATGGAGCAATTGCAACGGGCCGTGCCCTTGCTGAGGTCGATGTCGGCTTCAAAGCGGACGGCGCCGCAGTGGCAGCTTCCGGTGTAGGTTTTCAGCATGGTGGCATTCCTTTCGGGCGTACGGTTGAGGTTGAGGGTGGCGATTGAATATGACAGAATGTTGTCATGTCTGGAAGTATAGTTAAACGACAGCATGCTGTCAAACAAGATTCGGCGATTCAAGAGATCGAGCGCACGCCGGCGGCCGGCATCCTGAGCTGGCTGGTGGTGCAGGTGATGCAGCTCAACGGTTTGTTGACGGCAGCGGGTGATGCGCTGGCGGCGCCGGCCGGGCAGACTTCGGCGCGCTGGCAGGTGCTGGCCGCGGTGGAGGATGCGCCGTTGTCAGTGGCGCAGATCGCCAGGGCCATGAACCTGACACGGCAAAGCGTTCAGCGTGTGGCCGACCTGTTGGAGGCGGACGGGTTGACCGCCTATGAAGACAACCCGGCGCATGCGCGCGCCAAGCTGCTGCGGCTCACGCCCAAAGGCCGCAAGGCCTTGCGCACCATACAGGCAGGGCAAAAGGTATGGGCCAACGCGCTGGCCGCGCGGATGGACGAGGCCCAGTTGCGCGCTGCCAGCGCCGTGCTGGCGCAGCTGCGGCAGGCCTTGATCGCCCAGGAAACCCCCCAGGACTAGGGCAGGCCTGCCCAGGCGCGAACAGGCTCTAGGACGGGTCCTTGCTGCGCGTGCGGCTCACGGCGCTGAAGATGCCTATGCCCAGGAAGATCAGGGCGCCTATGCCGATATAGAGATGCGGCACACCGGCTTCCACGGCGCCCCAGATGACGCCGGCCAGGAAGATCACAAAACCGAGCATGTACAGCGCAAAAGACATTTTTCTTCTCCAGAAAATGCAGTGCTTTCACTGTGCACGCCCCGCCGGCTGCCGCCTTATCGGGGAGAAGCGCTGATGCGTGTCAGCGCAGGCCTACTGCCCGTGAGCGGGCTCGGCTGAGGTGTGCGACGCCTCGAAAAGGGCCTCCCGCGCCGGGCGCTCAGTGCCCATCAGCCGGCCGCCCGGATGCATGGGGCGCAGGTACTGGTGCAGCACCAGGGCGGCAGCGCCTACCGCCGCGGCCAGCAGGCCGTAGCGCGCGACACGCACCGTGGGCGCGCTGACGCCGGCGTCATTCGCGTAGTTTTGCAGCGTTTCCTGGGCCACCCGCACCATGTCGGGAAAACGCTGGCATGACGCGCCGCCCACAACCAGCACGCTGGGGTCGAAAGTGGTCCAGAGGTTCTGCAGCAGCACGCCCAGGTAATGCCCCGACCGGCCGGCATCGGCCAGCTGGCCCAGGGCGCCTGAACCGATGAAGGCTTCGGCACAACCGCGCCGTCCGCAGGAGCAGGCCGGGCCGTCGACTTCGAGGACGCTGTGGCCGATTTCGCCGGCCATGCCGCGCTTGCCGATGAACAGCCGGTCGTTGAGCACGATGCCCGCGCCGACACCGACATCGCAGCTCACAAAAATCAGAGAGTCCTTGCCCTCGTCTTCCGAAAACTCGTATTCGCTGAGTGCCGCGGTGTCGGCTTCGTTTTGCACATGCACTGGCACCGGCGGCAGGCCCGCGCGAGTCAGCGCCTGGATGATCCGCGGCAGAAAGTCCACATTGCGCCAGCCCAGGTTGGGCGCAAAGCGGAGCACGCCGGTGGTTTCGTCAAATGCGCCGGGCAGGCCTATGCCCACGCCCGAGAGTTGCGCGCCCTGCGACACCAGTTGCGCCTGGGCCAGCACCGTGAGGCCGGCAATCTGGCTGCAAACCTCTTCCGGCCGGGTGGAGCGCAAGGGCTCCTGCGTCGACCACAGCACTTCACCCAGAAGGGAAACGCCGACCACGCGCAAGGTATCGACCGCGACTTCCACGCCGATCAGGCCGCGCGAGCGGCCGTCGATCTGCAGCGGTGTGGAGGGCCGGCCCACACCGTTGGAGGTGGCCATGCCGATTTCACTGAGCCAGCCTTCGTCGATGAGTTCGCGCACCAGCAGGCTGACGGTCGACTTGGTCAGGCCGCTGTGGTCGGCCAGCTGCGCGCGCGAGCGGCCCGGCTGGTTGCGCAGCAGGCGCATCAGCACACTGCGGTTGATGCGTTTGACGAGTTGCTGGTCGCCGGTGGTTTTCATGAACGAAGGCATGGTATCAGCCGATCCGGTGTGGAGCCTGCTCGCGCCCTTGCGGCTGCTTGCCGGCGATGATCATTCCGAGAATCTGGTCTTCGTCCAGGTCGGCCGTGCGGTAAGTGCCTATGAGCCGGCCGTTTTTCATCACGGAGACCCGGTCGCTGAGCGAGAACACATCGTGCATGTCGTGCGTGATCAGGAAAATGCCCACGCCTTCGGCCTTGAGCTGGAGCACCAGGTCGGCCACCATGGCGGATTCCTCCGGGCCCAGGGCGGCACAGGGTTCGTCCATGATCAGGATGCGGGCGTTGAAATAAATGGCGCGCGAAATGGCCACCACCTGGCGCTGCCCGCCGGACAACCGCCGCACCGGCGTGTGGATGTTGGTGAAGTTCTTGTTCAGGCGGCCGAACACCTTGCGTGCCTGCGCCTCCATGAAGTAGTCGTCCAGCGTGTTCCAGGCCGTCATTTTTTCGCGGCCCAGGAAGAGGTTGGCCACGGCGTCCAGGTTGTCAGCGAGTGCCAGCGTCTGGTAGATGGTTTCGATGCCCTGCTGCTGCGCATCGGCCGGGGTGCGGAGGTTCACCTTTTGCCCCATCACATGGATCTCGCCTGAATCGATGGGGAAGGCGCCCGCCAGCATTTTCATCAGCGTCGATTTGCCCGCGCCGTTGTGGCCCAGCACGGCGACCACTTCACCGGGGTAAAGGTTCAGGCTCACACCATCGACGGCGTGAACGCCGCCAAAGGCCTTACGGATGTCCTGGAACTGGACCAGGGGTTCGGAGGTGGTTGGCATGATTTGCGTTGCCTGCATGTCAGTTTTCCTGAGCCCACTTGCGATAGAGCACGTCAAACACCACCGCCACAATCAGCACCTGGCCGATGATGACCATGCGCTTGCCGATGGAAACATCCAGCAGCAGCATGCCGCTGTCCAGCGACTGCATGATGAGCGCACCCAGGACCGAGCCGATGATGGTGCCGCTGCCGCCGGCAAGAGCCGTGCCGCCGATCACGGCGGCCGCGATCACGAACAGCTCCATGCCGGTGCCCAGCGAGTTGGTGCCGGCGTTCAGGCGGGCCACCGACACGATGGCGGCGATGGTGACGAGCACGGCGAGCAGGGCAAACAGCATGAGCGTGACCCGCTTGACGGGTATGCCGACCAGCACCGCGGCGTCGGGGTTGCCGCCCATGGCGTAGACATAGCGGCCGAAACGGGTGCGCTGGGAGATGAAGGACATCGTCACCGCCACGGCCGCCCAGATGAGCACCGGTATGGGGATGCCCTGGGGCGCGTCCTTGTTGGTGACCAGGTAGCTGTTCATGGTGGCGGCAAATGCCACCAGCAAAGCCACGGGTGCGGCCACCAGCAATACGTCCACCCACACGGGCTGGTTCGTCATGCCATGGCGTGCGGCTGCGCGGCGGCGCAGCGCCATGCGCAGCACCAGCACCAGGCTGACGCAGGCGGTGAGGACCCAGGTGGCGGTCACCCCGATGCCGCCGTCATAGCCGCCGCCGAGTTGCAGAAAAATATCGTCGCTGACCGGCTGTGTCTTGCCGTCGGCCACCAGAAAGGCCGCGCCGCGAAAAGACATCAGGCCCCCCAGCGTGACCACAAAGGACGGCACGCCGAGCATGGCCGTCAGCCATCCCTGGTACACGGACACCACCAGCGCCGCGGCCAGCCCGGCGAGCGACGCAGCGGGCCAGGACCATCCCAGCGTGTATTGAAGGTAGGCGATGAGCACGCCGATAAAACCGATCACCGAGCCGACCGACAGGTCGATATGCCGCGCCACGATGATCAGCACCATGACGGTGGACACGATGCCGACCACGGCGGTTTGCTGGGCGATGTTGTAGAGATTCTCAGGCGACAGGAAAACGCCGCCCGACAGGACCTGGAACACGCCCGCAAGGACGGCGAGTACACCCCCCATGAAGACCAGCCGCCAGTCGACGGGAGCGTTGCGCGGGAATCGAAAAGGAAAACGCATGGATGTGAACTTGCAGCGCTCCCCGGCAACCGGCAGTTGGTCGCCTTGCCCGCTTGCGCGGAACGGGGAGCGGGGTGGTTGAAAGCCTGTGTTTTATTGATTACTTGCAGGCGGCGACGTCGCCGGTGACACCTTTGCAGAGCTCGTCCTTTTTGATCCAGCCGGCCTTGAGCACCACGTCGAGGTTGTCGCGGGTGATAGGCACGGGCTTGAGGAACTGGGCCTGCAGAGAGACTTTTTTCTCGCCGCCGTTCCAGGTGGTCGCACCTTCGACCTTCTTGCCGGCGCCAAGGTTGACGGCCGCGGTGGCGGCCTGCTTGCCGAGGTCTCGGGCATCCTTCCATACCGACACCGTCTGGGTGCCCGCGGCCACGCGGTTCAGGGCGGCAAAGTCGCCGTCCTGCCCCGACACCGGCACGCCCTTGAGGCCCTTGGAGTTCAGCGCCGCCACAACGCCGCCGGCGGTACCGTCATTGGAGGCGACCACCGCATCGACCTTGCCGCCGGTCTTGGTCAGAATCTGTTCCATGTTCTTTTGCGCGACTTCGGGTTTCCAGCCGTCGGTGTATTCCTCGCCCACGATCTTGATGTCGCCTTTCTTGACGGCGGCGTCGATGATTTCCTGCTGGCCTTCGCGCAGGAAGTTGGCATTCGGGTCGGTGGGGGAGCCCTTGATCATCACGTAGTTGCCCTTGGGCTTGGCCTTGTACACGGCACGCGCCTGCATGCGGCCGACTTCCTTGTTGTCGAAGGTGATGTAGAACACGCCGGGCGCCTCGATCAGGCGGTCGTAGGCGATGACGGGCACTTTCTGTTTGGTGGCCTTGTTCACGGCGGGCAGGATGGCGTCCTTGTCCATGGCCAGCACGATCAGGACCTTGGCGCCCTTGGCCATCAGGCCGTCGATGTCCGCCAGTTGTTTTTCGGGGGAGCCGGCGGCATCCGCGCTGATGTATTTGGCGCCCAGCTTTTCAAGCTGCGTCTTGATGGCGGCTTCGTCGGTCTTCCAGCGTTCCTCCTGGAAGTTGGACCAACTGACGCCGACCGTGACCTGCGCGAATGCGCCGGCGGCGGCCAGGCTGAGTGCGATTGCAGTAAGGGGAGCTTTAAATTTCATTGATATGTCTCCGATAGTTCTGCCAATGCAGGCATGTGGTTTTGATTTCAGCTAAATCCCGTGATCGTTCTGCTGCAAATTCAGCCAAATGCAGCACCTCAGAATTAGTTTGAACGACGCACTAATTATGTGAACGTGAAAAATTTCACGTCTAGGGACAAACCCCCGGCATGCGGGGGTGCCGTCGAATTTTGGAGAGTTTGTGTAACGCGAAGCGCTTACAGGCGAGCGTTGCCCGTATTAATTTCCTGCGAGGAGGCCTGCGATCTCGCGTTTCAGGGGATGGCAACCGGCTCCGCCACCCCCAGCTTGACGGCCCAGCTGGAGAGTGCCGGCAGGACGGACGGGTAAAGCGCCACGCCGGCCTGTTTTTGCCGCTCGGCCAGGGCAATGCCTTTTTCGCCGGGTGTGCGCACGGCCGTGCCTTCACGCGCGGGACGCGAGGCGCGGCAGGCCTCGGCGACGTGGCCGGTCTGGCGTTCGAAGGCGTCCAGGCCGGCAAAGGCGCGCGGGTCCAGCATCTGCAGGAACACCGTGGCGCCCCAGCCTTCCCTGGCATCGGCGCGGCCGTGGCCCGCCAGGCCGCCGGTCAGCGCCTCGACCAGCAGCGTGAGTCCGTAGCCCTTGTGGCCCGAGTCCATGCCGCCCAGCGGAAGAATGGTGCCCTTGGGTTCCTCGAACAGCACTGCCGGGTTGTCGCTGGCCTTGCCGTGGCCGTCCATGACCCAGGCGGCGGGCAGGCGCTTGCCTTCCTTGTGCAGCCGGTTGGTCATGCCGTTGGTGGTGGCCGAGGTGGACACGTCCATCAGCACCGGTACGCCGCCCGTGGGAATGCCGGCCGAGACCGGGTTGGGCGTGAACACCGCATCCAGGCCGCCGAAAGGCGCGACGCTGGCGCTGTTCGGGTCCGAGCAGGTCAGCAGCATCAGCAGGCCCTTGTCGGTGGCACGCTTGAGGTAGGCGGCCAGGCAGGCGATGTGGTGGCTGCGGCGTATCACCACGGTGCAAGTGCCTTGCGTGGCCGCACGTTCGGCGGCCACCGCCATGGCTTCCAGCACCAGCCAGGGGCCGGGCAGGCGGCGGCCGTCCCAGGTCAGCGCGGCGGGGTGGTCGGCCAGCACAGTGGGCGCGCCCAGCTTTTCCATGGAGCCGGATTCGAGCTCGCCAAGGTAGCCGGGCAGCAGCGCCAGGCCGTGGGTGTTGTGGCCCATGAGGTCGCCTTCGACGAGGATCCCGGCAACCGCGGTTGCCTTGGCCGGTTCAAGCCCGGCGGCGGTGAGCAGGGATTGCGCGTAATGGATCAGGTCTTCGTGGCGGTAGTGCATGGTGTTCCCGATGGGCTGCAGGCGAAGGTGACCGGGCCATGGGCCGCGGGCTTGCCTGGCATTCTAGGGAAGAAAGGTGTAACGATGCACAGCGGCGGCCGCCGCATGCCCTTCGACAAGCTCAGGGCGAACGGTAGTGAAACCGTTCGCCTCGCATGGCGCTGCGCTTAACCCAGCTTGATGCTGCTCGGGTCAGCGGTGAGGTAACCCACCGCGGCGCCGAAGCGGTCCTTGTAGTTCGCGCGCACCAGCGGGTCCAGCGCGGCCTGCACCTTGCCGTGCAGCGCGGGGATCCAGTCGCCGGCGTGCTGGAAGTTGCTCATGATGTAGGTCCAGCCGTTGAGGTCGTCCACCACATGCAGGCCGGTGGCTTCCGCGCCCGAGGGCATGGACATCAGGCGCGAGAGCTGCTTGGTGTCGACGTTGTAGGCCCAGATGAAGTTGTTGACGTGGGTGCTGCTGTCCTCACCGATGAAGAGGGTGCGCATTTTTTCCGAGAACTTCAGGTTGTCCGGGTTGGAGACCTTGTTGGGGTTGGCCTTGTTGCCCAGCGCGTCGCCGGCGATGTCTTCACCGACCAGCAGGGCCTTGGTGTGCACCGGCATCCATTCGCTGTTGATGGCGTTGCCGGCCGAGTCCTTCTGGCCGCCGTCCAGCTTGTGCATCATCACGCCGCCGGCGATCAGTGCCTTGTCGAGCGCGATGCCGCTGGCCGCATTCCAGCCCTTGCCGGTCTTGACCATGGAGTCCTGCATGTTCTGCAGTGCAGAGTAGGCGATCTTGTCCTTGATGTTGACGGTGGTGCCTTCCATTTTCGAGAAGCCCATGCTGCCGCCCATGAGGTAGGCATAGCGGTGGGTTTCCAGGAAGGCGGCGGCTTTTTCCATGCCGGGCTTGATCTTGATCCAGTTCGGGTTGCCGCCGTAGAATACCTTGGTGAAGCTGGCATCCGACGGGTCGGTTTTGTGCACCGTCATGATGTCGGACGGCTTGAGCGTGTCGGCCATTTTTTCGATTTCGGCGCTCGTGGCGTGGCCCAGCTTGATCCAGGAAATCTTCGCGCCTTCAGCTGCCGGGTCGACCGAGAAACCACTGCCCAGCTTGCCGACGTAGAGCGTGCCGGACGAGAGGTCTTTCTCGCGGTCGGCCACAAAGACGAAGAGGCCGCTGTTGGTGGCGTCGTCGCCCATCAGCACGGTGCGGTTGTCTGGCATGACCTGCACGAGTTCGTGCGAGATGCGGCCCATGTTGTAGTGTTTCTTGACGGTGCCGGTGCCGTCGGGGTGCACGGTGACTTCGGGCAGGTGGCCGTAGTGGTAGGGGTTGGCCTTGGTCTCGTCGCCGTAGACGTTTTTGCTGAACTTCTTGAACTGTGCGCTTTCGGCGGCGAAGGGCGCGTCGGGTTCGTACTCTTCGCTGGACAGGTGGGTGTTCCAGGGCGAGAGGCTGGCGCCGCAGGTGATCCACAGGCCGTGCGCCTTGGACATGTCGACGTTGTGGTATTTCACGAGGCTGAGCTTGCCGGTGGCTTGGTCCTGGTCCAGCGTGAGCACGGCGATGGGCGAGGGGAGAATGCCGTAGGCGTCTGCACCGGCCTGGTCGCGCGTAGTGTATTCAAACTGCACCACGGCAAACACCGCCTTGCCTTTGACGCCGGGCACATTGGCGTCGGGCAGGCCCAGCAGCGAGGTGCCGTCGGGCGAGTCGGAGAACATCTGGCGCTCTTTGCCCGGGACCGAGCGGTCGATGATCGGCTTGTTGTTGATGTCCACATAGCCGCCGCTCAGGATGGTGCCGCCCTTGCCGTCCGGCACCATGTCGCCGGTCACGAAGAAGGGCTGGTAGGCCAGGCGGTAGCTTTGCGTGCTGTTGTCCTTGAGCCGGACCTGCAGGCTGGAGCCCACGGTGGTGGTGGCCATGGCGGCCGTGTCGGCCAGCGAAGGCGCGGCCATGGAGGTGAAGCTGGAAGACAGGTAATTGCCCGCGGCGGCAGGTCCGCTGCCGGTGGCGCAGCCCGACAACAGGGTGCTGGAGGCCAGTGCCCCCAGCGGCAGCATGGGCGCGGTCGCCAGGAACTTCAGGGCGGTGCGGCGGGAGGGAAGGGAAGGGGTGGCCAGGTCGGACATTGTTGTGTGTTCCAGTTTCAGGTGGGAATGATGCGAAGCGGCGGTGTGCCCGCGCCGAAGCGCAGGGCAGGGCCGCTGCGCTGCCGGAATCTTAGGAAGCTTGTGTGACAGTTTCTTGAAACGGGCTGCCATGGATGGCGCCGGGCCATGGTGCCGCCGGTGGATTAACCCCGGCGGGGGTACTTGAATATCCGGGGCCGAACCGCAAGCTGGTTTGCCGCGGGTCAAAATCAGGCCGGCGGAACACATACAGCAGAACACGTACAGCAACTTCCCAAGGCCTTCCCATGACCACCCAACTCAAGATCGATTTTGTGTCCGACGTTTCCTGCCCCTGGTGCGTCATAGGCCTGAAGTCGCTGGACCAGGCGCTGGAGCGCGTGCGCGGCGACATCCAGGCCGAGCTGCATTTCCAGCCCTTTGAACTCAATCCCAAAATGGCGCCTGAGGGCCAGGAGATCACCGAGCACATCACCGAGAAATACGGCATCACGCCCGCCCAGGCCCAGGCCAATCGCGAGAACATCCGCGCGCGCGGTGCCCAGGTCGGCTTCAAGTTCAGCATGGCCGACGAGCCCGGCGGCGGGCGCAGCCGCATCTACAACACCTTTGACGCGCACCGCCTGCTGCACTGGGCTGAGCTCGAAGGCGCGGACAAGCAGAAGGCGCTCAAAGAGCTGCTGTTCAAGCGCTATTTCACCGACGGCCAGAGCCCCGCATCGCACGAAGTGCTGGCCAAGGCCGCGGCCGAAGCCGGGCTGGACGAAGCGCGCGCCCGGGAGGTGCTGGCTTCAGGCGAATACGCACGAGAGGTGCGCGAGCGCGAACAGTTCTACCTGACACAAGGCATCCATTCGGTGCCGGCCGTCATCATCAACGACCGCCACCTGATTTCGGGCGGCCAGCCTGTGGAAGTGTTCGAGCAGGCTCTGCGGCAGATCGCGGCGGGCGGCTAGGCGCGCCCCGCGCCCAGCACTTCAAAGGTGCCCGACTGCTGGACCCAGTCCTTGCCGTTGGAGGCAAAAGCTGTGACCGTGCCGGTCTTGCGGTTGAGCACTGCCGTGATGGTGTAGCCGCTTTCCGCCGAGAGGTAGGACACCACATGCACGTCCTCCGACACTTTAACGGCGGCGCTGGCGCTCTCGTGGTGGTCCTTGGCGCCCGGGCCGGTGCTGCGCCAGGTAACGCCGCCGTCGCCCGAAAAAATATGCTCAAAGGTCAGGCCCTTGGTCGGGCCGTCCCTGAAACTCCAGCGCAGAGTTTTGCCGTACAGGGATTCGGCGGAGGCGAAGGCGGTCATGGGGAACTCCAGAAGTAAAAGCCCGCCAGGCGCGACCCGGGACAGGGCGCGCTTACGGGCCATTTCAAGGTAGGCCTCACGCGGGCGGCAACTTGTGAGAAGGTGGGCGACCCGCCTGTAGGACAAGCGGACGCACGGGCATTTGCCGTGGATTGAAGCCCTGGTTTCACGCAGAATGAAATTTTCCCCCTCAGGAGTTTTCATTCATGCCCTACGAACTTCATTACTGGCCCGGCATCCAGGGCCGCGGCGAATTTGTCCGGCTCGCGTTGGAGGCCGCCGGCGCCGACTATGTGGACGTGGCGCGCGGCTGTGAAGGCGAGGGCCAGGGCGTTCCCGCGATGATGCATTTCATCGAGAGCGCCGGTGTGCGCCAGCCGCCCTTTGCGCCGCCATTCCTGGTAGACGGCAAGACCATCGTCGGCCAGTCGGCGGCCATCCTGCTCTACCTGGGCCCGCGCCTGGGCCTGGTCGGCAAAAGCGAAACGGCGCGCCTGTGGACGCACCAGATCCAGCTCACGATTGCCGACTTGGTGGCCGAGGCGCATGACACTCACCATCCGGTGGGCACAGGCCTTTACTACGAAGACCAGAAGAAGGAAGCGCTCAGGCGCGCCAGGGAGTTCAGGACGGCGCGCATCCGCAAATTCCTGGCCTGGTTTGAAGCCGTGCTGGCGCGCAACCCGCGCGGCAGTGCGCACCTGGTGGGCGGCAGCCTTAGTTATGCCGACCTCTCGCTGTTCCAGCTGGTGGAGGGATTGCTCTATGCCTTTCCCAAGGCCGCCCGCCGTGCCCTGAAAAAAGCGCCACACGTGATGGACCTGCACGACCGCGTGGCGCAGCACCGGCGCGTTGCCGCCTACCTGGCCAGTGAGCGGCGTATTCCATTTAACGAGGACGGCATCTTCCGCCGCTACCCGGAACTCGATGCATAAATTGCCGGCGTTGGGTGCGCGGCGCTCTCCTACATCCCTGTCTGTGCTTGCCTGACCGTAGTGCCCTGCGAGGCGGGCGACCATGGTTTCCAGTGCCCAGGCCACGCACCCAAATGAGCGGTCCGGGCGTCTTTCAACCTGTACTCGACGTACTCGACACAAAGGAGATACACCATGGCTAAAGAGCATGACGCCAACCTTGATCCCATCAGCAAAGAGCCCGGCGCGCACCCGGTGGGCACCGGCATAGGCGCGGCCATGGGCGGCGTTGCCGGGGGCGCGGCCGCTGGCGCGGTGGCTGGCCCTGCCGGTGCCGTTGTCGGCGGCGTGATCGGCGCGATCGCCGGCGGCATGGGTGGCAAGGAAGCCGCCGAGGCCCTGGACCCGACGGCCGAAGAGGCATTCTGGCGCGACAGGCACATGCTGGAGCCCTACTATGAAATCGGCCGTCCCTTTGACGACTATGCGCCCGCCTACCGGCTGGGCGTGGAAGGCCGGCGTGACTACCCGGGTTCGTTCGAGGAAACAGAAATGCGCCTGGCGGACCGCTGGGATACCTACAGGGGACGTTCGACCCTGGATTGGCCGAAAGCCCGCCTGGCCAGCCGCGCGGCCTGGAACCGTGCGCACGAGCGCCTCAGCGCCTTTGAAACCACCACCACCGTGAGCAACGCCGACACTGTGGGCGCGGCGGACGACGATGAGATCATTGACACGCTCAACGACCTGCTCGAATCCTGCCGCGACGGCGAATACGGTTTTCGAGAATGCGCCGAGCACTCGCGCTCCGAAGACATCAAGGTCTTGCTGCACCGCCACTCAGGTGAATGCCGCGCCGCGGGCCTGGAGCTGCAGACCCTGATACGCCAGCTGGGCGGCAAGCCAGACGAGGGTGGTTCCGTCAGCGGCGCGCTGCACCGCGGCTGGGTTTCGGTGCGCGCGACGCTGAGCGCCTACAGCGACCAGGCCATGCTCAATGAGTGCGAGCGCGGCGAGGACGCCGCCGTGGCGCGCTACCGCAAGGCCTTGAAGCAAAACCTGCCGCTGGCCATCCGGACTGTGGTGGAGCGCCAGGCCCAGGGCGCCCAGCGCAACCATGACCAGGTCAAGGCCTTGCGTGATGCGCTGAAGGCCTCGAAATAAGGCGGCGGTTTCAGAAAATTCAGAAAAAGGATTTATAGCGTTTCTTGCCGACACTCGAGGTTCGGCAAACCGGGGGCGGCGCAGGCTGCCCCTTTTTTTTGCCTGGATTGCGGCTAGTTCTTGAGGCGGCTGGCGCAGTCCACCTGTGCATCGAGCTGCATGCCGCCGCGCGAATAGTCGACGTCGGTGACCTTGCAGCCCGAGTGCTGCTCTATGGCTTGCAGCAGGGCGGCGCGCCCGCCGGGCGTGGTGGAGATCGGGCCGGCAGTGGGTGAGCTGGCTATCCAGGTGCCGGCGGTCAGCGCGCTCACCAGGTAGGTCCGGCCTTCGACGGTGACGCTTTGCGCGGCCGGATTCGCGGCCCCCAGGCCGGCACAGCCGGCCAGCACCGCAGCGCCCAGCAGGGCCCAGCCTGCGATGGACGCAGCTTGGTGGAAACGCAAGGCGCTCATGCGGACGCGCGTGTGCCGCGCGGCGCGACCAGCGAAGCCGCCGGCAGGGCCTGTGCTGATGTGTTCGCGGCTTTGGGTTCAGGCACTTTGGGCGGGGCTTTGGGTGATTTGGCGTCGGGGCATGCCGACAAAAGCAGCAAGCCGGCCAGTGTGAAGGGCAAGAGGGGCTTCATGTTGTCTCCAGGCGCATGCTGTTGCGCTGCCTGAAATGATAGGCCGCAGGTCCGCACAAGGCCAGTGCCATAAGGCAAGTCGCGGCGGCCACCTACACTGCCTACAGGCGGCGCGGATGCGCGCCGCCCACACCCATGCGCTGCAGGGCTTCGTTGAGGCTGCGCGCGGGCTGCGTTGCCGTGCACTGCTGCTGGCTGGGCGATGGCCCGGCTTTGTGGGTGGCGGCATGCTGCCTGGCCAGTTCGGCCGCCAGCCGGCGGCCTTCGGTCTGCAGGTAAAGCGTCAGGTCCATTTCATCGTGCTGGTTCATGGCTGCCTCGCAAGTCCCGTCTGGGGACGCAAAAAAGCGGAGGCGCATGGCCTCCGCTGGCTGTCTTACTGGCTGGATGGCGCGCACGGCGCCATCAGTTGTTGCTGCGGCCCGATTGCCGGCTGCCCGAATCTTCGGGCTGCATGTTCTCATCGCGCTCCGACTGCTTTTGCGGATTGCCCCGGGCGCTGCCGTGCTGGCCCTGCTGCCCAGGCTGGCGTTGGTTGCCCTGGCCCTGGTTCAATTGCGCATCGCTGGACTGGTTGATGTTCTGCCGGTCCTGCTGGCCGGGCTGGTTGCGCTGGCCTTGTTGCTGCTGCTTGTCCTGGGCTTGGGGGGTGTTTCTTTTCGGATCATTCTGCTTGGAAGGCATACCGGTTCTCCTTGAAAAGATGGCTGGGTTGAATGCGAAATGACGGCATGAAACCGCCACGAAGCCAATTTAAAACCGCACCCGCATTCGCCATGTCGGGCCGTGGGCCCTGCGTGTGTAGGAGGCGGATGACAGACGGCTGGACACTCATTTGGCCTGCGCTGCCGGCTTGAAGCCAAGCTGCTTCATTGCGGCCGACAGTCCGTTGCGCGAGGCCTCGTAGGCGTCCCAGGGCTGGTTGCCGACGGCCAGGCGGGCACCCAGTGTCTGCGCCGTCCAGTGCGCGCCGCCGGTCAGCGATTCGAGCTCGTCCCAGGCCACCGGCACCGACACGCCCATGCCGGGGCGCGCGCGCAGCGACCAGGCGCATACCGTGGTCGCGCCGAAGCCGTTGCGCAGGTAGTCCGGGAAAATCTTGCCGATCCGGTTTTTGGGGCCGCTCTTGGCGGCAAAGCGCTGGGGAATCACGGCAGCCAGGTGCAGCACCAGCGCGTGCGAGAAATCCTTGACCGTGTCGAAGTCGTATTGCCGCTTGAGCGGCACCACCACATGCAGGCCCTTGCCGCCGCTGGTCTTGAGGAAGCTGGACAGCTTCAACTCGTCCAGGAAGGCGTGCACCAGTTGTGCGGCTTCCTGCATCTGCGGCCAGGCCACGCCTTCGCCCGGGTCCAGGTCCAGGGTCATGCGGTCGGGCTTGTGGATGGCGCGCGTGGTGGCATTCCAGGTGTGAAACTCGATCACATTGACCTGTGTCGCGGACAGCAGGGCTGCGACGGATGGAATTTCCAGCAGCGCTTCATGGCCGGGATCGAGGGCGGGGTCCAGCAGCTTGATGCCGGGAATGGAGCCGGCCTCGACGTGCTTCTGGAAGAACAACTCGCCGCCTATGCCCGACGGGGCGCGCACCAGCGAGGTCGGGCGCGCCTTGAGGTGGGGGAGCATCAGTGCCGCGACCTGCGCGTAATGCTCGACCACGTTTTGTTTGGTAAAGCCGGTGCTGCTGTCTATCACCCTGTCGGCATGGGTCACCCGCAGGGATTTGAGCGCGGCCGGGACGGCTTTGGCGGGCGTGTTGGTAGCGGCTTTCAGGCTGCCTTTTGCATGGCCTTTCGCGCCGGGTTTTTCGGCGGTGGATTGTCGGGCGGGATTCACGGCGGCGCCTTTCTTGCCGCGTTGCAGGGCGGCGGGTTTTTCACGGACGATGTGGGTGGCGGGCTTGTCGCTGCGCAGCCCCTGGAACACGGAATGGCGGATGTGGCCGCCGTGCGTCCATTCGCCGAAAGCGATTTCGGCCAGCAACTGCGGCTTGACGAATTGGCCTTTCACACCGGCCGGTAGTTTTGCCGCGAAGGGGTTGTGGTCCGTGTGGATTTTTTGCAGCTTCGCCGTGAGGTCTTTGAGCACCTTGTCGTTAAAGCCGGTACCGACATTGCCGGCGTATTTCAGCGCGCCGCTCTCATCATGCACGCCCAGCATCAGCGCGCCCAGGCCGGTGCGCGATCCTTTGGGTGCCGTGTAGCCGCCTATCACGAACTCCTGGCGCAGCTGGGTCTTGAGCTTGATCCAGTCCGGCGAGCGGCGCGACACGTAGGCGGAGTCTGTGCGTTTGCCGATCACGCCTTCCAGCCCGATCCGGCGTGCCGACTCAAGCAGGTCTTGCGGTGACTCTTCAAATGTGTCGCTAAAACGTATGCTCTCCTGCGGATGGCGGGTGACCAGCGCGCACAGCAGTTCGCGGCGCTGCGACAGCGGCAGCCGGCGCAGGTCCAGCCCGTCGAAGTAGGGCAAGTCGAACACGTAGTAGACGATGCGGGCCGTGCTGGCGTGGTCAAACGCGTTTTGCAGCGCGCCGAAGTCGGGCAGGCCGTGCTCGTTCATCACCACGATCTCGCCGTCCAACCAGCCCGAGGGAATTTCCAGCGCGGCCACGGCTTCTGCCAGCCTGGGCAGTTTGTGCGTCCA
>Ga0102592_1000733_pt1 | contig 46883 bp, 43 predicted proteins | sample AraplaCol_mMF_r2_FD_76861 | JGI IMG/M metagenome (GOLD analysis project Ga0102592, IMG submission 76861) | Arabidopsis root microbial communities from North Carolina, USA - plate scrape MF_Col_mMF_r2 (SPADES assembly) (version 2) | ecosystem: Host-associated > Plants > Roots > Endosphere...
TCGGTCGACTATTCGAGCTATTCGAAGTCGGTCGAGCTGGGCTTCACCGAGCCCTATCTGTTCGACAAGAACATCGCGCTGGGCGGCACGATCTTCCGCCGCGACTATAACGCGTTCAACTATATCGGCTCGGATCGCTCGACCACCTACAGCCAGGTCTCGACCGGCTTCCAGGTCGTCGCGGGCGTGCCGCTGACCGAATATTGGACGCTGTCGGGCCGCTACTACCTCGCCCAGGACGATGTGACGCTCGACAAGACGAGCTTCTACACCGACGGCGTCTGCGATCCGCTGAAGGCGGGCCGCTATTATTGCGAGGCCGTGGGCAACCGCATCACCTCGCTGGTCGGCGTGACGCTGACCTATGACAGCCTGAACAGCCGCCTGCGTCCGTCGCGCGGCCAGCGGCTGTCGCTGAGCGGCGACTTCGCCGGCGTCGGCGGCGACGTGCGCTACCTGCGTGCCCGCTTCGACGGCGACAAGTACTGGAACGTCGGCAGCGGCTTCATCGCCTCGCTGTCGGTCGAGGGCGGCTATATCCACAGCCTGGAGAAGAGCCGCGGTTCGGGCATCGATCCGGTGCGCATCACCGACCGCTTCTACCTGGGCGAGCCGCAGTTCCGCGGCTTCGACATCCGCGGCGTCGGCCCGCGCGTCCAGCGCATCAACTTCACGGGCGATCCCACCGCGGGCACCCAGCTGCTGGTCACCGACCGCGACCAGATCATCGACGACGCCATCGGCGGCAAGGCCTATTACCTGACCAAGGCCGAGCTCGAGATCCCGCTGGGCGCCGGCGCGGCCGAGATGGGCCTGCGTCCGTCGATCTTCGTCATGGCGGGCAGCCTGTTCAACATCACCCGCCCGGGCAAGACGATCGAGTTCGCCCAGGCGAAGGATGCCAGCGGCAAGCTGCTGTTTAACCAGGACGGCTCGCCGACGCTGCTGCCCAAGGACAATTTCCTGAAGGACGGCTCGGGCAACCAGCTCTACATCGTGAGCGGATCCGACCCGACCTATTCGGGCTTCTACACGACCTGTAAGGTCGGTTACGCCGCCAGCGCGACCGCGCCGTGCGTCGGCACCTCGATCAACGCCATCGCCAATTCTCCGATCACGCCGTTCTACGAGCGCTATGTGGGCGACAGCGCCTCGCCGCGCCTGTCGATCGGCTTCGGCGTGAACTGGAATTCGCCCTTCGGCCCGCTGCGTATCGACGTGGCCAAGACGTTGCTCCACGCCAAGGGCGACGACACCAAGCTTGTAACCTTCAACGTAGGGACTCAATTCTGATGATTACCAAGAAGCGCATCTTCGCAGCGCTGCTCGCGGCGCCCGCCGCGCTTGTCGTCGCGGCTCCCGCGCACGCGCAGGTCAACGGCATCGCCACCGCCAGCCCGGTCCGCGTCATCGATGCTTCCAAGGCGTTCAATGCTGCCCAGCAGCAGATCCAGACGACCTACAAGACCGCGTTCGAGCAGATCAACGCCCGTCGCCAGGCTGCCCAGAAGGAAGCCGAGCCGCTCCTCGCGCAGCTCGACACCAACAAGGACAAGAAGGTCGACGACAACGAGCTCAAGGCGGCCCAGGCTGCCAAGAACCCGGTGCTCGACAAGATCGCCGCGCTGCAGAACTCTGCGAACACCGACGTCCAGAAGCTGAGCAACCCGGCCGCCCGCGCCGAGCTGTTCGCGATCGAATCGATCCTGCGCCAGTATGAGCCGGCCCAGCTGCGCGTCGTCACCGCCCGCAAGATCGGCGTGGTGCTGTCGCCGGAAGTGTTCATGTACGCGCCCGATTCGGCCGACATCAGCGACGCGATCACCGCAGAGCTCGACAAGGCGACGCCGACCGTGAGCATCCAGCCGCCGGCCGACTGGCAGCCGGCCCGCGAGACGCTGGCGCTGCAGCAGCAGCTGGCCCAGATCGAGCAGGTCCGCGCCTATCAGGCTGCTGCCCAGCAGCAGCGCGCTGCCGGTGCCGCTCCGGCTGCAGCGGCGCCTGCGCCTGCCGCTGCCGGCGCCAAGAAGCCCGCTGAGCCGCGGTGAGCGAGGAAGCAACGGCAGCCGTCGACATCGGCCCGCTTGACATCAAGCGGGTGATGGCGGCGCTGCCGCATCGTTACCCGATGCTGCTCGTCGATCGCGTCGAGGAACTGGTCCCCGACCAGCGAATCGCCGCGATCAAGGCGGTCTCGATGAACGAGGAATTCTTCCAGGGGCATTTCCCAGGAAGGCCGATCATGCCCGGCGTCCTCCAGGTGGAGGCGCTGGCGCAGGCGGCAGGCGTGCTCGCGGTCGAGAGCCTCGGCCTCGCCGGATCGGGCAAGCTCGTCTATTTCATGTCGATCGACGGGGTGAAGTTCCGCAAGCCGGTCGAGCCCGGCGTGCTGCTCCGCCTCGAGGTCGAGTTCATCCAGAAGCGGTCGCGCGTCTGCAAGTTCGCCGGCAAGGCGCTGCTGAACGGCGAAGTCGCCACTGAGTGCGAGTTCACCGCGATGATCGCGGATCCGCCTGCGGCCTGAGCGGCGATTGCAAGTAAGTCAGACGCCGGCGGATGGGCAGAACCCCGTCTTGCCGGCGTTCTGCTGCCCGGAGTCCAGCTAGTCCGAGAGTTTCGGGTTCCGGTTTCTGGCACGCTCGGCCCGGCGTTCGGCTGCCTTCTCCTGCCGTTCGAGCCGGCGTGCCTCGCGCAAATAGCGTATGCGTTCGGACCGGGTGAGTATCGGCGCGCCGCCGACCACGATCTCGTCCATCGACACGTCCGCTGGTGCGACCTGCGCGGCGGGTGCTTCCTGTGCCGCGGCGGCGAACGTCGCGATGCTTGCCGCCAGCGCCGCCGCGGCGATCGCCGCTTTCCCGGCCGGGCGACGATAGGAAACGCATAGTTCGCCCTGCGCGGTGGCCAGGGTGCGAAGTCGCTGCGCATCGCCAAGCGGATCGAGGTCGGTTACCCGCTTGCTGCATTCGCGGCAGAAATCGCCGTCCATCACCGTATCCAGCCGGTCGGCGACGGGGCAGGGGCGGGCGATCTTGGGAAAGCTGTCCACGACGTTGCTCCCGGTTGCGTCCTGTCAGCCTATATTGAGGCTTGGCCGTTGCCTAGCGGCTTCGTCTCTGCTAGGCGCGCGCCTCCTCTGCCGGTCGGAAACCGGTGGCTTTGCAAGGAATTCGACGTGAAGAAAGATACCCACCCCGACTACCACATGATCAAGGTCCAGATGACCGACGGCACCGTGTACGAGACCCGCTCCACCTGGGGCAAGGAAGGCGACACGATGACCCTCGACATCGACCCGCTGGCGCACCCGGCCTGGACCGGCGGTTCGCAGCGTCTCCTCGATCAGGGTGGCCAGGTCGCGCGCTTCAACAAGCGCTTCGGCGGCCTCAACCTCGGCAAGAAGTAAAATTCTGGTGGGCTTTCGGCGCGTTACCTCGTTAACGCGCCGTTAGCCAGCCGAGGCTAGCTTGTCGGGCATGGCAAGCGCAGCACGAGCATTCGCAGCGGAATTCGAACCGGCCGAGGAACTGGGCCGGCGGCGTTCCATGCGTGCGCCGGTTTCGCTCGACGCGAAGATCGGCCGCGGCGGACTGGACCGCGCGCTCTGCAAGGTGGTGGACGTGTCGCTGCACGGCGCGCGAATCCAGACCTATTCCGAAGTCCGCGCCAATTCGATGATCTGGCTGGCGCTGCCCAATGTGGGGCATGTCGCGGCCCGCGTGGTCTGGTCGAACGATTTCGAGGCGGGCCTCGAGTTCCAGACCTCGCTTACTCCCGAAGCTTTCGAGACACTTACGGCATAACGATGGCACCACGCGCCGAAAGGAGGCGCGGGGCGATTGCGCTTGTGTTCAAACTAAGACATCTTTGGCCAACTTCACCTGCTGGGGAAACTGGTGATGCTCAAGGGTCTGCTGCTTTGCGCGGCGGCATGTGCCGCGCCCACGACGGTAATTGCAGGCGACAAGGACCTGCCGATCGTCCCGAACGTGAAGGCGATGCTCGCCGCCGATGGCGCTGCGCGCCCTACCGCACCGGGCCGCAAGGTCGCACTTGCCCGCCCGACCACCTTCGTCCCGATCGCCTATCGCGGCCTCGAACGTCCCGATCTCTCCACTGCAACCGTTTCGCAGCCCCCGGTGCGGCTGCAATCCGGCACTTCGGTCGCCGAGATGAAGGCGGCGCGGGACTGGCATCTCGCAGTGGTGGAGAACAGTGAGAATACCACCAGCGCGCGTGGGGGTAGCTGGGCGGTGTACGATACGCTTTCCGACCATAGAAAGCCGCGTTTTCGCCGTTCGGCGCTGAGCACCATGCTCGTTCTCAAGATCGACGGGAAGTCGGACACCTCGCCGGTCAGCGTCGGCGGGGGCGGGGTCGCTTCCGCGCTGTGGAAGGCGATGCCGGGGGACTGATCCCCCGGCCCATATTCATCAGCCCAGCCAGTCAATCCAGTTGCCATAGGCGTGGCAGGTCGCGAGCCTGCGCGTCTCGCCGCTCGGCCAGCAGGTGAGCGTCAGGTGCACCTCGCTGCGCGTCGGGGTCCATTCGAAGCCGATCCAGGCCAGCGGACGCTCGGTGGTGGCGCGTGCGCCGGCGCCGTGAATGGCGCGCAGCACCGTGCCGCGATCCTCGCCGCTCAGATATTGCAGCACCATCGAGTGGAAGACGACGCGGCAGCGGCCCGCATCCTGCGGCTCGGCCAGGCGCTCGACCAGCCAGGAGGCGGCGTCCTGCCGGTCGATCCGCGGCGGATGGCACAGCGCCAGGTCGAGGGCACGCTCGAGCCGGCGGGCGCGGCCGGGCTGGTCGGCCCAGACATAGGAGAGCAGCCGCTCGCGCGTCGCCGCGTCGCCGGCATCGAGCGGGTTGAGGTCGACGCCGCGCGCCGCCGCCACCTCGATCGGGGCGGGGAAGGGCGCCGGACCGGTCCATAGAGGCACGACGTGCACGGGCGAGTCCATGGTTCCGGCCAGCACCCCGCCCAGGTCATAGCCATAATGCGCGAGGTTCAGGTTGAGCCCGCAGCTCGATCCCAGCTCGAGCAGTTCGAAAGGCAGGTCGAACTTGCGGCGCACGACCATCAGCGCGGCGCCGATCGCGGCGGCGCGGCCGACTTCGTTGGTCTGCGGCGTATCCTGCATCCAATGGGCGATGAAATCGTCCGAGGCGGCGAGGGCGGCGCCGATCGCGCCGTCATAATCGTCATGCTCGCGGGCATAGAGCGCGCGGAGGGCGGCAGGCTCGCCGCGCCGCGCCAGCGCGTGCAACGCGGCGTTGAAGCGCATCGCCAGCGCCGAGGCGGAAGGATCGCGCGGCCAGTCGGCGATCAGCGCGGAGGTGCGCGGTGCGAGGAAGAGCTGGCGATGCCCGGCCTCGAGCACCGATGCGACGAAGGGCGAGCCGAGCCGCCGCGCGACCCGGGCCTGGCGGTGGAGCTCCCCCGCGGCGGCACTGGGCACCATCATGTTCATTCTGTTTTCCTTGCCGCCCCTGAGAGGAACGGAGACATGCAGGTACGAAAAGGTCCGGCCCGGCGGCATGACGCCTCCGGGCCGGTTGTCCTCAGAAGGACTGCCAGTCGTCGAGCGCGGCGCCGTTGGTCGGCCGGACCAGCGCCGGGATCGCGGCTGCCGGCAGCGGCCTAGCCGCGATGTCGAACCCGCCACGCGCCGGCTTGCGGCCGCCGCCATGGCCGGCTCCGCCGACGTTGAAGCGACGGGCCTGCTCGGAGAGGGTGGTCACTTCGCTGGCGAGGTGACGTGCTGCCGCCGAGGTTTCCTCGACCATCGCCGCATTCTGCTGGGTCGACTGGTCCATCGCGCCGATCGCCGTGCTGACCTCGCTGATCGCGGTGGCCTGGGCCTGGTTGTCGGTGGCCATCTCGCCGAGCAGCGAGTGGACCTCGCCGACGCCGGTCGAGATGTCGGCCAGGGCGCCATCGACCTTCTGCACCGCTTCCACCGCCGACACGATGTCGGTCTGGGTCGCGGTCAGCTGGTCGCGGGCGCGGCCGGCTTCTTCCTCGGCACGCATCGCGAGAGCGCTGACCAGGTCGGCGACCACGGCGAAGCCGCGGCCCGCCTCGCCGGCACGGCCGGCTTCGACCGCCGCGTTCATCGCAAGCACGCGCGTCTGGAAGGCGATCTTGTCGAGGCCTTCGATGACGCTGTCGATGCCCTTGGCGCTGTCGCTGACCCGGTTCATCGCCTGCATTGCCTCGTCCGCGGTCTCGCGGCCGTTGGTGACGGTGGCGATCGTCTCGTCGGCGCGCGAGACGGTGCGGTTGGCCGCATCGGCGGTCGCGCGCAGGCGGCCGTTCATCTGCGTCACCGCAGCAGCCGTCTCTTCGAGGCTGGCGGCATTGGCTTCGGTACGGCGGGCGAGATCTTCCGAGGCCTGGGCGATCTCGTTCGAGCCGGTGTTGATCGACTGGGTCGATTCCATCACCGAGGCGATCAGGCTGCGCAGCTCGCCCACGGCGGCGTTGAAGTTGGTCTTCACCGCTTCATAGTCGCCCGGGAAGGCCTGGGTGATCTCGGCGGTGAGATTGCCGCCGGCAAGCTCGGAGAGATGCGCCGAGACGGTCTCGACGACCATCTTCTGCACCGCTTCGGCCTTGGCATTGGCCGCATCGGCTGCCTGCTTGGCAACCGCGGCGTCGCGGAACACCAGCACCGCGCGGGCCATGTCGCCCAGCTCGTCGCCGCGATCCGTGTCCGGCACCGCGATGTCGTTCCGGCCGGCGGCGAGATCCGCCATCGTCCGGGTGAGACCCGAGACCGGGGCGGCGATCAGCCTGGTGAGCATCACTGCGAGCGTGATGGCGATGCCGATCAGCGCGAGCGCGCCGAGCGCCAGGACCCACAGCGCCGTGCCGATCGCGGATTCCTGGCTAGCGCCATTCTTCTCGATCATCGCGGTCTGCGCGTCCTTGATCTCGCGCAGCGGGAGGACGGCGGCGCTGGTCAGCACGGCCTTGCCGGCGGCACGCACCTCGGCTTCGGCCGCATCGCGCTGGCCGGCCTTGACCTTGGCGATCAGCCGATCGCTCCAGTCCTTGCGCCACTTGAGCGTTTCCTCGCGCGACTTGAGCAGCGCCGCCTCGAGCTTGGGATCCTTGAGCAGTTCCTCGAGCTCGACCGAGGTCTTGTCATAATCCTCGCGGCCCTCGTTGTACGACTTGAGATAGGTCTCGTCGCCGGTCACGAGGAAGCCGCGCATCTGGCTGTTCTGGCGCAGCAGCGCGGTTTCCAGGCCAAGCGTCTTGGCGTGGATCGACTGGCTGAGATTGTTCGCATCGGTCGAGCCGCGAATCGACGAGATGCTGGAGTAGAACACCAGCATCACGATCGCCGCCGTGGCACAGATCGTCAGGAACGAAAGCCCCAGCTTCCTGGGTATCTTCATGGCCTTCAGCATATATTCCTAGCCTTTCCAGGTGGCGGATCTTGCGACCGCAGATGTCGCCACCCTCAAAGGGGGCCTTCCGATACGGATCGGGACCCGGGCCGCGCCCCCTCGCGCTGCCCGGATCCCTTTCCCCATCAGAAGTCGAAGCGGACCGCTGCCGAGATGGTGCGGCCGTTGAGCACATGGGCCCGGGCCACGCCCACCGCCGGGATCACCGCGTCGTCGATCGCGGTAATCGCGATGACGTCGAAGAGATTGGCGGCGTTGAGCGACAGCGTGACCTTGTCGAGCGGACGGAACTGCACGAACGCGTTGGTCGTCGTGTAGCCCGGCACCTTCAGCGTGTTCGCGGCGGTGGCCCAGCTGCCGGTGGTCCCGATGACGACCGCGCCGACGCTGAACTTGTCGGTCGTGATCTGCGGGGTCACCTGGTAGATCAGCTTCGCCTGGTGCTGCGGCACATTGCCGCTGTTCGCCGGGGTGAACACGTCGTTCGTGATCTCCGCGTCGGTATAGGTCGCACCGGCGGTCAGGCTGAAGATGCCCATCCGGTAGCTGCCCTCGAACTCGGCGCCGATCGCCTTGTAGTCGCGCAGCAGCGGCAGGCCGGTGGTCGAGTCGAGGTTGCTGTCCTCGGCCTTGGCCCAGAAGCCGGTGAGGTTGAGCGTCAGGTTCTCGTTGCGGTACTTAACGCCCGCCTCGGCCTGGTGCACGACATCGACCGCGTTGTCCTTGTCGACCATCTTGCCGGTGTTCGGGTTGACCAGCGGGCTGAACTGGATGCGGTCGCCATTGGCGCGGCCGCCGCGGCTGTAGCGCGCGAACACCGCGAGCGGCTCGGCGATGCGCCAGTTGATGCCGGCCGAGTAGCTCAGATAGCCATAGGTATAGTCGACCACGCCCGGGGTGGCGGGGGTGATCGCCACGGCCATCTCCGGCACCGAGATCACGCCGTCGCCATTGACGTCGCGCGGCGCGACGCCGACGCGGCCGCCGCCCAGGTCGGCACCGAACACGGTGCCTTCGGCCTTGCCGAAGTCATAGCGGATCGAGCCGCCGATCGCGACGCCGCCGATCTTGAGGTTGACCGAGGCGAAGGGCGCGTTGGTGGTGTAGCCGAGCTTGTAGCCGCGGCGGAACTGGCCCGGGGTCGGCGCGCCATAGCGCAGCGTGCCGTCCTGGGTGACCTTCACGCCGCCGGCGGTGGCGACGTCGAGCAGCTGGGCATCGCCATTGTCCGAGATGCCGCTGAGCACGGTCGCCCAGTTCCAGTCGGAGTCGATGTTCTGGTGCGAGCTGTAGAGGCCGACCGTGGTGGTCAGGTCGTTGCCGCCGAGCTTCCACACCTTGCTGGCGCGGATGTCGTTGGTGACGTTGCTCAGGTCGTTCAGGTCGGTGTCGGCGAGCATCATCAGCGCGCCCAGACCGTTGCCGTTGAGCGTCGACGGGCTGGCGATCACCGAGCCGGTGTTCGGGCCGCTGGCATAGCGCAGCGTGCCGCCCGGGGCGCCGAACGCCGCCGGCATCGCGGCCGCGGGCACGAACTGGGTGTAGTAGATGCCCATGTAGTGGTTGGACATGTTCGAGTAGCGGAACTTCTCGGTCACGTCCCAGCCGGCGATGTCGAACTTCGCCTCGAGGCCGACCGACTTCTGGATCGGGTGCTGGCCGGCGGTCACGTCGTCGCGCACCGGCTGGTTGTTGCCGTCCAGGGTCAGCTGGGTCTGGTAGAACTTCGAGAACAGCGAGTCGTGACGCACGTCATAGCCCGCGATGTTCTTGTACTTCGGGTTGGCGTTGGTGCCGCTCACCGCGATCGGGGTGATGTCGTACGCGGGCGTACGGTCATCCAGATACTTGGCGTAGAAGCGGATGTAGCCGCCGTCGAACTCCTTGGTGACGTTCAGCTTGATCTGGCCGCCGCGGGTCGAGGTGAAGCCGGTCGCGCGCGGGCCTTCGCCGTCGCGGTAGAAGCCGCCGACATGGAAGCGCAGCGTCGGGGTGATCTTCGCGCCATAGTCGAAGTCGATGCGGCGCATGCCATAGTCGAGGCCGGCCGAGAGCTGCACGGCGCCGCCTTCGGTGTCGCCGGTCTTCGAGATGAAGTTGACGATGCCGCCGGGCGAGTTCGACGCGAAGGTCGAGGCCGAGCCGCCGCGGATCGCTTCCACCGCGGCCAGGTTCAGGTCGGCGCGCAGGAAGCTGTCGGCAGTCGCGAAGGCGATGTCGCCGAATTCGAGCACGGGCAGGCCGTCTTCCTGCAGCTGCAGGAACTTGGCGCCGGTCGAGGCGATCGGCAGGCCGCGGATGGTGATGTTGGCGCTGCCCTCACCGGTCGACGCTTCCGAGCGGATGCCGGGGATGTCGCGCAGGATCTCGGAGATCGAGCGGGCGCCGATCTTCTCGATCTCGCTGGCGCGCAGCGCGCTGGTCGAGGTGGCGCTGTCGAGGCGGTCGCGGCCCTTGGCGACGCCGGTCGAGAAGACTTCCTCGGTCTTCTTGGCGGCCGGGGCGTTCTGCGTCTCGCCCTCGGGCTTGGCGTCCTTGCCGGTGGTGACCGGCGCGGCCGGCGTGGTTTCCGACGCCATGGCCGGAGCGGCCAGCGCGAACGGGGCGACGGTGATCAACAGGAAATGCTTCTTCATGTTATGCTTTACCCACCTTGAAATGGTGACCCCGAAGGGCCTTGCTCCCTGGAATTCTCGTATCTTCTGTTGCTTCGGCCCGGCCGGGTGCGGCGCGGGCGAAGCTGAAACCGGTGCGGAAGGGGCCTGCCGGGCGGTGCGGACGCGCAGGGCGCGCAAGGAGGCTGTCCGGCGCGACGGGTGTCACGCTGGCCGAAGCTTGTTGCGATGCCGGATTGCGTTCGCGCGGAGCGGTTCCCCTCCAACTCCTCGCGTCGACATGGCAAAACGGCGCTCTACGCCGTCGCTGCCTGTCCCTGGAATATAGCGCTGCCCTTGCCGGACAGCTGCGCCTGGCCTTGCTCCTTCCCCCTCATGTGGCCGGAGGGCCACGCGGTTAATATAGCCGGGCGTGTCCGCCGGGTGTCGAAACTACGTAAAATAAATATTCTGCGCAGAATCTGTATATAGCTGAGAAGCAACGGGTTCTTTGGGACGGGTGCGGCCGGGTGTCGCAAATTCGGCATGCATTGTTGCATGACGGACACATGTCTGGGCTGCGGGCGGTGATGCGGATGTGCTGAGGAACGTAGCGGGGGAAGGTTCGAACCCGACAGGGTTCGCAAGGCCGAACGGCCGCCCGAGCTTATGCGAGTTCCTGGGCAGGGGTTGGCGGAGAGGGTGGGATTCGAACCCACGGTGCGCTTCCACGCACGGCGGTTTTCAAGACCGCTGCCTTAAACCACTCGGCCACCTCTCCGCGTCGCGGCACTCGCTATCCGGATTGTCGACGATCCGCTACAATTTGTTGACGAAAGCGGACGCCGGGGGGTTCTGCATCCCGTCTCCCTGTGGCACAAAATGCGCATGCGGGGATCGAGTAGAATGATGCGTAGCCTGTTGGTGCTCGGCGTGGCCGTGATCGCGGCGGCGCCGGTGGGCGCCCCTGCGATCGCGCAGGACGAGAGCGGGTTCCAGACCTATCTGGGCGAGCTTTCGCGCCAGGCGGCGGCGCAGGGCGTGAGCCGGCGGACAATCGACAGCGTGATCCCGACGCTGACCTACAATGCCCGGGTGGTGCAGCTCGACCGGCAGCAGCCCGAGACCGCACCCAACGCCCCGATCTCCAATTTCGAGCCCTATCGGGTCAAGCATGTCGACGCGGCGCGGATCGGGCAGGGCAGGGCGGCCTATCAGCGCCAGCGCCCGCGGCTGCAGCGGATCGAGGCCGAGACCGGGGTGCCGGAATCGATCATGGTGGCGATCTGGGGCCACGAGACCAATTACGGCAAGGTGATGGGCGGGTTCGACCTGCCGCGTGCGCTCGCCAGCCTGGCCTATGAGGGGCGCCGCCGCGACCTGTTCGCCAGCGAGTTCATCGCCACGCTCAAGATGATCGACCGCGGCGTGCCGCGCGAGAAGCTGATCGGCAGCTGGGCCGGCGCGTTCGGCGGGCCGCAATTCCTGCCCTCGGTCTACCTCCGCCTCGCTCGCGACGGGGATGGCGACGGCATGGCCGACATCTGGACGAGCGAGGCGGACACGCTGACCTCGATCGCCAATTATTTCGTCAATGCCGGCTGGCGCAAGGGCCAGCCCTGGGGCTTCGCGGTGACCGTGCCGGCCAGTCTCGACCGCAGCGCGATCGTCAACAAGACCGTCGCGCCGCGCTGCCCGCGCGTGTTCGACCGGCACAGCCGCTGGAAGACGATGGCGGAGTGGCGCGCGCTGGGGATCGTGCCGCAGACCCGCGCCTGGCCGGGCGACAATGTCCAGGCGACCTTGCTCGAGCCCGACGGCCCGGGCAGGACCGGCTATCTGCTCACCGGCAATTATCGCGTGATCCTCGATTATAATTGCTCGAATTTTTACGCTTTGTCGGTAGGCCTGCTCGCCGATGAGGTCGAACGCTAGCATTTTCGCGCTCACGCTCCTCGCCGCGCTTGGCGGCGGAGCCCCGAGCTATGCCCATGTCCCGCAGCAGGGCTCCGTAGGCGCGCAAGCCTATGGCGGGCAGGATCAATCCACCGAGACCTGGCGCGCCGCCGACGGCACGATCCGCTCGCGTCCCGCGCGGGTGCAGCCGAACTATCAGCCGGCCCCCGAGCCGGTGGCGCCGCAGCCCGAGGTTCAGCCCGAGCCGCAGCCGCAATGGGCCGATCCCTCGCCCGTGCAGCAGTCGGGTGCGCCGGGTGCCTCCTATGCGGTGCCGGGCAGCGCGCCTGCTCCGCAGAAGAAGGGAAGGGCGCCCGCGTCGGTTCAGCAGCGGCAGCAGCAATCGCAGCCGGCCCCTTCGCTGCCCCAGGATTATAGCGACCCCACCGCCGGCGTGACCGGGCCGAGCGGCTCGTCCCAGCCCGGCCCGGGCGAGACGCCGCGCTATGACGAGATCGGCTATGCCGGCATCCGCCCGGTCAGCGACGCCGCGGACCAGGCAGTGGTCGCGGTGCACCGCTCGCTGCCGGCAAACTCCTATGTCGAGATCACGTCGCTCGACACCGGCAGGACGATCCTGGTGCTGGTCACCGGATCGGATCCCGGTGCCGACCACCCGATCGACCTGTCGGCCGGCGCCGCACGGCTGCTCGGCGCGCAGGGCGATTCGATCGCGGTACGCATCCGCAGCGTGAACCCGCCCTCGATGGACAAGGCCGCGCTCCAGGCCGGACGCCCGGCCGGCGACCGCGCCGATGCGCCGCAGGTGCTGCTCACCGCGCTGCGCAAGCGCCTGCCGAACCAGCCCAGCTATGCCGCCGCGCCGCCGCGGGTGACACCGCCCGCCTATAGCCCACCGCGCACCGCTACCGCGCCGCGTCCGGCGCCCGTCCGCACGCCGCCAGCCCCGCGCCCGGCCGCGCAGGGCAAGTTTATCGTGCAGGTCGCCGCACTTTCTAACGCGGGGCGCGCACAAGCGCTTGCCCAAAGCCTAGGCGGGTTCGTAAAGCCGGGTGGCGGGCTCTATCGCGTCCAGCTCGGTCCCTTCGCCACGGCGGGCGAGGCCGAAGCGGCACGACGGCGCGCCGCGGGCGCGGGCTATGGAGATGCACGCGTCCAAGCCAACTGAAAGGCCGGACGGACCCCATGAAGAAGTTTTTGCTTGCCGCATCGTTCCTGGCGCTCGCCGCCGCCCAGTCGACGAATGCCGCCGGCCCGCCGCCTTTCGATACGCCGGCGCCGATCGCGTACATGGAGGACCTGTCCTCCGGCGCGGTGCTCTATGCCAAGGATGCGGATCGCCGCATCCCGCCGGCATCGATGGCGAAGATGATGACGGTCTATGTCGCCTTCGACCTGATCAAGCGGGGCGAGCTGAGCCTCGACAAGCAGATCGAGGTGCAGCCCGAGACCTGGAAGAAGTGGCACAGCCAGGGCTCGACCATGTTCCTGGCGGTGGGCGAGAAGCCGACGGTCTCCGACCTGCTCAAGGGCATCGTCACCCTGTCCGGCAACGACGCCTGCGTCGTCCTGGCCGAGGGCATTTCGGGCACCGAGGAGGCATTCGTCCAGCGGATGAACGAGGCGGCCAAGAAGCTCGGCCTGACCAACAGCCATTTCGGCACGTCGAACGGCTGGCCGGACGAGGGCCGCACCTATGTGACCGCGCGCGACCTGGCGCATCTCGCCAAGGCGACGATCAAGGATCATCCGAAGCTCTACAAGGACTTCTACGCGCTGCCGAGCTTCACCTGGGGCAAGACGCTGGGCGCCGGCGCTGCGATCAGCCAGGCCAATCGCGACCCGCTGCTCGGCAAGGTGCAGGGCGCCGACGGCCTGAAGACCGGCCATACCGACGAGGCCGGCTATGGCTTCACCGGCTCGGCCGAGCAGAATGGCCGCCGCCTGGTGATGGTGGTCGCCGGGCTCGACACCTATGGCGGCCGCGCCGAGGAATCGGTGAAGTTCATGAACTGGGGCTTCCGCGCCTGGCAGGCCCGTCCGATCGTCAAGAAGGGCCGCAAGGTCGGCGAGGTGCAGGTGCAGGGCGGCACCACGGGCAGCGTCGGCGTGATCGCGCCGAATGACCTCAACGCCACCGTGCCCGCCGGCACCGCGCCCGAGATGCAGGGCCGCATCGTCTATAACGGCCCGGTCCCGGCCGGCTTCAAGGCGGGCGACCATATCGCCGACCTCGTCATCGATTCGCCGGGCCTGCCCTCGCAGACCGTGCCGCTGGTGGCGGAGCAGGACGTCGCCGAGGCGGGGTTCTTCGGCCGCGCCTGGCGGGGCTTCTGGTCGCTGTTCGGCTATTGATTAAAAATCCTCCCCCGCCAGGGGGAGGTGGCAGCCGGAGGCTGACGGAGGGGGAGGACAGCCCAACCGTCGTGCTTCCTCCCCCTCCGCCGCGCTTCGCGCGCCACCTCCCCCTGGCGGGGGAGGATTGCTAGAAGGCTGCCATGCCCCTGATCGGCAACGAACCCGCCCGTGAAGCACTCGCCGCCGCGATGCGGAACGGCAACCTGCACCATGCTTGGCTGATCGCCGGGCCCGAAGGCGTGGGGAAGGGGAGCTTTGCCCGGGCTGCGGCGCTGCGGATGCTGTCCGAGGCGGCGGGGCGCGATCATCTCGCCCCTGGCTGGGACGTGCCGGCCGAAAGCCAGACCGTCCATCTCGTCGACGCCGGCGCGCACCCGGATTATCGCGAGCTCGTCCGCCTGCCCAAGGATCCGGACAAGCCCGACGAGGCGCTGGCCCGCTCGATCACCATCGCGCAGGTCCGCTCGCTCCAGGCGCTGTTCGCGACCAAGCCGAGCTTCTCGCCGCGCCGGGTGATCGTGATCGATGCGATCGACGATCTCGAGCGCGGCGGCGCCAATGCGCTGCTCAAGAACCTCGAGGAGCCGCCGGCGGGGACGATCTTCCTGCTGGTCAGCCACGCGCCCGGCCGGCTGCTGCCGACGATCCGCTCGCGTTGCCGACTGCTGCGCTTCGAGGCGCTGAGCGACGGCGACGTGGCGGAGATCCTCCATGCGCAACTCCCCGATGCGAGCGGCAGCGAGATCGCCGCGCTGGTCAAGGCGGGCGAGGGCTCGCCGGGCCGGGCGCTGGGCTTTGCCGGGCTCGACATCGCCGCGATCGAGGCGGAGATGGTCGCCCTGGCCGAAACCGGCGACCCCTCCAACCAGATCCGCGCGCGCTTGGCCAAGTTGCTCGGCGCCAAGGCCGCGCAGCCGCGCTACGAGGCGTTCCTGGAGCGCGCGCCGAGCTTCATCGCCGAACGGGCGAAGGCGCTGTCGGGCGATGCCCTGCGCACCGCGCTTGACGCCTATGCCGCCGCACGCGAGCTGGGCGGAGCGGCGACGGGCTTGTCGCTCGACGCCTCGGCGACGGTGTTCGAGATGAGCGGCATCCTCGCGCGGCTGGGACGCGCTTAACGCGGTCTTAGCCAACCGCGGTTATTCCGGCCCCGAAACAGGGGATATCTCATGACCGCGATCACCGGCATCACCGGCATTGGCGCCAACTCGACCTCGCAGGCCGCCGCGACCAACGGCTCCAGCGACCTCAACTTCGACGCGATCCTGGAGGCCTTCAAGAAGGCCGCGAGCGAGACGCCCGAGCAGCGCGCCCGCGACGCGGTGCTCAAGAAGCACGACCTCTCCGAGGAGGATTACAAGAAGCTCCCGCCCAAGGAGAAGGAAGCGATCGACAAGGAGATCGCCGAGGCGGTGCGCAAGGTGCACGAGCGCAAGACCGGCGTGGCGATCGGCGACTCACCGGTGCCGACGGAGAAGCTGTTCGGGTGATCGTGCGTCTTCCTCTCCAGAGAGAGGGGAAATGTGGCACATTGTCCGGTCCTACTTCTTCGTCACCCCGGCCTTGTGCCGGGGTCCACTGTGCCGCAGGGTATGTCCTGGAGCCTCTGTTCCCTCGCCAGCCTCCCGGTGGACCCCGGCACAAGGCCGGGGTGACGGAGGAGGTTATCCCGGCTCTGCTTTGCGCCCCAACTCGGTTCCCAAAGGCGGGAAAGGGAAGGGGCGAGTTCTACTTACCCATCAACGAAAGAACCCGGCCTCCAACCCGCTGATCAGCGCCTTCCGAGGCGGTCCATGCGAGAAATCCAGGGGGAGATTGCCGTCGCCAGGCTCACCGGCAATGCGCAGCACCGATCCACGGACGGAAAGCGAGACTTGGGGCGGTGGCGATGCGACATATTGGCCAAGATATTTCCCGCCGCGAAAGACAAGGATCCTCTGGCCTCCGTGATACACATTCCCGTGCGTAGGGAGGAACCGGTATCGATAGTCGTAGATCGCGTACCCGCCCCTGGCGGTCTTCCCAACCAGCGTGAACGTCGCGTCTCTGGACGAGCAGATGATCGGCCCGCGGAAATGCCCCTCCGCCAGCGCCTGTCTCATGCCGGCCATGCAGGTGTCCCGCCCAATCGTCGTCGAGCTGGCGGAGACCGAGAAAAGGGCGATCAGGGACGTCGCGACAAGGCTCTTCACCAGGATTCCTTTCTTGGTATCCGGCACGGCTCGGCAGATGGCGGCCGGGAGCCTACCCACCACCCCAGCCCAGCAACTCGTCCGGATCGGGTGTGTCCTCCATGTACAGCACCTTGCTCGGCTTCTTGCTCTTCTTCTCGATGATCCGGTCATAGGCGGCATCGCCCTTGCCGCTCTTGTTGAGCTTCATCTCGCGGGTGATGTAGTCGCCAGTGAGCAGGTTCCAGCTGATCTCCAGCCCGTCATGCGCATAGGTGCGGCTGTAGAGCGTCGCGTCGAGGCCGATCAGCCGCATGCGCGGTTTCGGCCCTGGCGCCAGCCGATAGCGATAGACGGTGTTCACCGCCGTGGTGCCGCCGACCAGGTCGGTGATCTTCAGCACGCCCTTGGTGATGCGCACCTCGGCGGCGCCGAGCGGATAGCTGTCGAGCTTGAGCGTGCCGACGGTGACCAGGTCGACATCGAACTCGCCCTTGCTGAGCAGCATCGCCTTGACCGTGCGGGTCTCCTCGCCGCGGCCGATCAGCACCGTGTCGGCCTGGCCATCGCCGTTCAGGTCGCCATCGGTGCGGCTTTCGACTTCCTCGCCCTTTTCGAGCCAGGACTTGAGGGAATCGTCGCTGATCGGTGAGGATTGTTGTGCCGCCGCTGGCGTTGCGAGCAGTAGCGCCGCGAGTGCCCAGATCTGCATCTTGGTGCCTCCCCCTAGGTTCGCGCCTTCCATATCCTATTCCGTCATCCCCGCGAAGGCGGGGATCCAGGGGTTTCCCTGCCGCGCCGCTCTTGGCTCTGGATTCCTGCCTTCGCGGGGATGACAAGGGAAGGGTGTGAGCCGGGGTGACGCAGCGAAACGGATCGCCTAAAGCCCCCGCATGGCCGACCCCTTCTACATCACCACCGCGATCCACTATCCCAATGGCCGCCCGCATATCGGGCATGCCTATGAGATGATCGCCGCCGACGCGATCGCTCGTTTCCAGCGCCAGCAGGGCCGCGACGTCTTCTTCCAGACCGGCACCGACGAGCATGGCCTCAAGATGGTCAAGACGGCGCGCGACCGCGACATGACCGCACGCGAGCTGGCGGATGAGATGTCGAGCTATTTCAGCGAGATGGCCGAGAAGCTTGATATCTCGTTCGATCGTTTCATCCGCACCTCCGAGGCCGATCACTACAAGGCCAGCCAGGCGATCTGGCAGGCGATGGCCGATGCCGGCGACCTCTACCTCGATCGCTACGAGGGCTGGTACTCGGTGCGCGACGAAGCCTTTTACGAAGAGAAGGAGCTGGTCGAAGGCGAGGGGGGCGAGAAGCTCTCCCCCCAGGGCACGCCGGTCGAGTGGACCGCCGAGGAGACCTGGTTCTTCAAGCTCTCCAAATACGAGAAGCCGCTGCTCGACTTCTACGCCGCCAACCCGGACTTTATCCGCCCGGAATCGCGCCGCAACGAGATCCTGCGCTTCGTCGAGGGCGGGTTGGCGGATCTCTCGGTGAGCCGCACCAGCTTCGACTGGGGCGTGCCGGTGCCAGGTTCGCCCGGGCATGTGATGTATGTCTGGGTCGATGCGCTGACCAACTACCTGACCGGCGCGGGCTATCCCGACGACCAGGAGCGGCTGGCGCGCTACTGGCCGGCGGATATCCACCTGATCGGCAAGGACATCGTCCGCTTCCACACCGTCTATTGGCCGGCCTTCCTGATGTCGGCGAAGATCGCGCTCCCGAAGCAGGTCTTCGGCCACGGCTTCCTGCTCAACCGCGGGGAGAAGATGTCCAAGTCGGTCGGCAATGTCGTCGATCCGATGGCGCTGGCCGAGTTCTACGGCGTCGACGCGCTGCGCTATTTCCTGCTGCGCGACGTGAGCTTCGGCAATGACGGCACGTTCAGCGACGAAGCGATCGTCACCCGGGCGAATGCCGATCTGTCGAACAGCTTCGGCAACCTCGCCCAGCGCACGCTCGCCTTCATCGCCAAGAATTGCGAGGGGCATGTCGAGACCGGGCGCGTGGAAGAGGCGGACGGCGTGCTGATCGCCGAGGTCGAGAATGCCTGTGGTGGCTTTATCCGCGCGTTCGAGGATCTGGCGCTCAGCCAGGGCGTCGAGTTGTGGATGGCCGGCGTGTTCGCCTGCAACGCCTATATCGATGCCCAGGCGCCCTGGGGCCTGCGCAAGACCGATCCCGAGCGGATGCATGCCGTGCTGAACACGCTGCTGCGTGCGATCCGGCGTCTTGCCGTCACGATCGCGCCGGTGGTGCCGGGTTCGGCGCAGAAATTGCTCGATCAGCTCGGGCCGGAAGGGGACGCGGACTTCCGGATCGCACCGCCGACCCCCATCTTCCCCCGTCTGGAGCTTAGGCAAGAACCGTGAACCTCGCCGACAGTCACTGCCACCTGATCTACAAGGGCCTGGGCGAGCAGCAGCCCGAGGTGCTTGCGCGTGCGCGCGAGGCCGGCGTGGTCGCGATGCTCAACATCTCGACCCGCGAACGCGAATGGGACGAGGTGATCGCGGTCGCCGAGCGTGAGGCGGACGTCTGGGCTTCGGTCGGCATCCATCCGCACGAGGCGGACGAGCATCCCGATGTCGATGCGGCGAAGCTGGTCGAGAAAGCGCGGCATCCCCGCGTCGTCGGCATCGGCGAGACCGGGCTCGACTATTATTACGACCATAGCGACCGCGACCGCCAGCGCGCGAGCTTCCGCGCGCATATCGCGGCCTGCCGCGAGACCCAGTTGCCGCTGATCGTCCATACCCGCGATGCCGAGGCGGATACTGCCGAGATCCTTCGCGACGAGATGGGGAAGGGGGCCTTTCCCGGCGTGATCCACTGCTTCACCGCGAGCCGGGAATTCTCGGAGATCGCCCTCGAACTCGGCTTCTACATCTCGATCTCGGGCATCGTGACGTTCAAGAATGCCAAGGACCTGCAGGACACCGCGGCGCAGCTGCCGCTCGATCGCCTGCTGATCGAGACCGACGCGCCCTTCCTCGCGCCGGTGCCGCACCGGGGCAAGACCGGCGAGCCGGCGTTCGTCGCCGACACCTGCCGCTTCCTGGCGCAGCTGCGCGGGGAGGATCCCGATGCGCTGGCCGAGGCGACCCGGGCGAACTTCCACAAGTTGTTCGCCAAGACTCTGGCATGAAGCTCCGCATCCTCGGGTCGGGGACTTCGTCCGGCGTGCCGCGGATCGGGAATGACTGGGGCACCTGCGATCCCGAGGAGCCGAGGAACAGGCGCACCCGTGCCTCGGCGCTGGTCTGGACCGAGACCACGCGCATCCTGATCGATACCAGCCCCGATTTCCGCGAGCAGGCGCTCGCGGCCGGCATCAGCGATGTCGATGCGGTGATCTGGACGCACGACCATGCCGATCATTGCCACGGCATCGATGATCTCCGGCAGATCATGCATGCGCGGGCAGGGGAGCCGGTGCGCGGGCTGGCCCGGCCCTTCACCCTCGAGCAGCTCGACCGGCGCTTCGGCTATGTCTTCAAGGGCAGCAAGCTCTATAGCCCGACCGTGGCGATCGAGCCGCTGCCGGATGCAATTACGATCGGCGATATCGACATTCGCGTCGTCGATCAGCCGCACGGGGGGATAACCTCCGCGGGGCTGCGCTTCGAAAGTAATGGAAAGTCCATAGCTTATGCTATAGATTTCAATGAGATGACGCAGGATATGCGTAATCTGTATCAGGATCTGGATCTCTGGGTGGTCGATTGCCTGCGCCGCGCGCCGCATCCGACCCATGCGCATCTCGACGCGGTGCTCGGCTGGGCGAGGGACCTTGCGCCGCGGCGTGCCCTGCTCGCCCATATGGACAATTCAATGGACTATGCGACGCTCGTCGCCACGCTGCCCGCGGGAGTCGAGCCGGGCTATGACGGCATGGAGGTCACGCTGTGAGCGATGATAGCATCATTCGGCTGCTGTTGCTGCTCGGCGCGTTGACGCTCGCCTTCCGGGGCCTGTCCGCCCAGCGTGTCACATTGCGCGGTCTCGCCCCGATACTGCTGTTCTGGGGGGTAGTCGGCGTGACGATTGCCATCGTGATGTACCAGGACTAACAGGCTCCGCCTCAGTCGAGTACAACGTTGTCAGCATGGCGCGGTTCGAAGCCGCGTGCCCGGCGTTCATACTCGTGCGCCATGCCCATATGAGCGCGGAAGCTCGCCATGCCCTTGGCCCGCATTGCGGCACCACGTGCTTCATCGGCACGCTGCGCGTAATATTTGCTCTCGGTCATGACGGTTTCCGTAATCATTCGTCGCAGAGGTAAGCGGTCCGCCCGATAGCGGCACTCCGTAAAACCGCGTAGTTGGGGATGGACCGTGTGCATTGCGGGTCAGAATTCTGGGGATAGCGCGTCATGTCGGGCTTGGAAATTCCGGCTTAGACCAAGTTACATTTTACATAATGTATATTATCGATCTGTTGATCTTGTAAGCGCGCACTCCGAATGAGGCACTTCTCCGAGCTTCAAAGGAGCCACGCTTCCATTCGAAATCGCCGTTAGCGGTCATCCCCCTCTCTCGGGTAAAACGACCGCCAACGGCCCGGGTGCCGGCTATTTTGCGGTTGCTGCCTCCTCGATAAGCCCCGCGACTTCGGCTGGATGCGAGACCATCAGCGCATGCGAGCCGCCGGGAATCTCCACCGTCTTCCGGGAATGCGCGCGCTCGGCCATGAACTTCATCACCGCAGCCGGAATGTTCCGGTCGGCGCTGCCGTAGATCATGTAGTTCGGCAGCGTCTTCCAGGCCGCGATACCCGTCGGCTCCTGCAGCGCCTTCATCGTGATCGGGCGTTGGGTGGCCGCCATCACCGCGGCCTGGGCTGCAGGTACATCGGCGGCGAACTGCGCATGGAACTTGGCGGTCTGGATATAGAGATCCTGCCCGCCCTCCGGCAGCGGAACCGCAGTCAGCGCTTCGCCCAGCGTGCTGCCCGGGAACTTGCCCGATAGCGAGAAGCTCGACTCCCCTGTTTCCGGCGCAAAACCAGCGACATAAACCAGCGCCTTGATGTTCGGGTTGCCGTTCGCCGCCTCGGTGATCACCGGGCCGCCATAGCTATGGCCAACCAGCACGACCGGCCCCTTGATCGACTTGACCAGCCCCGAGACCGCCGCACCATCGCTCGCCACGCTGCGCAACGGGTTGGCGGCGGCGATGACCGTGTAGCCGTCCTTCTCCAGCCGGGTGATCACCGGCTCCCAGCTGGCGCTTTCGGCAAAGGCACCGTGGACTAGCACGATCACCGGCTTTTCGGGTGTGGTCTGGGCATGCGCCGCGCCGGAGAGGAACAGCGTTGCGGGAAGCAGAAGCGTGGAAAGGCGCATGGATAGTCTCCTCAATTGGGGATGGATATGCGGTGAGGCTGAAGGCTGTCGCGCAGCCATTCGTCGAAGGTAAGCGTAGCGATCCGCGCCTCGGCGCCCGGCAGCAGCGAGCGCTCGCCGAGCTCAGCGCCGAAATAGGGCGCGGCGACGTCGGCCACGATCCGGCGCGGATCCTCCTGCGCGGTGGCGATCTCGACAGCGACCTGGTCGAGCCGCAGCCGTTCGGGCCCGGCGACCTCGAGCACGCCGTTGAACGGATCGCTGAACACCGCATCCGCCAGCATGTCGGCCAGGTCCTCGCCGGCGATCGGCTGGACCAGTGCCGGCGCGATCCGGATATCGCGCTCGGTCCCCGCCTGCACCACGGAGCTGATGAACTCGAAGAACTGGGTCGAGCGCAGGATGGTGAACGGGATGCCCGATCCGGCGGCCATCTCCTCCTGCAGCTTCTTGCCGCGGAAATAGCCGCTGGCGAGCAGCCCGTCGGTGCCGACGATCGACAGCACGACATGGTGCCGCACGCCCGCACGGCGCCCGGCATCGAGCAGGTTGCGGCTCGACGTCTCGAAGAAACGCTGCGCCGCCTCGCCATCGTCCGGGGAGACGTTGGTGACGTCGATCACCACTTCGGCGCCCTCCAGCGCGGCATCGAGCCCGATGCCGGTGAAGCTGTCCACGCCGGTGCTGCGCGACGCCTCGACGACGCGCAGATCCTCCTGGCGCAGGTTGCGTACCAGCCGCTCGCCGATCCGGCCGCGGCTGCCGATCACCGCGACCTTCATATCAGCGCCTCGATCGAAGAGGTGTCGACCGAGGGGAGCGGTACGAACAGCCCCTCCTCCACCAACGCCCGGCGGACGGTGGGGCGTTCGGCGACGCGTTCGAAATAGCCGAGCACGTCGGCCGACATCGGCACGCCGAACGCCTGTGCCCAGCGCAGCATGACGAACAGATAGGCATCGGCGACGGTGAAACGCGGGCCGAACAGATAGAGCTCGTTGATATGCGCCTCGATCAGCGCCAGCCGACTGGCGACCGCCTCGCTGGCCGCAGCGCGCTCGGCCTCGTCCTCCGAATGCCAGAAGGGCTTGAAGGCGACATGCAGCTCGGTCGACAGCCAGGAGAGCATCTCGATCAGCCGGGTGCGGCCGAGCGGTCCGCCGGGAGTCAGGCTGGCATCCATGCCGGCGATGAACTCAAGGATCGCGGTGTTCTCGCTCACCGCATTGCCGTCGTCGAGGACGAGTAGCGGCACATAGCCGCGCGGGTTGATCGCGGTATAGTCATAGCCGTGCTCGGTCGTCTTGGTCTTGATGTCGACCCGCTCGAACTCGGCGGCGAGGCCAGCCTCGTGCAGAGAGATCCGGCCGGACAGGCTGCAAGCGCCAGGGGCGTAATAGAGCTTCATGATCGGGACTCCTGAAAAGCTGCGGGCAGGTGCAGGGTGACGATGGTGCCGATGCCGGCCTCGCTTTCGATCGAGACGCCGCCGCCGGCACTCCGGGCAAAGCGCTCGACCATCGGCAGGCCGATGCCGCCCAGCCCGTCGCGCTTGGTGGTGAAGAAGGGATCGAAGACACGGGCGAGCGTCGCGGGCGACATGCCGGCACCGTGATCGCGGACGCTGAGCGTTACCGCGCAAGGAAGTGCGTGTGCCTCGATCCACACGGTCCCCTCCCCACCCATCGCGTCGCGCGCGTTGAGGACCAGGTTGAGCAGCGCCCGGCGGAGCCCGATCGGATCACAAGCCAGGGCAGGCAGCCCGGGCTCGGCGAGCACCACGACGCGCAGCAACCGATCCTCGCCACCGGCGATCAGCGCGACGATATCGGCAAGGCACTCCGCGACATCGCAGCGCGTGGCCGCCTTCGACCGGGCGCTGGCCTGGGCCATGTTCTGGTGGATGATCGTCCCAGCATGATCGAGCGAGGTGCGGGCGCGGTGGAGGAGCGGCTCGCGATGGGTGGTCGGCATGTCCGGCGTGCGTGCCAGGATGTTGAGCGCGGACGTCGCGATCTGGACGAGATTGCCCAGGTCGTGGAGCATGCCGGCCGCGGCGAGCGCGACCTCGCCGCCCGCTGCCGGACGCAAAGGTGGCAATATCTCCTGTCCGTGCAGGACCGGGGTTTGAGGAACCATCACCGAGCTCCTTGTCAGAGAGGGGGCTGCGGGGTGCGGAGGGGGTGAGCTACCCCGCGGCCCGGCCGGTCAGGCCGCCGCGGCCGCCGGGGCCTCGACCGGGTGCACCGCGCGGAGGCCGATCTGCACGCGGTTCCACAGGTTGATCGCGCCGATCGAGAGGGTCAGCCAGGCGATCTCGGTCTCGCTGAACTGAGCCTGGAGCATCGCGTAATCGGCATCAGGCGCATGCGTCTTGGCGATGCGGGTGAGCGTCTCGGTCCAGTTGAGCGCGGCGCGCTCCCGATCGGTGTAGGCGGGCGAATCACGCCAGCCGTCGAGCAGGTGCAGGCGCTGGTGGCTCTCGCCGGCCTTCACCGCGTCCTTCACGTGCATGTCGATGCAGAAAGCGCAGCCGTTGATCTGCGAGGCGCGGATCTTCACCAGCTGGAGCAGGCTGTGCTCGAGCCCGGACTTGGCGATCGCGGTCTCGACGCCGATCATGGCCTTGGTGCCTTCGCCGGCGACCTCGAAGATGTTCATACGGGGGGTCATGGATGTTCTCCTTGCTTGGATGGATCAGGGGCGCGCCGGCGCGGGGTCGCGCAGCGCGAAGAGGGTGAGCCCGGCGCCGATCAGTGCGGGGAGCGTGACGGCGGGGAAGTCGCGCAGCAGCGCTGAGGGGCCGCAGATGCCGGCCGCGACCTCCCAGAAGTGGAAGAGCGCGTGGCAGGCGAGCCACAGCGTCGCCCCACCCCAGAGCACCGCCCGCATCTGGTGCCGCACCGTGCCGATCAGGAAGGCGGCGCCGATGAACAGGAAGATGATCCCGATGTCGCGGATGAAGTGCTGGTTGAACGGGCCGGTGGTGGTCACCCCGGGCACCGCGAAATACCAGCCGACCGGCGAGATCAGCATGTAGCTGCCGTTGAGCAGCCCGCCGACGCCGAGCAGCATCGCGAGCGACACGCAGAGCTGGCGCAGCACCGGCCTGTCGTCGCCGGCGGAGCGTGCACGCGCGCTCATTTCGCCACCGGCGCAGGCACGTTGGCGAGCCACCAGTCGAAGCTGGTAGTGCCCAGCCTGGCATCCGGCCCCGGCATCAGCGAGGCGTCGTCGATGGCGACGCCGAAATAAGGCGCGGCCGGATCGGCGACCACGCGGCGCGGATCCTTGTCGAACGCCAGCACCTGCGCGACCAGTTCGTCGATGCGATAGGTGCGCGGGCCGGCCACTTCGATCAGGCCGTTGACCGGCTCGGACAGTGCCGCAAGGGCGACTGCGGCGGCGACGTCCTGTGCTGCCATCGGCTGGAAGCGCGCGGGCGACAGGCGGACCGTGTCGCCCTCCGCCGCCGAATTGGCGATGCCGCGCAGGAACTCGAAGAATTGCGTGGCGTGGATCAGCGTGAACGGGATGCCCGATGCGGCGATGCCCTTTTCCTGGGCGAGCTTGGCCTGGAAATAGCCGCTGGCCTGGAGCCGATCGGTGCCGACCACCGAGAGCGCGATATGGTGGCGCACGCCCGCTTTCTTCTCCGCGGCGGCGATGTTGCGTCCTGCCTTCTCGAAGAAGTCGAGCGCCGCCGGCCCGTCGAGCGTCGGGGAGTTGGAAACGTCGATCACCACGTCGGCACCCTGGAGCGCCTGGTCGAGCCCCTCGCCGGTCAGCGTGTCGACACCAGTGTTGGGCGCGGCGGCGAACACCGCATGCCCTTCCTTCGCCAGCAGGGCGACGGTCTTCGACCCGATCAGGCCGGTACCGCCAATCACCACGATCTTCATGTTGCGTCCTTTCGATTGGATGGGTTCAGGCCGGGGCGAGCGCGCCGCGGAACCAGTTCTCGAGACTGGCATCGCCCGGCGCTATCGCGGCATCGGAGACGAGCTTCTCCTCACCGAGCCGCGCGCCGAAGAAGCGGGCATCGGCGTCGGTCAGCACCGGGCGATAATCCTCGCCCGCGGTCAGCATCTGCTGGGCGAGACCCGGCAGCGCGTAGCTGTTGGGTCCGGCGACTTCGAGCACAGCATTGACCGGATCGCGCAGCGCTACCTGCATCAGCACCCGCGCGGCATCCTCGGTCGCGATCGGCTGGACGCGGATCGGCGGGACGCGGACTTCGGCTTCGCTGCGGCCGGCATCGATGACGTCATGGATATATTCGAACAGCGGCGTCGAGCGGACGATGGTGAAGGGGATGCCCGATCCCGCGATCAGCCGCTCCTGGACATGCTTGGCGCGATAATAGCCGTCGCCGATCCGCTCTGCCCCGATCGCGGAGAAGGTGATGTGGTGCGCGATTCCCGCGGCCTGCTCGGCGGCGAACAGTGTGGTGCCTGCGCGCTCGAAAAAGCGCAGCATCCCGGTCGCATCGGCATAGCCAGGACTGGAGACGTCGATGACCGCCTCGGCGCCATCCAGCGCCCGGTCGAGCCCCGCGCCGGTGACGATGTCCACCCCGGTCGCCCGTGCCGCGACCACCACCTGGTGTCCCGCCACCTCGAGCTGACGGACCAGCTTCGTGCCGACCAGGCCGGTACCTCCCACCACGGTAATGCGCATGTCCCGTCTCCGCATTCGAACAGATCAGCAGGATCGTGGATCGCGCCCCGCGCCTCCATCGTGCAGAGGCATGCGCGACCCTCGCCTTTTGACAGGCACCCCTGTCCCAAGGTGCAGGTCCGGTCATCCCGGCACGGGACCGGACGGCGGAACCGATACCTGCGCATCGCAATGCCCGACCTTGGGCGAGCCCCGCCCCTCCCCTAGCCCCACCGGTCTCCCCCGGAGGGGCGATCGACCCGGGCCCACCCCCTCCCCTAGCCCGTCCCCGCCGGGAGGCGGCCCGTGGCGGGTCGTGCGGCGCGCATCCAGGGAGACACTCGATGCCGATGTTCACCACCAGCGACGGACACATGATGCACTACAAGGACTGGGGCCAGGGCCCGGTCGTCACCTTCTCGCATGGCTGGCCGCTCAGCTCGGATGCGTGGAGCGGCCAGATGCAGTTCCTCGCCGCGCAGGGTTATCGCTGCATCGCGCATGATCGCCGCGGCCATGGCAAGTCGGCCCAGACCGGTACCGGCAACGACATGGACAGCTATGCCGACGATCTCGAGCAGCTGTTCGCCGCGCTCGGCCTGCAGGACATCACCATGGTCGGCCATTCGACCGGCGGCGGCGAAGTCGCCCGCTATATCGGCCGCCACGGCACCGGCCGCGTGAAGAAGGCCGTGCTGCTCGGCGCGGTACCGCCGGTGATGGTGCAGAGCGAGGCGAACCCCGAGGGCCTGCCGCTCAGCGTGTTCGACGGCCTGCGCCACGACATCCTCAAGAACCGCTCGCAATTCTACAAGGACTTCGCGATCCCGTTCTTCAGCGCCAACCGCCCGGACGCGAACGTGCCGCAGAGCCTGCTCGACGAGTTCTGGCTGATCAGCATGCAGGCCGGCCTGAAGAACGCGTACGAATGCATCAAGGCATTCAGCGAGACCGACTTCACCGAGGACCTCAAGAAGTTCGACGTGCCGACGCTGATCGTCCACGGCGAGGACGACCAGATCGTGCCGATCGCGGACTCAGCCCACAAATCCGCCAAGCTGGTGCAGGGCGCGCAGTCGCTCTTCTATCCGGGCCTCCCTCATGGCCTGACCGCGACGCATGCCGATCGGTTCAACGCCGATCTGCTCGCCTTCCTGCGCAGCTGAAGCGGAGACGCCCGGCGGTGTCCCCAGCGCCGCCGGGCGTCAGCCCGAAATCGGTGGCAGCGTGACCTGGAAGAAGGCGCCGCCCTGCGCGTGGTTCGCTGCCGAGATGCCCCCGCCATGCGCGGCGAGGATCGACTGGCAGACGGCCAGGCCGATCCCCATTCCGTCCTGCTTGGTGGTGAAGAAGCCTTCGAACACCCGGTGCAGGTCTTCGGCGGCGATGCCCGGCCCATTGTCGCGCACCGACAGGCGCACGCCCCCGAAGCCATCCCGCCCGGTGGCGATCTCGATCTGCGAATGCGGCCGCCCCGCCATCGCCTGCAGGCTGTTGACCAGCAGGTTGACCACCACCTGCTGGAGTTGGACCCGGTCGCCGAGCACGCGCGGCAGGCCGATGTCGAGCTTCACGCCCAGCTGGATGCCGCGCGCCTCGATATCATGGCAGACGAACATCAAAGCTTCCTCGACCACCCGGTTCAGGTCGAGCGCGGTCCGGTTCGGCACATGGCGCCCGGCCATGCCACGGATGCGCTGGACAATCTCGCTGGCATGGCGCGCGCTGTCGGCGATCCGCTTGGTCAACTGCTCGACCTTGTCGAGGTTCGGCTCGTCGCGTGCCAGCCAGCGCAGGCTGGTCTCGGCGTTCATCGCGATCGCGGCGAGCGGCTGGTTCACTTCATGGGCGATCGAGCTCGCCAGCTCGCCCAGCGTCGCGATCCGCGCCGCCCGGGCATATTCCTCCTGGAGCTGGCGCAGCTGCACCTCGGTCTGCAGCCGCTCGGTGACGTCCTCGAACATCAGCAGCGTCACGTCGAGCCGCTCGGGCGGCGTCGGATAGGTGATCGACAGCTGCACGTCGCGCAGCTGCCCGTCGAAGGTCCGCAGCTTCATGATCTCGGTCAGGTTGCGGCGCCCGTCGAAATGCGCGGTGATCACCCGCTTGGCGGTATCGGGCGAGGCCGCGAACAGATAATCGACCGGCCCGACCAGCCGATCGGCGCTCCCCGCTCCGAACAGCTCGACCGCGTTGCGGTTCGCGTCGGTCACCCGGACGATCGCGCGCGATTCGAACGGCAGGTCGGGGTTCGCGTCGAGATAGGCGCCGACATCGGTCACGCCCGCCGCGCGCAGCTCGTCGAAGATCGGCAGCATCGCGGTGGAATCGACCAGCACCAGGGCCCAGGGGAGATGGTGGATCAGCGTGCGATAGCGCTCCTCGCTCGCACGCAGGGACCAGAGCGAGCGCTTGTCGGTCACGCCGCCGCCCACCGAGACGAAGACGAGGTCGGGATGGACGGGATCGGTCGAGATGTTGACCGTCGCGTCGTTGAACACGCTCGAGATTATCTTGCGGGTTCGCGCGGCGCCGGGGGTGTCGGCCAACTCGGCGAGGATCAGCTCGGCCAGGGCCGGCCAGCTCTCGGCCGGCCAATAGGCGGTAACCGGCGCGCCGATCATCCGCCGCCGCCCGCCGATCGGGCCGAGCGCGCGCAGGGCATTGTCGTCGATGTCGACCACGCGCACGAGATCGAGCAGTGCGCTGGCCCAGTCGCCCGGCACCTCACCCGCGGCGATCCGGGCGATCAGCGCGCGCGCGCCGGAAATGTCGAACACACTCCACGCGCTCGTTTCCTCGTCCATCCCGGCATGGGCGACATCGCCGATGCGCGGGAGCAGCGCCGGGGATAGTTCGGGGTCGGCGTCCGCCGCCTCCTGCTGGGACAGCGGCCCCATCTCAGGCGCCCCCGCCCGTACTGCCCAGCGCCACGCGAATCGCGCCGAGCAGCGCAACATTCGCGACAGGCTTGGCGAACCAGGCGGTTGCCCCGTCCCGCAGTGCGTGGGCACATGCCACCTCGTCGGCCAGCGAAGTGACGAAGATCATCGGTATCGCCGATCCGCAGGCGCGCAGCCGGCGCTGCAACTCCAGCCCATCCATCTCCGGCATGCGAACATCGGAGATCACGCAGTCGAACTCGGCTGCGCGATCGAGGAAAGCAGCGGCCCGCTCGAAGCCCAGCGCTGCCATCCCTTCGACCTGGAGGAACTCGCACAGCGCCTCACGCACGGCCAGGTCGTCATCCACGATCGCGATCACCACTGGCCTGGACAAGGGACGCGTCCTTCCGGCGCGAGCTGCGCCCGTCCGCGACTGTCGCCCAAGGTCCAGGCAGCCGTAACCATACCATGGTCTAGGTCTCCTCCTGCCGAAGGGGTTCGGGCAGCAGGTCCCAGGCACGGATCAACTCGCCGACCGTGCTCACTTCCATTTTGCGCATCACGCTGCTGCGATGGAGCTTCACCGTCACTTCGCTGATGCCCAGGTCATAGGCGATCTGCTTGTTGAGCCGGCCGCGGGCGACCTGGCGGAGCACCTGGCGCTCGCGCGGCGTGAGCGTGGCGTGACGGTCCGCCTGGCGCTTGGCCAGCTCGGCATCGGCGCGCTGGGCGAGGTCGCGCTCGATCCCTGCGGTCACCGCGTCGAGTAGCGACTGGTCGCGCGCCGGCTTGGTGAGGAAATCGACCGCACCCGCCTTCATCGCCTGCACCGACATCGGAATGTCGCCATGGCCGGTGAGGAATATGATCGGCTTCGCGTTGCCGGTGCTAGCCAGATATTGCTGCAGGTCGAGCCCGCTCGATCCCGGCATGCGCACGTCGAGCACCATGCACCCCGGCCGTTCGGGCAGCTCCGCTTCGAGCAGCTCGCGCGACGAGGCGAAGCCGGCGGCTTCGATCCCCACCGAGTGCATCAATTCCTCGATCGCGATGCGCACGGCGGCATCGTCATCGACGATCAGCACCAGCGGGCGGGCCGGTGCTGCGGTCCGGGGCATTTGCGTCATCTGGTTCATCGCAGGACCTCCTTGCTTGGCGGCTGGAGATGAGTGACCCTCCCACTAGGCGCGACGATGCGCCATCCCGGTTCCGGTTAGCCGGGACCTACCCGATCCGGGGAGCGTGGCTCGAGCCGGATCACCCGTCGGCCATGGAGATGCGCGTCGATCGAGAAGGCGCCCGGGCCGAGCAGCACGAACGCCGCGGCTCCCCCCGCACAGGCGAGCAGGAACCAGGCGAGCTGGCCCGGCGTCCCGGCAAAGCCGACCGCCAGCACAATGACGAGCAGCGCTCCCGCCGCGCGCGCCCCGAAGCCGAGCACCAGCGCCAGGCCGAGCAGACTGGCGCCCAGCCCTATCGACACCGCATTCGACGGCGACGGCCAGAGCAGGGCGAGCGAAGGATAGGCGATTGCCGCATAGGACAGGCGCAGCAGCAGCAGCGCGACGCCGAACAGACCATCCGGATAGCGTAGAATCAATTTGGGCACCGCCAGGCGATAGCTCCCCCATGGGGCCGGGCCAGCCTTCGGACCGGGGATATGCCGCTCCCCCATTCGGGGGTAGCATCGCATCCACCTGGCGGCGAAGGGGCGGGTTGCTTCGGACAGGCTCAGGCGGAGACCCGGCGGGAATTGCTGGAACGGCGATGCGATTGATCAGGGGGCTCCCTGTGCTGGCGACCGTCGTCGCGGCGCTGCTCCTCCAGCCCGTCGGCGCGGCGCCGGCCGATGCCCCGCGCCTGATTGCCCATTATACCCATCAGCGCTGGAGCGAGGAGAGCGACGCGCCGCGCCCGGTGGTCGCGCTGGCGCAGGATCGGCGTGGCTATCTGTGGATCGCGGCCAATGCGGGGCTGTTCCGCTTCGACGGCATCCGCTTCGAGCCGATGAGCGCCGGCATCGACCTTGCCGTCCACGGCCCGCCCTCGGCGATCCTCGTCCGGCGCAACGGCGACGTCTGGACCAATTTCGAGCGGAGCGGCCGCTTCGCCGTCTATCGCGAGGGCCGGCTGCGCTTCCTCGATGCGCCCCCCTCGCCCGACCGGGTCCTCTCGATGCAGGAGGCGGCGGACGGAACGATCTGGGTGCTGACCGAGCGCATGGGGCTTCCGCTCCTGCGCTTCCGGGACGGCCGCTGGGCTTCGTTCGGCAGCGAACTGGGCGCGCCGGTCGACAACCCCTTCAGCCTGGTGGTGACGCGGGACGGCACCGCATGGGTCGCTTTTTCCGGCGAAGTGATGCGGCTCGGGCCCAATGCCAGCCGTTTCGAGTCCGTCCGCAAGGACTTTCGTGCGCTGGGGCGGCTCTCGCTCGATCCTGAGGAGCGGGTCTGGATCAGCGACCGCCATGGCAGCTATCCGCTCACCGGCCCGGGAGGCCGCGGAAAGCCGCCTGCGCTTCGATACGCCTACGCCACCGACAGCGCCGAAATCCGCGGCTGGCCGCGTTTCGACCGCGAGGGCAATCTGTGGATCGCGACCTATTATGACGGGCTCCAGCGCGTACGCAGTCCCGATCCGCGCGGTGCCGCCACACCCGTTGAGGCAAGGGCGCGGGTCGAACGCTTCACCGCGCATGACGGTCTGTCGTCCAATGCCGCCACCCAGATCTTCCAGGACGTGGAAGGCAATGTCTGGGCGGGCACCGAAAATGGCCTCGACCGGTTCTGGCCTGCCACGCTGCGCTACGAGCCGCAGCTTGCCCAGCCTGCCGCATTCGGCGACCTGCTGCTGCGCGGCTCGGACGGCAGCGTCTATATCGGCCAGGCAGCGACGGTGTACCGCGTGCGGCCCGGCGGACGGCCCGAGCCGATCTTCCGCACACCGGACAACGAGCCGCGTACCCTGTGCGAAGCGCCGGACCATGCGATCTGGATCGGCATGAGCAAGAGCGTGGGCCCCGGCCCCCCCCCCAGTAAGCCGATCATGATCTGGAAGGACGGCACTCTCCGCGTTGGCCCGCGCGTGCCGCTCAACTATGTCGTCTATGATTGCGCCTTCGATGCGCGTGGCGATTTCTGGGCGACTGCCTGGCTGGGTGGCATGGCGCGTCTGCACGACGGGCGCTGGCAGCGCGTCACGCCGCCGCCCGGCCAGCCCTTCGCGCCGCGCTCGATGGCGGCGGACGCGCAGGGCCGGATCCTGGTCCATTGGAGCGAGCGGGTGCTGGGACGGCTCGATGGGCTGGCTCGCCAGTCCTTCCAGCTTCCCTTTGGAAGCCATGGCAATGACGAGATCGCCCTGCACCCGGAACCCGGCGCGCTGTTCGTAGCTGGCGAATTCGGCCTCGCCCGGCTGCGCGACGATCGCTTCCAGATCATTTCCACCCGCCAGGCGCCCCTTTTCGGCGGCGTCAACGGTATGGCCCGCAGCGCTTCCGGAGAAACCTGGCTAGCCAGCCCCGGCGGCATCCTGCGTGTCCGCACCGCCGATCTCGACCGTGCCTTCACTCAACCGGGCTGGACACCGCCGATGCAGGTCTTCGGCGCTGCCGACGGCCTGCGCAGCCGGCCCCATTCGCACAGCCGCAACGCGATCGTGCAGGGCGGCGACGGGCGGCTCTGGATCGCGACGCAGACCGGCACCTTGTGGCTCGACCCCAAGGACGTGAAGCGCAGCCTGGCGCCGCCGCGGGTCGCAGTCGGCGCGCTGATCGCCGACAAAGTCTATCGCGATCCGACCAGCGTCACCCTGCCCGCCGGCCGCTCGAACGTGCAGATCGATTTCGCGGTGCTGAGCTTCTCCAACCAGCACGCCACCCAGGTCCGCTACCGGATCGAGGGTCAGGACAGCGAGTGGGTCGATCCCGGTACCCGGCGCCAGGCCTTCTACACCAACCTCTCCCCCGGCACCTATCGCTTCCAGTTGATCGCCGCGAACGACAACGGCGCGTGGAACGAGGCCGGGGCGACGGTGGAGTTCACCATCCCGCCGACCTTCGTGCAGTCGAAATGGTTCCTCGCCCTGTGCGCGGCGATCGTGCTGGCGCTGCTATGGCTCGCCTATCGGTTGCGCATGGCCCAGGTCGCCGGCCGCATCCGCGCGCGCCTGGAGGAGCGGATGGGCGAGCGCGAGCGGATCGCCCGCGAACTGCACGACACGCTGCTCCAAAGCGTCCAGGGCCTGGTGCTCCGCTTCCAGTCGGTCGCCAACAAGATGCCGACGGAGGGGCCGGCCCGGGGCCAGCTGGAGGCCGCGCTTGCCCGTGCCGACGAGATCATCGCCGACGGGCGAGAGCGGGTGCAGGGCCTGCGCGGCACCGACGACAAGGGCGACCTGCCCGAGCTGCTCAAGGAACGCGCCGTCGCCGCCGGCTTCGATCCGGCGGTCGGCGTGCGCATCGTGGTGGAGGGGCGTCAGCGCCCGGTCGATCCGCTCGTCGCGGTGGAGCTCAGCCGGATCGTCGATGAAGCGCTGTTCAACGTCCACCGCCACGCCAACGCCAGCGCCGTCGAGATCGTCATCCGCTTCGGCGCGCGCCAGCTGGGCGTCGAGATCCGTGACGATGGCGTCGGCATTCCTGCCGAGATCGTGGCACGAGGGCACAAGCCCGGCCATTTCGGGTTGATCGGCATGCGCGAGCGCGCCGAGCGGATCGGGTGCAGCTTCTCGATCGACAGCCGCCCCGGCATGGGCTGCGCGGTGACGATGACCCTCCCCGCCCGCCTCGCCTTCGCCGATCACGCACCGGGCCGCCGCCGCTTCTTCTCCCAACTCTTCCGAAAAAGGCTCCAAGACCATGCCGCCTGAAAAAGGCCCCTCGCCAATCCGTATCCTGATCGTCGACGATCACCCTGTCCTGCGCGAGGGCGTCACCGCGATCCTCGAGGACCGCACCGACATGGTCGTGATCGGCGAGGCCCGCGACGGGGCCGAGGCGGTCGCGCGCTTTCGCGAGCTGCGTCCGGACGTGACGCTGATGGACCTGCAGATGCCGGTGATGAACGGCGTCGATGCGATCACCGCGATCCGCGCCGATTTCCCGGACGCCCGCATCCTTGTCCTCACTACCTATGCCGGCGACGTCCAGGCGGTACGCGCGCTCAAGGCCGGGGCGACGGGCTATCTGCTCAAGAGCAGCCTGCGCACCGAGATGCTCGATGCGATCCACAACGTCCATCGCGGCCGGCGCCACGTGCATGGCGAGGTCGCCGCCGAGATCGCGCTGCACGTGGCGGACGACAATCTCAGCGAGCGCGAGATCTCGGTGCTGCGGCTGGTAGCGGAAGGCAAGGCGAACAAGGAGATCGCCCATGCCCTCGCCCTCTCCGAGGAGACGGTGAAGGCACATCTCAAGAACATCTTCGCCAAGCTCGACGTCAGCGACCGCACCCATGCGGTGACGGTCGCCGCCCGCCGGGGGATCATCGAGCTCTAGAGCAGCGCCATCCCGCCATCGACGCGCAGGTTCACGCCGGTCACGAAGCTGCTCATGTTCGACGCGAGGAACAGCGCCGCGCTCGCCAGCTCCTCGGGCCGGCCGAGCCGCCCGAGCGGGATCGCCGCGGCCATCTGCGCCTCGAACGCCGGGCGCTGTTCGGTCGAGACGCCCAGCTTGCCGAGGATCTCGGTATCCGTCGGTCCCGGGCTCAGCACATTGACCCGGATGCCGCGCCCCCTGAGCTCGAGCGCCCAGCTGCGCGCAAAAGCGTTGATCGCCGCCTTCGACCCGGCATAGACCGCATGCCCGTCGAGCACCTTCTCGCTGGCCAGCGATCCGGTGATCACGATCGCGCCGTGATCGCGGAGGAGCGGCGCCATCTTCTGCACCCCGACGAACACGCCGCGGGTATTGGTGGCGAACTGCGCGTCATACTCGTCCTGCGGCACTTCGGCGGAGTGCCGGATCGTGTTGATCCCGGCATTGGCGACATAGATGTCGAGCCCACCGAAGCGCTCGCCGACTTCGTCCGCCGCCCAGCTGTGGAATTCGGGATCGCCGACATCGCCAATCATCGACGCCGCGCCATTGCCGATCCGCCGCACCGCTTCCTCCGCGGCATCCGCCCGGCGGCCGGTGACGATCACCTGCGCGCCTTCCGCTGCAAAGGACCGGGCGATCGCAAAGCCGATCCCGCTCGTGCCGCCTGTGATCATCGCTGTCTTGCCACTGAGCAAAGCCATGGTTTTCCTCCAGAATTGACTGGCCTGGAGGTAGGGAGCGGCTGCTCCTGCAGAACCTGTTCCCGGGTCTAGGCGCGCATCGACGAAAGGCGGACCATCCCCCTGCTCCCGGCCAGATGCGCGCGGGAGGGACTTGCCGCAGAAGCAGATCGGAGAGCGCCGGGCCACGCCCGGGCAGCTTGGGGAGCCGTGTCAATCGGACGCGACAGGGATGATGAACGCAGGGGTTTTTCCGATTTCACCCTGCGGCCAACGAAATGGTAGTCGAGCGTCCCACCTGTCCGGCTCCTCCAGCAGCGTACAACGCTATCTTCGGGCGAGATGCTGCAACCTCAAAACCCGCTCTCGAAGCGCAGTTCGCCCCGGTTTTGGGCTCATAGCGGCCTGACCTTGGAGCGGCCCATCCGGGATCCGATGGGCCGCTCCAGACCGGTATTTTTCAGAACCCCAGGCTGAAGCTGGCGCGCACCGACTGGTCGGAGGTACCCGAGCCGAACTGGCCGCCATAGGCGATGCCGAGCATTGCCCTGGAGGTCAGCGCGACGTCGATCCCGGCATCGAGCGCGGCCGCGTTGCGCGCGATCGGGGTGCCGGCGATCCGGAAGCTGCCGCCACCGCTCGCGAACTGCATCGCGGATAGCGGCGTCACGTCGCCGAACGCATGGCGCCAGCCAAGCGTACCCCGCGCAGTGAGCTTCGCGCCGCCCAACGAGAAGGAGGGCGCGGCACGCAGGCCCAGCGTCGAGAAACTGGTGCTGCTGTCCGCCGAGGCGAGCCTCAGTGCTGCCGCCCCGCCCTTCTCGGTGATGCCGTCGGTGCTCAACCGCACATGGGCGAAATCGGCGAAGGGCTCGACGCGGGTAGCGCCCAGCTCGATGCGATAGGCGAGTTCCCCGAAGACCTGGGTGGTCCGGGCATCCTGCTCGCCCTTGAGGCCGTCCGAGAAGCCCGGGAAAGCGACCAAACGCGTCGTGTCGAGCTGGTGCCAGCCATGGGACACGCCGAGCCGCACGGCTGCGGCACCGAGGTCCGCACCGCCATAGATGGCGATCTCATAGCTTTCGCGCTCGCCTGACGAGCTGTGTGCCCGGGTGTCGAAGCTGGCTTTGCCATAGCTCCCCACTATGCCGAGCCGCGCCTTGCCAAGGACCGGCGCGTCGGCGCCGAGAACGAAGCCGTTGACCGACCGGTTGAGACGCGCGGCATTGCCGTCGCTCGCCCAGTGCCCCCAGGAGCCGAAGCCATTGCCCCAGACGGCGAAGCCGCTGTCGGCGGTGCGCAGGCGGTCGGTGGCGGCATCGCGCAGGAACCGGCTGTCCTCGATCAGCGCGGTGCGGGCGGAGGCGTGGATCTCGCCCGAAAGCTGGTCGAACGCAGCGCGCGCCTGCTCGGCCGAGAGATTGACCGCCGCCGCGAAGACCGGGCTGTTCCAGCCCAGCGCCTGGGTGGCGGTGCCGGTCGCACTCTGGTTTGGTGTCGCGCCTATGCTGGCGAAGCTGATGTCGTTGCGCCGCAGCCGCAGATAGACGTTGTTGCCGTCATAGCTGAGCGACGGGTCGAGGAAGGCGAGGTTCGAGGTCACGCTGGCGAACCGGCCCGTGCCGGTGATGCCGCCATTGGCATGGAGGATCAGATAGTTGGTCTCGGGCCGGTAGTTGCCCGCCCCTGCCAGTACCGAGACGGTGCCGCCGTTGATCGTGGCGGTGCCGGTTGCGACGATACGGTCCGCCAGGCCGGCGGCATCGGCTTCGACCTCATAGGTCGAGCCGGTGTTGAACACGATGTTCCCCGCGACGTTGAGCGTGCCGATCGAGTTGCCCGGCGCGATGGTGCCGGAGACGATGGTGTTGCCCAGCGTGCCAGTGCCCTGCAGGCGTCCTGCCGCGAGCACCGTGAGGGTACCGCCGAGCTTGCCGTTCACTGCCAGCGTACCGGCTGCAACCGTGGTGGTCCCCGTATAGCCGCTCGAATCGCCGGTCAGTTCGGTCTTGCCCGAACCTGCCTGGCGGATGCTGCCGGCACCGCTGAGCACACCGGCGAAGACGATATTGTCCGAGCGGTTGAAGGCCAGCGTGCCGTTGTTGGCGACATTGCCAGTGATCCCGCCCGTGGTGCCGCGGTTACCGAGCTGCAGCGTAGCGCCGGCGGCGATGCTGGTTCCGCCGGTATAGCCATTGTCGGCGGTAAGCGTGACGTTGCCGCTCAGCACTCGCACCGCGCCGGTGCCCGAGATGGTGCCGCCGAAGCTGGTGGCGTCGGAGCGCGCAAAGGCCAGCGTGCCGCTATTGGCGACATTGCCGGCGATCGAGCCGGTCGTACCGCCATTGCCGATCTGCAGCGTACCGGCCTGGATCGTGGTACCGCCCGAATAGCTGTTCGTGCCGGTGAAGATCAGCGTCCCGGCCTCGGTCTTGACGATGCCGCCGGTGCCGGTGATCTCGCTCGCGATCTCGGCGCTGTCGGCGAGCACGCGGATCTCGCTGCCGGCCGGATCGGTGACCAGCTGGCCGCTACCCTGCATGACATAGCCCTTGTCGACGAACTGGAGGCCGAGGAACGACTGCGCGCCTTCCAGGGTGATGGTGCCGCCGGTATACCCGTTCGCGTCCTTGAACACGGCGTAGTTGCCCGCCCAGCTGGCCGGCGCGGTGCCGCCCTGGTTGAGCCACTGGGTGCTCGCCGCGTCCCAGGTGCCGTCGCCGCCCTGCCAGTGCTGCAGCGTATCGTCTCCGACGATCAGCGACGGGCTGATGAACAGGTCCACCGCGCCGCCATAGAACCGCAGCTCGTAATTGACGTTGCTGAGCCCGGGCGTGGTGCCGAGCACCGCGGTGTTGCTGGTGAGCGCGCCGTAATAGCTGATCAGCCGGTAATAGCCGATCCCTGCCGCGCCATCGGCCGGGTCGCCGCTCTGGCTCAGGTTGATCGTGCCATCGAGCGCTAGGTCGCCACCCGAGACGATGATCCGGTCGCTGATGCTGAAGGTGGGCCCGTTATTGTCGGGCTGGCCCAGCTCGAAGTCGAGATTGCCACCCGCCGCGACCGTGAGGCCGCCGACGACGTTCAGCGTGCCGATCGAATTGCCCGGCGCGAGATGGCCACCGCTTTCCACGAGGGTCTTGCCGACGGTGCCGCTTCCGCCGAGCGTAGCGCCGGAGCCCACGGTGACGCTCGAGCCGAGCCGACCGTTCACTGTCAGCGTGCCTTCCTCGACAAAAGTTGTGCCGGTCAGCCAGGACGAATCGCCGGTCAGCGTGAGCCGTCCGGCGCCGGTCTTGTGCAGGTCGCCAGCGTCCAGAAGCGTGCCGGCATAGCTGGCGTTGCCGGTCTGGTTGAAGGTCAGCGAGGCGCCGGCCAGGATCTTGGCATTGCCGGTGAAGTGGTTCGCATCGGCGATCACGCCGCCCTGGTTGATTGCCCAGTCGACCGAGGAACTGCCGGTCAGGGTGATCGCGCCGCTGCCCATTTTGAGCATGGTGCCGGTGCCGGAGATCGTGCCGGCATAGCTGCCGTCGAAACTCTGATTGAACGCCACGACGCTGGTGAGCGGAGCGGAGGTGAAGGTCAGGTTGCCGCCCAGGCTGTTGGTGTCGCCGATCAGGTTGCCGCCGGTGATCCGCCAGTCCTGATTGCCGGTGCCGGTGAGCGTCCAGCTGCTCGTCCCCGATTTCTCGTAGGTGTCGAAGCCCTTGTAGTAGATGAAGATGACGGGCTCGCCGATTTGGGAGACATCGAAGGTGTCATCGGTGCTGCCGCCCAGCGCGAACACATTGTTGGTGCCGCCGGGCGCAACCACGACGCCGCCATCCATATAGGAGCCTGCCCGCAGTTCGAGCCGGTTGTTGTCGCCGAACAGGCCGATCGCGAGATTGCGCTGCGACGATGCGTTCACGCCGCCGCGGATGATCCCCGAATTGATGATCGTCGAGCCGCCATGCTCGGCACCCACCACGCCCATGCCGCCGGCGCCGACCCTGGTGCCGAACGCATAGCGCGGACCGCCCGCGCCGCCATTGATCTCGCCGGCATTGGTCAGCGTGGCGGCCTGGCCATCGAGGAGGCGCACGCCCGCGCCGCCGTTCCCGGTATAGTTGCTGCCGATGCTGCTGTTGTTGTAGCCACCCCGGCCGCCGATGATGGTGCCGCTTGCGCTGTTCTCGACGGTGCCGCCCCAGGCCTGCACGCCGTCGCCGGCGCGTCCGCCGCGGGAATAGCCATAGCCGCCTTCGCCGCCGGCGATCGTCCCTTCGTTGACCACTGTGCCGAGATTGCTGAGCACCGCGGCGCCACCGGTGCCACCGTCGGTGGTGAAGGTGCCGCCCTCGCCGCCCGTAACCTTGTTGCCGTTCCGGATCGTCAACGTTCCGCCGTTATAGAGGAATATGCCGGCACCCGAGCCACCATATTCCTGCCCGATGCCGCCGGTGATCGTGCTGAAGGCACCGCCCGTGCCGCCAGCGACCGTGACGCTGCCACCGTTGAGCAACACCAGCGCTGCGCCGCCGCCGCCGCCGCTGCCCTGGCCTGAACCGCGGCCGCCATTGCCGCCGGTCACGTCATAACCCTGTGTCGTGACATGGACATTGGCGCCAGTCAGCACGAGCCCCGCGCCGCCGCCGCCAGCCGAAGCGCCGGAGCCGGAGCCGGAGCCGATGCCGCCGTCACCGCCCACATAGTCGATCGCGAAGGCGAAATTACCGGTGGCCGTGACCACATTGCCGGCACCGCCAGCGCCGCCCGTGGCACCGCCGCTACTGCCGCCTGCGCCGCCGCCGCCGGCCGCGATGTCGTTGGGCGTGCCGGGCTGGCCGCCCGCGCCCCCGCCCGAGCCGATGCCGCCTGCCGACGCCGTGCCATCCGGGGTCTGCGCCGCCGAACCGCCAGTGCCCCTGCTGGCGCCGCCGCCGCCGCCGGCGATGCCGCCCCGTCCAATGGTTCGGCCGGTGATGTTGGCGCCGTTGCCGCCGCCCTGGGTGATCTGCTGGGCATGCACCATCGAAGGCGCCAGGCTGATCGCCAGGGCCAGCGCCGCCAGCGAAGTCGAACCGCGAACCAGACGCGCCGAACGCGCCTTGAGAAACTGATGCTGCATGGACCACCCCGATGGCGGCCCGTCTCGCCGGGCCGGAATTGCATGTTGAAAGTCGGAGGCCCTTCGCCGCGGTTCCCCGGACCGGCGGCGATGGCCCGGCCGGCGCTTGCCATGGGGGTGCGGCGGCTCACTATGCGATTCCGGCATGAATGCGCGAGGGCTGGGAATAGCCATTCAGCCATTCAGTTCCCCGGCGAAAGCCGGGGCCCAGAGTCACAAGCGATGCAGCAGAGAAACCCTGGGCCCCGGTTTTCGCCGGGGAACCGCTGGGTGCGTTGTGTCGTACGGCTTTAGTGCGCGTTTCGGCGCAGCGTAGCGGAAGGAAGTTCTCCGAAGCGCAAGCGATAGGCGTGCGCGAAGCGGCCCAGCTCCCAGAAGCCGTAATGCATGGCGACGCTGGTGATCAGCGTGCTGGCCGGGTCCGACGCCAGCAAGGTCTCGCGCACCCGGTCGAGCCGGCGGTTGCGGGCATAGTGCATCGCGCTCTCGCCCAGGAACTCCTGGCAGGCGAGGTTGAGCGTGCGCTGCGGCACGCCCACCGCCGCGCAGATCGCGCCCAGCGAGAGCATCTCCTCCGGCCGCTCCTCCACCGCGCGCTCGAACCGCGCGACGATGTCGCGGTGGCGGCCGAGCGCGGCGCGGTCGGCGCTCACCCGGCCCTGGGCAAGGCAAGCGAGCAGGCTGTCGAGGATCGCGCCGGAGAGCGCCCGTGCCGGGTGCGGCGCCTCGACGATCCACGGCGTATCGCGGATCACATTGGCGATGTCGCCCATCAGCCCGGTGAGCCGGGCCAGTGCCGCCTCGGGGGCATGGAACATCCGGTCGTCGTCCAGCGGCACGCCGTGGTCGGTTCCGATCAGGTCTGGGGCATGGCCGGCGAGCAGGTCGAACGGCATGGCGACGATACCGAAGGCCCAGGGCATGCCGGCGGGCGAGCCGGTCACGGTCCGCTCGTCCGGGCGGAAATGGAAGATACGCCGGCCGAACAGCTTCCGGCCCGAGACCTGGCGGACGATGCCGGGCTCGGTGGCGAACATGAAGGTGTGGACATTGGGGATCGCCGCGGTCTGCGGGATGCCCCGCGCGAACTTGCCGATGCCGATATTGAGCCCGTCGAAGACCGCGCGGGCCAGCATCGCGTGGAAATTTCTGCCGGAGCCGCCAAGCGGGTTGGGGCTGCTCCCGGAATTGATCCCGCCAATCGCCGATGCCATCGCGTCAGGATCGGAAAAGGTGCCGAAATAGCTTCGGGAAGCCGTTTCGGTTCGGGGATCGGGCGACATCGTTACGGGAGTAGCTCCGTCTTGCGGCCTTGCCAACACAAGCGGGTTTCCATGGCTTTCCGGCGCGATCGATGGCGCCGGGCTTTCCTTCCCGGCGCCCGCTTCCTAGGGTTGGCGCGTATTTTCCGGAGGCTCCTTCCTTGACCGCACCCGTGCCCGCAATCGACCGTCTCGTCGCCATCATGGCGCGGCTTCGCGATCCGAAGACGGGCTGCGAATGGGATACGGTGCAGACCTTTGCCACGATCGCGCCCTATACGATCGAGGAGGCCTATGAAGTGGCCGATGCGATCGAGCGCGGCGACATGGCGGACCTCAAGGACGAGCTGGGCGACCTGCTGCTCCAGGTCGTCTTCCACAGCCGCATGGCCGAGGAAGCCGGCGATTTCGCCTTGGCCGACGTCGCCAATGCGATCAGCGACAAGATGGAGCGCCGCCACCCGCACATCTTCCTGGGCGCCGCCGAGGGTGGCCATCATCTGTGGGAACAGATCAAGGCCGCGGAGCGGGACGAAAAGGGGCATGAGAGCGCGCTGGACGGCGTGGCGATCGGCCTCCCCGCCCTGCTTCGCGCCGAGAAGCTCCAGAAGCGCGCCGCCCGCACCGGCTTCGACTGGCCCGACGCCAGCGGCGCCCGGGCCAAGATCGACGAGGAACTGGCCGAGGTCGAGGCCGCTTCGACGCCGGCCGAGATCGAGGAAGAAATCGGCGACCTGCTGTTCGCGGTGGTGAACTGGGCGCGCAAATTGGGCGTGGACCCGGAGGCGGCCCTGCGCGGCGCGAATGGGAAATTCGAGAAGCGTTTCAAGGCCATGGAAGCCGAAGCTGGAGATATGTTCGAGGCGCTGGATCTCGACGCCAAGGAGGAACTCTGGGTGAAGGCGAAACAGGTGGCGCGATGAAGAACGTCCTGTTCGTCTGCAGCCAGAACCGCCTGCGCAGCCCAACGGCCGAGCAGATCTTTGCCGATCATCCCGCGATCGAGACCAGCTCCGCCGGAACCAACAACGACGCCGAGAACCCGCTCAGCGACGAGTTGATCGAATGGGCGGACCTGATCTTCGCGATGGAGCGCGAGCATCGCAGCAAGATCCAGAAACGCTATCGTTCGGCGCTGAACGGCAAGAACATCGTCGTGCTCGGCATTCCCGACGAATATGAGTTCATGGATCCTGAGCTGATCGCATTGCTACAGGCGCGGATGGCACGTTATCTGCCGCCGGCCTGAGCTTCAGCGCGTCAAGAACCGCTCATAGTCCCGCGGCGCCATCCGGACTTCATAGACCGCCTGATCCCCCTCGATCCGCTGATCGAGGACTTCGCCATGCTGGTGAAGCCAGGCAGCCCCCTGTCCGTCGGCCGGATCGAGGGGGACGGTGTAGCGGCGATGGCCCTCGGTCAGGCGGGCGGCGACGGCGGCGATCAGGGCGCCCACCCCTTCCCCGGTCACCGCGGACACCGGCATGACGTCCTCGCGCTTGGCCGCTTCCGCCAGCAGCTCCTCGCGGCGCTCGGCGTCGAGCAGGTCGATCTTGTTCCAGGCCTCGAAGCGTGGCGTGGCTTCGGCGACGCCGATCTCGGCCAGCACGGCCTCGACATCGTCCTTCTGCGCCTCGCTGTCCGGATGGGCGACATCGCGGACATGGATGAGCAGGTCGGCCGAGACCACCTCCTCCAGCGTCGCCTTGAACGCGGCGACGAGCTGGGTCGGCAGCTCGGAGACGAAGCCCACCGTGTCGGAAAGGATCGCCTTGTCGATGCCGGGCAGCGAGATCTGGCGCAACGTCGGGTCGAGCGTGGCGAAGAGGAGGTTTTCCGCCATGACGTCACTTCCGGTCAGGCGGTTGAAAAGCGTGGACTTTCCGGCGTTGGTATAGCCGACCAGCGCGATCACCGGCCAGGGCGCCCGCTGGCGCCGGTCGCGGTGGAGCGACCGCGTGCGGCTGACCGAATCCAGCTCGCGGCGCAGGCGCGCCATGCGGTCGCGGATCAGCCGGCGGTCGGCCTCGATCTGGGTTTCGCCCGGGCCGCCGAGGAAGCCGAAGCCGCCGCGCTGGCGCTCGAGGTGGGTCCAGCTGCGGACGAGGCGGCCTGCCTGGTAATCGAGGTGGGCCAGCTCGACCTGGAGCCGGCCCTCGGCAGTGCGGGCACGCTCGCCGAAGATCTCGAGGATCAGGCCGATCCGGTCGATCACCTTGCAGCCGAGGCCGGTTTCGAGGTTGCGCTGCTGGACGGGGGTGAGGTTCGCGTCGAACACGGCGAGCGACAATTCCTTGTCGCGCACCGTCTCCGCCAGCGCCTCGACCTGGCCCGAGCCGATCAGCGTGCCCGGCTTGGGTGCGCGGATGCGCAGCGGCACCCGCTCGACCACGTCGACGCCGATCGCGGCGGCGAGGCCGGCGGTCTCTTCAAGGCGTGCGTCAGCGTCGCGCGAGCTGCCGCCGAGGTCCGGATAGACCACGACGGCGCGGGCGCCCCGGGTAAATTCATCGGGGTCGCGTTCGAAACCGGTAGTCATAGTGTCACTCAGTCGTCGCTATTCTGTTCCTCGGCGAGGTTCAGCGGGTGCGCCGGCTGGATCGTCGAGACAGCATGCTTGTAAACCAGCTGGGCCATGCCCTCGCGCTGGAGCAGCATGCAGAACAGGTCGAAGGACGCGATCTGGCCCTGGAGCATCACGCCATTGACCAGGAACATGGTGACATTTTCCTGCTGACGGCGAACCGCGTTGAGGAAAATCTCCTGCAATACCGGGTTCTTGGACTGATGTTCTCCCACCGCTTCGAGGAGCGGGGCGAGATCCACCGGGCCCGAGGGCATGATCGTGGAGATCGCATGCTTGTAGATGAGCTGCGACTGGCCGTCGCGGCGGAGCAGCACCGAAAAATTGTCGAACCAGGTTACGATGCCCTGGAGCTTGACGCCCTTGACGAGGAACATCGTGACCGGCGTCTTCGACCGGCGCAGCGAGTTGAGGAACAGATCCTGAAGCGAGGTCTGCTTTTCGGCCATCGTTCGTGACTCTCTTTGTTGGCGGGAGTTTCCCGCTTGGCGCCGTTCTCTGGCGTCGGGACCGCACACCCGTGTGGCGCGCAGCGCGGCCCTTTTATGCTGTGGGGGCCGAATCGTCCAGCCGATCCTACGCGTCGCCGCCGAGCGACTCGCCAAAGTTCACTAAGTTCATGCCACGCGCGGGTTCTGTGAGGTCCTGAGGCGATCTTTTTCCGATGCATACGCGGCTTCCCGCAATCATGATGCGCGAAGGTGATCCTATCTTTCCTGCCGGGTCAAAGAGCGGCCGGAGGCGCGCCGGCAGCGGGAGGGAAGCAGGCGAAATCCTACATTGCAAGATCCGTCATCCCGGCGAAAGCCGGGATCTCAGGCGAAGGCGCAGGGAAGAAGCCGCACGAGATCCCAGCTTTCGCCGGGATGACGGTTTTGGGCAGAGGGATGACGAATATGGTGGAAGGGCCAGGCCCCTACTCTTCCCGGCTGTCGGTGATCCCCAGCAGCTTGAGCTTCCGGTGGAGCGCCGAGCGCTCCATGCCGATGAAGCTCGCCGTGCGCGAGATGTTGCCCGAGAAGCGGCGGATCTGGACCTTCAGATATTCGCGCTCGAAGCTCTCGCGGGCTTCCTTGAGCGGGGCGCCCATGATCGCGCTGGTACCCATGCCGCCGCCGGTATCGGCAGGACGACCGAGCACTTCGGGAGGCAGCAGGTCGAGATCGATGCGGCCGATCCGGTCGCCCGGGGCCAGGATCACGGTGCGCTCGACCACGTTGCGGAGCTGGCGGACATTGCCCGGCCATTCATAGCTCTGCAGCGCGACCATCGCGTCGGGTGCGATCTCCGGCGTCGGGACGCGGCGCTCATTGGCGTAATGCGCGACGAAATGCTCGACCAGCACCGGAATGTCCTCACGGCGATCGGTGAGCTGCGGGATCGCCACCGGTACGACGTTGAGGCGGTAATAGAGATCCTCGCGGAAGCGCCCCTCGGCGATCTCGGTCATCAGGTCGCGTGCCGTCGCCGAGACGACGCGGACATCGACCTTGACCACGCGGGTGCCGCCGACGCGGGTGAAGCTCTGGTCGGTCAGCACGCGCAGGATGCGGGCCTGGGTGGCGACCGGCATGTCGGCGATCTCGTCGAGGAACAGGGTGCCGCCATGCGCCTGCTCGAGCAGGCCGGTACGGACCAGGTCCCCGCCCTCCTCCACGCCGAACAGCTCCTCCTCGACACGCTCGGGCTGCATGCGCGCGGCGCTGACGATGACGAAGGGCGCCGCGGCGCGCTGGCTCCAGCCATGGAGCAGCCGGGCGGCGACTTCCTTGCCGGTGCCGGCGCCGCCGGTGATCAGCACGCGGCTGCCGGTGGAGGCGACGCGCTTGAGGGTGGCGCGGACGGTGTTGATCGCGCCCGACTGGCCGGTCAGGTCCTCCTCGCGCCCGATCGAGGCGCGGAGGGATGCGACTTCGCGCTTGAGCCGCTCGGTCTCGGTGGCGCGTTCGACGAGGAACAGCAGGCGCTCGGCCTCGAACGGCTTCTCGATGAAATCCGAGGCGCCGCGGCGGATCGCGGCGACCGCGGTGTCGAGATTGCCATGGCCCGAGATCACCAGCACCGGGATCGACGGATCGCGGCGCTTGATCTCGTCGAGGATCTCCAGCCCGTCGAGCCGTGAGCCGTGCAGCCACACGTCGAGCAGCACCAGGCTGGGGCGGCGCTCGGCAATGGCTTCGAGCGCTGCGTCGCTGTCGGCCGCGCCCCGCGTCGTATAGCCCTCGTCCTCCAGCACGCCGGCGACCAGTTCACGGATGTCGCGCTCATCGTCGACGACCAGGATATCGAGGCTCATGATTTGGCACTTCCAGTACGCGTAAGCACGGC
>Ga0102592_1000740_pt1 | contig 46566 bp, 40 predicted proteins | sample AraplaCol_mMF_r2_FD_76861 | JGI IMG/M metagenome (GOLD analysis project Ga0102592, IMG submission 76861) | Arabidopsis root microbial communities from North Carolina, USA - plate scrape MF_Col_mMF_r2 (SPADES assembly) (version 2) | ecosystem: Host-associated > Plants > Roots > Endosphere...
GGGCCACGGCGGCAAACGCAATGCTCAGCAACAGCTTCATGCAATCCCTCGTCTTCTTCGCGATAGTTGCGCGGATTTAACCATACATATAGTTACTCTTGAATCGTCTTGTCGTGAATGCACGACGACTGCCCCGCCGGCGCGGCATGCGACCATGCCGGGCGCAAGCCCCGCCACAAATGAAGATCCAGACTCCCGGCAAGCTCCTTTTCCCGTTCCTCACCGGCTGCGTGATGGCCCTCCACCCCTTCTGCGCGACGGCGCAGACGCCGGCCGACCTGGCGCGCAGGAATGCCTGCATGGCCTGCCACGGCCTGGTCCACAAGCAGGTGGGTCCGGGTTTCGCGCAGATCGCCGAGCGCTACCGCGGCGACGGCGAAGCCGCAACGCGGCTGGCGGGGAAGATCCTCAATGGCAGCGTCGGCACCTGGGGCCGCGTGATCATGCCGCGGCAGACGCAGGTTTCCGAGACCGACGCGCAGGCGCTCGCGCAATGGATCCTGTCGCAACCCACACCGCGCTGAGGCCCATCCGGGGGCGCAAGCGCGCCCGGATGGTAACAAAGTGAGAAAATAGGTTACACAAACCTCCACCCCCGCTTCGGCCGCGGCACTTTGCAGCCTCCCTTGAACTACCGCCCCGCACCCTTCTTCGCCCACGTGGTGCTCGTTCTCTCGATGGCACTGCTGGGCATCATCGGCGCCTACCTTGTCGGGGCGACCGGCGTACGGCAGTCCGACGCGCTGCTGCACATGACGCACGCCGACTGGCAGGTCGAGGATGCATCGGGCTTCAGCACGCCGCCGCCCCGGCAGGACAGCGGCGCCCTGCCGCGGAACTGGAAGAAGGTCGAACTGCCCCTGGCCCTGCCGATAGCGCTGCTGCGCCAGGCCGAGAACACTTCCACCAGCACCACGCGCACCACCTGGATCAGGCTCGGCACCCGTGGCCTGCCGGCCAGCTCGGGCCCGCTGGCGCTGTACGGCGCGCGCATCAAGACCGACGGCACCATCGCGGTCTATGCCGATGGCCAGCTGGTCCATCGCGCGCAGCAGTCGGGCCCGCTGTGGAACAGCACCCGCACGCCGCTGTGGGTTCAGCTCGACGACCACGGCGCCGGCGGCAACGGCCCGCCGGCCGAGATCCTCCTGCGCCTGGAGCACACCCGCGGCGCCCAGGTGGCTCTGTCCTCGATGTGGATCGGCCCGGTCGATGCGCTGCGGGGCCGCCACGGCATGCGCCAGTGGCTGCAGCAGGAGTTGCCCGCGATGCTCGGCGCGGCGTTCATGGCGGTGGGCGTGTTCGCGCTCTTCGTGTGGTTCAGGCGCCGCGACGAAACGGGCTATCTGCTGTTCTTCAACCTCGCTGCCACGTCCTTCATGCGGGGGCTGCACTTCTACGTGAGCCTACCGGTCCTCAACGACTGGTTCGCATGGCTGACCGTCAACTCGCTCTTCTGGCTGGTGATGGTCGTGCACTTCTTCCTGCGGCAGCTGCATGGGCGGCAGCTGGTGTGGCTCACCCGCGGCGTGGTCGCGACGACGACGGCCATCGGCATCGTCACGATCCCCGGGCTGGCGATCGTGCAGAACACGCCGCAGGTGACGCCGCTGATCTACGCGGTCGCGGCGCTCATGGGCACGGCGGTCTGCCTTGTGGGTGCCGTCAGCGCCTGGCGCCGCTCCACCGAGGGAAGGCTGGTCGCGGCCGGCATCGGCGCCTGCGTGCTGCTGGGCATCACCGACTGGCTGCTGCAGAACAACTTCATCAGCCCCGAGGGCTGGTATCTGGGCGCGTACACCAACGCCGTCACCTTCAGCGTGTTCGGCGTGCTGATGTACCGCCGCTACATCCATGCGATCGGCGAAGTCGAGGAACTCAACGCGAGCCTCGCGCAGCGCCTGCACAAGCGCGAGGCCGAACTGGAAGACAGCCACCGCCGGCTGCGCGAGATCGAGCGCCGGCAGACCATCAGCGACGAGCGACAGCGGCTGATGCAGGACATGCACGACGGGCTGGGCTCCTCGCTGATCAGCGCCATCCGCTCGGTCGAGGGCGGCGGCATGAGCGACGACAAGGTCTCGCAGATCCTCAAGAGCTGCCTGGACGACCTGAAGCTCACGCTCGATTCGCTGGAGCCGGTGGAGGCCGACGTGCTCCTGCTGCTGGCCACGCTGCGCTACCGGCTGGAGCCGCGCCTCGAAGGCACTGGCGTCTCGCTGCGCTGGGAAGTGCAGGAGCTGCCCGCGCTCGAATGGCTCGATCCGTCGAGCGCGCTGCACATCCTGCGCATCGTGCAGGAGAGCATCTCGAACATCCTGCGCCACACGCGCGCGACCGAGATCCGCGTCGCCACCTCGCTCGACGGCGCGGGCGTGCGCGTGACCATCGAGGACAACGGACAGGGCTTCGACGTCGCCAAGGCCATGGCCGCGTCCTCGGGCCGGGGCCTGCAGAACCAGCGGCGGCGCGCGCATTCGATCCGCGGCACCGTCGACTGGGAATCCCTGCCGACGGGGACGCGCTTCGTGCTGTGGCTGCCGCTGCGGCGCGAGGCTCAGGCGGCCTGAGGCACGGGCGCCACTTCGGCGCGCGAGACGATTTCGCGCAGATCGGCGCCGTCTGCCAGCGTGCCCATCACGCCGGCGTGCCGACCGCCCAGGCGCGATTCGATGAAGCGCCGGGCGACCGCGCCGTCGCCGTGCCTGAGCATCTCGCTCGCCTGCAGCGCGAGGGCCATGCGCGTCACGATCGCACGTGCGTAGCCTTCGCCGATGGCTCCTCCTGCAAGGTCGTCGCGCAGTTTCGCAATGAACTTCGCGTGCGCCGCATCGCCGGCCGCCTGCGGAGGCGAGACCTCGTCCAGGAAGACTTCGAGCGCCCCCTTCTCGCGTCCAAGCGCGCGCACCACGTCCATGCACATCATGTTGGTGGTGCCTTCCCAGATCGAGTTGAGTGGCGCCTCGCGATACAGCCGCGCGATCGGGTTCTCCATGATGAAGCCGTTGCCGCCGTGGACCTGCAATGCCTCGTAGACGAAGTAGGCCGCGCGCTGGCAGTTCCAGTACTTGACCACCGGCGTCGCCACGCGGGCCAGAAGCCGCTCGCGTTCGTCAGACGCCATGCCGTCGGTCGCGCGCGCGACGCGCATCGCCGACAGCATGGCCGCCTCGCTTTCGAGCGCGAGGTCGGCAAGCACGTTGGTCTGCATTGGCAGGTCGGCCATGCGGCGGCCGAAGCCGTCGCGCGTCGATGCGTGGCCTATTGCCAGCGTCAGCGCCTGCCGCATGAGGCCGGCAGAGCCGACGGCGAAGTCGAGCCGCGTCAGATGCGCGTGCGTGAGGATCTCGCGGATGCCGCGCCCTTCTTCGCCGACCAGCATCGCCCAGGTCTTGTTGAACTCGACCTCGCTCGACGCGTTGGAGCGGTTGCCGCACTTGTCCTTCAGGCGCTGCACCGCGACGCGGTTGGCGCTGCCGTCCGGCAGGAAGCGCGGAACGAAGAGGCAGCTCACGCCCGATTGCGTTCGGGCCAGCGTGTAGAAGCCGTCGGAAGTCGGCACCGAGAAGAACCACTTGTGGCCCGTGATGCTGTAGACCTGCACGCCGTTGTCGGTGCCGACGAAGGCCGCGGTGGTCTGCGTCTGGCGCAGGTCGGAACCGCCCTGCTTCTCGGTCATGGCATAGCCGATCACCGCGCCCGTCTTCTGCGACAGAGGCAGGCGTCGCGGGTCGTACCGGCCGGAGAGCGTCTTCTCTCTCCACGGCGCGAATTCCGGCCGCCCTTCGAAGCCGGCGCAGGCTGCGTACGCCATGCCGGTCGGGCAGCCCGTGCCGTTCTCGACCTGGTTCCACAGATAGCTCAGCACCGCGCGCGCGAAATGGCCCGAGCGCTCCGTAGTCGTCCACGCGAGGCCGGGCACACCATGCGCGAAGGCCAGGCTCATCAGCTGGTGCCACGCGGGATGGAACTCGACCCAATCCAGCCTGTTGCCGAAGCGGTCGTGCGTGCGCAGTTGCGGGTTGTGCTCGTTGGCCAGGCGCGCAAGGTCCTGCACCTGCTCGTCGCCTGCCAATGCACCGACGGCCGTCGCGTTCGGAATGCTCCACGGTGCATGCTTCCTGGTTAGTTCCCGTAGAGCCACGTCGCCCGTGAACGCGTTGTGGCCGATGCATGGCTCGGCCTGGTTGAATACCTTGTGCGTTTCGACGCCGTCGGCCAGCGAAAACTGAAACGCCAGTTCTGTGCTCTCGAGAGGCATGTTCATGAAAGATCTCCATGGAATGGCTTTGCGCCGCGAAGCATGGTGAATCATTCGCCGCGATTCGTGAATCTGATCTTTCCCGGGGCAATGCGGGCGGCCCGCAAAATGGCATAGCGTTTGCTTGAAACGAGCCGCAGCGACCGGAAGCTCCCCGCTTCACCCAAGATCGCGCTGTAATCACCGGAAAGAGACGGCCTTGCTCACCATTCAGGTGCCATCGACCGGTTGAACGAAGGGTGCGTTGCAACCGCTGATCCAAACGGAGGTTTTCGTTGGCCAAGCTGGACCCTCTGAACACGTCGCGCTACTGGCATGCATCCGGCATCCCCGGCATGGACATGCTGCACGCCGACTTCACCACGCACGAATACGCGCCGCACGTGCACCATTCCTTCGTGATCGCGGTCACCGAGGTCGGAGGCGCGGAATTCAAGAGCCGCGGCCGCACGGGCATCGCCCATCAGCAGGCGCTGCTGGTCTTCAACCCTTCGGAGCCCCACTCGGGCCGCATGGGCGGAAGCAACCGGTGGCGATACAGGGCGCTCTACCTGGCCGACCCGGGCATCAGGCACCTGATGAGCACGCTGGGCATCGACCAGACTCGGTACTTTGGTTCCAACATCTACGACGACCCGGAACTCATCGCCTGCTTCCTGGAGCTGCATCGGGCCTTCGACGGAGACAGCGGCCAATGGGACCCGCTGCGGCAGCAGGAGCTCTTCGTCCACAGCTTCGGCACGCTCTTCCAGAACCACGCGCAGCCCGGCCAGCGCGTGCTTCCGGTGCCGGCGGATGCGAGCGTGCTCGCGCCGGTGCTGGAGCTGCTGCGCGATGCCTTCGCGGAGCGCCTGACCCTCGAGCAGATGGCGGCCGCGGCCGACCTCACGCCCTTCCAGTTGATCGGCGCGTTCAACCGCACGATCGGCCTGACGCCGCACATGTACCTGACGCAGCTGCGGCTGAGGGCCGCCATCGGTCTTCTCACCGCGGGCCGCCCGCTGATCGAGGCCGCGGTGGCGAGCGGCTTCTACGACCAGAGCGCCCTCACCCGGCACTTCAAGCGCACCTTCGGCATGACGCCCCTGCAGTACGTCCGCGCGCGGATCAACTGAGGGACTGAAAGGCCGAGAGCCTGACTAGGCCCGCGGTACGAGCCGGGGCCTGCACTTTTCCCGATACCACCCCGCGCGGCATGAACGCGCCGGGTCGGCTTTACCCCGCGCGCACCTGCCCCGCCACCCCGGCCGAATTCTTTCGGCCAGCTCTTTTTTGCCTCTTGCTGCTGTGCCGCAATTTTTACCAATACGGCCTCCGGCCCCCTGACTATCGTGCAACTAAATGGTTTCGGCCATTGCAAAGTAATCAGTTCGTTTTCAATAGCATTCAACCCACAGGTGACCCATGCAAAACGTCGATCGCGGCATTACTGGTTCTTCCCTCGCAGGTTCTGCAATCCTGCTGGAAATAGGCGCTGAATACGGAGTCATCGAATTCCTGCAGAAATCGCCAGTCGTGGATGCGGAATCGGCATCGCGCTCCTGCGGCATCAAGGAATCCGTCATTTCGGCCTACCTCGATTCGCTGAGCAAGGCCGGCATCATCGAGGACCTCGGCACAAAGACTCCGGCAACCTACAAGGTCGGCAGCAATTTCGACGAGCTGATCAACGAGGTCGGATACCTCTCGTGGGCGCTGCGCGCATGCGCGCCGCTGATCAACAACGCGAAGGAATTCTCGGAACGCAACGAGGAGGCGCAGGCCAAGTACCCGCGCAGCGGCGGCCTGGTGGCCCGGACGTCGAAGTGGATGGGGGAAAAGTCCTTCTATCCCCAGCCGGAGAACGCCATCGTCGCGATGGCACCAAGGAAAATCGTGGATCTTGGATCGGGCTCGGGCGGCTTCCTGATCCGCATGCTGCGCAAGATCCCCGGCTCCACGGGCGTGGGCATCGACCTGAGCGCATCGGCCACCGAGCAGGCCGTCCAGGCCGCCAAGGACGCCGGCATGAGCGACCGGCTGCAGTTCGTGACGGCCCCCATCCAGGTGCTCGTGGAAGACGCGTCGCTCATCAAGGACGCCGACATCATCCACGCCGGCTTCGTCATGCACGACCTGCTTCCGGCCGAGGAAGCGACGCTCGACGCATTGCTGCGCGCCTGCTGCACCTACGCCATCAAGGGCACGCTGATCATCGTCGACGCGATTCCGGTCGCCCAGTCGAATTGGGAAAAGCCGTTTGCGGCGGCATTCAACCATCTGCACAACCATTTCATGTCCAGGCGTCTCCTGAGCGAAGAGGAATGGACTGAAAAATTGTTCCGCGCGGGATTTTCCAATGTGCGGATCGAAGTACTCGATCACCCTGGAGGGCGCATGCTGATGGCAAGCAAGTAATCAAAGCAATTCATCCGTCAATTTTTTCCTCATGGCATTTTTTAACCAACCGTAATTAGGAGAAAGAAATGAGCGTTACCATTTCCGATCTGGTCGAAAGAGTTAAAAGTCATCGTTGCTATTCGCACCCGATTTTCAAGAATTGGGCGAAGGTCGAGCCGGAGCCGCCCGTCGTCGGGGCCCTTTTCCACCAGATCCAGAGCTTCTGTGCGTCGACCCGTCCGGGGTGGAACTTCCCCGAGGCCCTGAAGACGCACGGGCTGCACAGGCAAAGCGAGCTGCTCGAGGAAATCGTCGAGAGCGAATCGGGCCATGGCCCCGAACTGGCCACGATGGCCGGCTACATCGTCAACCAGTCAGCCGAACAGCCCGTCTTCGCGGACCTCTACAACCAGGAGAAGGTCGAGGCGAAGCTGAAGGCCTTCTCCGACCAGCTGCTCGGCTCCCTGCCCGGCTACGACATGGAGACCGGCCTGACCACGCAGGTCCGCAAGGCCATCGGCGTGTTCGACCACCGCAAGCTGACGGACATCGAGAACACCTACCGCAACCTCGGCACCACGCTGGCGCTGGAGATGATCTCGAACCAGCAGCTGATTCCCGGCGAGAAGTACTGCCTGGTGGACAGCGGCATCTACAACGCCGATCTCGAAGTGCCCGAGATGCACTACCTGCTGGAGCACTGGGGCGAAGTCGGCGCCGAGCAGCACCACGAGCAGAACGCGCGCACCGCGGTCGAGCTCGCGCTGAAGACCGAATACGCGCACCTGGTCATCGAAGGCGCAGACGACTTCCTCGATTCGCTGACGGGCCTCTGGGACATCCTGGACGCGGCGCTGCTGCAGTCCGGCGTCGCGGCGCAGGCGCAGCAGCAGCGCAAGGTGGCCTACGTCTGACGGCGGCCCGACGGCATCTTCTGCGCGCTCGGACACAGCATTCATTCACCGAAGCGAGTCGGGTAGCCACATGGTCGCCTATCTGATCGGCCGGATGTCCATCGTGAATCCGGACCAGTACAACCAATACAAGCAACTCACGCCCGGCATCGTCGAGAAGTTCGGCGGCAGGTTCCTGACACGGGGAGGCGAGCGCATGCACCTTGAAGGCGCTCACGACGACAGGCGCGTGGTTCTTGTCGAGTTCAAGACCGCGGACGCGGCGAGGAAGTTCTACGAGTCGCCCGAATACACCCACGCAAGAGGGTTGCGAAAAGACGCAGCGGTCGACATGCAGCTCATGGTGATCGAAGGATTCGAAGAGCCCCTACGGCCCTAGCTTCCCGCCCTCGCCATGTCTGTCCTCCAGATCATTCACAACAAACCGAGCGATACGGCCGATGGAGACCCGGTCGTATCGAACAGAACATGACGACAACCATCGCACTACCGGCTGCATCGAAGAGCAGCTTCTTCTCTTTCGTCGCGCTGCTATTGGGCGCGGCGGCATTGGCATTGGGGGGCGTCTTCCTGCGCCACAGCGAACTGCCTCCGACGGCCAGCGCGGTCTACCGGGTCGCGCTCGCCATCCCGATCTTCTTCCTGCTCGACATGCTCGCAGCCAGGGCCGAGCCGGCGCCGGCGGGCGTACAGCAACCCGCGCGGCAATCCACGCCGGGCATTCCCTTCAAGCTCATCCTCGTGGGTTTCATCTTCTCGGGAAACCTCGCGCTCTATCACTGGTCGATGACGCTGACCACGCTGGCCAACTCGAACCTGCTGGCCAACCTGGCGCCCATCTTCGTGGTGCTCGGCTCCAGGATCTTCCTCGGCAAGAGGTTCAAGCGGGGCTTCCTGTTCGGCATGCTGTTCGCGCTGACCGGCGCGTTCATCCTCATAGGCCACAGGCTCGACTTCGGCTCCAGCTACATGGCGGGCAACCTGCTGGGGCTGCTCACTGCCGTCTTCTACGGCTCGTATCTGCTGGCAGTCAGCCTCGTGCGCTCCAACTACCGGACGATGACGGTCATGGCATGGAGCAGCGTCGGCACCTTCATCGTGCTGCTGCCCATCACGCTGCTGCGCGGCGAATCGCTGGTGCCGCACACGCTGCACGGCGTGCTGATGCTGGTGGCGCTCGCGGTGGTGTCGCACGTCGGCGGCCAGGGCCTCATCGCCTATGCGCTGGCCAAGCTGCCGGCCGCGATGTCGTCGATCACGCTGCTGATACAGCCCGTCATCGCAACGGTGTTCGGCGCCTACCTCTTCCACGAATACCTGAGCATCACCGAGTTCGTGGGAGCCGTGGTGATCCTGGCCGGCATCGTGACGGCCCGGCGTTTTTCCTGAGCAGCAACCGCAAGCAAGCATCCGAGCAACCCCGCATTCCGCACAACCCGAGGAATTCATGTCCCAGTATCTTTGCCACATCGAACCCGACCGCCTCCAGTTCGAGGCCGACGTCATCGCGCGCCGGCCGAACGCAGTTCTTCTCGACAAGTCCTACTTCTATCCGGGCGGCGGCGGGCAACTGGCGGATCGCGGAACGCTGCAATGGAACGGCAGCACGGTGAAGATCGACCGCATCGAGATGGAGGGCAAGAATGCCTGGCACGTCTTCGACGAAGCGGACATCGGCAAGGCCCCCGGCGACAAGGTGGTCGCCAGCGTCGACCAGGACTTCCGCTTCATGATGAGCCAGCTGCACACCGGCCTGCACATCCTCAACGCCCTGGTCTACCAGCGCTTCGAGGGCTCGCTGGTCACGGGCGTGCAGATGGCGGCCGACGGCACGGCCCGCATCGACTTCGACCTGCCCGCGGTCGACAACAACGAGCTGCGCAAGCTCGAACCGGAGCTCAACAGCCTGATCTCCGATGGCCTGCAGGTGAACGCGGTCTACCTCGACTCCGCGGCGCTGTCGCGCGAGCCGGGCGTGCTGCGCAGCCGCTCGGTCGCGCCGCCTCCGCAAGACGATGGCACCACGCGCATCATCGAGATCGTGGGCCTCGACCGGCAGGCCTGCGGCGGAACGCATCTCGTGAAAACCTCCCAATCGTCGCCGCTGCGCATCCTGAAGATCGAGAACAAGGGACAGCACAACCGCCGGATCCGCATCGGCCTGCTCAAGCAAGCCTAGGGGGCAAGACATGCAGGCCGAAGCGCCACTTCGGGAGGCAGGCTCCTTCCGCCCTTTGCCCGAGGGCTTCCTGCCCTCGAACTGCACCTACTCCGAGCAGGACTGGCCCGTTCTGGCCAGGCAGTGGTTCCCGGTCTGCCGCGCGGACGATGCGCTCGCCAGGCCCAGGCAGGTGGTGGTGCTGGGCCTGCGTCTTGTCGTTTACCGGATGCCCGACGGCATCCGCGTTGGCCGCGACATGTGCCCGCATCGCGGGCTGCCGCTGAGCGGCGGCCGCGTCGAAGGCGGAGAACTCGTCTGCGCCTATCACGGCCTGCGGTTCGGTTCCGACGGCCAGTGCACGAAGGTGCCGGAGAAGCTCGCGCCGAAGACGGCGGGTTGCTTCAGCATCACGATGTTCCCGGCAATCGAACGGCACGACCTTGTCTGGACCTGCCTGATTCCGGAGGCAGGACCGGAGGTTCCCGATGGAACTCCAGACTCGCCATTCAAACTTTCCAGTGACCACTTCGCTGAGGCGATGATTTTCGAATTTCTCGACGGAAGCGGAATCATCGAACCTGAAAATCGTCAATCGCTGAGAAATCTCGGACTCGCCGAGTACCAAAGGCTTCTCTCTGGAATTGGCTTCGGCAGCGAGACAAGCCCTCTTCCCTCATCTGCCGCCTGATCTTCATCGGGGCAGAAATTTTCGCCAATATCGCGGCGAATCCACCTGTCATGCTGCACCTCAAAGCGAGGCCTACACATGACCCAATCATTTCGCCAAGCAAGCACTGAAGTCCTTCCTCTATCGGGCATGGATATCGACGTCCGTCCGGTGGAGCTGCTACTACGCCTGCGTCGCCTGTTGCTGTTCCTAACCTGCTTTCGCGGGCATTGAGCGGCGGCCTTGCATCGAAGCCGGTCCGCACTCGTTCACACGAATTCCAAGAAGCACCAGATGACAGTTTTCTCCACCGAGTCTTTCGCGGACCACGAGCAGGTCGTTTTCATATCCGATGACAAGGTCGGGCTGCGGGCCATCATCGCCATCCACAGCACACGGCTCGGGCCGGCGCTCGGCGGCTGCCGGATGTACCCGTATGCCGACGAAGCCTCCGCCCTGCGCGACGTGCTGCGGCTGTCGCGCGGCATGACCTTCAAGGCCGCTGCAGCGGGGCTGGGCCTGGGCGGCGGCAAGTCGGTGATCCTCGGCGACCCGCGCAAGAACAAGACGCCCGAGCTGCTTCGGGCCATGGGCGTGGCGGTCAACCGCCTCGGTGGCCGCTACATCACCGCCGAGGACGTGGGCACCACCGTCGACGACTTCGCCTGGGTGCGGCAGAGCACGCGGCACGTGGTCGGCCTGCCGGAGGCGCTGGGCGGCACGGGGGATCCTTCGCCGACCACGGCGTTGGGTGTCTATCACGGCATCGTGGCCAGCGTCGCGCACCGGCTCGGTCGCGCCCTGTGCGGGCTGACGGTGGCCGTGCAAGGCCTGGGCAACGTCGGCTGGAATCTCTGCCGGCTGCTCGCCGATGCGGGCGCGCACCTGGTGGTGACCGACATCGACGCGACGCTCGCGCACCAGGCTTCCGCCGAGTTCGATGCGCGGGTGGTGGAACCCGAGGCAATCTACGCCGTGCAGGCCGACGTGTTCGCGCCCTGCGCGATGGGTGCCGTCGTGAACGAGCGGACCCTGCCGCAGATGAAGTTCCGGGTGATCGCCGGCGGCTCCAACAACCAGCTGGCGCGCGACGAACATGGCAGGCAGCTGCGCGACAGGGAGATCCTGTACGCGCCCGACTTCGTCATCAACGCGGGCGGCCTCATCCGCGTGGCGTCGGAGCACGAGGGCTTCAATGCCGCCAAGGTCGATGCGCAGGTGCAGGGCATCGGCGCCACGCTGCACCGGATCTTCGAACTCGCCTCCCGCAGCGGCACGCCGACCCAGTCCGCGGCCATGCAGCTGGTGCAGGAGCGGCTGGGCGGGCATGCCGCCGGCGGTATCCAAAGCAGCAACAACAACCTGGCAGAGCGTGTCGCATGAACACCATAGAGATCCTTCGCGCCCTGGTGGCCTTCGACACGACCTCGCATCGCTCCAATCTCGACCTGATCCACTGGATCGCCGACTACCTCTCGAGGCACGGCGTCAAGGTGCAGCTCGTGCACAGCGAAGACCGGCGAAAGGCGAACCTGCTGGCCAGCATCGGCCCCGACATTGCCGGCGGCATGGTGCTCTCAGGGCACAGCGACGTCGTGCCCGTGACCGACCAGAACTGGACTTCGAGCCCCTTCGCCCTGGCCGAGCGCAACGGCCGCTTCCATGGCCGCGGCGCGGCGGACATGAAGGGCTTCATCGCTGCCTGCCTCTCGGCCGTGCCCGCATGGCGGCGGCAACAGCTGCGCCGGCCGATCCACCTGGCCTTCTCCTACGACGAGGAGATCGGCTGCCTCGGCGTTCCGCAGCTCGTGGAGCAGCTGAAGGCCCAGGTGCCCGCGCCTGCGCTGGCCATCATCGGCGAGCCGACCGGGATGCGGGTCGGCGTGAGGCATCGCGGCTTCTTCGGGCACCGGGCCGTCTTCACCGGGCTGCCCGCGCATTCGAGCGACCCGTCGCTCGGCGCCAGCGCGATCGAGCCGGCGGCGTACCTGGTCACCCGCCTGGCCGGGCTGCGGCGTCGCCTGGCGGACCAGGGCGGTGAAGCCACCATCAACATCGGCCGCATCGACGGGGGCACGGCAATCAACATCGTGCCGGGCTGCTGCGAGGTGCTTTGGGAGTTCCGCCCGAAGGACGAAGCGACAGCCGAACTCGTGCGCAGCACGGTCCGCGAGGCGCTGGCCGACCTGCCCGCGGGCGTCACCGTCGAGGCTTCGCAGGTCGCCGGCGTGCCGGCGCTCTCGGCGCGTGACAACGACGCGGCCGTCTCGGTGGCGCGCGAGCTCGGCGCCCTCTGGCCCGAGGCGGAACTGCCCTTCGGCACCGAGGCCGGCTTCTTCCAGCAGGTCGGCATCTCGACCGTGGTGTGCGGCCCGGGCTCCATCGCCCAGGCCCACCAGCCGGACGAATGGATCGCCGCATCGCAGCTGCAGGCAGCCGACCGCTTCATGCAGTCGGCCGGCGCCTGGGCGCTGGCCAAGCCGGCCGCCCGTCTCACTTCAACCCTCAGGACAGCATGAAAAACATCGACGCAGCCGCGCTGGCGGACGCCACCAGCAACTTCTCTCCGCTCGCCCCCGGCGCCCCTGTGGCGCACGGCGTGCAAACCCGCGACGCCAGGCGCCGGACGATTCTTGCGGCGGTCATCGGCAACACGCTGGAGTGGTTCGACTTCGCCGTCTACGGCTTCTTCGCGCTCACCATTTCCAGGCTCTTCTTTCCGACGGGCGACGAGACCTCCTCGCTGCTGCTGACGGTGGCGACCTTTGGCGTGGGCTTCGTGATGCGGCCGATCGGCGCGGTGGTGCTGGGCGCGCTCGGCGATTCGCGTGGGCGCAAGGCCGCACTGTCCACCACGATCCTGCTGATGGCGCTGGGCACGGCCATGATCGGCTTCGCGCCGACCTATGCCGACGCGGGCCTCTGGGCGCCCGCATGGATCGTGCTGGCGAGGCTGATCCAGGGCTTCTCCGCCGGCGGCGAGGTCGGCGGCGCGACGGCGTTCCTCGTCGAGCACGCGCCCAAGGGCCGCAGGGGCTACTTCGCGAGCTGGCAGCAGGCGAGCCAGGCCGGCGCGCTACTGCTGGGCTCGGTCTTCGGCGCGACGCTGACCGACGTGCTGACGCCCGAGCAGCTCGAGGCGTGGGGGTGGCGAGTTCCGTTCCTGTTCGGCCTGATCATCGGGCCGGTGGGCTGGTACATCCGCACCCGGACCCAGGAGTCGGAGAGCTTCGTGCAAGCCAGGGCGGCGGCCCGGAGCCAGCACAGCCAGGCCTCGCCGCTGAGACGGGCACTCGGCTCCTACCGCAAGGAAATCATCGCCGGCTTCGGCGTGACCATCGTGTGGACCGTGTGCACGTATTTCTTCCTCGTCTACATGCCGACCTACGCGGTGCGCACGCTGAAGCTGCCGCAGAGCGTGTCGCTGTGGGCCAACGGCGCGGGGCTGATGGTGCTGGTGGTGCTGGCGCCCTTCTTCGGCGCGCTGTCGGACCGGATCGGCCGCAGGCCCCTGCTGATCGGCTTCGCGACCGCGATTCTGGTGCTGGCCTATCCGGCGCTGTGGCTCCTCACGGCCGTGCCCAACCCGTCGACCCTGACCATCGTGCTGCTGGTCTTCGCAGTGCTGATCGCCGGCTTCACCGGCCCCGCGCCCGCCGCCATGGCCGAACTCTATCCGCCGGAGGTGAGGTCCACGGGCCTGTCCATTGCCTACAACTTCGCTGTCACGATCTTCGGAGGCTTCGCGCCGTTCATTGCAACGGCGCTGATCGCGCGGACCGGGAATCCGCTCGCTCCTGCCTGGTACGTGGTGTTCGCGGCGGCGGCCAGCCTGGTCGCGCTGCTGGCCGCCGGCTCGGCCCTGCGCAACAGGGACTGAGGCCGACGCTACCGATCGCTCGACCAATCAATCGATCAACAAATCGTCTCTCTCGAAAAAGAAAACACCACGCCACATGCCAGATCTAAAGAGCACCCTGAACCTGCTGACGACTCCGTTCCCGATGAAGGGAGACCTGCCCCGGCGCGAGCCGGCGCTGGTCGAGCGCTGGGCGCGGCTGCGCATCTACGAGCGGATGCGCGCCGCGGCGGCGGGACGCCCGCCGTTCATCCTGCACGACGGGCCGCCCTATGCGAACGGCGACATCCACATCGGGCACGCGGTGAACAAGGTGCTCAAGGACATGGTCTTCAAGAGCCGCTTCTTCGACGGCTTCGACGCGCAGTGGATTCCCGGCTGGGACTGCCACGGCATGCCCATCGAGCACCGCATCGAGCAGATGAACGGCCGGGGCCTGCCGACAGCGCAGGTGCAGCAGCTGTGCCGCGAATACGCGCTCTCGCAGACGCAGAGCCAGAAGAAGGATTTCCTGCGCCTGGGCCTGCTCGGCGACTGGGACAACGCCTTTCGCACGATGGATTTCGAGACCGAGGCCAACGAGATCCGCTTTCTCGACCGCATCCGGCAGCGCGGCCTGCTGTTTCGCGGCCAGAAGCCTGTGAACTGGTGCGTCGATTGCCAGTCGGCGCTGGCGGAGGCGGAGCTCGAATACGCGAACAAGCGCTCGACGACGGCGTACGTCGGTATGAAGGCAGTCGACGCGGCCGATCTGGCTTCGCGCTTCAAGCGCGCTCCCGTTGCCGGCAAGCCGGCGCGCGTCGTGATCTGGACCACGACGCCGTGGACGCTGCCCGGCAATGCGGCGGTGGGCCTGGACCCGCAGGCCAGCTACGGCCTGTACGACTCTCCCGACGGCATGCTGGTGATGGCGGCGGAAACCGGCGGCAAGCTGCTGCAGGGCTTCGGTGTCGAGCACGAGCTCTGCGCGGTCGTACCTGGCGCCGACCTGGTCGGCCTCGTGCTGAAGCATCCGCTGCACGACGCAGCGGTGCCCATGGTGGCGGCCGACTTCGTCTCGCTGGACACCGGCACCGGCCTCGTCCACCTCGCGCCGGCGCATGGCGCGGAAGACTTTGAGCTGTGCCGCGGCCTTGGCATCACCGGCGACAACGTGATCGACGGCGCCGGCCGCTTCGTGGCGAACCTGCCCGCCATCGGCGGCATGTCGCTCGAGGAAGGCAGCAAGGCCATTCTCGAAATGCTGAAGGCCGAGGGCTCGCTGCTGCGGCAGGAGCGCATCGAGCATTCGTATCCCCATTGCTGGCGCCACAAGACGCCGATCCTGTTCCGCTCGACGACGCAATGGTTCATTGCCATGGACCATCCCGCGAAGGGCGACGAGCGCACGCTGCGCGAGACCGCGCGCGAGGCGATCAGGAACGTGCCGTTCTATCCGGCGTCGGGCCGCTCGCGCATGGAGGCGATGATCGATGGCCGGCCCGACTGGTGCGTCTCGCGGCAGCGCGCGTGGGGCGTTCCCCTCGCCTTCTTCGTCAGGCGCAGCGACAACTCGCTGCACCCCGAGACCTCGCGCCTCGTCGAGGAAGTGGCGCGGCGCGTGGAGCGCGAAGGAATTTCCGCCTGGACTCGGCTGAGTCCCGCGGACCTGGGCGTGGATGAGTCGGAGTTCGAAAAGCTGTCCGATACCCTCGACGTGTGGTTCGACTCCGGCTCAATCCACGCAACCGTCTACAAGGACCCGCGCCGCCCCGACGCGCACGGCCATCCGGCCGACCTGTACCTGGAGGGCTCCGACCAGCACAGGGGCTGGTTCGGCTCCTCGCTCATGACGGGCTGCGCGGCGGACGGCCGCGCACCGTTCAAGGCCGTGCTGACCCATGGTTTCGCCGTCGACGGGAACGGCAGGAAGATGAGCAAGTCGCTGGGCAACACGGTCAGCCCCCAGCAGGTGGCCGGCACGCGGGGCGCGGAGATCATCCGGCTGTGGATCGCGAGCACCGACTATTCGACGGACATCTCCGTCTCGGAAGAGATCCTGGACCGCGTCGTCGAGATGTACCGGCGCATCCGCAACACGATCCGCTTCCTGCTGCTGAACGTGTCGGACTTCGATGCGGGTGTCGACCGGGTGCCCCTGGACTGTCTCGAAAGCGTCGACCGGCATGCGCTGGCCCGTTGCCGCGAACTGGCGCAGCAATGCCGCAAGGGCTACGGCGACTACGACTTCGTCTCGGTGACGCGGCTCGCTCACGGCTACTGCGCCGACGAACTCGGCGGCTTCTATCTCGACGTGCTGAAAGACCGCCTGTACGCCAGCGCGCGCGACAGCCGCGAAAGGCGCTCCGCGCAGACCGCGCTGCACATCATCCTGGAGAACCTGCTGCTGCTCGTGGCCCCCATCCTCAGCTTCACGGCCGAGGAAGCGTGGGCGGTGCTGCGCGGGTCGTCCGGGGAAGACAGCGTGTTCCTCCACACCTGGGACGAGGCCGTGCCGCCGGCTACCGACGATCCGGAAACCGCCGGGTTCTGGCGCCACGCGAGACAGCTCCGCCCGAGCGTGATGAAGGCCATCGAGGATGTCCGCTCATCCGGAAGCATCGGCCGCTCCGGGGAAGCGAGCGTGGTCATCGAGGCGCCCGCGGAAATCATCGAATCGCTTTCCCTGCTTCGTTCGGAGCTGCCGGCCATCTTCATCGTTGCCGACGTGGCCTTGAAGGAAGCCGAGAGGGTCGATGTCAAGGTCAGGCGCACCGCGTCGCTGCGCTGCATGCGGTGCTGGAGGCACGATGCCTCCGTGCGTGACGACGCCGATGCCGAACAGGCAATGCTCTGCGGCCGGTGCACGACGGTTCTGGCCGATCTTCCGGAGCTGTCGGGCGCCTGATGCGGGCGAGGCAGGCGCCTTGCTCAGGACGAGGCAGACGACGACTCGCCTGAACCGCTTGAACCGCCTGGGCTGCCCGCACCGCCCTGACCGCGCTCCGCGAGGAAATCGACGAACGCACGCACCCGCGAAGGCAGCAGCCGGCCGTGCGGATACATCAGGCTGACGGGGCGTGAGCGCCCGCCGAAGGGCTGCAGCAGCTCCACCAGTTCGCCACTGGCCAGTTCCTTCTCGACCGTGAAGCGATAGGCCTGGAAGAGCCCCGCGCCGGCCTTGGCCAGCGTCACGCCGGCGAGCACGTCTTCCGCGCAGTTGTAGTGGCCCGTGGAGAAGACTTCCTTCTCGCGGCCGTCTTCCACGAACAGCCAGGCGATCTGCCTGCCGCTGCTGGGCAGGTCGAACTGGATGCACTCGTGCTGCGCCAGGTCCGCGAGCGTGGCGGGCCGGCCCGCGCGCTGGAGGTAGCCGGGGCTGGCGACGACGACCAGTTCGGCGTCTTCGAGGTGCCGGGCCACCATCGTCGAATCGGGCTGGGCCCGCAGGCGGATGGCGACGTCGAAGTTCTCTTCGCGGAAGTCGATGTTGCGGTTGCTGACGTGCACTTCCACACGGATCTGTGGGTACTGCGCGCGAAACGCCGGCAGCAGCGGCAGCAGCCGGTGATGGCCGTAGGTGGTGGGCGCACTGATGCGGATGGTGCCGCTGGGCTGCACCTGCTCGCCCGTGACCTTGCGCTCGGCCTCGACCAGCTGCTGGAGCGCGGCACGGCACTGCTCGAAATATTCCCGGCCTGCCTCGGTGAGGCGGCTGCTGCGCGTGGAGCGCACGAACAGGCGTACGCCCAAGCGCTTTTCGAGGCGCGAAACCGACCGGCTGACCGCCGCGGGCGTCACACCCGCGATGCTGGCTGCCGCCGTGAAGTTGCCCGACTCCGCCGCAAGGCAGAACAGCTCGATGCTGCCCAGGAGCACGTCGTCGAATTGCCGGTGCATATTCATTACGCCATGTATCAATACAAGTGCTCTGGAGCCTATTTTTTGCGCCCAAGGTTGTCAATAAAGTCCCACTCAACCGGTGGGCACACAGCAAAGAAGCCGCCGGCCTCCCTGAAACCCAACCCATTACCGAGGTACTCCATGAGCAAGTCTGAACAGAACACCGCCGTCATCACCGGCGCCAGCAGCGGCATCGGCCTGGGCCTGGCCGAGGCATTCCTGAAGCGGGGCTACAACGTGGTCGGCACCGGCCGCTCCGCCGATCGCCTGCAGGCCGCGGCCCGCACGCTGGATGCGGGAGACCGCTTCCTCGCCGTGGCGGGCGACGCCGGCCGGCCCGAATCCGCGAAGAGTGTCTTCGAGCAAGCCATCGCCCGCTTCGGCAAGGTGGACGTGCTGGTGAACAACGCCGGCATCTTTGCCGCGCAGCCCTTCGTGCAGTTCACGCCCGAACAGATCGAGGAACAGATCGCCACCAACCTGAAGGGCGTGCTGTACGCATCGCAGGAGGCGGCCCGCCACATGATCGAGCGCAAGCGGGGAAAGATCGTCAACATCACGGCCGCGCTGGCGATGCAGCCGCACAGCGGCGTGCCGGCGCTGCTGGCGGTCGCGCTGAAGGGCGGCGTCAACGACGCCACGCGTGCACTGGCGCTCGAGCTGGCACCGCACGGCATCACCGTCAACGCCGTCGCGCCGGGCCTGGTCGATACGCCGATGCACGCGCCGCAGTCGCACGACTTCCTGGCAAAGCTGGCGCCGCTCAATCGCATCGCGAGCGTGCGCGAGATCGCGGACGCGGTGCTCTACCTCGTCGACGCCGACTTCGTGACCGGCACGGTGCTGCCGGTCGACGGCGGCTTCAGCGCAGGCCGCTGAGGCACTTTTTCATTCGCAAGCCAAAAGGAGAAAGACGCCATGCCATTCGTCAGCATCCGCATCACCCGCGAGGGCAACACCGCCGAGCAGAAGGCCCAGGTGATCAAGGAAGTCACCGAGACGCTGGAACGCGTACTGCACAAGCCTCCGGAGTGGACCCACATCACCATCGAGGAGATCGACACCGACAACTGGGGCTTCGCCGGCATCACCACCACCGAGATGCGCAAGGCCCAGGCTTCGGGCAGTCGTTAGCCGGCGACGCCGCACAGCGCTTACGCCTTGCGCGATCCGCCGCGAGGAAAAAGAAAAAGCCCCGTCGATCAAACGATCGACGGGGCTTCATCAACTTGGCGGAACCGGAGGGATTCGAACCCTCGATGAGGCTCTACACCCCATACTCCCTTAGCAGGGGAGCACCTTCGGCCACTCGGTCACAGTTCCTGAAAGAAGCCGAGATTATGCCACTACTTAGGCGCCCGGCTGATCCAGATCGAAGGCTTTGTGCAGTGCGCGCACTGCCAATTCCATATATTTTTCGTCGATCACGACCGAAGTCTTGATTTCGCTGGTCGAGATCATCTGGATGTTGATGCCCTCTTCGCTCAGCACGCGGAACATCTTGCTCGCAACGCCCACGTGGCTGCGCATGCCGATGCCCACGATGCTGACCTTGCAGATCTTGGTATCGCCGACCACTTCGGTCGCGCCCAGCGAGGGCATCACCTTCGACTGCAGCAGGTCGATCGTCTTCGCGTACTCGTTGCGGTGAACGGTGAAGCTGAAGTCGGTCTTTCCGTCCTTGCTGAGGTTCTGGATGATCACGTCGACTTCGATGTTGGCGTCGGCCACCGCACCGAGGATGTGATACGCGATGCCCGGCTTGTCGGGCACGCCGAGCACCGAGATCTTGGCTTCGTCGCGGTTGAATGCGATGCCGGATACGACGGCTTGTTCCATGTTTTCGTCTTCCTCGAAAGTGATCAGCGTGCCGGACTTGGCCTCTTCATTGATGTCGATGTCCCACGGCGTGAAGCTCGAAAGCACACGCAGCGGCACCTTGTACTTGCCGGCGAATTCCACCGAGCGGATCTGCAGCACCTTGGAGCCCAGGCTCGCCATTTCGAGCATTTCCTCGAAGCTCACGGTCGTCAGGCGGCGCGCATCGGGCTCGACGCGCGGGTCGGTCGTGTAGACGCCGTCCACGTCGGTGTAGATCAGGCACTCGTTGGCCTTCATCGCCGCTGCAATGGCCACGGCCGAGGTGTCGCTGCCGCCGCGGCCCAGCGTGGTGATGTTGCCGTCGTCGTCCACGCCCTGGAAGCCGGTGATGACCACCACCTTGCCGGCATTGAGGTCGGACATGACGCGCTCGCTGTCGATGCTCTCGATGCGGGCCTTGGTGTAGGAGTTGTCGGTGCGCACCGAAACCTGCCAGCCCGCGTAGCTCACGGACTCGACGCCCTCGGCCTGCAGCGCGATGGCCAGCAGTGCCGACGAAGCCTGCTCGCCTGTGGAGGCCAGCATGTCGAGCTCGCGGTTGTGGGCCACGCCGGGTTTGCTGGGCGCCAGTTCCTTGGCTAGGCCGAGCAGGCGGTTGGTCTCGCCGCTCATGGCACTCGGAACCACGATCATCTGGTGGCCTGCGCGCGCCCACTTGGCGACACGCTTGGCGACATTCTTGATGCGCTCGGTCGAGCCCATCGACGTACCGCCGTATTTGTGAACGATCAATGCCATGGGTGAAATCAGAGAAAAGGAAAGGGCCGCTTGATGGGCGGCGCCCTGCAAGCGGTCAGAGCGAAGTCTTCGGCGAGGGCGCAACATTGTACCAATGCAGCAAGTCGCCCCTGCGTTCGACGAAACCGGCGCCCACCTTGAGGTGGATGCGATGGCCGCGCGTGGTGCAGGCACGGACCTGATCGAGCAGCTGTTCCAACTGCGCCGCGCTGGGCCCGCAGCCGTGCGAGCGCATCAGCCAGTGGCGCAGCACGTTGGCCTGGCGCGCGCGCGACAGTGCCTGCAGCGTGGCGATGCGCGGCGGGCTGCCCACGCTTTCCAGGTCCTGCGCCGCCAGTTCGTTCAGCAGTTGCTGAGCCTGCGCGGCGTGGCCCACGCTGCGCGCGAAGGTGGAGCGGAACTGCGGAAAGGCCTGCTCCAGCGCGGGCAGCAGCACGGAGCGGATCCTGTTGCGGGTGTAGCGCGCGTCCTCGTTGGTCGGGTCCTCGATCCACGGCAGCTCGCGGCCGGCCAGCCATTCGCGAACCTCGGCGCCCGCCACCGCGAGCAGCGGACGGTAGATGTCGAGCCCGTTGCGCTGCGCATGCGCCGGCATGGCCGCCAGCCCCGGCAGCCCCGCGCCGCGCGACAGCGCCAGCAGCAGGGTCTCGACCTGGTCGTCGGCGTGGTGCCCCAGCACGACGGACCTGATCGCTCCCCTGGCCTCGTCCGCACGCGCCATCTCGGCGAATGCCGCGTAGCGGGCACGGCGGGCGGCGTCTTCAGGGCTTTCGCCCGTCGCATGCCGCGCATCGACGCGATGGACGACCAGCGGCACGCCCAGGCGCTCGCACATCGAACGGCAATGCTGCTCGAATCCGTCGGCCGCAGCCTGCAGCCCGTGATGCACATGGAAGGCGACCACCTGCCCCGGCCAGCGCGCTGCGCAGGCGGCCAGCAAGGCGGTCGAATCGGCGCCGCCGCTGAACCCCACCGCCAGCGGCCAATGCGCCGGCTCGAACGCGGCAATGGCGCGTTCGAAAGTGGAGTTCATGACGGCGCCTGTGAGTTACCTGCCGCCGCTGTCGGCCTTGGTGTCGTTGAAGCGGCCGTAGCTCTGCAGGCGCTCGTAGCGGCGCTCCAGCAGTTCCTTCGGCTTGAGGTCGCTGACCTGGCGGAAGGCGTCGTTGAGAGCGCGCTTGAGGAAGGCAGCCATCTGGCGATGGTCGCGGTGCGCGCCGCCCACGGGCTCGTTCACGATCTTGTCGACCAGGCCCAGCGCCTTGAGGCGGTGCGCGGTAATGCCCAGCGCGTCGGCGGCTTCCTGAGCCTTCTCGCCGGTCTTCCAGAGGATGGAAGCGCAGCCCTCGGGGCTGATCACGGAATAAATGGAGTACTGCAGCATCAGCAACTGGTCGCCGACCGAGATCGCCAGCGCGCCGCCGGAGCCGCCCTCGCCGATGATGGTGACGATGATCGGCACCTCGAGCTGCGCCATCTCGAAGATGTTGCGGCCGATGGCTTCCGACTGGCCGCGCTCCTCGGCGTCGATGCCGGGGTATGCGCCGGGGGTGTCCACGAAGGTGAAGACCGGCAGCTTGAACTTCTCGGCCGTCTTCATCAGGCGCAGCGCCTTGCGGTAGCCCTCGGGCTTGCTCATGCCGAAGTTGCGCGCGGTGCGCTCCTTGGTGTCGCGGCCCTTCTGGTGGCCGATGACCATGCAAGGCACGCCGTTGAAGCGGGCCAGGCCGCCCACGATCGACAGGTCGTCCGAGAAATGGCGGTCGCCGTGCAGTTCGACGAAGTCGGTGAAGATCTCGTTGACGTAGTCCAGCGTGTACGGGCGCTCCGGATGCCGTGCGATCTTGGTGATCTGCCAGGGCATCAGGTCGCTGTAGATGTCCTTGGTGAGCTGCTGGCTCTTCTTGCCGAGCTGATCGATCTCTTCAGAAATGTCGACCGCGGATTCGGTCTGCACATAGCGCAATTCTTCGATCTTTGTTTCGAGCTCGGCAATCGGCTGCTCGAAGTCGAGGAAGGTTCGTTTCGCCAACGTCTTCTCCTGTTTATTTCAATTTGCTGCCCGCGAGCCCGTCGCATCCCATTCCAGGAACACCGCGGAACCGGCTTTGCCGGGCCGCAGGTGTTGCCCCCTCGAGGGGGTTGGCGAAGCGACACGAAGTGCGCGCAGCCTGGGGGTGTTGCTAATACGTTACTGGAGCGGGATCCAGCGATCGCCAAATATACCAAGTCGCCACGCTGCAATAAGGCGCCCAGGCCACGGCGACATCGCGGGCATCGCTGCGGCTGACCGGGTCGCCCGAGAAGTAGTTGACGCTGATGCCGTTGAGCAGCCCCAGGTCGTCCACGGGCAGCACGTTCGGGCGCATGAGGTGGAAGATGAGGAACATCTCGGCCGTCCAGCGGCCGATGCCGCGGATGGCCACGAGTTCCTCGATGATCTGCTCGTCGTCCATGTCCTTCCATGCATCGACGTGCACCAGGCCCGAGTCGAAATGCAGCGCCAGGTCGACGAGGTACTCGATCTTGCGTGCCGAGAGCCCCGCGCCGCGCATGTCGTCGACCTTGAGCTTGAGCACGTTGGCCGGCGTCAGCTTGCGCGGCAGCGCGGCGAACTTGTCCCAGACCGACTGCGCGGCCTTGACCGAGATCTGCTGGCCGACCACGCTGCGCGCGAGCGTGGTGAACGCATCGCCGCGCGACTCCAGGCAGGCGTCGCCGAACTTCGGGATCAGCCGCTTCATCACGCGGTCCTTGCGCGAGAGGTGCTTGCACGCCTCCTCCCAATAGTCCGGCGTGTATATCTTGACGCTGGGCTTCCTTGGGGCGGGCATGGGGTTCGTCGTTCCGTTCACTGCGCAGCCGCCCAGGTCGTGCCCGTGGGCGAATCCTTGAGCACGATGCCCTGCTCGAGGAGTTCCTGGCGGATGCGGTCGGCTTCGGCGAAGTTCTTCGCGGCCTTGGCGGCGGCGCGGGCGTCGATCTTCGCCTGGATGGTGGCGTCGTCGAGCGTGCTGCCGGCCTGCAGGAAGGCCCGCGGATCGCCCTGCAGGATGCCCAGCGAAGCCGCCAGCGCCTTCAGCAGCCCGGCGGTTTCGGGGGACTTGGTACGGTTCACCTCACCGGCCAGCTCGAACAGCACGGCGATGGCCTCCGGCGTGCCGAAGTCCTCGTCCATGGCGGCCTTGAAGCGCGCGGCATGGGGCTGGGCCCAGTCGATGGCCACCTCGGCCGGCACGACCAGGTCGAGGGCGGTGTACAGGCGCTTCAGCGAATTGCGCGCGTCGTCGAGATGCGCGTCGCTGTAGTTGAGCGCGCTGCGGTAATGCGTGCGCACCAGGAAGAAACGCAGGGTCTCGGCATCGTACTTCTGCAGCACCTCTCGGATGGTGAAGAAGTTGCCCAGGCTCTTGGACATCTTCTCGTTGTCCACGCGCACGAAACCGTTGTGCACCCAGAAGCGCGACAGCGGCTTGCCGTTGGCACCCTCGCTCTGCGCGATCTCGTTCTCGTGGTGCGGGAACTGCAGGTCGGCACCGCCGCCGTGGATGTCGAAGGTCTCGCCGAGGGTGGCGCAGCTCATGGCCGAGCATTCGATGTGCCAGCCCGGGCGGCCGGCGCCATAGGCGCTTTCCCATTTCGCGTCGGCGGGCTCGGTCGGCTTGGCGGCCTTCCAGAGCACGAAGTCGAGCGGGTCCTGCTTGCCATCGAGCACGGCGACGCGTTCGCCCGCATGCAGTTCGTCGAGCGACTTGCCGGAGAGCTTGCCGTAGCCCGGGAACTTGCGCACCGCGTAGTTCACGTCGCCGTTGTCGGAGCGGTAGGCCAGGCCCTTCTGCTCGAGCTTCTCGATGATGCCGAGCATCTGCGGCACGTATTCGGTGGCGCGCGGCTCGACGGTGGGCGGCTCGATGCCGAGCGCGCCGATGTCCTCGTGCATGGCCGCGATCACTTCGTCGGTCAGCTCGCGAATGGTGATGCCGCGCTGCACCGAGCGGGCGATGATCTTGTCGTCGATGTCGGTGATGTTGCGCACGTAGGTCACGGCGTAGTCGCTGGCGCGCAGCCAGCGCTGCACCACGTCGAACGCCATCATCATGCGGGCGTGACCGATATGGCAGAAGTCGTAGACCGTCATGCCGCAGACGTACATGCGCACCTGTCCCGGTTGCAATGGGGAGAATTCCTCCAATTCACGCGACAGCGTGTTGTAGATGCGCAGACTCATGAGATTCGGAAAACGTCATTTCGCGCGCGTGCGGCACGGGCGAAAGACGGTGTTTTTCAGGGGTGACTGGGACTGTGTTCGCGAGGGGGTCGACATGGCCCCTCGGTTACAATCCGGTCAAGTATAAACGGCCGCCATCGGGTAGCGTCCGGGTGTTCCCCAAGCCCGCGCCCCCGAGTTCGTTCCCCGCATCTCCCCCAAATCCGTCGAGGCTTCATGAAGCACTCCGCTTTCTCCAGACTCTCCATTGCCTTCGCACTGCTGTTCAGCCTCTGGGGCTCCGCGGCGCATGCGAACGAATACGACGACGTGAACGCGCTGCTGCGCCAGGGCAAGTCGAACGAGGCGCTCGCCAAGGCCGACACCTACATCGCCGGCAAGCCACGCGACCCGCAGATGCGCTTCCTGCGCGGCGTGATCCTCACCGAGCAGAACAAGCAGGCCGAGGCCATCATCGCCTTCACCCAGCTCACGCAGGACTTTCCCGAGCTCTCCGAGCCCTACAACAACCTCGCCGCGCTCTACGCGTCGCAAAGCAAGTTCGACCAGGCGCGCGCCGCGCTCGAACAGGCCATCAAGCTCAACCCGAACTACGCCACGGCCCACGAGAACCTCGGTGACGTGTACGCCCGCCTCGCGGCGCAGGAATACGTGCGCGCCCAGCAGTTCGCCAGCACCAACCCCAGCGTCGCGCCCAAGCTCGCGCTGATCCGCCAGATCTTCACCTCGAAGACCGAAGCCGAGGCGGCCGCCCTGCCCGCCGCACCTGTGGTCATCCGCAAGCCGGTCGGCCGCGCCAGCAAATAATCTGTCGCCGCTGTCGCGGCACCGCCATGGTGTCGACGGCGCGGCACCGTTCCTCCATCCGCACACGGAGTCTCATTTGACGATCAACTCCTTCTCCCGTTTCAGCCGCCGCGGCGCCCTCGTGCTGGCCGCCGCATTCGCGTTCGCCGCCAGCGCCCATGCGCTAGCGGCCACGCCGCGCGTCAAGCTCGCCACGTCGGCGGGCGACATCGTGGTCGAACTCGACGAGGCAAAGGCGCCCAAGACGGTCGAGAACTTCCTGCAGTACGTCAAGGACAAGCACTACGACGGCACGGTGTTCCACCGCGTGATCGACGGCTTCATGATCCAGGGCGGCGGCTTCACGGCCGACCTGCAGCAAAAGCCCACGCGCGCGCCCATTCCGCTGGAAGCGAGCAACGGCCTGAAGAACGACAAGTACACGATCGCCATGGCCCGCACCGGCAACCCCAATTCGGCGACCTCGCAGTTCTTCATCAACGTGAAGAACAACGACTCGCTCAACGCGCCCAACCCCGACGGCTACGGCTACACCGTGTTCGGCAAGGTCGTCGCCGGCACCGACGTGGTCGACAAGATCCGCGCGGTGGCCACCGGCAACAAGAACGGCATGCAGAACGTGCCGCTCGAGGCCGTCACCATCAAGTCCGCCACCGTCGTGGCGAAGTAATCGGATCGGTTTTCGAATCGGTTTTTCCCTTCCCAAGCAGGAGCCCAATCATGAGCAACCCCCAAGTCGAACTGCACATCAAGAACCTCGGCGTGATCACGCTCGAGCTCGACGCCGCCAAGGCGCCGAAGTCGGTCGAGAACTTCGTCGCGTACGTGAAGAAGGGCCACTACGACAACACGGTGTTCCACCGCGTGATCCCCGGCTTCATGGTGCAAGGCGGGGGCTTCGAACCCGGCATGAAGCAAAAGCCCACCGACGCCGAGATCCAGAACGAAGCCAACAACGGCCTGAAGAACGACACCTACACCGTGGCCATGGCCCGCACCAGCGCGCCCCACTCGGCCACCGCCCAGTTCTTCATCAACGTGGCCGACAACGGCTTCCTGAACCACACCGCTCCCTCGGCCCAGGGCTGGGGCTATGCAGTGTTCGGCAAGGTCATCGCCGGCACCGAAGTGGTCGACAAGATCAAGGCCGTGAAGACCGGTCGCAAGGGCTTCCATGACGACGTGCCGCTCGAGGACGTCGTGATCGAAAAGGCCGTCGTCACCGCGGAATGACCCGCAACCGGCGCAACGCACTCGCGGCAGCGACAGCAGCATGAGCACGGCGGCGAGCCCAGCCTTCCCGGAGCTGGTGGCGCCGCCCGCGTGGCGCACGGTCGACCTCATCTCCGACCTGCACCTGCAGGCCGGCGAACCCGCCACCTTCGAGGCCTGGCAGGGCTATCTGCAGACCACGCCGGCGGACGCGCTCATCATCCTGGGCGACCTGTTCGAGGTGTGGGTGGGCGACGATTCCGCCGCGCAGCCAGGCTTCGAGGCCCAGTGCGCCGAACTCCTGCGCCGCACCGCGCAGCGCATGCCCGTGTTCTTCATGCACGGCAACCGCGACTTCCTCGTCGGCCCCGCGTTCGCCGCGCAATGCGGGCTCACGTTGCTCGACGACCCGACCGTGCTGGTGCTGCACGGCCAGCGCTGGCTGCTGAGCCACGGCGACATCCTTTGCCTCGAGGACACCGAGTACCTGAAATTCCGCGCGCAGGTGCGCACGCCCGAATGGCAGGCCGCGTTCCTCGCCCGGCCGCTTGAAGAGCGCCGCGCGCTCGCGCGCTCCATGCGCGTGCAGAGCGAAGACCGCAAGCGCAATCCGTCGATGGTCTGGGCAGATGTCGATACGCCGGCCGCGCGCGACTGGCTGCGGCAGGCCAACGCCCACGCGCTGGTGCACGGCCACACGCACCGCCCGGCCGACCACGACCTGGGCAGCGGCCTGCGCCGCATCGTGCTGAGCGACTGGGATGCCGCCGCGCACCCGCCGCGCGCGCAGTTGCTGTGCCTCTCGGCTGCCGGCGCGCAGCGCGTCGACCTGCGCTAGCCGCGCCGCCGCCAGCAATGTTCAAGTGGCTGCGCCGCCTGCGCGCCCTGCCCCCGATCCCCGAAGCCGCGTGGCAGGCCACGCTCCGGCGCTACGCCTTCCTCGGCGCGCTGCCCGAAGCCGACCGGCAGCGGCTGCGCTCGCTCACCGCCGGGTTCCTGCGCGACAAGGAATTCCACGGCGCCAAGGGCTTCACCATCACCAACGAGGTGGCGCTGGCCATCGCGGCGCAGGCCGTGCTGCCGGTGCTGCACCTCAAGGGCGGGCTGAATTGGTACGACGATTTCGTCGGCATCGTCGTGCACCGCTCCGAGGTGGTGGCGCGGCGCAAGGTGATCGACGAGGCGCAGGTGGTGCACGAGTACGGCGAAGTCGTGGCCGGCGAGGCCATGGAGCGCGGCCCCGTCATGCTGAGCTGGGACGACGTGCTGGCCAGCAGCATCACCAGCGAGCGCGGCTACAACGTGGTGATCCACGAGTTCGCCCACAAGATCGACATGCGCAGCGGCGACGCCAACGGCTGCCCGCCCCTGCCGCCGGGCTTCGCCGGCCAGCGCAGTTCGCGCGCGGCCCGTGAGGCGTGGCTGGCCGTCCTGCAGCCCGCGTACGACCACTTCCGCGAGCAGACCATCAAGGCCGAGCGCTTCGGCACTGAAGCACCGTGGCTCGATGCCTATGGCGCCACCTCGATCAGCGAGTTCTTCGCGGTGGCCTGCGAGGCCTACTTCGTGAACCGCCCGAACTTCGCGCGCGACTTCCCCGGAGTGCTCGCGATCTTCGATGAATTCTTTCTGCCTAAAAGGCCCTGAACGCACGTCCAGCCTCAGTTGTCAGCTATCTATTTGATAGCAATTCAACCCTTAACATCGACGGGTTATCAACTCGTCCAAAAAGGCACACAACATGAGGGATTGGTTCTATCAGCTCACGGGCAAGGCGTGGATCGCGCTGGTGTTCGGCATCGGCATCCTGGGCTGGGCAGCGTATGCACAGTTCAAGGCCAGCGCGGACACGCACGGCACCGCCGTCGAAGACCTGGTCGCGAAGAGCGGCACGATCGTCAGCGGCAGCGAAGTCACCGAAACAACCAAGCGCCGCCGCGGCGGCAGCAGCACGCGCCGCTACTTCGTGCTCGACGCCAGGCTGTCCGACGGCAACACCGAGAAGTGGCGCGTCGATTACGCAGTCGGCCGCAGCAAGCTGGAGCCGCTGATCGACGAAGCCGTCGAAGTGCGCGTCGATCCCTCGGACAACAACCTGGTCTACGAAGTGAAGCTCAAGGGCAAGCCCGTGGTGTCGCTGGCCGACGTTCAGAAGATCATGGAGGTCAAGGACAAGGCCGCGGCATCGAGCGCCACCGACAAGGGCACGCTGATCGTCGGCGCCCTCGCCCTGCTGCTGGGCATCGGCGGGCTGCTGATCCGCCGCAAGATCCGCGACGGCTATCTGGCCGAGCAGGCTGCGGCAGTGCAGACGCCAGCCATTGGCGAGAAGGTCTGAACCCGGCTGCAAGGCTCTTGCGCAACTGCACCAAAGAAGAAGGCGCCCCGCGGGGCGCCTTTTTCGTGGCCGGAAAGCCGCTTGCTCCCTACTTGCGCAGCAGCGCCTTCAGCGCGTTCTGCAGGCGCCGCGCGCTGGCGGCGTCGTGCGCCGCGGCGAGCACCTTGCCGGCATCCTGGCCCCAGGTCTGGGCGGGCGCCGGGTCGCCGCGCTTCGTCAGCAGCTTGAGCTGCAGGGCACGGCGCGCTTCGAGTTGCTCGGCGGGCGTCGGCACTTCGGCGGCCATTTCGAGGCGCAGCAGCGCTTCGGCGGCGTCGTTCGCGGCAGCCGAGGGCGCGGAGCCGATGGCTTGCGACCAGCCGCTGCGCACTGCCGGCGTGACCGCGCGGCCCAGCTCCTGGATGCTCGGCAGACGGCTGGCGTCGCGCTGCTCCCAGGCGCCCAGCACCTGCGTCAGGGCTTCGCCGTGCGCCTGCGCGGCAAGCTTGCGCAGCGCCATGTCGGCGCGCTCGAGTGCCTCGCGTTGCGCGCGGAAGGCTGCATCGCCCAGGCGCGGTCCGCGATCTTCGCGCGGCGGGCGGTCGCCGAAACGGCCGCCGGGCGCGCCACGGTCGCCACCACGAGGGGCTCCACGGTCACCGCGATCGCCACGATCACCACCAGGACGCCCCGGGCCCCCGGCACCGGGGCGGCCGCCATCGCGACGGTCGCCGAAGCGGCCGCCGGCACCGCCGCGCGCGGCAGGTGCCGGCTCGGCCTTCTTGCTGCTCGGGCGGTCGTCGCCGCGCATCGCCACGACGGGCTTGGGCGCGGCCTTCGGCGCTGTGGCCGGCGCTTCGACTGCTGCGGCTTCGCCGGCGTCGTGCGCCGCGCCATCGGTGCGGGCCGAAGCGTCGGCGCCGTCGGCGGGTGCAACGAGGTCAGCCGAAGCCGCAGGAGCTGCGGCCTCGGCGGGCGTGCCGGGCGATGCTTCCGCGTCGCTCGGGCTCGGCGCCTGTTCGGCGCTTTCGCTGAATTCGGCGGCCGCCTGCCCCGGCGCCACGACTTCGGTCGCGCCGACCGACGGACCGTCGGCCTTGGGCGCGGGCGGCGGCGCCTCGCCACGCAGCGCGCCTTCGAGGCGAGCGATGGCGGCGCGGATCTTCTGCGCATCGCCGCCGGCATTGGCCGCGTCGAGCGCCTTGGACGCCTCCAGCACGTTGCGGTCGTGCTCGTTCATCGCAGCCGAGGCCTTTTCACGCTCGGCGGTCTTGCGGTTGAAGGCTTCGTCGATGGGGGCACGGAAGGCGTCCCACAGCTTCTGTTCCTGGCGGCGGTCGAGCGGCACGGTCTGCGCCTCGGCCTGCCAGCGCTGCTGCAGCGCCTTTACGGCGTCGATGCGCAGCACCGGCTGCGCGCCGAGTTCGGTCGCCTCGGCGATCATGGCCTGGCGGCGCTCGATGCTGGCCTTCTGCGCGGTCTCGAACGGCGCACGGGCGGCGCCGAAGGCTTCGTTCCACAGCGGCTGGAGCTCGGCGAACACCTTCTCGCCCACGTGGCCGGCATCGCGCCAGCGGTCGGCGAACTGGTGCAGCGCGCGGTTGTGTGCCTTCAGGTCGGTGGCGCCGGCATGCTCGGCGGCCCAGGCCTTGACCTCCTCGATCAGCGCGACGCGCAGCGCGCGGTGCTCGGCCGCGTCGGCGCGGACCTTCTCGAGCCAGGCCTCGACCACCTTGTGGGCTTCGTTGCAGGCTTCGTCGAAGCGCTTCCACAGCGCGTGGTTCGGCACGCCGCCCTGGTCGGCCTGCTTCCACTGGTCGCGCAGCGAGCGCAGCGTTTCCTGCATCTTGCGGCCGCCGAGGGCCTGGCCTTCAGGGCGCTTGAGCAGGCCCTCGGCCTTGGCGACCAGGTCTTCGCGCACCTTGTCGGCGCTCCAGCGCTGCCAGCCTTCGAGTTCGCCGGCGGCGACCAGCGCGGCATGCACGCGGGCCTCGAGCGGTGCGTCGACCAGCTTGCCGTGCTCCTTGAGCACGGCGCGCAGCGCGGCGGCCGCGCCGGCGCTGGCCTTGCCGTGGCCTTCGGCAGTTTCCTGCTCGAGCTTGGCGAGCGCGGCCTGCACGGCTTCCTGGGCGGCGGCGCGCACGGCCGGGTCGACCTTGGGCGCAGCCGGACGAGCGGGAGCAGCGGGCTTGGGCGCCACGACTTCACCGCGCGCGGCGCGCAGCTCGTCGGCCCACACGGGCACAGGCGGCAGCGGCGCGGCGGCATCCGCGGCGGCGGCAACGGCCTGGGCCAGCGCGCTGTGGAAGGCGTCGGACACCACCAGCAGTTGCGACCTGGACGATTCGAGCTGCGGCGCGAACTTGGCGTCGAGGCTGTTCCAGTTGGCATCGGCCACGATCTCGGCGGCCTGCTGCTGCCAGTGCGTGACGTCGGCGCGCAGCGATTCCTCGGCGACCTGGGCATCTTGCCAGCCCTTGGTGGACAGCACCTCGAAGCGCTGCGCCAGCAGCACTGCGGCTTCGCGATGCACCTGCGCACGGTGCTGCAGGTCTTCGATGCCCTTGACGCGCTCCGACAGCTTGAGCTTCAGGCCGGCCAGCGGCTCGCGCGACAGCGGAGCCCCGGCCTTGGCGGCATCGCGCTGCCAGGCGAGCGCGTCGGCGATGTTGAGCTTGGACTGGGCGAGCAGCGCTTGCGCCTTCTGGGCCCATTCGGCGGCGATCGCCTCCTGGCCCTTGGCGCGCTTGAGCTCGTCGAGTTTTTCGCGCAGCAGGCGCGCGGCGCCCTTGTCACGCCCGCTCAGCTCCTTGAAGACTTCCTGCATCTGCTCGGGCGCGGGGTTGCCCGCGAGCCAGTCGCGGATGCGCGCGGCGCGCTCGCCGGAGGTCGGCGCGGTGAAGGCGCCGCCGGTCAGCGTGTCGAGGGCCTGAATGTCGTGTGGCTTGGAAGGAGTAGAGGTCACTGCGCGAAATCGTTGTCTTGGTAGAGAAAGCGAAGGCGCCGGCAAAGGCCGGCGCACGTCGACATTTTCACCCACTTGCGGCCGGCCACTGAATTCCGTCGTGAAACGGAGGTGCTCGGCGGGGTCGTGGGCGGGGAAGCTGGCGGACTACATATATAGCAAGCCTTGGGAAAAAACCAAGTCGGCGCAACGGATCGGGCCGCCGCGCCGTGCCTGTTCAGCCCTACTTCATGGTCAGGCTGAGCTCGGCGCCCGGCTTCCAGTCGCTGCCGCTGGCGCTGGTGCGCACCGCGCCCAGGAAGAGCCGCTCGCTCGGCAGCTTCTTCGCAAGCAGGTAGTCGCGCACCGCCGCGCCGCGCTCCACGGCGAGCTGGCGCATCGACTCCTCGTCGACGGGCACGCTGGCGAACAGCAGCTTTTCCATGTCCTGCAGCGGCAGGTCCTTCGCCAGGCCGACGATGTTGCGCGGCTTCGTGATGTCGGCGCGCTTGTACACGGCGGTCAGCAGCTCGGGGTATTCGGCGTCGGTGACGGGCGGCACGTCGGTGCCGGTCTGGCCGCCGCGCACCGCGACGCGGCGCTTCTCCGCATAGGCAAGCTGGCGCACCCGCTGGCGCTGGTAGGCATCGCGCTCCTTCTCGAGGCTGGAGGTGCCCACCACCGTCATCTGCAGCGTGGGCCGGTCGGTCAGCGCCTTGGCGACCTTGTCCAGGCTTTCCCTGGCGGAGGCGCTCAATTCGGAACTGCCGGGTTCGAAGGTGATGGCGCTCGATTCGCCGCTGCCGCCGCCCAGGCCGCCCGTGAGCAGGCTGAACGGCGCCGTCACCGCCTTCACGACCAGGTTGACCACGGCCTTCCAGATCAGCGGGCCGACGCTGAACTGCGGGTCGTTGAGCGAGCCGCTGAGCGGCAGGTCGACGTCGATCACGCCGTTGCGGTCGGCCAGCAGCGCCACGGCGAGCTTCACCGGCAGGCTGTTGGTGGACCCCGCCACCTCGTCGCCGAACTGCAGCTGGTTGAGCACCAGCTTGTTGGTGGCCGTGAGCTGGCCGTCCGGCGCGACCTTGTAGTTGACGTCCATGCTCATCTTGCCGCGCTCGATGCCGTGGCCGGCGTAGCGCACCGAGTATGGCGACAGCGGCGCCAGGTCGAGGTCGCGCATCCTGGCGGTGATGTCGAGTTCGAGCGGCTTGGCCAGCGGGTTGAGCTTGCCGGTGATTTCCAGCGCCGCGGTCTGCTGCGCCTTGCCGCGCAGCTCGAGGTCGGCGAGCGCGGGCCGGCCGCTCTCGCCCTTGGGCGGGTTCGACGAGAACGAGCTGAGCTTGCCAGTCAGCTCGCTCAGGTCGGCCGAGTAGTTGGGCTTGACGAACAGGTCGGTGAAGTCGATCTTTCCGTTGACCAGGCTCATCGGGCCGAAGTTGATGACCGGCGCCGGCCCCGAATCGGCTGGGGCCGCCGGCGCGGCAGCGGTTGCCGCCGCCGCCGGCTTGGCGGGTTCGGGAGCCGCGCCGACCATTTCCTCGGCCGACATCGGCCTGCCGCCGGCGGCCTTCGGCGCCGAGGCCTTGGCTGCCGTGGTGGTGGTCGTGCCGCCCGGGCCCTTGCGGGTGCTGGCCTCGCCAGCTGCCGCGGCGGCAGCGGCCGCTTCGGCCTCGCCCTTCTTGGTCAGGCTCAGCAGGTTCAGCCGGCCGGTGGGGTCGACGATCACGCGGGCAAAGAAGTCGGTCAGCGTGGTTTCGCGCACGTCCACGTTCGGCGGGGCGTTGGGCGCGAGGCTGACCTGCAGGCCGCGCAGGCTCAGCGTCTTCCAGCTCAGCAGCTGGTTGTTGTTGCGGTCGAAGCCGGGCGACTGGGTCAGCGAGACGCTGTTGGCGCGGAAGTCGTCCAGCGCGGTGTCGCCGGCCAGCTTGACGCTCATGCCCGCCGGCGACGTCGCGTAGCGCACCGTGCCGCGATAGCTCGCGAAGGCGCGGCGGATGTCGACATTGAGGGAATCGGCGTAATAGGCCTTGAAGGCGTGCGCGGGGAAGGACGCGATCTCCACCCTGCCCTCGGCCGCCAGCGGCTTGAGCACGATGTTGCCCTTGTAGTCGAAGCGGCCGGGGTCGGAACGCCCGGAGCCGATGCGGCCCGAAACCTCCAGCGGCGAAGTCGTATTGGTTTCGGGCGCGAGCTTCTGGGCGTGCAGCTTGAAGGCCGTGACCTCGACCGTCACCGGCGTTGCGCCTGCCTTGTCTGAATAAGAGAGCGCGCCGTTGTCGACCGCCAGCGTGCCGACGGTCAGCGCCCAGGGCTTGGTGTTGGCACCGGGCTGCGGCGTTTGGGCGGCCGCGGGCTTGGGTGCGGCGACCTTGGCTTCGGCCTCTTTCGTGCTGCCACTGGCGGGCGTCTTGAGCCAGCGCTCGAACATCCAGCGCTTCTCGCTGTCACGCTCCACGCGGATCTTGGGGTTGGTCGCGGTGAACGAAGCCACGTTCAGCGTGTGCTTCGTCATGTCGGCCTCGGCGTCGACCAGCTCGAAGCGCCCGACACTGGCCAGCGCGGTCTTGCCCTGGGTCAGCGCCAGGCCGTCGGCAGCAACGCGGCGCGCCTTGAACTTCAGGTCGGGCTGGGCCCAGGCGATGTCGATCTGGCCGCTGAGCTTGCCGTCGAGCGTGGGCTCGAGGCTCTGTGCCAGATAGGGGGCGGCCAGCGACAGCGGCAGCGCGTCGACCTCGGTCTGCACGTCGGCCACCTTGTCGGTGGCGCTGCCCTTGAACTTGAGCGAGGCGCCGGCGACGGCAGTGCTGCCGCTGAACTCGGCCGGCTTCTCCATCGGCCAGGTGACGCCCGCGACGTCGATGCCGAGGTCGGTCAGGTCGACGGCCGCGGCGGGGTTGACGGTTTCGTCGCGCCAGCCGATGCGACCGCCGTTCAGGGCCACCTTGTCCACCTGCACCTTCAGCGCCGGCTTCGGCGCGGGCTTGCCTGCCGCCGGCGCGCTAGCCGCCGCGGCGGGCGGCGGGGCGACCTTCTCCGCCGCACCGGTCGCCGGGTCGGTCGCGAGCAGGTTGAGCCTGCCGGCCGCGTCGCGGGCCACGGCGAGCTGAGGGTTGGCCAGGGCCACCTCGCTCAGATGGAACACCGACTCCAGCGGACGCACGTCGGCCAGCCCCAGCTTGAGCGACTCGAAGGCCAGCAGGTCGCGCCCGCGCGCGTCGGCGACCTTGGTGGTGTGGGCCTCGACCGTGCCGGTGATCTTCAGCCCGGTAGTGGCGGCCTGCTCGAAGCCGATCTTCAGGTCGGCGTCCAGGCTGCCCGCCTGCAGCTTCACCGGCAGGCCGCCCGGGATGTAGCCGAGGTACGGCACCAGGTCGAGCCCCTTGAACTGCACGTGGGCGTCGGTCTTGCGGCTGTCGGCGAAGGGCGTGGTGAAGGCGGCCGAGTCGAACTTGCTGCCGTTGAGCGCGAAGGCGAGCTTGGGCTCGGTGTTGATGTCGCGCTTGGAGTCGAGGTTGCTCAGGAAAGGCACCTTGAGCACGAAGTCGCGCAGCTCGTGCTTGCGCTTGACGGTCTGGTCGTCGAAGTCGACCGAGCCGCCATTGATCGCGATGTTGTAGATGGCGAAGCGCGCGGGCTTGGCGTTCGGGTCGGGCGGCGGGCCGGCCGCGAGCCTGGCCAGGATGTCGTCGATGTCGTACTTGCCGTCGGCCAGGTGGGTGAGCAGGATGGCCGGGCCGTCGATGGTGACGGCGTCGATCACCGGCGCGAGGCGGAAGATCGACTGCAACTCGGCGTCGGCATAGATGCGGTTGACCGCCACCTGCGGCTTGCTGCCATCGGCGGTGGCAATGCGCAGGTCGTCCAGGGTGAGTTCGAGGGTCCAGGGCTTGAAGTCGATCTTGCCGACGGTGACCTGGCGGCCGAGCTTCTCGCTCGCGATCTTCTGGAGCTGGCTCTTCGCGATCGGCGGCACTGCCAGCCAGGCGATGACCCAGATGGCCAGCAACGAAAGCAACGCGACGATCCCACGCCGCACCCATTTGTTCTGTTTGATCGAAGCTACGTCCATCGCTGGAGTGTGCCGCAAACATGCGCCGACGCTAGGTACGCAGAAAGGACGCAGGCCTCGTCCCGGAAGAATTACCGAAGAAAGGTCTTCATCGGCTCTCCCAGATGAAGAAAGCCCGGTGAGTCGACGGAATGTCTAGTCACCGGGCTTGATGGCGGGCCCAAAACCCATGCCATCGATTCGCGCGACGGGAAGTCAATGGTTCCCGCCGTGCTGGCAGCAAGAGATTGCCACCGTGGCTCCTCGACCGCCGAACCCTCGGACTTGCACCTCGGGTTTCCCGGGCCTCGGAAGAACGCCTGAAAAGCCAGGCCCGTCCAGATTAGGCGTCGCTCCCTCCGATTGCAAACGTGTTTTACAAAGGGATTTCCCCTAAGCCGAAACGCCTCGGTGAGAGCCATTTTTTAAACAACTATTAGCATAAAAAAACAAATACTTATACTTGACCGGGTATTTAGCCACGCTAGAATCCGCGCTGCCCTGACTGCCCGACGCAGAGGGGCCACCTGAATCCGCTGCCGAATTCCCCCGGCTTGATCAGGCCGCCGCGCTCCCAACCAACCCCACACTCCTTGCGCGGAGCCTGATTCGTACCAATCCAAGCGCCGCTGCCTTCATCCCTCGCCTTCGATGGCGTTGCGAATCGGGTGCCGCACAGAAAGGAAGAGCGATGAACAAGGCGTTTGATGTCACGGCCCGCGGGCTACGGACTTTCCTGTCCGATGTGGCAGACGGCTTTTTTGAAATCACCCACAACGGGTTTGCACTGGTCGGTCTGGCCATCGTGTTCGCGGCCCTCGCCCTGGTGGCACGGCCCGACCTGCGCAAGACCGGCGAAGAGGAACTGATGGGCTGGCTGCAGTCGCGCAAGCCCGCGCCCGAAGCCACCGACCTCGAGCCGACCGCCATCGAGCGCACCACGGCCGCGAGCCCCGCCGACCTGCCCAAGCAGCAGGCGGCCGTGGCCTACTGGCTGAGCAAGAAGTACCGCGTGGCCGCCGAGCCGCTGAGCGTGCTGGTGGCCGAGGCCTACGGCATCGGCAAGCGCACGAAGATCGACCCGACCCTGATCCTCGCGATCATGGCCGTCGAATCCAGCTTCAATCCCTTCGCCCAAAGCCAGGTCGGTGCCCAGGGCCTGATGCAAGTCATGACCCGCGTGCACGGCGACAAGTATGAAAGCGCGGGCGGCACGCTCACCGCGTTCGACCCGGTCACCAACATGCGCGTCGGCGTGAAGGTGCTGCAGGAATGCATCGCCCGCGCCGGCTCCCTGGAAGGCGGCCTGCGCTACTACGTGGGCGCGGCCAACCTCGAGGACGACGGCGGCTACGCCGCCAAGGTGATGGCCGAGCACGAGCGCCTGCTGCAGGTCGCCAACGGCCGCGCGCCGTCGACGATCACGCCGACCGTGCGTCCGCAGCCGATCCCGGTGGCGGCGCCTCCCGCCAAGCGCGAGGAAGGCAGCGAGCCGGCGAAGGTGGCCCTGCTCTCCTCCGTTTCCTGAAGGAGTTTTCGCCGCGCGGGTACAGCCTCCTGAGCTACACTCGCCCGGTACGCGACTGGCGATAGGCGCAGCACTCTGCAAGGTGCCCCGCGCTGACGTGGAATACCACTGGGAAGCGTACCGCCTGGTCACACAGGCGTTCAGCCGTTCGCCTGGGCAGCCCTTGTTTGGTTGAAGAACAAGGACCTCGTCTTCAAAGGACTGCCATGTACCAACGCAATATCCTGGTCGAACAGACCGACCCCGAAATCTGGGCCGCGATTCAAGCCGAGAACGCACGCCAGGAACACCACATCGAGCTGATCGCCAGCGAGAACTACGCCTCCCCGGCCGTCATGGCCGCACAGGGCTCGCAGCTCACCAATAAATACGCCGAAGGCTACCCGGGCAAGCGCTACTACGGCGGTTGCGAGCACGTCGACGTGGCCGAGCAGCTGGCCATCGACCGCGTCAAGCAGATCTTCGGCGCCGACGCCGCCAATGTGCAGCCGCACTGCGGCGCCTCGGCCAACGAAGCCGTGATGCTCGCCTTCCTGAAGCCCGGCGACACCATCATGGGCATGAGCCTGGCCGAAGGCGGCCACCTGACCCACGGCATGCCCCTCAATATGAGCGGCAAGTGGTTCAACGTCGTGAGCTACGGCCTGAACGACAAGGAAGAGATCGACTACGACGCGATGGAGCGCAAGGCGCATGAGCACATGCCCAAGCTGATCATCGCGGGCGCCTCGGCCTACTCGCTGCGCATCGATTTCGAGCGCTTCGCCAAGGTGGCCAAGGACGTCGGCGCGATCTTCATGGTCGACATCGCCCACTACGCCGGCCTCGTGGCTGCGGGCGTGTACCCCAACCCGGTGCCGCACGCCGACATCGTCACCTCCACCACCCACAAGAGCCTGCGCGGCCCGCGCGGCGGCATCATCCTGATGAAGTCGCAGCACGAGAAGGCCATCAACAGCGCGATCTTCCCGGGCCTCCAAGGCGGCCCGCTGATGCACGTGATCGCCGCCAAGGCCGTCGCGTTCAAGGAAGCCATGTCGCCCGAGTTCAAGGCCTACCAGCAGCAGGTGGTCAAGAACGCCCAGATCGTGGCCGAGACCCTCACCCAGCGCGGCCTGCGCATCGTGAGCGGACGCACCGAAAGCCACGTGATGCTGGTCGACCTGCGCGCCAAGGGCATCACCGGCAAGGAAGCCGAAGCCGTGCTGGGCAGCGCCCACATGACGATCAACAAGAACGCGATCCCCAACGACCCCGAAAAGCCGATGGTCACCAGCGGCGTGCGCATCGGCACCCCCGCCATGACCACCCGCGGCTTCAAGGACGAAGAGGCCCGCATCACCGCCAACCTGGTTGCCGACGTGCTCGAGAACCCGCGCGACGCGGCGAACATCGAAGCCGTGCGCGCCAAGGTTCACGCCCTGACCAGCCGGTTCCCGGTCTACCGCTGATCTGTTGTCGGCCCGTAGAAAGAAGAAAGAAGTCCTGGCCGCATGAAATGCCCGTTTTGCGGCCATCTTGAAACGCAGGTCGTCGAGACCCGGGTTTCGGAAGACGCCGACTTCGTCCGCAGGCGCCGCCAGTGCAGCGCCTGCGACAAGCGCTTCACCACCTACGAGCGGCCCGACGTCAACTTTCCCGTGGTCGTGAAGAAGGACGGCAGTCGCGCCGACTTCGACTCGACCAAGGTGCGCGCCTCCATGATGCTGGCGCTGCGCAAGCGCCCCGTGAGCATCGAGCAGATCGACAACGCGCTGCTGCGCATCGAGCAGAAGCTGCTGGCCAGCGGCCTGCGAGAGATCGACTCGACCAAGGTCGGCGAGCTCGTCATGCGCGAACTCAAGAAGCTCGACAAGGTCGCCTACGTTCGCTTCGCCTCGGTGTACCGCAGCTTCGAGGACGTGGACGAGTTCCGGCAGCTGCTGCGCGACATCTGATCGGCGCTGCCGCCCTTGCCCGGCCGGCCCTCAGCGGGTCCAACAGAGCTGAACCAGCGAATCCGCGACGCTCGTGCGTCCTCCGGCCAGCTTGGCTCCTTGATGGTTCACCGTGAGCGTGCCGCACTCGTCTGCGGCTGAAGCGCCCTGAGGTACGGCCTTCAGGGTGTAGCTGCTCTCGCTCCTGTCGACATAGCCGATGTCGTAGCTGGCCGAGCCGGACGACGGCGACTGCTTCAGCCCGGCCGGCAACGCAACGCTGGTGGGCGGATATCTGCCGTTGGCCGTCAGGTAGCGCTCGTTCCATTGCGCCGCCTGCAACAGTTGCTGCTTCGCATCGGCACGCTTGGCCCGCAGCACATAACGCGTATAGCTGGGATATGCGATGGCGGCGAGGATACCGATCACCGCCGTCACGATCATGAGTTCGATCAGCGTGAAGCCGCGCGAACGAGTTTGCCGGCTGGCTTGTGCTCCGGGATGGTTGTCCATGGCTTTCGTTTCAGTTGCTCGAGATCAGGCTGCGCCAGCCGAAGCGGCGCACGTTGTCCGGCCGGGTGACTGACTTGCAGTCGCCCGCGGCATTGCAGATCACCTCCGTGCCCTTCTGCCGGTTCTGCGGCTGCAGGACGAGGTCGCTTCGGCCGGAGCGGTTTCGGAACCCCGCGTAGGCGCCCACCGCGCCGGCCGTGGTGTACGAAATGCCCGCCGGCGCGGAGCCGCTGAAGAAGTCGATCAGCAGCGACCACCCGTCGTCGCCCGTTCCCGCCGTGCAGTCGACAGAGTTGCTGCTCGATCCGGGGATGGTTGTCGAGAACAGGCCGATGCCGCTGCCCAATGCTTGGCCGGGATAGACGACGCGCTCGCCCGCCGTCGGCAGCTTCAGATACCAGCCGCGCCGGGCCTGCGAACCGCCGAAGCTCACGCCGTTGCGGGAGACGGTGCGCAATTCGGTATCGCCTTCGTGGACGGGGGTATCCCCGATGGTCTGCGCCACCAGGTCGGTGGAGGCCGCGGTGCCGGAGCTCCCGTTGGCCGGGTCACGGATGCCGTAAAGGTATTGGTCCGCAGTGGAGCTTTCGTCGCCCGAGGCGAACAGCCGTCCGGTGCCGAACACCACCATGTAGCCTCCTCGAGGATGCCCGACCACGAGGGGCGCTGCCGTGATCGGCTGGCCCGCGCCTGCCGCGAACAACGGCTTGTCGTCGAGGCCGGAGGCAGACTCCGAACCGGCCGCGCGGCGCTTGTCGAAGGGCCCGATGGTGGCCGTCCACCGGCGGCTGTCGGTGCTGCTGAGGTCGAACTTCCAGAGATTGCCGAGCAGGTCGCCGGCGTAGACGAGATCGACCTTGCCGTCGCCATCATGGTCCACCGGACGTGGCGCGGACAGCCCGTTGCCCGTGTCTTTCCCCTGCGTGGCCGGGGCGGGAATCTTGAGGATCTCCTTGTCGCCATCGAGATACTGGATCCACAGCACGGCTTTCTCGCTCTTGCTGTTGTAGCCGTTGCCCAGGATCAGGGCCTTCCGGTCGTTGCTCAACTGCGCGACCTGAAGCGCCCGCCCCGAGAAGGAATCGAGCGCGGGCTGCTGGAACTGATGGCCCAGGTCGTCATCCGCAAGCGCGGTCGTGTCGATCAGCGCGATGCTGGCGGCCTTGCGCTCGTCGACGTTCTCGGGCCTGGTGACGTCGAGCACGAAGTAGCCCTTGCCACCCGCGCCCAGCGTGCCGACCAGCAAGGACTTCCAGTTCGCCGCCTTCTGCTCGTCGGTCGTCCTGGCCGGGGATTTCTGCCCCATGTAGATGTCGGCGACGAAGGGACTGCCGTCGACGTAGTACCGATGGGTGTAGCCGGCTTCGCTGAGCCGATTGAGATTCGGCGCCGCCGCCGTGCCGTAGAGGCCTTCGGGCACGTAGGCGAACGCCTCCTTGCCGGTGCTCGCGTTGAACGCATGCAGCATGCCGTCGTTGGCGCCGACATAGAGCATCGGCGCGCGGGAGATGGCAGCGAACGCCGCATAGGCCTCGCCGGTGAAGCCGCTCTTGGGCTGTCCCTCGTACCAGACGCTGGAGCCCACGATGTCGCCGAGCACATGGCCGCGCTTGCGGAACTGGCGGCCGGCGCCCTCGTTGCTGCGATCGCCGCGCAGGAAGTCGAGCACGGCCCGGCCGAGGGCGGTGCTCTCGGTGTCGGTGTCGGTGCTGGCCTTGAGCGCGGCCCTCTGCGCGTCGCTCAAGTCGGCCCACCTGAACGGCACGCCCGCGCCGGTGGTCGCTGCGCGGCCCGCAGACGCAGCCGTGGTGCCGGAGAAGCTGAGCACAACGCGGTCCCGGTCGTGTGCGCCAGTGCTTGCCATGCGGGTATCGAGCAGGTCGCGCGCCGACCAGTCGGCTTTGGCAGCGAGCTTGCCGTCGGTGCCGAACTTCGTGGCGCTGAGTCTGCCGGACCAGTCGGCCGTGTCGTAGCCGGCCTGATAGACGGAAGTGCCTGTCGAGACCCTGGAAGCGCTTGCCGAGATGGATGTCAGCGGTGTGCTGGAGTTGACCAGAACCTGTCCGAGGATCGATCTGAATGCGCTGCTCAGGGCTTTGGCATTGGAAGCCGGCGTGAACGTGCCGCGGCTGTTCAGGGCGGCATGCCAGAGGTCCATTCGAGCATTGCCGTTGAACGGATCAAGCCATTGGATCGAGCCATCGACCACGCCGGCATAGTCTTCGCTGTAGGTAGGCTGCGAGGCCGTCGTCGAGATTTTCGGTCGAGACCACCAGGTGCCCGCGGCACCGAACCCGATGAAGTGGGTCGTCAGGTGCTGCCAGGTGGCCGGATCGTTCTTGGGGTTCCAGTACTCGGAGACCTTGGCGCGCCCCACTGTCACGTCGCCAGGCTCGGCAATGATCTTCTTCAGGTTGTTCGGCACGCCGGGTTGCAGGTCACGGGCCCAGTACTCGAAGGCCAAGTCGGCGAGCGTCGGGCGCTTCATCCTCCCGAAGTTGTCGGCATAGGGTGGGCGCGGCGCATAGAGGGTGCCGTCGGGGAGCGAGCGGTGCGTGCCATCTTCGTTGGCGACGATGGGCATGAAGCTCTCCAACCCCGAGGGCGGCCAGTAGTCGCCATCGGTCATGAAGATGTGGAACGACCTGCGGCAACCCGATTGCGAGGCTCCGGCCACACCCGGATCATCCGAGAAGGGGCTGTGCTGGCCAGTGGTCTGCATGTACTCGCCCGCACGGGCCATCATTTCGTGAAGAGGCGTGCCTCCCGTCGCCTGGATGGCGTTGACCCAGGCCATGAAATTGGCGCGGTGCGTCCGGTCCAGCGAACGCATCAGGTTTGCGTTGACGCGTCCGCCGATCCTGCAAGGAAGCGCGGCGCTTCTGAATGCAGCGCAGTTGCGATCGCTGCGATCGTCGTTCAGCGCCTGCCAGGCGAGGCGGATGCGGTGATCGGGAATATTGGCCTCCGAGAAGTTCTCCCTGAGAGCAGCCTGCAGGGCAGCCATGCCGCTGCCGTACATGCTTCCGGAGTTGTCGACGGAAACGATCACGTTCGGCGCCGGCTCCGCGACCGCGGAATTTCGCGGCACCTGCGCCAGCGGATACTGCGCGGCGTGCACGACGGTCTGTGCCAACACCAGGCTGGACACGACGGCGCGTCCTGGCAGCTTCCTGATCCTCATCTCTTTCTCTCCCAATATTCAGTTCACCCCGGAGACCGGGTCCGGATCGAAGGACACCTGCAGCTCGACCTTCGTCGCATCCCCTTTGCCGTTGCCGCTGCGCGCTCCCGTGGCAGTCGCCGTGATGCGATACAGCGGGTATTTGCTGTTCCGTCGGTCGATCACCTCGATCCAGTACCTGGCGCCGTCCAGCGCCGGGCTGCCGGCCTTGGGCGCTCCGGTGAACTCGCCGTACCTGGCGGACTTGGCCTTGTAGGCATCGCCGCGCCAGAAGCGGTAGGCCTCGCTGCCGTCGGCGGCGGCGACCGAATCGGGTTCGGAGAAATAGCAGATGCCCCGCTCGCAGCTGTTGGGGCCGGCGTTCATGTAGGCGGTGACCCAGCCCGTATCCCGGTCGGGAAAGACGCGGCCGTCTTCTGCCTTGCGGCAGCGCGCCGTGGCGAGTGCCGAACACGCCACGTAGGTCTTGCTCGCGGAATCGAAGGCCAGTTGCCGGATGTCGCGCTCCGCATCCAGCAGCGCTGCCTCGGCAGCCTCGAAGGCGCGCTGGTATTCGCGCTGGTTACCCGCCATCGACTCGAGAAGCACCGCGGTGCGCGCCCCGCCGATCAGCAGCAGGGCCGAAAGCAGCAGCATGATCATCACGATGAACAGCGTGAAGCCATGCTGCGCCGGCAGTTTGCTGGCCAGCCTGTGGGCGGGACCTGTCGCCTTCGCCGTGCTCACAACGCCCCCAGGTCGTTTCGCAGCGAGAACACTGCCGTATAGACACGCCGCAGCTTGCCGTCGCCGCTCGTCTTCGAGACCCCGTCGCAGTCGACGTAGCTGCCTGCAGGGTTGCTCCTCGAGGTGCCCGCGAGCTGCAGGCAGATGCGTACCGTCCGGACGTCGCGAAAGCCCTCATCGACGTCGTCGGCCTTCACGTAGCGCACCACCTGCCGGCTTCCGGACATGGCGCTGACCCCGTACATGACGTCGAAACGCTCCACGCCGTCGATGACCGGCTGCGGAATCGCGTTGCCGCTTCCCTGGCACCTGAGCGTGTAGTTCGACACATAGAACTCGCTGGTGATGAGCCGCGCGTTGCCCTGCGCTTCGGGGGCGGTACGGTCGTATTCGCCGCCCGAAGACCGCCCTGGCTCCTGACCCAGGCAGTCCTTGAAATAGTCGGGGTTCGGCGCGTAGCCCAGCTTCAGCTTGTCGTTGCCGGAGCCGCTCTCGGACTCCACGCCCTTGATCGCGAAGAAGGCGGGCTCGTCTGTCAGGTTGGTGTCCCGGCCGGCGGTGGTGTTGAAGTAGTAGAGCGGCTCGGTGGGATCGATGGGGATGTAGCCGGCCTGCCGTATCTGCTGGCCCAGCAGCCTGAAAGCCAGCGCCGAGGACTGGTTGAGCGTGTTGACGTCGTCGCCGGTCATGGCGGTACTGCGCGTGCCGAGCATGGCCGCGATGGCGGCCAGCACGATCAGCATGCCGACGACCAGCGCGACGAGGAACTCGACCAGCGTGAAGCCGGATGGCGTTCGGCGCTTCATGGCTGCGGCACCGCGACGGCGACTTCGAGGCAGGCCTTGCCCGTGGGGCACTGCCAGTCCGGGTCGGGCGCGATCGGGTCGAGCACTGCCGGCTCGTCCCAGGCGACATGCAAGAACAGCATGCCGCCCGCCGTCGCGCTGGCCTTCACGTCGGCCACCCCGCCGGGCAAGGCAGCAGCTACCGCGCGCTTCCAGCCCCAGATATCGTGCGCCGCCAGTTCGGCGGCATTGCATGCAGCCCTGGCTCCCTCGCAGGACGGCTTGGGGCCGCTGGCTGCTGCGGCCGACCAGTCTGTCACGTACTTGCTGGGCGTCGTCGCCGCTGCTGCGGGATTGGCGCGGATGCGATCGGCCATGTCGCCGGCGAGTTGCATCGCGAGGTTCTGGTTGCTCGCGCCGACGCTGTCGACCAGCACGCGAACCTGGAAGCCGGCCAGCGCCAGCAGGCCCAGCGATAGCACGAGCAGCGCGACGAGCGCCTCGATCATCGAGAAGCCCCGCTGCACCTGTTGCACCCGGCGAAAGCAAAAGCGCTTCATGAGCACGGGCCGTCCCCCTTCACCAGCCGCATGCGCCCGCCGAGCGCGAGGCATACCGCGACGATGTTGGATGAATCGGCGCTGCCGGCCGGACGAAGGCGAAAACGGCCCGGACCGGTCGAGTAGCCCATGGGGTCGAACGACATGGCGCCAGCCGCGCCCTTCTCGATGGAGACACGGCCGTCGGGGTCCTGGCGCTTGAGGAATTCGGCGGCGTCGCCGCTTCCGACCAGCGTCTCCCAGCCGCAGCTCCAGTCCCGGCCCTGGCACCCCGTGCGCTGCTGCATGGTCACCTTCACCCCTCGGCGAGCCGCCTCGGCGCGGGCATCGGCGATGCTTGCCATCAGCGCCTTGGCCATGGCTTCGACCCGATACCGTTCGACGAGGCCGTTGAAACTCGGCAGCGCCAGTCCCAGCATCACGGCCATCAGTACGATCACGACCATCATCTCGATGAGCGTGAAGCCTCGTTCGGACGCGCAGAATCCGTTGTTGTCCATGTCTTGCCGCCCGCCGCCTTGCACCTGCGTACCGGACGGGCGCTCCTCCCTGATTTCGATGGGCGCGAATTCTATTTATCCGATTTACCGCTGGCCGGCCAATAACGCCAATTGCGCGACAGGCGGTCAGAACAAATGGACTGGCGGCAAATTGTTTTCGATGGATTTCGAAATTGACATTTGCAATTCAATTGATTTAACAAAAGAATGACAAAACAAAATCCGAATTTCATGATCCAGGCCCTGGATCTCGCACGCCAGGCCGGCCCCGAGACCGATCCGAACCCCCGCGTCGGCTGCGTGCTGGTGGCCCCCGACGGCGCGGTGATCGGCCAGGGCCATACCCAGCAGGTCGGTGGTCCGCATGCGGAGGTGATGGCGCTGCGCGATGCGGCGGCACGGGGCAATTCAGTCGTTGGCGCGACGGCCTGGGTCACGCTGGAGCCCTGCTCCCACCACGGCCGCACCGGCCCGTGCTGCGATGCGCTGGTGGCGGCCGGCGTGGGCCGGGTGGTGGCGGCGATGGCCGACCCCAATCCGCTGGTCGCCGGCC
>Ga0102592_1000751_pt1 | contig 45977 bp, 49 predicted proteins | sample AraplaCol_mMF_r2_FD_76861 | JGI IMG/M metagenome (GOLD analysis project Ga0102592, IMG submission 76861) | Arabidopsis root microbial communities from North Carolina, USA - plate scrape MF_Col_mMF_r2 (SPADES assembly) (version 2) | ecosystem: Host-associated > Plants > Roots > Endosphere...
CAAGATCCGCCACCTGACGATCGCGCCTTTGCTCGCCGAGGCGATCAAGCGGATCGCGGACGAGAGCTCGGTTTCGAGCCTGTTCGACTGAGCCAAAGTACAGGAAGTACACGCCAAAGCGCGTTTTCGCGCCTTGGCGGCTTCAATGACTTCAATGGCTTAGCGAATCGCCTCGGCGACGAGGGCGATGCCGACCAGGATCATCAGCACATAGATCGCGGTGTAGAAGCGCGCCGCATCGACCTTGCGCACCAGCCAGACGCCGGCGACGGTCGATACGAGGGCGAGCGGCAGCAATGCGGCTGACGTCATGACGTTGGCCGCGGTGAACTGGCCGAGCGCGAGATAGGCCGGGACCTTGATCCAGTTGGTCGCGGCGAAAAAGAGCGCGGTGGTACCGACCAGGATGTCGCGCGGCAGGTTTCGCGGCAGCACCCAGAGCTGGAAGGGCGGCTGGCCGGCATGGGCGATCTGGCTGGTGAAGCCCGAGGCGACGCCGAACAGCGCGCCGATCCAGTCGGGCCAGCGGGCAGTATCCTTCGGGGTCGCATTGCGCGCGGCCCAGAGCCGATAGGCGCCGAACAGGATCGAGATGCCGCCGACCATCGCCATCACCGCCGCGGAGGAGACGCTCGCCGCGAACCAGTAGCCGAGCCCGATGCCGACGATCGAGCCGGGCAGCATCCAGCCGAGCAGCCGCCAGTCGACCGTGCGGCGGAACGCCCAGACCCCGACCACGTCCTGCGCGATCAGGATCGGCAGGGTGATCGCCGCGGCGCGCACCGGATCGACCGCGAAGGTGAGCAGGGGGAGGGAGAGGGCGCCCATGCCGGCGAACCCGCCCTTGCTGAGGCCGAGCAGGATCACCGCGGGGATTGCGAGCGCGTAGAAATGCCAGTCGGTGATCATGCCAAGCCCCATGCCCCAACCGTCATCCCCGCGAAAGCGGGGACCCATCTCGTGTGGAAGCAGCAAATACAGCAGTCGCGCTCGTGGATAGTCCTGGAGATGGGCCCCCGCTTTCGCGGGGGTGACGAAGTGGAGGAAGCGGCTTAATCCGCGGTCCATGGCAGAGGATCGCACCGGGCAAGTCGCCGTCCTGTTCATTTCCGAGCGCACCGGGGACGACCCTGAGGGCTATGCGGAGGCCGCCGCGCAGATGGATACGCTGGCCGCGCAGCAGCCCGGCTATCGCGGGGTCGACCATGTCGGCAACGGCGAGGGCCAGGCGATCACGATCAGCTATTGGGCCGACGAGGCCAGCGCCGTCGCCTGGCGCAAGCATCCCGAACATGCCGAGACCCGCGAGAAGGGCCGCGGGCGCTGGTACAAATGGTACATGCTCCATGTCGCCGAGATCGGGCGCAGCTATAATTGGGCACGGCCATGAGGTTCCGGCGGGTCGACAGCACCTTCGCGCTGCTGTTCACCGTCATGCTCGTCATCGCGGCGGGCAATACCGCGCTGCAATCGGTGCTGCCGGCGCTCGGCCGCTCGCTCCATGCCCCCGACAGCGCCGTCGCCGCGGTCTTCTCGGTCTCCGCCCTGCTCTGGGTTATCGCCGCGCCCTTCTGGGCCAATCGCTCCGACCGGCACGGCCGGCGCGCGATGGTGCTGGTCGGCATTGCCGGCTTCACCGTGTCGCTGGGACTGTGCGGGCTGTGCCTGGCGCTGGGGATCAATGGCTGGCTGGGCCCGGTGGCGACCTTCATCGCATTCGTCGCCGGGCGGGTGATCTACGGGACCTTCGGATCGGCGGCGCCGCCGGCGGTGCAGGCGATCGTCGCCGGGCGGACCAGCCGCGAGGAGCGGACACAGGCGCTCACCCTTCTGGCCTCGGCCTTCGGGCTAGGCACGATCCTGGGACCGGCGATCGCGCCCTATCTGGTGATGGGGCATCTCTGGCCGGGCGGGCCGCTGATCGGACTCGCCGGCCCCGCCTTTGCCGCCAGCGCGATCGGCGTGGTGATCTGGATCGCCGCCGCCCGCGGGCTGCCCCGGGACGAGGGCCATGCCCACGGCGCGGCGATCTCCTATCCCTCGATCGGCGGGCAGGGGACCGGCGCGACGGTGACGGCCGCCACCGCCGACGAGACCAGCGAGAATGTCCGCTATTTCGACCCGCGCATCCGCGCCTGGATCGTCGCCGGGCTGATCATCGGCCATGCCCAGGCGATGACCGGCCAGGCGATCGGCTTCCTGGTGATCGACCGGATGCAGCTGCCGCCGGTCGAGGCGCTGCAGCCGACCGGCCTGGTGCTGATGATCGGCGCCGGCGCCTCGCTGCTCGCGCAATGGGGACTGATCCCGATGCTCGACCTGCGCCCGCGCGCGCTGGTGCTGGCAGGCGCGGGGCTGGGGCTGCTCGGCTGTCTGGCGACCGGCACCGCGACAACGCTCTACGGCATCGCGATGGGCTATGCGCTGATCTCGCTCGGCATGGGCTTTGCCCGGCCGGGATTCACCGCCGGCGCCTCGCTGGGCGTGGGGGCGGAGGCGCAGGGATCGGTGGCGGGCAAGGTCACCTCGGTGAACGGCGCGGCGTTCGTGCTGGGGCCGTCGATCGGGGTGGGGCTGTACGAGCTGTGGCGGCCGCTGCCGTACCTGACGGCTGCGGGCGCGCTGGGGTGTCTGCTGGTCTATGCCTGGGTGGCGACGCGGCGGGCGTAAACGCTCTTCCCCTCCCTGGAAGGGAGGGGATCGAGGGGTGGGTCGAGGCCTGGCGATACGGAAGCCGCATCGCCAAGCCACTCCGCAATGCGAGCACTCCACCCACCCCCAGCCCCTCCCTTGCAGGGAGGGGAGCGATAGGGATCAATCCGAGCCCTTCGGGCCGCGGCCCTGCAGCATGCCGGGGGCGATGAACCCCAGCGGCTGGATCGCCGAGGCCTGCTGCTTCAGCCGGCCCGACATCGCCTGATACTCGCTCTCCATCTCGGGCGTGACCGTGGCGCGCGAATCGGCGAGGGCCTCGTCGAAATGCGCCTGGGTCACTTCCTTGGTCTGGAGCGACTGGCGCAGCGCGACCAGCCCGGCGCGGCGGACCACGTCCTCCAGATCGGCACCGGTATAGCGCTCGGTCTGCTCGGCGATCGACTTGAGATCGACGTCCGACGCCAGCGGCATCTTCCCGGTCTGGATCCGCAGGATGCGCTCGCGACCGGCCGCATCGGGCACCCCGACATAGACCAGCTCGTCAAACCGGCCCGGGCGCAGCAGCGCCGGATCGATCAGGTTCGGCCGATTGGTCGCGCCGATCACCACCACCGATTGCAGCTCCTCGAGCCCGTCCATCTCGGACAGGATCGTGTTGACCACACGCTCGGTCGCCTGCGGCTCGCCCAGGCCGCCGCCCCGCGCCGGCACCAGCGAATCGAGCTCGTCGATGAAGATCACGCAGGGCGCGACCTGGCGGGCGCGGGCGAACAGCCGGGCGATCTGCTGCTCGGACTCGCCATACCATTTGCTGAGCAGGTCGCTCGACTTGGTGGCGATGAAGTTCGCCTCCGCCTCGCGCGCGACTGCCTTGGCCAGCAACGTCTTGCCGGTGCCCGGAGGCCCATAGAGCAGGAAGCCCTTGGCCGGGCGGATGCCGAGGCGACGGAACGCGTCGGGATCCTTGAGCGGCAGCTCGACACCTTCCTTCAGGCGCATCTGGGCATCGTCGAGCCCGCCGACATCGTCCCAGCGGACGCGCGGCGCCTCGACCATCACTTCGCGCATTGCCGAAGGCTGGACGCGCTTCAGCGCCTCGAGGAAGTCCTCGCGGGTGACGGCCAGCGTATCGAGCACTTCGGGCGGGATCGTGCCCTTCTCGAGGTCGAGCTTCGGCATGATCCGCCGCACCGCCTCGATCGCCGCCTCGCGGGCGAGCGCCGACAGGTCGGCGCCGACGAAACCGAAGGTGGTGCGGGCGAGCTCGCCCAGATCGACCTTGTCGCCGAGCGGCATGCCGCGGGTGTGGATGCCGAGGATCTCGCGGCGGCCACGCTCGTCCGGCACGCCGACGACGATCTCGCGGTCGAACCGGCCCGGCCGGCGCAGCGCCTCGTCGATCGCATCGGGGCGATTGGTCGCGGCGATGACGACGATGTTGGCGCGGGCCTCCAGCCCGTCCATCAGCGTGAGCAGCTGGGCGACGAGGCGCTTCTCCGCCTCGCCCGAGACCTGGCCGCGCTTGGGGGCGATCGAATCGATCTCGTCGATGAAGACGATCGACGGCGCTGCCTTGGCCGCTTCCTCGAAGATCTGGCGGAGGCGCCCTTCCGACTCGCCATAGGCCGAGCCCATGATCTCGGGCCCGTTGATCAGGAAGAACTGCGCGTCCGACTCGTTCGCAACGGCGCGGGCGAGCCGCGTCTTGCCGGTGCCGGGCGGGCCATGGAGCAGCACGCCCTTGGGCGGATCGACGCCGAGGCGCTGGAACAGCTCGGGATAGCGCAGCGGCAGCTCGACCATCTCGCGCAGCTGGTCGATCGTGCCGGCCATGCCGCCGATATCGTCATAGGTGACGTCGGCGCGGCGGGCATCGCCCGAGGCTTCCTCATATTCGGGACGCAGCTCGACCTCGGTATTCTCGTCGATATGGACGATGCCCTTGGGGCTGGCCGCGACCACGGTGAGGCGGATCTCCTGCAGCGCATAGGCCGGCGCGCGGAGGAACTGGGCGACCTGGGGCGGGATGTCCGCGCGCTGCTGGCCGGCAGTGGCGACGACGTCGCCCTGCACCAGCGGGCGCTGGAAGAAGACGCGCTTCAGCGCCTCGCCGCTGCCCTGGAGGCGGAGATTCTGCTGGGCGGGCGCGAACACCACGCGCGTCGCGGGCTTGGACACCGCCTTGCGCACCTCGACGAAATCGCCCGAGCCGACGCCGGCATTGGCGCGCTGTAGACCGTCGATGCGCAGCAGTTCGAGGCCCTCGTCCTCGGCATAGGGCAGCACGGCAAGCGCCGGGGTGGCGCGCTTGCCGACGATCTCGATCACGTCGCCTTCGGCAAGGCCGAGCCGCGCCATCAGGGCGCGCGGCAGATGCGCGAGGCCACGGCCGCTGTCCTCGGGCCGGGCATTGGCAACCTGCAGCCGGGTGGGCTGCGCTTCTTCGTCCGCCATTTTCTGTTCTCCCCAGGCGTGTGAGACGCCGGAGGTGGGGAATCGTTCAGACAAAAAAAAGGCCGATCGCGAGGACCGGCCGGGAAAGTTTTAGGAGAGGATGCCTGAAAGGCACGTGCTTTGTGCAGTGCGGGCGGTTTTTGTGCAAGTGCGAAAAGAAACATTAACGCGTGCACAACTTGCAATCGCGAATAACAAGAGCGATATATGGCCAACACCCAAAAGGGCATTGGCGTGGGGCGAAACCCGCGCCAAGGATAATGACGCAGCGCAACAAAAAGAGAGCGAGATGCGACGACTTCCCCCCCTGACGGCAATCGAAGCATTCGTGCAGGTGGCGCGGCTCGGCTCGATCAAGGCCGCGGCGGAGGAGCTGGCGCTCTCCTCGCCGGCGCTGAGCCGCCGCGTCCAGGCGCTCGAACGGTTCATCGGCAAGCCGCTGTTCGAGCGACGCCACCAGGCGCTCAAGCTCAACGACGATGGCGACCGGCTGCTCGGCATGATCGCCCCGGCGCTCGACACGATGGCCGATGCGGTGGAGACGATGACCAGCGGCACCGAGCTGCTGCGCCTGCGCCTGGGCCTGCTGCCGTTGTTCGCGACGCAGCGGCTGATGCCGCACATGGGCGACCTCAAGCGCAAGCATCCCGAGCTGCATCTCGACGTCGACACGGGCGGCCATGCGGTGGCGCGGCTGGGCGACGGGCTCGACGCGGCGATCGTGGTGGCGCGCGACATCGACCCGACGCTCTATGCGAAGCGGCTCGATCGCAACCGCGTCTATGTGATCGGCGCGCGCGCGCTGCTCGAAGGGCCGGATCCGATCACCAGGCCCGAGCAACTGTCGCGGCTCACCGCGCTGGTGCACCGCGACATGGCCGACACCTTCACCGCGTGGCGCGCGGCGGCGGGACTGTCGGAACAGGAGATCGAGCCGGCGGCGATCGACCATTTCGATTCGGGCACGCTGATGCTCGAGGCGGCGGCGCAAGGGCTGGGCGTCGCCTTCATGCTCGAATCGCATTTCGAGGCGGCACGCGACGAGCGGCTGGTCCAGCTCTTCGACCTGACCGTGGACAGCGACTACAGCTACTGGTTCGTCTGCCGCCCGCGCGCGCTGACCACGCGGCCGGTCAAGCTGTTCCACGACTGGCTGGTCGACGTGCTCGAGGCGGATCGGGTGGCTTAGGCGCTGCAATCCCCTCCCTGTGGGAGAGGATCAGCGAAGCTTGGCAGCTTGCTGCCTAGCGTAGCCAGGTGAGGGTGTCCTGCTATCGACAGGGCGATCCCCTCACCCAGCTCCGACTAAGGCCGAGCTTCGCTCGACCCAAGTCTGCGCAACCCTCTCCCGACGGGAGAGGGAAGGCTAGGACTTTACGCCTCGGTGCGGGCCTTGACGATCTTGCCCGGGTTGCGCGGCGGCTCGCCCTTCGGCAGCGCGTCGACATGCTCCATGCCTTCGGTGACCACGCCCCAGACGGTGTACTGGCCGTCGAGGAAGGTCGCGTCGTCGAGGCAGATGAAGAACTGCGAGTTGGCGCTGTTCGGGTCCATCGTGCGGGCCATCGAGCAGACGCCGCGGACGTGCGGCTCGCGGCTGAACTCGGCCGGCAGGTTGGGCAGGCTCGAGCCGCTCGTGCCGGTGCCGGTGGGGTCGCCGCCCTGGGCCATGAAGCCATCGATCACGCGGTGGAAGACGACGTCGTCGTAGAAGCCTTCGTCGGCGAGGGTGGCGATGCGCTCGACATGCTTGGGGGCGAGATCGGGGCGCAGCTGGATGTGCACATCGCCGGTATCGAGGGTCATGACGAGCTTGGTGGGTTCGGACACGAAACTTACTCCTGAGAAGGCTTTGCACAGCACCTAGTGGCGCGCGGGGCGACTTGCAAATCACGGCCGGCAATGGCAGCGGCGGAAGCGGGGCCAAACAGGGAGGTCGAACCTTGAGCGAGACCGAACTTCAAGCGGATAGCATGGTCCCCGAGCCCCAGCTCGACGAGGACGACCGGCTGCGGCCGGAGTTCGTCGATGCCGTGCTCGACGCGGTGCACGATGGCGACTCCGCCCGGGCACATGCGCTGGCCGAGCCGCTCCACCCCGCCGACATCGCCGACCTGGTCGAGCTCGCGCCGTCCGAGGACCGTGCCGCGCTGGTCAGCGCGATCGCCGACCTGATCGACGGCGACGTGCTGGCGGAGATGAACGACTGGGTGCGCGAGGCACTGGTCGAATCGCTCACCGCCACCCAGGTGGCGGACATCGCCGCCGAGCTCGATACCGACGACGCCGTCGCGATCATCGAGGACATGGATGTCGAGGACCAGCGCGAGGTGCTGCGCGCGCTCGACCCCGACGACCGCGCCGCGATCGAGGAAGCGCTTTCCTATCCCGAGGAATCCGCCGGACGCCTGATGCAGCGCGAGCTGATCGCGGTGCCCGAGCACTGGACCGTCGGCGACGTGCTGGATTACCTGCGCAAGAACGAGGATCTGGCGACCGACTTCTGGGAAATCTTCGTCGTCGATCCAAGCCACAAGCCGGTGGGCACCTGTGCGCTGAGCTGGATTCTGCGCACCCCGCGCATCGTCTCGATGGGCGATGTGATGAAGCGCGAGCAGACTTTGATCCCGGTCGACATGGACCAGGAGGAAGTGGCGCTGCGCTTCCAGAAATACGCGCTGATCTCCGCCGCGGTGATCGACCCGAACGGGCGGCTCGTCGGCATGATCACGGTGGACGACGTGGTCCACATCATCTCCGAGGAAGCGGGTGAGGACGCGCTGCTGCTCTCGGGTGCCGGCGAAGGCGACATCAACGAGCCGGTGATCGACAGCTACAAGGGCCGGGTGCGCTGGCTGCTGACCAATTTGCTCACCGCCTTGGTGGCGGCGACGATCATCAGCCTGTTCGAGGGCACGATCCAGAAGATGGTGGCGCTGGCCGCGCTGATGCCGATCGTCGCGGGCGTGGGCGGCAATGCCGGCACCCAGACCATGGCGGTGACAGTGCGCGCGCTGGCCACCAACCAGCTGACCCAGTCCAACACGCTGCGCGCGATCCAGCGCGAGATCTCGATCGCGCTGCTCAACGGCGTGACCGTGGCGGTGGTGATCGGCACCGCGGTGGGGCTGTTCTATCATCATGCCGCGCTCGGCGGGGTGATCGCGGCGGCGATGATGACCAACATCTTCATCGCGGGACTTGCCGGCGTGGTCGTGCCGGTGACGCTCGACCGGCTCAAGGCCGACCCGGCGGTGGCCAGCTCGATCTTCGTGACGATGACCACCGATTCGATGGGCTTCCTGGCGTTCCTCGGCCTCGCCAGCGCGAGCGGGCTGGTCGGTTGATCCAGGCCGGACCGCACACCAGATTGATCTCGTGCCACTTCATCTGACCAAGGTCGCCTTTGGCTGCGACTCCGTAGAGTATCTCGCTCAGCGCCTCGCCTCGCGCGGGGAAATCTGGGGGCTGACCACGCGCTACCTGCCCAAGCGCCACGAGGAGATCGGCGGCGAGGGATCGCTGTTCTGGATCCTCAAGCACCAGCTGGTCGGCCGCACCCCGATCGTCGGCTTCAGCGAGGCCGAGGGCGGGCGCACCGCGATCCTGATGGAGCCGCGGCTGATCCTGGTCGCCAACCGGCCCAAGCGCGCACACCAGGGCTGGCGCTATCTCGAGGACGCGGACGCGCCGAAGGACCTGGGCGAAGCCGGGGCGGGGCTCGACGAGTTGCCGCCCGCGCTGATGGGCGAGCTGGCGGGGCTGGGGCTCATATAATCGTCACCCCGGCTTTCGCCGGGGTGACGACTGTCGTCAGTTCACCAGCAGCGGATAGGCATTGCGGAACGCCGCGACCTTCGGCTTGTCGTAGCGCACGATGTAGGGATAGGTCGGGTTCCGCCAGAAGAAGTCCTGGTGATAGGCCTCGGCCGGATAGAAGGTGCCGGTCTCGAGCTTCGTCACGATCGGCTTCGGGAACGCCTTCGCCTTGGTCAGCTGCGCGATATAGGCAGCAGCGACGCTGCGCTGCTCGTCATTCTGCGGGAAGATCGCCGAGCGATAGCTGGGGCCGGTGTCGGGATATTGCCGGTTGAGCTGGGTCGGATCGTGCGCGACCGAGAAATAGATGCGCAGCAGCGTGCCGTAGCTGACCTTCTTCGGATCATAGGCGATGCGCACCGCCTCGGCATGGCCGGTCTTCTCGGTCGAGACCTGGGCGTAGGTCGCGGTCTGCGCGGTACCGCCGGCATAGCCGCTCGTCACCGAATGGACGCCCTTCACCGATTGGAAGACCGCTTCCATGCCCCAGAAGCAGCCGCCGGCAAGGACGGCGACCTGCTCGCCCTTGCCCGGCTTCACGTCGACCGCGGGTACGGGCACCGGCACGGCGCGCTCCGCCGCGCTTCCCTGCACGGTGAGCAGCAGCAGGCCACCCGCCAGCGCGGCAGCAGTCAGGACGTATTTCGACATCACGAATCCTCAACAGGAGGGGGCACTCTCTCCCCCTATACGTCGTCAATCCGCGGCGCGTTACAAGTCAGCGCAGGGCCGCGCAGGCTTCCTGAATGCGCGTGCATGCTTCGGTGAGCAGCGCGTCCGAGGTCGCGTAGCTGATCCGCAGCGCCGGCGAGAAGCCGAAGGCCGCGCCATGCACCGCCGCAACCCGTGCCTCGGTGAGCAGATAGCCGACCATTTCCTCGTCGGTGGTGATCACCTGGCCCTTGGGCGTGGTCTTGCCGATCAGCTGGCTGAACTCGGGATAGACGTAGAAGGCGCCTTCCGGACGCGGGCAGGTCATGCCGTTGATCTGGTTCAGCATCGACACGACGAGGTCGCGGCGGCCCTGGAAGGCGGCGACGCGCTCCGCGAGAAAGCTCTGGTCGCCGTTCAGCGCGGCGACCGAGGCGGCCTGCGAGATGCTCGACGGGTTGGAAGTCGACTGCGACTGGAGCTTGCCCATCGCCTTGATCAGCCAGGCCGGGCCGCCAGCATAGCCGATGCGCCAGCCGGTCATCGCATAGGCCTTGGACACGCCGTTGGCGGTCAGCGTGCGATCGTAGAGCGACGGGCAGACCTGCGCGATCGTGGCGAATTCGAAGCCGTCATAGAGGATGTGCTCATACATGTCGTCGGCATAGATCAGCACATGCGGATGCCGCTCGAGCACTTCGCCCAGCGCCTTGAGCTCGGCGGCCGAATAGGCGGCGCCGGTCGGGTTGGACGGCGAGTTGAGCACCACCCACTTGGTCTTCGCGGTGATCGCCGCCTCGAGCTGCTCGGGCCTGATCTTGTAGCCCGCATCCGCGCCGGCCGAGATGAAGACCGGCTTGCCGCCGGCGAACTCGACCACATCGGGATAGCTGACCCAATAGGGCGCCGGGATCACCACCTCGTCGCCGGCGTCGATCGTCGCGCAGAAGGCGTTGAACAGCGTGTGCTTGCCGCCCGAGTTCACGCTGATCTGGTTCTCGGCATAGGTGAGGCCGTTGTCGCGGGCGTATTTGGCGATGACCGCCTGCTTGAGCTCGGGCGTGCCGTCGACATTGGTGTACTTGGTCTTGCCGGCGCGGATCGCCTCGATCGCGGCTTCCTTGACGAAGTCCGGCGTGTCGAAATCGGGCTCGCCGGCGCCGAGGCCAATCACGTCAATACCGGCGCGCTTCAGCTCGAACACCTTGCTCGTCATCGCGAGCGTGGCGGAGGGCTGGATACGATTGAGCGCGGCCGAGGTCTGCATGAATGGCGCCTTTTCCGGGAGGGGAGACGCCGGGCCTATAGGACCGCGTTCTAGGCTTTCGCAACCGTTACGGCTGAAACCAGTCCACGAAGGGCATTGCCGAGATAAAAGCCGTCCGCGAGATCCTCGGGCCGGAGGTCGCCTTCCACCGCACGCCCGGTTTCGATCAGTTCGGCGCGCAGCACGCCGGGGAGCAGGCCACGGGCGAGCGGCGGGGTGACCAAAGTGCCGTCACGCTCGACGAAGATCGAAGTGAAGCTGCCCTCGGTGAGATAGCCAGCCTCGTCGGTGAACAGCACTTCCCAGGCGCCAGCCTCGCGCCGTGCATCGTCATAAAAGGCGCGGCGGCTGGTCTTGTGGGCGAGGCGGAAGTCGTCGCGCGCGAGCTTGCTGGGCGTGATAGCGACCTGAACGGGACCGGCCGGCGCCTCGGGCAGCGGGGCGATGCCGATGGCGATGGCACCCGAAGGGGCGAGCAGCAGCCGCACGCGCGCGGGCGCACGGAGACGGAAGGTCGCGGCCTGCAGCTCGTTGCGCGCTTCGTGGCGATCGAACTCGAAACCGAAGGTGCGCGCGCTTGCCTTCATCCGCGCCAGATGCCGCTCGAGCAGAGGCAGGCCGGCAAGCGGATCGAAGCGCATCGTCTCGATCAGGTCGAACGGCGTTTCACCGGACGTGACGAAGGCGCCCTTGGCCAGGCACTCGTCCCATTCCTCGGCGGCGTTCGAATCGGCGACCACGCCCGATCCTAACCCGAGCAGCGCGCGTGTCGCCCCCTCTTCTATGGTCAAGGTGCGGATAGCCACGTTGAAATTGGCATCGCCGTCCGACGTGATCGCGCCGATCGCCCCGGTATAGATGCCGCGCGGGCCATGCTCGACCTCGGCGATCACCTGCATCGCGCGCAGCTTGGGCGCGCCGGTGACCGAGCCGCAGGGGAACAGCCCCGCCAGCACTTCGATCGGTCCGGCATCGCCCGAGGGATAGGCCGTGACGGTGGAGACCATCTGGTGGACGGTCGGATAGCGCTCGACCTGGAACAGCGAGGGCACCTTCACCGTGCCCGGCTGCGCGACCCGGGTGAGATCGTTGCGCATCAGGTCGACGATCATCAGGTTCTCGGCACGCTGCTTGGGATCGGCGGCGAGCGCGGCGGCGATCGCATCGTCCTCGGCAGGGGTGGCGCCGCGCCGCGCCGTACCCTTCATCGGGCGCACGGTGATGCCGTCCTTGTCTTCATTGTAGTCGAAGAACAGCTCGGGCGAGAAAGACAGCACCCAGTGGCTGCCGGTGAAGACCAGCGCGCTATGGCCGGCGGCGGCGCGGCGGCGGATCAGCGCATAGAGCGCCGCCGGATGGCCGGCAAAGGGCACATCGGCGCGGAAGGTGAGGTTGGCCTGATAGATGTCGCCGGCTTTTATGTAGTCGGCGACGCGATCGAACTGGCCGCGATAGGCAGCGGCAGTGATGTGCGGCACCGGCGCGCCGGCCCAGGCGCCCGCCGGATCGGGGAGCAGCGCCTCCGCATCGACTTGCTCGACGAGCGGGAAGATGCCGAACCACAGGCACGGCCCCTCGCCGCGCTGGACGGCGGCATGCGGCTCGATCCCGGGCGCGGCTTCATAGGAAACGAAGCCGGCGAGGTTGAAGCCGTGATCGAACCACAGCTCCATGCCCTGCAAGGCACGCTGCATCTCTTCGGGCGAATCGGCACGCACCGCGCCCGCCGGCGTGTGGAACAGCCGGGCGCCGGCGCCGCCGGGCCGGGCATCGTCGAGCAGGACGAAAGGAGTATCGGGCAGGGTCATGCCGTGCCCCGCATGCAGCCGCTTCGCACGGACGGCAAGCCCGTGTTGCCGCGCGCGGACGCGCCGCCTATCTCGGGGCCATGTCCAATCCCCCGATGCGCGCTGCAGTGATCCCGGTCACGCCGCTCCAGCAGAATTGCACGCTCCTGTGGTGCACCGAGACGATGAAGGGCGCGTTCGTCGATCCCGGCGGCGACCTGGAGAAGCTGCGCGCGGCGGCGAAACAGCAGGGGGTGACGATCGAGAAGATCCTCGTCACCCATGGGCATATCGACCATTGCGGCGCCGCGGGCGAGTTCGCCAAGGAGCTGGGCGTGCCGCTGGAAGGGCCGCACGAGGCGGACCGTTTCTGGATTTCGCGGCTCGACGAGGATGGCCGGAAATACGGCATCCGCGGCACCGTGTTCGAGCCCGATCGCTGGCTGGAGCAGGGCGACCAGGTGACGGTCGGCAACCTGACTCTCGATGTCTATCATTGCCCCGGCCACACGCCGGGCCATGTCGTCTTCCACCACCCCGAATCGAAGTTCGCCACGGTGGGCGACGTACTGTTCCAGGGATCGATCGGCCGCACCGACTTTCCGCTGGGCAACCACCAGGACCTGCTCGACGCGATCGTGGAGCGGCTGTGGCCGCTGGGGGACGACACGACCTTCGTCCCCGGGCACGGCCCGCTCAGCAATTTCGGGCATGAGCGGAAGACCAATCCGTTCGTCGCCGATTCGGTGCTGGCGAAGGGATAGGGCTCTATCTCGTCATCCCCGCGCAGGCGGGGATCCAGAGCCAAGAGCGATTCGGACACGGCGCGGTTCACCGTTTCCGGCAAGCTGCCGCTTGATTGCTTGGCATTTCCCAAACCACCCTGGATCCCCGCCTTCGCGGGGATGACGATTATTGGCTGGTATGGGCCGAGACATGGCGTGCTCAGTTCCCCGGCGAAGGCCGGGGCCCAGTCGCGGCGCATTGTCGATGGCGCCGGAGACTCTCGGACGACGTTGCAACTGGACCCCGGCCTCCGCCGGGGAACAGCTATGTGCGGCTCACCCCTTCGGCCCGATCTTGAAGACGGTGGTCGGCGCGGCCTGCTGGTACTGGCTGCCGATATAGATGCCGTAGCCGGCGAGGCCGAGCATCGTGACCATGGTCAGCGCGATGCCGATTCGGCGGCCCAGGCCCCAGCCGTCCATGCCGAAGGCGTGGAGGATGCGCCCGAGGACGAGTGCGAAGCCGACGCCCCACAGCCAGATGCTGGTACCGGCGGCGAGCTCGACCAGGGCGAGCAGCACGAGAATCAGCGGGACATATTCGGTGAAGTTCAGCTGCGCGCGCATGCGGCGGACGAGCCGGTCGTCACCGCCATCGCCGACGAAGATCTTCTCGGCGAGTCGCAGCCGGCTGATTCGCAGGCCGAGCCAGAAGTTGATCACGGCGGCGGCGCCGGCGGTGCAGAGCGTAACGGGCAAGATCAGCATATATGAGGTCCCCTCCAACGCCCCATCCCTACACTCCCTTGCTTCCCCTGCAAGAATCGCTATAGGCGCGCACTCGCTTTCGTGACCGTCCGCTGGTCCGGCGAGCGCCGGAGCTTCCGTCGCTTGCCCGCTGGGCCGTGCGGGCGTATCGCGATTTTGACTTTGGTTTCGTTAGAAGGTGCCGAAATGGCCGTTCCCAAGAGAAAGACTACGCCGTCGCGGCGTGGCATGCGTCGCGCTCATGACGCCCTGGTGCCGCAGGCGTTCCAGGAATGCCCGAACTGTGGCGAGCTGAAGCGTCCGCACGTGCTGTGCGGTTCGTGCGGCCACTATAACGGCCGCGAGATCGTCTCGGCCGAAGACTGATTCGGTAACGATTGAGCCGGATCGCGCGGGGGCATGCGAGTATGACGAATTCCTCTCGAATCGCCGTCGATGCGATGGGCGGTGACGAGGGAATTGCGGTCATGCTCGCCGGTGTCGCGCGTGCGCGCCGTCGATTCGAGGGCATGGAGTTCATCCTCGTCGGAGACGAGGCGCAGATCCGCGAGGGTCTGAAGAACCACCCGAACCTGACGGCCGCGTCTGAAATCGTCCACGCACCGGACGTCGTCGCCTCGGAAGAGAAGCCGAGCGCGGCGATTCGGCGTGCCAAGACGACATCGATGGGAATCGCCATCGACCTGGTGAAGCAGGGCAAGGCCGGCGCCGCCGTGTCGTCGGGCAATACCGGGGCGCTGATGGCGATGGCCAAACTGTCGCTGCGCACCATGCCGGGGATCGACCGGCCGGCGCTCGCCGCGCTGATGCCGACGCTGGGCGAGAACGACACGGTGATGCTCGACCTGGGCGCCAATACCGAGGTCGATTCCCGCAACCTCGTCCAGTTCGCGGTGATGGGTGCCGCCTATGCGCGCACCGCGCTCGACCTGCAGAACCCGCGGGTCGCGCTGCTCAACATCGGCACCGAGGACATGAAGGGCACCGACTCGATCCGCGAAGCCGCGGCCGAGCTGCGCGCCGCCGAGCATCTGCGCCTCGACTTCAAGGGCTTCATCGAGGGCAACAAGCTGTCGCGCGGCGATGTCGACGTGATCGTGTGCGACGGCTTCTCGGGCAACATCGCCCTGAAGACGGTGGAAGGCACCGCGCGATTCGTCGCGGACCTGCTCAAGCGCGCCTTTTCCAGCTCGACCCGCTCGAAGATCGGCTTCCTGATCTCCAAGCCGGCGACCGAGCTGCTGCGCACCCACCTCGATCCGAACAATCACAATGGCGCGGTCTTCCTCGGCCTCAACGGCATCGTCGTGAAGAGCCATGGCAGCGCCAACGAACTCGGCGTCGACACCGCGATCGGCTTCGCGGCGAAGATGCTCCGCGACGACCTCAATCGCCGCATCGCCGAGGATCTCGGGAACTTCGAAGCAAAGGCGGCGTAGACACTTCAAGATGACCTTGCGTTCCGTCATCATCGGCACTGGCTCCGCCCTGCCGCCCCGCCGCGTTTCCAACGCCGAACTCGCCCAGGAAGTGGATACGAGCGACGAGTGGATCGTCGAGCGCACGGGCATCCGTTTCCGCCACATCGCCGGGCCGGACGAGACCACCGGCACGCTGGCGGCAGAGGCCGCCAAGGCCGCGCTCGCCAATGCCGGCACCGCCGCGGCGGACATCGACCTGATCGTGCTGGCCACCGCGACTCCGGACCAGACCTTCCCCGCCACCGCCACCAAGGTGCAGGCGCTGCTGGGCATCCCCGACTGCGTGGCGTTCGACGTCGCCGCGGTCTGCTCGGGCTTCCTCTACGCCGTGCAGGTCGCCGACTCGATGCTGCGCGCCGGCGTGCACAAGCGGGCGCTGGTGATCGGTGCCGAGACGTTCAGCCGCATCCTCGACTGGGAGGACCGCGCGACCTGCGTGCTGTTCGGCGACGGCGCCGGCGCGATCGTCCTGGAATCCCAGGATACGGATTCCGAGAGCGGTCGCGGCATACTTGCGACCAAATTGCACGCCGATGGCCGTTACAACGACATGCTCTATGTCGATGGCGGGCCCTCGACCACCCAGACGGTCGGCAAGCTGCGGATGAAGGGCCGCGAGGTGTTCCGCCATGCGGTGGTCAACCTCGCCACGGTGATGTCCGAGTCGCTGGCGCTCGCCGGGCTGGAGCCCTCGGACGTCGACTGGGTGGTGCCGCACCAGGCCAATGCCCGTATCCTCGACGCGACCGCGCGCAAGCTCGACCTGCCGGCCGAGAAGGTGATCGTCACCGTCGACCAGCACGCCAACACCTCCGCCGCCTCGGTGCCTCTCGCGCTCGACGCCGCGGTGCGCGACGGGCGCATCCGGCAAGGGGACCTGCTGGTACTGGAAGCGATGGGCGGCGGCTTCACCTGGGGCGCCGCGGTGGTGCGTTTCTGATAGCTGCGAAAAAACGCAGATAATCATTCCGGAACCTCAATGTTCCCGTTTGCTGTGTCGAAACAATCTGATACGACTAACTCGATATAGTCGAACGCAAGGGGGAGTTGCCGGATGACGGCTGCGGGCACGCTGACCAGGGCCGATCTCGCCGAATCGCTTCATCGTGAGGTGGGGCTCTCGCGCGCCGACGCTGCGCGGCTGGTCGAGCAGATCCTCAGCCATATGTGCGAAGCGCTGGCCGAGGGCCAGAACGTCAAGATCTCGGGCTTCGGCAGCTTCATCCTGCGTGACAAGGGCGAGCGCATCGGCCGCAACCCCAAGACCGGCGTCGAAGTGCCGATCGCGCCGCGCCGCGTCCTCACCTTCCGTGCAAGCCAGATGATGCGTGACCGCATCGTCTCGGCGAGCTGAGAGGAAGTAGCCGATGCCGGGGGCCGAAAAGGCTGCTGGCGCGCTACGGACGATAGGGGAACTCGCCCAGGAGATCGGGCGCCCGCAGCACATCCTCAGATATTGGGAAACGCGCTTTCCCCAGCTGCGCCCGCTCACCCGGGCGGGCAATCGCCGCTACTACCGGCCCGAGGACGTGGCGCTGGTGCGGCGTATCCACGACCTGCTTTCCAACCAGGGCTACACCATCCGCGGCGTGCAGAAGCTGCTCGCCGCCGAGAAGGGCAACAAGGCGGCGCGGGCCGCCGCCGGGACTGCCACGCCAGCCTCCCCCACCAAGACCGACACCCAGGCACTGAAGGCGATACGCGATTCGCTCTCCAAGGCGCTCGACGAGGATAGTTGAGCCATCTTCCCCTCCCTGGAAGGGAGGGGATCGAGGGGTGGGTCGCGTCTTGGAGATATTGTCGCCGAAATATCCGCGGCTTTCGTATCGCGAGCACTCCACCCACCCCCAGCCCCTCCCTTTCAGGGAGGGGAGTTCGCAGGGCCTTAGTTGTAGTCCGGCCCCAGCGTCGAATCGAGATCGCGGGGGCGGGTGAAGCGGATCAGCTCGGCCTTACCGGGCTTCACGTCGCGCCAGTCCACCACGTCGAAGCGCATCTCGGCCAGGCTCGCGGTGGGGAACTTCACCAAGACCGAGTCGCGCAGCGCATTGTCGGCAGAGAGCAGCAGCACCAGCTCCTCAAGCCCGGGATTGTGCCCGGAGAAGAGCACGCGGCCGGCACCGGCGGGCAGCTCGTGGATCATGTCGAGCAGAGTCGCCGCCGAGGCGAGATAGAGGCGCTGGTCCCAGTGCGGGGCGAGATCGCTGCCATAGCCGGTGGCGACCTGCGCCAGCGTCTCGACCACGCGGGCGGCGGGCGAGGCGACGACATGGTCGAACTCCAGCCCCTCGGCCCGCATATGCCGCCCCATCATCGCAGCGGCGCGCTGCCCCTTGGGATTGAGCGGCCGATCGAAATCGCGCGCCACGGGATCGTCCCATCCCGATTTTGCGTGGCGGAGCAGCGTGAGCGTCTTCATGGAATCCCCGGTCAGGCGTTCGCCGGGGCCTCTTGCCCCAGCTTGGCGGCCAAGGAAAGCCGAACGCGGTCAACCGCCTGATCCAGCGTGACGCGCGTCACCCGGGTGCCGGGCGGAAAGGCGTCGAGCAGGCGCGAGGGGCTGGCGGCGGAGAGCAAAACGAAGGTGCCGCGATCGTCGGCCCGGCGAATCAGCCGGCCGAACGCCTGGGCGAGCCTGGCACGGACGATACGGTCGTCATAAGCGGTGCCGCCACCCGCCAGGCGCCGCGCGGCATGGAGCACGGTCGGCTTGGGCCAGGGAATCCCCTCCATCACCACCAGCCGCAGCGAATCGCCGGGCACGTCGACGCCGTCGCGCAGCGCATCGGTGCCGAGCAGCGAGGCACGCGAATCGTCGCGGAAGATGTCGACCAGCGTGCCGGTGTCGATCGGATCGACATGCTGGGCGAGCAAGGGCAGGCCTTCGCGTGCCAGCCGGTCGGCGACCCGGGCATGGACGGCGCGCAGCCGCCGGATCGCGGTGAACAGGCCGAGCGTGCCGCCCTCGGCCGCGACGATCAGCCGGGCATAGGCATTGGCGAGCGCGGGCATGTCGCCGCGCTTGACGTCGGTGACGATCAGCACCTCGGCCTGTACCGCGTAGTTGAACGGGCTCACCGCCTCGAAGCGCTGGGCCGGGCGCATCAGGTGGATCGCGCCCGAGCGCGCTTCGGCCACGTCCCAGTCGCCGCCGGCACGCAGGGTTGCCGAGGTGATCAGCGCACCGTGCGCCGGCTTGAGCACGGTCTCGGCAAAGGGCTTGGACGGATCGAGCCAGTGGCGGTGCAGGCCGACATCATATTCACGCCCCTCGCCCCGATCGACCGCCAGCCAGTCGACGAACGCCGAATCGGCCGGACCGCCGATCCGGGCGATCAAGGCGAGCCAGGCGCCGACCGTATCGGTACGCCAGCCGAGCGAGGCGACCGCGCCTTCGATCCGGGCACGGGCCGGGCCGTCCATCCAGTCGGGCGCCTCGGCCAGCACCGCCTCGAGCCGGCGACCGAGCTTGACCAGGGGCCGGAGCAGCGCGTCGAGCGCCTCGCCCGCCGGGCCCGCCGCCTCGACCAATGTGCCGTTGGGCTCGGCCAGTTCGGTCTCCAGCCCATAGCCGGCCTCCGCGGCACCATTGACGTCGCGGGCATAGACCAGGCCGCGCACCGCGGCGAGGAGCTGCTCGACGGGCCCGAAGGGCTCGCCTTCGTTCAGCCGCTGGAGCCAGCCGTCGCTGGGCAGCGCGCGCGCGGCTTCCACCGCCTCGACGATTGCCCGGCCGCCTTCCTCGTCATAGCTGGCGACGTCGGAGAGGCGGGCGGCGAGACCGCGCCTGCGGCCACGGGAACCCGATTCGGGACCCGTCACCCAGCGGCGGATCTCGATCGCTTCCTGGCCGGTCAGCGCGGCGGCGAACATCGCATCGGCGGCATCGAACAGATGATGCCCCTCGTCGAAGACATAGCGGGTCGGGCGGCTGGCGGTCTCGCGACCACGTGCGGCGTTGACCATCACCAGCGCATGGTTGGCGATGACGATGTCCGCATCGGCCGAGGCGCGGGCGGCGCGCTCGATGAAGCATTTCCGGTAGTGCGGGCAGCCGGCATAGATGCACTCGCCGCGCCGATCGGTCAGCGCGGTCGAGCCGTTGCGGCGGAACAGGATGGGGAGCCAGCCGGGCAGGTCGCCGCCGACCATGTCGCCGTCCGCCGTATAGGCCGCCCAGCGCGCGACCAGCTGGGCGAGGATCGCGGCGCGCCCGGCGAAACCGCCCTGCAGCGCGTCCTCCAGGTTGAGCAGGCAGACATAATTCTCGCGGCCCTTGCGGGTGACGATCTTGCGCTTGCGTTGCTCGGGATCGGCGACCAGCCGCTCGCCCTCATGGCCGAGCTGGCGCTGCAATGCCTTGGTGAAGGTCGACACCCAGACCGCGCCGCCGGCCTGCTCGGCCCAGAGCGAGGCGGGGGCGAGATAGCCGAGCGTCTTGCCGATGCCGGTGCCCGCTTCGGCCAGCACCAAATTGGGCGATTCGCGCATGTCGCGCGGGGCAAAGGCGCCCGCGGCAGCGGCGGCATAGTCGCGCTGGCCCTGGCGGCGCTCGGCGCCATTGCCGGTGAGCTGGGCGAGGCGATCGGCGACGTCCGAATCGGTGAGCGTCACGGTGCGCGGCGGCACGCGCGGGGGCTGCTCGGTCCATTCGGGCAGCCTGGAGAAGAGCCAGCGCTCGGCCTGGGCCGGCTTGGCGATCGCCTGGCTGACCGCGGGCGCCCAGGGCCAGCGCAGGCGGAACAGCGACTGAGCCGAGTTCCACGCGCCTTCGCGCTCGGGCCAGTCGCCCTTGGGCAGGGCGAGGAGCTTCGCCGCAGCCGCGCGGAGGAAGGGGGCGATATCGGCATCGTTGACGGGCACGTCGAGCCCGGTGGCCCGGGCCAGGCCCTTGGGAGTGGGGACCATGAAACTGGCCGGGCGGAGAAAGGCGAACAGCTCGAGCAGATCGAGCCCCGACAGCTCGGCATAGCCGAGCCGCTGGCCGACCAAAGGCGCGTTGAGCAGGATCACCGGCGTGTCGGCGGCGACGCGGATCGCCTCGCCCCGGCTGATCGCGCGGCAATCGCCGTCCGGCGTGGCGATCCAGACGCCGCCATGGCTGGCGTGGAGGGCGGGATAGGGCAGGGTCATCGCGCGGCCAGGTTCAATGCGGCGAGGAAGCCGTGTGGATCGGGCACGCCGCGCAGATCCTCGTCACGGACATCGTTCTTGTGGCGCACGGTGAGCGCCACCCAGGCACGGCCGCTTTTCTCCTCGACGATCAGGGCATCGACGAGGTCGGCCAGTGGCAGCTCGCGGTAGAGGCGCTCCGATCCGGGCACGCGCCAGGCGATGCGCCGATCGGTCACCAGCACGGTGCCGAATGCCTCGAAGAACCAGCTGCGCAGCCGCTCGCCCAGGGCGACGAGCGCGAGCAAGGCGACTGCGCCGAACGCCAGGAGCAACACCCAGACCTGGAGCAGAATAAGCAGCAACGCCGGGGTGAGCAGCGCCGCCGCGGCGATCGCCTTGCTCGCATCGAGCGAAGCCAGGCCCAGGCTTCCGCGCCAGCGGACCGGCTCGCCGGCCGCAAGCGGAGCGATACCGGTCGCGCCGGCGGGGCTTTCCTCGATGCCGAGAGCGGAGAGAACCCCGAGCAGATGTTCGGCATCGCCCCGGCGCAACTCCATCGCGATGCCGCCCCAAGGCCCGCGCCGGACGCGGACGCACTGCCCGAAAAGCGTCGGTCGCACGTCCAGCGTGCGGATCTCGGCGATTTCCATGCGGCGCTCGCGCGTGCGGCGCCAGACTTCCACGGCCTGGGCGTCCACCCGGTATTGCAGCTGCGCGGCGCGGGCTGTCGCGGCGGAGACGAGCATAAGGGCGATGCCCAACGGGATCGCGAGCAGGGCATAATGGACCACGATCTCGGCTTCAGGGCCGGTCGGCGGATTGCGCATCATCACAAGCGCGACGCCCCAGAAGGGCGCCGCGACCACCAGGACCAGGAGCGGCTGCATCAGCCGCGTCAGCAGCGTCGGCCGGCCTTCCCACAGCGCCCCGCGGCGATCGATGCCGCCAAGGATGACGGGAGAGGCGGGATGCGCGACCATGTACGCCTTTCGTTCTAGCCTTGCTTGCCCGGCAAAGTGAAGGGAGTCACGCAAACTCATTTCACTTTGGCCCGCGGCGCGGCGATGGCTCGGCGTAGAGAGCCCGGACGGCGGCGAGCATGACCTTCCGGTCGACGCGGTGGACCGTGCCGACGAACCGGCCGGCACGGAAGCGCGGGAGCGTCTCGCCGTTCATCACATGCTCGATGACCCAGGCGAGCGCCCGGTCGCGCGCTTCCCGTTCGACCTGGTCCCAGGCGGCGGCAAAACTCTCGGCACCCGTGCGTTTGCGCAGGTTATAGGCCGAGGTGACGCCCATCTCCGCCGCCTTCGCCGCGCGCGAGACGACACCGGTGGTGGCGAGCGCGGCGAGGAAGATGCGCTGCCGCGCCGGCGTCCAGCCGTCCTTGCGGCTGCGCGCCAGCGGCACGGGGGTGAAATAGGGGATGCGGATCTTGCGCGACTCGTCCATCGACGAGTCTATCTCAGGCGAAATCCTATTTTGGAAGGACGATCGCGCAGCGGCGGCGCGGCGGGTTCAGGGCCAACGCCGCTCCCAGTCTTCGCGCTGCTTCTCCTGATCGGCCAGCGGCGGGACGCCGCTCGCCTTGCGCAGAGCATCGGACAGCAAGTCGCGCCGATAGGGTTCCTGGGTCCATTTCTGCTTGGGCGGATGGGTGAATTGGGTGCCGTATATCTGCGGCTGCCCGATGCGCTGGAGATATCGGTCGAGCGTCGCCGCCGCGATCCAGGTAGCGTCCTGCCTGCCGCGCGCCACCGCCACGATCGCGAGGGCATGGGCCTTGAGGAAATCCTCGGGATCGTCGCCATGCTGGAAGACATAGGCGGCGTGGTAGAAGTCGTCCGCGCTGTCCAGCTTGCCATCGTCCAGCAACGCCTGGGTCCGCGTGCGCCGTTCCCGGTCGGCGGCGCCCAGGACGGTCCAGTCGATGGTCGTCGGATTCTCTCGCGCCGCCTGATCCGCGGTAAAGATCGCCGTCATCTCGGCATTGGTCGTGCGATCCTGTTCCTCCACCGCGCCCGCAGGCAAGGCGGGCATTGCCCATAGGAGGAGCAGGCTGGCGAGCAGGACACGCATTCATCACCTCATTTTCACGACAGGCTTCGAGGATGGAGGATCGCGGATATCCGGGGAAGATGCCTGCTCCGGAATGGCGGCAATGAGGCGGAAGTCGCCCGGAACTTGCAAAAACGCGCTGTTTCGCGCACGCGCCACCCATCATGACAGACGATGCCATCCTGCGCGCAGCCGCACTCGAGTCCAAGGCCTGGCCGTACGAAGAAGCGCGCAAGCTGGTGAAACGCTATCCGCAGGGCAAGCCCGACGGTTCGCCGGTGCTGTTCGAGACCGGATACGGCCCCTCGGGCCTGCCGCATATCGGCACCTTCCAGGAAGTGCTGCGCACCACCATGGTGCGCCACGCCTATGAGGAGATGACCGGCGGCAAGACCCGGCTGATCGCGTTCAGCGACGACATGGACGGGCTGCGCAAGGTGCCCGACAATGTGCCGAACCAGGCGCTGCTCGCCGCGCATCTCGGCAAGCCGCTGTCGCGCATTCCCGACCCGTTCGAGAAGTTCGAGAGCTTCGCGGCGCACAACAACGCGATGCTGCGCGAATTCCTCGATCGCTTCGGCTTCGAGTATGAGTTCGCGTCGTCGACCGACTATTATGGCTCGGGCCGCTTCGACGAGACGCTGCGTGACGTGCTGCGCAACTATCAGGCGATCATGGACGTGATGCTGCCGACGCTGCGCGCCGAGCGGGCGGCAACCTATTCGCCGGTGCTGCCGGTGAGCCCCAAGTCGGGCGTGGTGCTGCAGGTGCCGGTGGAAGTGGTCGATGCCGAGGCGGGGATCATCCGCTTCACCGACGAAGGCGAGACGATCGAGCAGTCGATCTTCGGCGGCCAGGCCAAGCTGCAGTGGAAGCCCGACTGGGGCATGCGCTGGGCGGCGCTGGGCGTCGATTACGAGATGTACGGCAAGGACCTGATCGACAGCGGCATCCAGAGCGGCAAGATCGCCCAGGTGCTCGGCGCGCGCCGGCCCGAGGGGCTGATCTACGAGCTGTTCCTCGACGCCAAGGGCGAGAAGATCTCCAAGTCCAAGGGCAACGGCCTGTCGATCGACGAGTGGCTGACCTATGGCCCGGACGAGAGCCTGTCGTTCTACATCTATCGCGAGCCCAAGAAGGCGAAGTCGCTGCACCTGGGGCTGATCCCCCGTGCGATCGAGGAATATTGGCAGTTCCGCGCCAATTACCCGACGCAGGAACTGGCGCAGAAGCTCGGCAACCCGGTCCACCATATCCATAACGGGCATGTGCCGGCCGAGACGCTGCCGGTGACCTTCGGGCTGCTGCTCAACCTGGTCAGCCTGCCCGGCGTGGGCAATCGCGAGACGATCTGGGGCTTCCTGCGCCGCTATTCGCCGGACCTATCGCCCGAATCGCATCCCGAGCTCGACCGGATGGTCGGCTATGCGATCCGCTATGCGAAGGATTTCGTCGAGCCGACGCTGCAGCGCCGCGCCCCGAGCGAAGCCGAAGCGGGTGCGCTGCGCCAGCTCGATGCGCAGCTGGGCGACCTGCCGGAGACCGCCTCGGCAGAGGACATCCAGAACATTGTCTACGAGATCGGCAAGACCGACGCGTTCGAGAATCTGCGCGACTGGTTCAAGGCGCTGTACGAGACGCTGCTGGGGAGCGAGCAGGGGCCGCGCATGGGCAGCTTCATCGCGCTGTACGGGATCGAGAACAGCCGCAAGCTGATCGCCGAGGCGCTCGCCAAGGCATGAGCCGGATCGCCGCCGCCACGCGCGCCTTCATCGCGAGCGAGGCGGCGGGCGGCGTGGTGCTGATGGCGGCGTCGGCGCTTGCTCTGGTGGTCGCCAACTCGCCGCTGGCGAGCGGCTATGCGGCATTGCTCCACGTGGAACTGGGGCCGCTCAGCCTGCACGGCTGGGTGAACGACGCGCTGATGGCGGTGTTCTTCCTGCTCGTCGGGCTGGAGATCAAGGCGGAGGTGGTCGAGGGCCAGCTGTCGAGCTGGTCGCAGCGGACGCTACCGGTGATCGCGGCGGCGAGTGGCATGGCGGTGCCGGCTCTGGTCTATCTGGCGATTGCCCCGGGCTTCGCACGCGGCTGGGCGATTCCGGCGGCGACCGATATCGCCTTTGCGATGGGACTGATGGCGCTGCTCGGGCGGCATGCCCCGGCGTCGCTCAAGCTGCTGCTGACCACGATCGCGGTGGTGGACGACATGGGCGCGGTGGCGATCATCGCTTTGGCCTATACCGCCAAGCTCAACCTGGTCGCGCTGGCCGGTACCGGGCTGGTGCTGGCGGCGATGATCGCCTGCAACCGCATGCGAGTGACGCGGCTCTGGCCCTATCTGCTGCTGGCGATGCTGCTGTGGCTCTGCGTCTTCGCCTCGGGCGTGCATGCGACGATCGCGGGGGTGGCGGCGGCGCTGGCCATCCCGCGCGCCGCGGGGCTGAAGCTCGAGCATGGACTCAACCCCTGGGTCGCCTTTGCGATCGTGCCGCTGTTCGGCTTCGCCAATGCCGGCGTCGCGCTGCCGGGATGGCAGGCCTTGCTCGCGCCGCTGCCGCTCGGGGTCGCGCTGGGACTGTTCGCCGGCAAGCAGCTGGGCGTGTTCGGCAGCATCTGGCTGGCGGTGAAGACGGGGATCGCGCCGAAGCCGCATGCGCGCTGGGGGCAGGTCTACGGCATGGCGCTGCTTGCCGGGATCGGCTTCACGATGAGCCTGTTCATCGGCGGCCTGGCCTTCCCGCCGGGACCGCTGACCGACCAGGTGAAGATCGGCGTGCTCGCCGGATCGGTGCTGTCGGCGCTGGCCGGTTATTTGGTCCTGCGCTCGACCAGCACCGCGACCACCAGCACGCCGAAGCCACCGAGCGAAAGCAGTGCGCCGACCCAGCCGGTCGACGTCCAGCCGTAACCCGCCGCGATGGCGAGGCCACCCAGCCAGGGGCCGAGCGCATTGGCGAAGTTGAAGGCGGAGTGGTTGAGCGAGGCGGCGAGGCCCTGGGCTTCGCCGGCGACGTCCATCAGCCGGGTCTGCAGCACCGCACCGAGCGCACCCAGGAAGCCGATCGCGAAGATGTCGAGCGCGATGCTCCACAGCTGGTGCGCGGCGAACGGGTAGAAGGCGAGCGCGACGGCGCTGCCGAGCAGCAGCACCGCGGCGGTGGGCATCAGCGCGCGATCGGCGAACTTCGGCACGATGATGCTGCCGAGCGTCGCGCCGACGCCGAACACCGCCAGCACCAGCGGAATCATCGCCGGCGAGGTCCGCGTCACCTCGAGCATGGTCGAGGCGACATAGGTGTAGACGCAGAACATGCCGCCAAAGCCGATCGCGCTGATCCCGAGCGTGAGCCACACCTGGCCATTGGCGAGCGCGCCGAGCTCCTTGAGCGGGCTCGCGCCATGCTGGGGCGGATCGCGCGGGGCGAGTGCTGCGACCAGCGCGACGGTGGTCAGCGCCAGCACGCCGACCACCACGAAGCCCCAGCGCCAGCCGACCGCCTGGCCCAGCCAATTGGCGAGCGGCACGCCGAGGATCGTCGCCACGGTGAGGCCGAGCATCATCCGCCCCACCGCCTGGGACCGCTTGTTGAACGGCACCAGCGAGGCGGCGACGAGCGCGGCGATGCCGAAATAGGCACCGTGCGGCAGGCCGGAGAGGAAGCGGAACAGCAGCAGCCAATGGTAGTTGGGGGCGAGCGCGCTCAGCGTGTTGAACAGCGCGAAGGCGCCCATCAGCAGCAGCAGGGTGAGCCGCCGGGAGAGTTTCGCCGCGCCCACCGCGATCAGCGGCGCGCCGACCACCACGCCCAGCGCATAGGCGCTGATCACATGGCCGGCGCTCGGTGCGTCGATCCCCAGCCCCTGCGCCATGTACGGCACCAGGCTCATCGTCGCGAATTCGGTGGTGCCGATCGCGAAACCACCCATCGCCAGCGCGAAATGGACGAGGCCGACATTATGGGTCGGAGCATGGGTGCTGGTGGGGGCGTGCATCGCTGTTCAAGTGGCCATGCTGCGGTGCAGCGTCAATGGCAGCGTGCGATGCATACGAATGCGGCGCGCGCACTCAGGCCTTGAAGCAGTTTTCCCGGTGCCAGCCCAGAAACAGCGGATGCGGATGATCGGCCGACCGCGCGGGGAGCCGGGCGCGGCCCGAACGATTGAGCAACTGGGCGATGCTGTCGCGGTCATTGACGTGGCGCGAGATCAGGATCGAGAGATCGTCGGCGAGCGACAACAGTCCGCGATCGAACATCCAGTGCACCGTGCCGGACAGGGCGAGGCCGTTCGAGACGATGTCCGGCCCATTCGCCTCGACCGGGCGGATATGCGCCGCCTCGGCTTCGGCGCGGCCACCGCCATTGATCAGCTTGAGGCCGGTCAGCGCACAGCGCGCGTCATAGGCATCGAGCACCGTGCGGCGAAAGGCGCGATCCCTGAGCGGCCGCGAAACCAGCTGCTGCACGCGTTCGCGCGCCTCGAAATGAAAGGCCTCGCCTTCCTCGCGCACGCGATTGTCGGCGGGCAGGTCGCGGCGCGGGAGCAGCTCGTCCTCGTCGCGCAGCCCGAGATTGACGATCCGGATGAAATCCTGCGTCGAGATGGGGCGCACTGCCGCCTGGGCGCGGCCGGAGAGCTTCGCCTGCTCGTTCAGCAGGCCGCTTTCGACCCATTCGCCATCGACCATGAAGGGCACCGGCGTGCTGAATTGCAGGAAGCTGCCGGGCTCGATCATCGCATAATACATGCCGGGCTGGTCAGGATCGGGAACGATCGACTCCACCCGCGCAACCGCCCAATAGCCGCGGCTTTGCCGAACCTTCACCGGTTCATAGTAGAGAATCCAGTCGCCGATACAGGCCTGGGCCCGCCCGAGATATTGCTTGGGGAAATGATAGCGTACGGCCGGGGTGTCCCGATAAATCGAGTCCTCGCGGTGGATGAAGACGCCGTTCGCCATTGGCTTCGACTATCGGCTGAAACCAGGTTTTGGCAAGCTGCGGCAAATGGTTGGGCTCCATACTGGGCACGCGGTGCTTGCCCTATAAGGAAGGGTAGCTGCGAAAAATGCAGGTGCATCCTGCACTCGAGGGGTCCAGACGCGTTGGCGAACCATGGCTAATCCTGGCGGCTACACGCGCGGCTCCCCCGGCTATCGGCGACTGACGCTCGCGATGCTGTTCGCGGGCTTCTCGACCTTCTCGCTGCTCTATTCCGCCCAGCCGCTGCTGCCGCTGTTCGCGAGCGAGTTCCATCTGAGCGCCGAAGTGGCGAGCCTCGCCATCTCGATCGCCACCGGGCCGCTGGCGGTGGCGATCGTCATCGGCGGCATGCTCTCGGACAAGCTCGGCCGGCGGCCGCTGATGGTGGGAGCGATGTTCGGTGCCGGGCTGCTGACCATGCTCACCGGACTGGCGCCGGGCTGGGACAGCCTGCTCGCGCTGCGCCTGCTCACCGGCATCGCGCTGGCCGGCATGCCCGCCGTCGCCATGGCCTATGTCAGCGAGGAGATCGACCCGCGCTCGGTGGGCCCCGCCATGGGCCTCTATATCGCCGGCAGCGGCATCGGCGGCATGGCCGGGCGGCTCGGAGTCAGCCTGCTGACCGAGCTGATCGACTGGCGCTGGGGCCTGATCGGCGTCGGGCTCGTCGGCCTGCTGATGGCGGAGGGCTTTCGCCGGCTCGCACCGCCATCGCGCCGCTTCGTGCCGCAGGAAGTCCATGCCCGCGCGGTGCTCGCCGCCGGGCGCGAGCTGTTCCGCGACCGGGCGATGCCCCTGCTCTATGCCGAGGCGTTCCTGCTGATGGGCGTGTTCGTCACCATCTACAATTATGTCGGCTTCAGGCTGCTCGCCCCGCCCTTCGCGCTGAGCCATGCGGCGATCGGTGCGATCTTCCTGCTCTATCTGCTCGGCTCGGTCAGCTCGACCTGGTTCGGGCACCTCGCCGAGAAGCGCGGGCGTCGGCTGATCTTCTGGATCCCGACCGCGATGCTGCTGGTCGGCACGGCGATGACGGCGTCCGCCTGGCTGGCCCTGGTGGTGGCCGGGATCGGCATCGTCACCATCGGCTTCTTCGGCGCGCATTCGATCGCCTCGAGCTGGGTCGGGCGCCGAGCGAGGGCAAGCCGGGGGCAGGCGGCGGCCTTCTACCTGTTCTTCTATTATCTGGGATCCAGCGTGCTGGGATCGGCCGGCGGCGTCGCCTGGACCGGCTGGGGGTGGAGCGGCGTTGCGCTCTATTGCGGGGTGCTGACGGTGCTGGCGCTGGCGATTGCGGCAAAGCTCTCGACCATTCCGCCCTTGCCGCTGCCGGAGGTTACGCCGCCGCGGCCGATGGGGGCGGACTAGGGGCCTGACACACAAGATTGACCTCAAAGACGGTATACACGCCATCCTCGCAGCCCTCGCCGAAAGCTCCGGCATCGATCGCGGCGACGGCTTCCTCGAGAGTGTTCAACAGACAATATTGGTTCACCGGCAAGGTGGCGGCGATCGAATTGCATGAAATCGGCGAGTGCTCGAGAAAATCGCCAAAGACCACAACATCATAGCCCAGCAGCGTGAGCGTATCATACGCGGGCGGCGCGACTTCGTCGGCTATTTCGGAGGAAGGCGCCCGTGAACGCGGACGCCAGCCGGCTGGATCGAAATTCCAGCCGTCCGAGTCCAGCTCTTGCCCATGGGCCGCGTAGTAGAAGAGCGACGCCCCCCGAGCATCCACACCGTCTCGCGTCACCAGCGATTCAAGCACTTCCGGACTGTTCGCCAATCCGAAGCCGTTGTGGAGCCATGCCTTTTGCGGGTCCACGATATTGTCGTTCACGCAGCCGGAGACGCTGCATATCTGCTCCACGGAGCTGACATGGCTATCGAGCCAGCCGGGGGGTGGCACGGTGCGCTTGAGTAGATAGCCTGCGGGGATCATCGAGCGCACTAGATCGATCCGCCCAGGCAAGCGCAAATGGAAAGGGCGCTCCCGCAGGAACGCCCTCTCCGTATTTCTGCAGCGAAAGGCCCGGATCAGAGCTTCTCGGTCAGCTCCGGCACGATCTTGAACAGATCGCCGACCAGGCCGATGTCCGCGACCTGGAAGATCGGGGCGTCCTCGTCCTTGTTGATCGCGATGATCGTCTTGGAGTCCTTCATGCCGGCGAGGTGCTGGATCGCACCCGAGATGCCGATCGCGACATAGACTTCCGGGGCGACGATCTTGCCGGTCTGGCCGACCTGATAGTCGTTCGGGGCATAGCCCGCGTCCACCGCGGCGCGCGAGGCACCGACGGCAGCACCGAGCTTGTCGGCCAGCGGATCGATCTGCGCGTGGAACTGCTCCGACGATCCGAGCGCGCGGCCGCCCGAGACGATCACCTTGGCGCTGGTCAGCTCCGGACGCTCCGACTTGGCGATCTCGGCACCGGCGAAGGTGGAGAGGCCCTTGTCGCCCTCGCCCGACACGGCTTCGATCGTGCCCGAACCGCCGGTGGCGGCCGCCTTCGGGAAGGCAGTGCCGCGCACGGTGATCACCAGCTTCTTGTCGCTGGTCTGCACGGTGGCGATCGCGTTGCCGGCATAGATCGGACGGGTGAACGTGTCGGCACCCTCGACCGAGAGGATGTCCGAGATCTGCATCACGTCGAGCGCGGCAGCCACGCGCGGCGCGATGTTCTTGCCGGTAGTGGTCGCTGGGAACAGGACCGCGTCGTGCGAGCCCATCAGCGACACGATCAGCGGCGCGACGTTCTCGGCGAGGAAATGCTCATAGGCCGCGTCGTCGGCGACATGGACCTTACCCACGCCCTCGATCGCCGCTGCCGACTGGGCCACGCCGTCGACGCCCTTGCCGGCGACGAGGAGATGGACTTCGCCGAGCTTCGCCGCGGCGGTGACCACGGCGAGGGTGGCGTCCTTCAGGCTCTGATTGTCGTGCTCGACCCAAACCAGCGTCTTCATTTCGCGACTCCCAGACCCTTGAGCTTCTCGACCAGCTCGTCGACCGAGCCCACCTTGATGCCGGCGCTGCGCTTGGCCGGCTCGACGACCTTGAGCGTCTTGAGGCGCGGGGTGGTGTCGACACCATAGTCCGCGACGGTCTTCTTCGCGACCGGCTTGGACTTGGCCTTCATGATGTTCGGCAGCGTCGCATAGCGCGGCTCGTTGAGGCGGAGATCGGTGGTGACGATCGCCGGCAGCTTGAGGTCCACGGTTTCAAGGCCGCCATCGACTTCGCGGGTGACCTGCACGCCCTGCCCGCCGAGCTCGACCTTCGAGGCGAAGGTGCCCTGCGGCCAGCCGAGCAGCGCGCCGAGCATCTGGCCGGTCTGGTTGCTGTCGTCGTCGATCGCCTGCTTGCCGAGGATGATCAGCCCGGGCTGCTCCTCTTCGGCGACCTTGGCGAGGAGCTTGGCGACGGCCAGCGGCTCGATCTCGTCATCGGTCTGGATCAGGATACCGCGATCGGCGCCCATGGCGCGCGCGGTGAGCAGCACGTCGGTCTCCGCCTTGGCGACGCCGATGGTGACGACGACCACCTCGGTCGCGGCGCCCTTTTCCTTCAGGCGCACGGCTTCCTCGATCGCGATCTCGTCGAACGGGTTCATGCTCATCTTGACGTTCGCCAGATCGACGCCCGTCCCGTCCGCCTTCACGCGGGGTTTCACGTTATAGTCAAGCACGCGCTTGACCGGCACCAGAACTTTCATCGAAATCCTCTCCATCGCTGGAAGAACGGCAACACCCGATCGCTAATGCCCGAGATTCCGGCCAAGTCCACCCCAAACAGTGATAGGGCATACCCGATCATCGAAAAATCGGTGCGGGTTGTCGCGCCACATGGGTACCGCGGATTCACTCGATCTGGCGGGTGACGCTACGGTTTCCCAAACGCGCCGGGAGGCTGGACGCAAAAAGGGCGGGGAAAACCGGCTTTCCGGTCTTCCCCGCCCTTTTTGCCCGGAGCCGGCAATCCGCCGGCCGGCGCGCTCAGGCAGCGAGCTTCTTGACCTCGGCCACGATCTTCTTCGCGGCATCGCCCAGGTCGTTCGCGGGAACGATGGCGAGGCCCGAATTGGCGAGGATTTCCTTGCCCTCGGCAACGTTGGTGCCCTCGAGGCGCACGACCAGCGGCACCGAGAGGTTCACTTCCTTCGCCGCGGCGACGATGCCGGCGGCGATGATGTCGCACTTCATGATGCCGCCGAAGATGTTGACCAGGATGCCCTTCACGTTCGGATCGGCGAGGATGATCTTGAACGCCGCGGTGACCTTCTCCTTCGAAGCGCCGCCGCCGACGTCGAGGAAGTTCGCCGGGAACATGCCGTTGAGCTTGATGATGTCCATCGTGGCCATCGCCAGGCCGGCGCCGTTGACCATGCAGCCGATGTCGCCGTCGAGCTTGATGTACGCCAGGTCGTACTTCGAGGCTTCGAGCTCGGCGGGATCTTCCTCCGACTCGTCGCGCAGTTCGGCCAGGTCCTTGTGGCGGAACATCGCGTTCGAATCGAAGCCGACCTTGGCGTCGAGGACGAGGAGGTTGCCCTGCTCGGTCAACGCCAGCGGGTTCACTTCGATCTGCGCGGCGTCGGTCGCGACGAAGGCGGCGAACAGCGACGACGCGACCTTGGCGGCCTGCTTGCCCTGGTCGCCGGTCAGGCCCAGCGCGGCAGCGACGGCGCGGCCGTGGTGCGGCATGAAGCCGGTCGCGGGATCGACGTCGAAGGTGTGGATCTTCTCGGGGGTCGAGTGGGCGACTTCCTCGATGTCCATGCCGCCCTCGGTCGAGACGACGAAGGCGACGCGGCCGGTGGCGCGGTCGACGAGGAGCGCGAGGTAGAATTCCTTGGCGATGTCGGCGCCGTCGGTGATGTACAGGCGGTTGACCTGCTTGCCGGCCTCACCCGTCTGGATCGTCACCAGCGTGTTGCCGAGCATGTCGGTCGCGTGGGCACGCACCTCGTCGAGCGAGAAGGCGAGGCGGACGCCGCCCTTCGCATCCGGACCGAGCTCCTTGAACTTGCCCTTGCCGCGGCCGCCGGCATGGATCTGCGACTTCACGACGAAGAGCGGCCCAGGCAGCTTCTTGGCGGCCTCGACGGCCTCCTCGACGGTGAAGGCGGCGAAGCCGGCGGCGATCGGCGCGCCGTACTTAGCCAGCAGTTCCTTGGCCTGATATTCATGGATGTTCATGGGAACGCGCCCTCATGGTTGTGGCGGGGAGGAGTTTGCGGGTGCCTTAAGCACGACGCGCGCGCGAATCCAAATCTTTTCGCAGTAAATGCAAGTGCGACGTAATTGCAATAAAGCACAACCCGTCACCCCGGACTTGTTCCGGGGTCCATCAGGCAACGAGCAATGGACAAGAGATACGACGACAATCCGCGCGGCATGGTGGACCCCGGCACAAGGCCGGGGTGACAAGAAGGACCGAGCGACTCGCATCGCTGGCTGACGGCGGCAGGAAGAGCGCCTATCTACCGCATATGTCGCCCTGGATCGGCCTTGCCCTGCTCCTTGCCACGCTTGCCGGGATGGAGGCGTTCGCCTGGGCGATGCACCGCTGGGTGATGCACGGGCCCGGCTGGTTCCTGCACGAGAGCCATCACCGCGCCCGCACCGGCTGGTTCGAGCTCAACGACCTGTACGCCGTGATCTTCGCGGTGCCCTCGATCGTGCTGCTCTATGGCGGGGTGCAGGCGGGCTGGTGGCCGGGCTTCACCTGGATCGGTGCGGGAATCGCCGGCTATGGCGCGATCTATTTCGGCTTCCATGACGTGATCGTCCACCAGCGGGTGGCGCACCGCTATGTCCCGCGCTCGACCTATATGAAGCGAATCGTCCAGGCGCACCGGCTGCACCATGTGGTCGAATCGAAGCACGGCGCGGTGAGTTTCGGCTTCCTCTGGGCGCCGCCGGCGGACGAACTGAAACGCCAGCTGAAGGTCAATACCGGTTTGGCCCGGTTCCGCGCGAACCCGGATTGACGGCGCCCCCCGTGCCGGACACATGCTTGCGTCCATGGAGCATCTGAACCTCTCCGAGTCCGAGTGGCGCAAGCGCCTCAACCCGGAACAGTTCCACGTGCTGCGCGAGGCAGGGACCGAAGCCGCCTTTTCCGGCCGCTTCACCGACAACAAGGCCGACGGCCTCTATCTCTGCGCCGGCTGCAAGCTCGAGCTGTTCGACAGCGCCGACAAGTTCGATTCGGGATCGGGCTGGCCGAGCTTCACCAAGCCGATCGATCCCGAGAACGTCACCGAACATGCCGATGTCAGCCATGGCATGCGCCGGGTCGAGCTGCGCTGCGCACGTTGCGACGGGCATCAGGGCCATGTCTTCCCCGATGGGCCGCCGCCCACCGGCCTGCGCTACTGCATCAACTCGGCCAGCCTCGATTTTCGTTCACGTGGCGGCAACCACAATGCCGCTAGCGAGCAAGGCTGAGCGCCTGATCCTTGTGAGCGGGCCGAATAGGGCTTAATCGCACTCCCCCGATGCCATCGAAAAACCTGCCAGCCGTGATCCGCACGCCCAAATGGCGTGATCTCTCCTTTTGGAAGCGTGTCGCTTTCTGGACGCTGATCAGCGGGGGCAGCGTTGCGCTGCTCGCCTTCATCGCGCTCCTGATCGCCGTCTATTCGACCAAGTCGACGCTGCCGAGCTTCGACGAGCTGAAGTCCTCGCCCAACGGCCAGATGATCCGCGTCCATGCCGCGGACGGCACCGTGCTGGTCTCGCTCGGGCCGAGCTATGGCGAGTGGATCAAATACGACCAGATCCCGCAGGTGATGAAGGACGCGATCATCGCGACCGAGGATCGCCGCTTCGAATCGCACTGGGGCGTCGATCCGGTCGGCGTCGCCCGCATCTTCTGGCGCGCCAAGCAGCTCCACGACGAGGGCCGGCGCCTGCAGGGCGGCTCGACCATCACCCAGCAGGTGGCCCGGACCATCTTCCTGTCGAACAAGTATGATGTCGGCCGCAAGGTGCGCGAGGGCGTGATCGCGCTGGCGATGGAGCGCAAGTTCAGCAAGGACGAAATCCTCGAGCTCTACCTCAACAAGGTCTATTTCGGCGGCGGCGCCTATGGCATCGACGCGGCGAGCCGGAAGTTCTTCGGCCACCCTGCGACCAATCTGAGCCTGGCCGAGGCGGCGGTGATCGCCGGCCTGGTCAAGGCGCCGTCGCATTATTCGCCGACCGCCGATGCCGAGGCCGCGATCGGCCGCGCCAGCGTGGTGCTCGACCTGATGGCCGAGACCGGCAAGATCACCGAATCCCAGGCCAAGGCGACCGACCCGCGCACCGTGGCGCTCGCGCCCGAGCCCAAGCAGAACAGCGTGCGCTATTTCACCGACTGGGCGCTGCCCCAGCTCGAGGTGCTGATCGACGAGACCGAGGCACCGCTCGAAGTATGGACCACGCTCGACCTGAACATGCAGCGCGCCGCCGACGACGCGATCCGCGCCAATGCGCCGAAGAACGCGCAGGGTGCGCTGGTCAGCCTGGACCGCGACGGCGCGGTGCGCGCGATGGTCGGCGGCAAGGACTATGTCGCCTCGATCTACAATCGCGCGACCCAGGCGACCCGCCAGCCGGGATCGGCCTTCAAGCTGTTCGTCTATCTCGCCGCGCTGGAATCGGGCCACAAGCCCGACGACCTGGTGGTCGACGAGCCGGTGACGATCAACGGCTGGAGCCCCCGCAACAGCTCGGGCGCGTTCCGCGGCGAGATGAACATCCGCACCGCCTTCGCCTATTCGGTCAACACGATCGCGGCGAAGCTGGGCCAGGAAGTGGGCTTCGGCGCGATCGCCGACATGGCGCGCCGCTTCGGCATCACCACCCCGGTCGATACCCATCCGGCGATGGTGCTGGGCACCTCCGACGTCCGCCTGATCGACATGACCCGCGCCTTCGCCTCGGTGGCGAACAAGGGCGTGGCGGTGACGCCCTATGGCATCACCCGCGTCACCGCGAACAATGCGGTGATCTACCAGCATGAGGTCGACACCAGCCATGTGCTGGTCGCCCCCTATGTCGCCGCGCAGATGACCGACCTGATGCAGACCGCGGTCGCCACCGGCACCGGCCGGGCCGCGCAGATCGGTCGCCCAGTCGCGGGCAAGACCGGCACCACCACCTCGAACAAGGATGGCTGGTTCGTCGGCTTCTCCTCGGGCCTGACCACCGGCGTGTGGATGGGCCGCGACGATGCCAAGGTCGTCCCCGGCCTGCAGGGCGGCACCGCGCCGGCACGTGCCTTCCACGACTTCATGGTCAAGGCAGTGGCGAAGCGCCCGGTCGAGCAGTTCGACACCCAGGTGACGCTGCCCGAATATGCGCTCGACGAAGAGAATGCCGCCTATGGCGAGCCTGATAACGGCGTGTTCGTCGACGAGGACGGCAATCCGGTGCCCGAAGACCAGCAGCCGCGCAGCGACGGCACCGAGCAGGTGCAGCCGGTGCCCGGCCAGCAGGGCGGGCAGGGCGACGAACAGCTCGACCAGGACTGGATCGACCGGATGACCGGCAAGCGGGGTCCGGCGCCCGCCCAGCCGCAGCGCGACCAGCGCGAGGCGCCGCGCGACGTTCCCCGGCAGACGGCGCCGCAGCCGCGCGATGGGGCGCCCAGGGGCGAGCAGCAGTGATCTTCTAAGCCCCTCCCTGGAAGGGAGGGGTTTGGGGTGGGTCGATGCACGCACTACAGTGCGGTCTCGCCTCGTCTTCTCAGTATCGCCTGGACGCTACCCACCCCCGGCCCCTCCCTTTCAGGGAGGGGAGCAAAAAGGGAAGCGTCAGCGCCCGTACCAGTGCAGCCCGGCGCCGTTGCGCTTGAGCCAGGCGCGGGCACGATCCGGATCGCCTTCGTACAATTCCGCCACCACGCGGTGAAACGCCGGCGAGTGGTTCATGTGGATGCGGTGCGCGACTTCATGCGCCACCGTCGAGCGGCGGACGAAGCTCGGAGCGAGCAGCAGCCGCCAGCTGTAGCGGATCTGGCCCGAGGAGGCGCAGCTGCCCCAGCGGCCGCGCGGATCGCCGATCGAGACCTTGGTGACGCTCACCCCGGCGCGCTCGGCATATTCGGCGGTCTCCTCGCTCAGCAGGTCGAGCGCGGCCTGGCGCAGCCAGCGCTCGATGCGCTTCTCCAGCCCCTCGCGCGGGCCGCCGCAGAGCAGCTGGTCGCCAATCAGCTTCGGGGTCCGGCCGGCACCGGTGGCGGGCCAGACGATCTCGACTTCGGCATCGCCGACCGGAATGCGTGCGCCCGGTGCGAAGGGCCGTGCCTCGGGCATCTTGGCCTGTTGCAGCGCGATCCAGCCCTGCTGCTCGCGCGCCCAGTCCATGCCCTTCTTGAGCGAGGCCCGTGGCGGCAGAGTGAGCTTCACCTTGCCCGAACGGGGATCGACCGAGAGCCGCATCCGCCGCGCCCGGGCGTGACGGACCACCTCGATCTCCGGTTCGCTCAAAGCTCGCGGTCCACCAGGTGATGCTCGAAATCGATCACATCGTCCTCGCTCACCGTCCAGCCGCGCGTCGACTGGCCGGCGGCGTGCACCGATTCGCGGTCGCCGCTCACCAGATAATGCCAGTCGGGCAGCGGCTTGCCCTCGCCGCGCAGGCGATAGGCGCAGGTGGAGGGCAGCCATTCGATGTCGCGGACGTTGCGCGCGGTCAGCCGCACGCATTCGGGGACATAGGCATGGCGATGCTTGTAGTCCGAACACTGCCCCATCCGCCGGTCGAGCAGCCGGCAGGCGACGTTGGTCGCGTGGAGCTCGCCGGTCTCCTCGTCCTCCAGCTTGTGGATGCAGCATTTGCCGCAGCCGTCGCAAAGGGCTTCCCATTGCGCCCGGTCGAGCTTTTCCAGCGGCAGGTCTTCCCAGAACTTACTGGCCATTATTTACCGGTCATTTCACCCAATGGTCGAGCTGCTCCACAAGGGCGGCAGCGTCCTTCTCGATCGGCAACGACGTGATCGGCTTGCCGTCCCTGTCCATCAGATAGGCAATCTGGCTGTGTCCTACCAGATAGGCGCCGCCCGGGCCGGGCGCTTCCTTCTTCGCATAGACCGCATATTGCTTCTCGACCGCCTCGATTGCCTTGGGGCTGCCGGTGAGGCCGATGATGCGATCGTCGAAATTGCGGATGAACTCGCCGACCACCTTGGGCGTGTCGCGCTCGGGGTCGACGGTGATGAAGATCGGCACGATCGCCTTCGCCTTGGCGGGCGCCTGCTTGTCGAGCAGCTTCATCGCCTGGCCGATCTTGAGCATGTCGTTCGGGCAGATGTCCGGGCAATAGGTATAGCCGAAATAGACGATGCGATATTTGCCCGCGAAATCGCCGTCGCGAACCGTCTTGCCGGCCTGGTCGGTGAGGGCGAAGGGTCCGCCGATGCGGGCGCCGGCCAAGGGCGGTTCGTCGCTGGCGGCGCCGCTGCAACCCGAGACGATCAGTAGCAAAGGCGCAACGGCCTGAAATATCCTGCTCATGGTATCGCCAGCCATGATCTGATAGTCCGGGGCTTGCAAGCACTGCCGCTATGGGGTTTGGGCAAACACATGATCGTTCGCGTACTGGGCGCCGCCGGCGCCGCCCTGCTGATGCTCGCCGCCGCGCCCGCGTCGGCCCAGCAATTCTCCGACAGCTATAATTTCCTGAATGCCATCCGCGAGACGGACGGCACCAAGGTGAACAAGTATCTGGAGAACAAGTCGCTCCGGATCGTCAACGCCAAGGACCGCAACACCGGCGAGGGCGCGCTGCACATCGTGGTGAAGCGGAGCGACGCGGTCTATCTGCGCGTGCTGCTCCAGCAGGACGACATCAACGCCAATCTCCAGGACGGCCGCGGCAACACCGCGCTGCTCATCGCCGCCGAGCGCGGCTGGGACGAGGGCGTGCAGATCCTGATCAAGTACGGCGCAAACGTGAACCTCGCCAATATGAGCGGCGAGACTCCGCTGATCCGCGCCGTGCAGGTGCACGACATCAACGTGGTGCGCGAGCTGCTGGACGCGGGTGCCAATCCGGACCGGACCGACAATGTCACCGGCAAGTCGGCGCGCGACTACGCCCGCGACGAGGCGCGCTATCCGCAGATCCTCAAGCTGCTGACCGATGCCCCCAAGGGCGGCAAGGCCAGCGGCAGCGCGGCACCGGCCGGCCCGAAGCTCTAGAAGCCGGCTTCGGCCTCCGGATCGAGGATCTGGATGACCCGGCGCGCGGCGCGCCGGGCAAAGGCCAGGGTGCATTTCTTGCGGGTGGGCGCGGGCAGGGGAAAGGTCGCCGCCTCGCGCATCACCGCGGCATCGTAGCGGTCGGCGACGATCAGCCCGGCGCGGGCCGGCAGGAAGTTTTCCTGCTCGAAGGGCCGCAGGTCGAACCCTTCGGGCACCGCCCAGAAGAAGCGGTCGCAATGCGCGAGATAGTCGGTCCATTTCCCGTCGCCGAGCAGGTCGGCGCGCGACACCTTTATCTCGACGATGACGATGTTGCCGCGCGAATCGATCGCCATCAGATCGGCACGGCGGCCGCCCTCGAGCGGCACTTCGGCCAGCGCGACGCAATCATGGCGGAGGAGGAGCCGCGTGACGCCGCGCGCCACATCGGCGGCGATCAACGGGTCTGGCTGAATCGAAACGGCCGGAGAGTTCATCCCCGGCCGTTTAGAACATTAAGCGAACGCAGGGAACCCTGCGACTCGGCTTTTTAGGTTTCGGTACCAGCCCGCCCCCCACCCGGCCACCCAGCGGCAGCATCATATGGGTGGTCGGGTGGGGGCGCGGGCTGGTACCGTCGTACCGCAATCAGCGATAGAAAACGTGGTTGCCCACGGTGCCGACACGGGCGCGCTTCCAGCTCGGCTTCACATAGCGGGCATGGAAATAGAGCGCCTCGGGCACGGGCGAATCCCATTGCTCGTTCATCGCGACCTGGGCCACGGCAAGCGCCTTCTTCCACTGGCCATTGGCCGGCGGGGTCGGCAGCTTGCCGCCGCGCACGAAGGAGAACTGGCCGCGCTGGGTGACCACGCCGCACACCGAGCGCGGGAAGCGGCCCGATTCGGTGCGGTTGAGGATCACGTCCGCCACGGCGAGCTGGCCGGCGAGCGGCTCGCTCTTGGCCTCGTAATAGATGCCCACGGCAAGGCAGTTGAGCTCGCTGCCGAGCGACGCGGGCGCGTCCTGCGCTGCCACGGCTTCGGAGAGCGAGTTGAAATCTTCTTCGTCCGCATCCGCATTGGGGATCTGCTGGACGATCTCGCCCTTCGGAAGGGCGGTCGGCGCGGCCTGGGGGGCCGGGGTGGGAACAACCTGGTGTTCCAGCGTGTTGACCGTCTGAACCGGCGCATCCTGCGCGCCCAGGGTCACATCGAGCGTGGCGGCATTCGCAAGTGCGCCAGCGCAAAAAGTCACGGCCGCGAAGCACGCGGCGCGGTGGATGAACTTCATTTGGCTTCGTTGCTGTGCGGTTGGTGCGCGGCCGGCCCGTTTTCTCTATGGGACCGCCGGGCTTCCCCCCCGACTGCGTAACCGACCGACTTCACACCCCGGGCAGCACAACGCGATTGATGTAGCCGGGGCCTTTCGCCGCACAGCGGCCGGATGTCAATTCATCGCCAATGTTTCAGCGGCGAACCGTTCCGCCTGCGCGATATCCAGTTCGACCACCCACAGGTCGGAATCGCGCTCGCGACGTCGTTTCCAATAGGCAGTGACTTCGCCGTCATCGGCAAATTCGCGGGGGCCGGAGGGGATCAGCGCGGGGTTCCCGTCGGGGCCCAGGCCGCGCTCGACGAAGCGCGGATTGGCCCCGCGCTCGACCAGCAGCAGCAGCACCGCACCCGCCGTCGCATCCCCCTTCGCCAGGACCATCGCGCCGCCGCCCGCGCCCTCGGCACGGCGGATCAGCGCATTGACCAGCACGCCGGTGGCGAGCCGCGCCATCAGCCCTGGGCGTAGCCGGGCAGCGAGGCGAGCGGGATGCGCGAGCGCATGAAGGTGCCCGTGCCGCGCGCCGCTTCCTCGCCGGTCGCGTCGATCAGCCGCGCCTCGCCGACAAACACGCGGCGCTGACCGCTGACCCAGCGGCCCTCCGCCACCACCGGTCCGGGACCCAGCGGCTTGGTGAGCAGCAGGTTGAACTGGGTGGTCAGCACGAAGCGATCGGTGACCAGGCTGTTGACCGCGTAGAAGGCGGCATCGTCGAGCATCTTGAAATAGCTCGTGCCATGTGCCGCGCCGGCGGCATGGAAATAGCGCTCGTCGATGGTGAAGCGGATGCGCGCGACGCCGGGCTCGGGAATCTCGAGCACGGATTCGAAAAGCCGGTTGATCGGCGCTGCGGCATAGAGGGATTCGAGCGCGCGGAAATGCGCCTCCGCCCCGGTCGGTTCAGGCAGCGTCACGCGCCTCCACGCCAGCGAGCAGCGCATAGAGCGCATCGTGCGAGCCGGCGCCGCGCAGCTTGGCCGCGACGCTCTTGTCGCGCAGCAGCCGCGAGACACAGGCCAGCGCCTTGAGATGCTCGGCACCCGCGCCCACCGGCGAGAGCAGCATGAAGACCAGGTCGACGGGCAGCTCGTCCACCGCGCCGAAATCGACCGGCTTCTCCAGCCGGACGAACACGCCGCACACGCGGCGGATCGCATCGAGCTTGCCATGGGGGATGGCGATGCCCGCGCCGAAGCCGGTCGAGCCGAGCTTCTCGCGGGCAGTCAGGGTCTCGGCTACCGCACGCGCGTCGAGGCCATAGGCCTGAGCGGCGGCTGCCCCCAGCGCTGCGAACAGCGCCTTCTTGCTGGCAACGCTCGTACCGGAAAGCACTGCCTCCGGCACGAGCAAATCACTGATCGTCGTCATCGATATTCCAGTTAGGTCCGCCCCCGACCCTACTACTCAGGCAGCGCGATTGGGTTCCACCCAGCCGATCGTCCCGTCGCCGCGCCGATAGACCATGTTATGGGCCCCTGTCGCGCTATTTCGGAACAGCAGCGCATTGGTGTTGCGGAGGTCGAGCATCATAACTGCATCCGAAACGGTGGCATCGGGCACGTCGACCCGGGTCTCGGCGATGATCAGCGGCGCATCGGAGGGTTCCTCTTCCTCGGCATGCTCCTGGAAGAGCGTATAGCCGGCATTGTTGTCATAGGCGCCGTTCTCCGCGAACGCATTGACCACGCCGTTCTGCCGGTCCTTGAGCCGGCGGGTGTAGCGGCGCAGCTGCTTGTCGATCCGGTCGGCCGCGCCGTCGAACGCGCCATGCGCCTCCATGCCCTTGTTGGTCGCCTTGAGCACCAGCCCCTGGGTCACGTGCATCACGATGTCACAGGTGAAGCCATTGTCGTGCGGCCCCTTGCCGAAGGTCGCCTGGGACGAGATGGCGCGCGAGAAATATTTGCCCGCAATCCCCTGGAGCCGCTCGTTGACCTGCGCCGTGAGCGCAGCGCCCGTCTCGACCTGATGCCCAGAAACCCGGATGTCCATCTTCACCTCCGCTTTTACGAGGACGTTAGCTGGGGCGGGGTCCCAGCCCTTTGACCCAGGCCAAGGCCGGGGTTCAACTGGCTGCGGCGGCGCCCCAGAGCGGCTCCTCCATCTTAGAGAGAAAGGCTGCGTGGCGTTCGAGTTCCGCCGCGCTCGCCGCAAATTGTCGCGCAGGACGCACATGTACCCGCGTCGGTGCCTCGCCGGCGGTCTCGCGCACGATCGGCGTGTCGACCGCGAGGCCCAGAGTGATCTGCCGGCCGCCGGTCAGCTCGACATAGACCTGCGCCAGCAGCGAGGCGTCGATCAGCGCGCCGTGCAGGGTGCGCTGGGTGAGATCGATGCCGTAGCGGGTGCAGAGCGCGTCGAGCGTGTGCTTGGCGCCGGGATGCTTGACCCGGGCGATCGCCAGCGTGTCGACCATGCGGCCGAGATCGACGATCGGCCGGCCGCTGCGCTTCAGCTCGCCATTGATGAAGCCGAAGTCGAAATTGGCGTTGTGCGCGATCATCGGGCTGTCGCCGATGAATTCGAGCATGTCCTCGACCACGTCGTCGAACAGCGGCTTGTCCGAGAGGAACACGTCCGACAGGCCGTGGACGTTGAACGCCTCGATCGGCATCGGCCGCTGGGGATTGATATAGGCGTGGTAGTGCCGCCCGGTCATCACCCGGTTGACCAGCTCGACACATCCGATCTCAACCAGCCGGTCGCCACCCGAGAAGCTGAGCCCGGTGGTTTCGGTGTCGAACACGATTTCACGCATGTGACACTTATCCTACTGCCGGCCCCGCTAGGCAAGCGATGACATTACGTACCGCGCCGCGCGTCTCATCAAGCGAACCGCCCGTCGGAATCACGAAGTCCGCCCGGGCACGCTTCTCCGAATCGGGGAGCTGGCGGGCGAGAATCGCCTCGAAACGCGCCGCCGTCATGCCGGGCCGGGCGAGGACGCGCGTGCGCTGCATTTCGGCCGGGGCGGAGACCACCGCGATCCTGTCAACATGGCGCCAGCCGCCCGCCTCGAACAACAGGGGCACGTCGAGCACCACCAACGGTGCATCGCGATTCGCCTGGAGGAACGCCTCGCGCTTCTCGCCCACGGCAGGGTGGAGGATCGCCTCCAGCCGGGCAAAGGCAGTAGGATCGGCCATCACCGCCTCGCGCAACAGCGTGCGGTTCACCCCGAGTTCGCTGGTGGTGTCCGGAAACTCGGCTTCGATCGCGGCGACGGCGGCACCGTCCGGCCCCTGGAGCTTGTGGACCTCGGCATCGGCATCGAACACCGGCACGCCGAGCTCGGCGAACATCGCTGCGACGGTCGACTTGCCCATGCCGATCGACCCGGTGAGGCCGAGGGTAATCAACGACTCCTCCCGTCATTCCCGCGCAGGCGGGGATCCAGGGTAACAGCGCGATGTCCCTTACGACTCTGGATCCCCGCCTGCGCGGGGATGACACAGGAAAAGGGGATGGCGCTGGGGATAATCACCGAAGCAGAATCTCGCGCAGTTCCTCGTCGCGATCGCGCGGGGGCTCCGCGCCGAAGAACAGCTCGAAGGCGAGGGCGGCCTGGCCGACCAGCATCTCGAGCCCGTCCACCGTATCGAGCTCGCGCGCGCGCGCCTGGGCGAGCAGCTCGGTCTCGAGCGGGGCGTAGACCGCATCATAGACCACCGCATCCTCGGGCAGCGGCGACAGGTCGATCTCGAGCGGGGGCTGGCCGACCATGCCGAGCGCGCTGGCGTTGACCAGCAGCTGGGCCGGGGGAAGCTTGCTCCCGAGCGGCAGGGCCTGGCCCTTGATCCCGAATCCGGAGAGCAGCGCCGCACCCTTCAGGACGTTGCGGTTGAGCAGAGTCACCCGGCCGATCCCGACCTTGGACAGCGCGAACAGGATCGCCCGCGCCGCGCCGCCGGCGCCGATCACCACGGCATGCCTGCCGTCGAGATCAAGCCCGGCGATCGGCGCATAGAAGCCGCCGGCATCGGTGTTGGTGCCGACCAGCACGCCGTCCTCGGCCCGCACCACCGTGTTGATCGCGCCGATCGATTCGCGGATGCCGCCGCGGTCCTCGACGAATTCGAGCGCGGCCTGCTTGTGGGGCAGGGTGATATTGCAGCCGCGCCAATCGGGATCGCTACGGCGCGACTCGAAATAGCCGGCCAGTTCCCCGGGCTTCACATGGGCGCGGCGATATTCGGCCTCGATGCCGAGCTGGGCCAGCCAGAAGCCGTGGATCAGCGGCGACTTGGACTGGGCGATGGGGTCACCGATCACCTCGGCATGGATGGTCATGACGTCAGAACCCCGCGGGTGCGCAGATAGCCGAGGATCGGCAGCAGCGGCATGCCGAGGATGGTGAACTGGCTGCCGTCGGTACGGCTGAACAACTGGACGCCCGGCCCCTCGATCCGGAAGCAGCCGACACAGCCGGCGATCGCCGGCCATTCCACATCGAGATATTCCTCGATGAACGCTTCCGAGAGCGGGCGGACATGGAGCTTGGCGCGGTCGACAAAGCGCCACACCGCGCGGCCGCCCTCCGCGATCACCGCGGCGCTGTAGATGTCGTGCGTCCTGCCCGACATGCGGCGGAGATGGTCGGCAGCCTGCTCGCGGCTCTCGGGCTTGTCGAGCAGCGAGCCGTCATCGAGCGCGACCAGCGAGTCGCCGCCCAGCACCAGTGCGCTGGGCACCAGGCCGGAGACCTTCAGCGCCTTCAGCTCGGCCAGCGCATCGGCGAGATCGCGCGGGGAGATGCCGCCGGCGAGCAAGGATGCCTTGGCCGAGGCCTCGTCGACCTGTGCCGTCACGGCCTCATGCGGCACGCCGGCATCATTGAGCATCGCGCGGCGCGAGGCGCTTTGCGAGGCGAGTACGAGGTTCATTGCTTTCCCTTTTCGAGCGTCCGCTCGTTGCACAGCTGGATGATCGCCGCCGCGGTCTCCTCGATCGAGCGGCGCGTCACGTCGATCACCGGCCAGCCATTATCGGCGAACATCCGCCGGGCAAAGGCGACTTCGCGGGTCACCGCGTCCTGCTCGACATAGCTGGTCTCGGTCGCCTGGTTGAGCGAGAGCAAGCGGTTGCGGCGGATCTGGATCAGCCGGTCGGCACTGGTGGTGAGGCCGACGATAAGCGGATGCTTCAGCTTGTAGAGTTCGGGCGGCGGCGGCGATTCCACCACGATCGGGATATTCGCGGTCTTGTAGCCGCGGTTCGCCAGATAGATCGACGTCGGCGTCTTGGACGAGCGCGAGACGCCGGCGAGGAGGATGTCCGCCTCTTCCCAATCCTCGGCGAGCAGCCCGTCGTCATGCGCGATGGTGAACTGGATCGCGTCGACGCGGGCGAAATAGGCGGCGTCCAGGGTGTGCTGGCGGCCGGGGCGCGCCTTGGCTTCCTGGCCGAGCAGGTTGGACAGGGCATGGTTGACCGGATCGAGCGGGGCGATCGCCGGCAGGCCCATCGCCCGGCAGCGGCTCTCCAGCGTGCGGCGGATTTCCGGGTTCACCAGCGTGTAGAGCACCAGCCCGGGATTCTGGGCGATCTCCTGGAGGATGCGCTCGAGATGCGCCTCGCTGCGCACCATCGGCCAGAAATGGCGGAGCGTCTCGACATCGTCATATTGGGCGAGCGCCGCCTTGGCGATGTTCTCCAGCGTCTCGCCGGTGGAGTCGGAGAGGAGGTGGAGGTGGAGCCGCA
>Ga0102592_1000752_pt1 | contig 45921 bp, 47 predicted proteins | sample AraplaCol_mMF_r2_FD_76861 | JGI IMG/M metagenome (GOLD analysis project Ga0102592, IMG submission 76861) | Arabidopsis root microbial communities from North Carolina, USA - plate scrape MF_Col_mMF_r2 (SPADES assembly) (version 2) | ecosystem: Host-associated > Plants > Roots > Endosphere...
AGTTCACGATCTACGCGAACGTGCTCAACCTGTTCGATCGTCTGCCCGACGTCGATCCGGTCACCTATGGCGCGTATCTCTACAACCCGGTCCAGGCCGGCGACGGCATCTATGGCCGCCGCTTCACCGTCGGCGCCAAGCTCAACTTCTGAGCTTGCGGGTTCCCGCTTAGGGAGAGGAAGGGCGGTCCCGAAAGGGGCCGCCCTTTTTCGTCAGGGGCGTCTGGGGCTGGCGCTGTCGGCGACCATCCGCTCGCCGTCGATCGTGATCGGCGAGGCGATGCCCGGCAGCCCGTCGCGCATGATCTGCATGCCGCGGGCGATCACCTGCGGGTCGGCGAACACCTCGTCCACCGTGTTGATCGGCCCGGCCGGCACGCCCTCGGCCTCCAGCGCCTCGTAGAGATCGGCCTTGGCCCATTGCCGGATCGCCGCCTCGAGCAGCGGAAGCAGGGTCTCGCGATGGGTCACCCGCGCGGGATTGGTCGCGAAGCGCACGTCCGATCCATAGTCGAGCCCCAGCACCCCGCAGAGCTTGCGGAACTGCGAGTCGTTGCCGACCGCGATGATCAGCTCGCCGTCCCGCGTGGAGAAGGCCTGGTACGGCACCAGGTTCGCATGGCCGTTGCCCATCCGGTGCGGCACCCTGGCTGGATTGGCCATCCAGTTGAGTGCCTGGTTGGCGAGCACGCCGACCTGGGTGTCGAGCAGCGCCATGTCGATATGCGCGCCCTCGCCGGTCGCATCGCGCCTGCGCAGCGCCGCGAGGATCGCCACCGCCGAATAGACGCCGGTGAAGATGTCGGCATAGGCGATGCCAGCCTTTTGCGGCGCGCCGTCGGGCTCGCCGGTCAGCGACATGAAGCCGCCCATGCCCTGGATGATGAAGTCGTACCCTGCGCGTGGCGCATAGGGCCCGGTCTGGCCGAATCCGGTGATCGAGCAGACCACCAGCCGGGGATTGAGCGCCCGCAACGACGCCGGATCGAGCCCGTACTTCACCAGCCCGCCGACCTTGTAGTTCTCGATGACGACATCGGCCTCGGCGACCAGCGCGCGCACCGCGGCCTGGCCCTCGGGCGTGGCGATGTCGATTGCCCGGGCGGTCTTGCCGCGGTTGCAGGCGTGGAAATAGGCGGCGTCGCGATTCTCTCCGTCCGCATCGTGCAGGAACGGAGGCCCCCAATGGCGGGTATCGTCGCCTTCGCCCGGCCGCTCGATCTTGACCACCTCGGCACCCAGGTCGGCGAGCAGCTGCCCGCACCAGGGGCCCGCGAGGATCCGCGCTAATTCGATGACACGAATGCCGCTGAGCGGCTTTATAGTTCCATTCAAAGGCCGACCCTAAATCTCAGCACCCACCCAAAATAGATTCCAGCTCACCACACCTATGGTGATCAATTGGGCAACCGGCGTGATCGTACGCCAGCCGATGGGCAGTACCAAGAATTCCACGTAGAGCCCAACCACAATGAAGACGGAAAAAAAGACGAAAACTGGCCTCTTGTGATAGACCTTCAAAATCGCATCGCAGCTAGCGCGAGCAGCGTAGGTGCCAGCGATACCGCCGAGGATTGCTCCAAAAAATCCAGCGGCTTCAATCCGCATGGAGCTCATGTAATAATTGAAAAGCGTTGCAATGAAGCCGGCGATTGTTGTCACCACGCCCAAAACGATAACGGCAATTACAATCGCCACTACGGTGCCGCCGATGCTAGCAGCATTTGGCGAAACAACTTCTGTGCTGTCCTCTTGCATCGCTGGAATCCCCCAATCCCTGCTCAGCACCATAACGCAAGACACCGACTCTTTAAATCCGCCCTCTAGGGGCGGTTGATCTCGTAGATTACATGCGGCTTCATCTCGCCGGCCATCAGCCGCTCGACCGTTCCTGGCCGCGCCACCCCGCCGATCTTCTCCATCGCCTTGCGCGAGCGGATATTGCCGACGCCCACGGTGAACACCGCGGTGCCCACGAAGCGGTGGATATGGTCGAGCATCAGCCGCTTGATCTCGCGATTGTAGCTGCCTCCCCAATAGTCGCGGGCGAGATAGGTCCAGCCGATCTCGATCTCGTCGGCGGCTTCGTCCCAGTTGTCGAAGCGCGACGAGCCGATCACCTTGTCCGTCGCCTTGTCGATGATGGTCAGCGCCCCGCCGCTGGCGATGCCGGCGTCGAAATAGGCACGGAACACCGGCTCCTGCCAGCGGTCATGCGCGGGATGGACCTCCCAGACCAGCGGATCGGACGCCACCGCGAACAGCGCGTCCCAATCCGCCGGCGTGCTGGGGCGGAGGATCACGCGCTCGCCTTCGAGCGTTGGCTGGCGGTCCGGGATCATGGCATCTCCTTCGATACGGGTCCTCGATACGCCCTGCGGGCTACTCGGCCCCACTCAGGATCACCGGATGGGGAAAAGGAACATTCCCACCAACACCGATCATCCTGAGTAGCCTCTTAGCCTGTCGAAGGGGCGTATCGAAGGAAGGGGCGAATTGGTTGATCAGAACGCCGCGATTCCCGTGATCGCCCGGCCCAGGATCAGCCCGTGGACGTCGTGGGTACCTTCATAGGTGTTCACCGTCTCGAGGTTGATCGCGTGGCGCAGCACATGGAACTCGGCCGAGATGCCGTTGCCGCCATGCATGTCCCGGGCGACGCGCGCGATATCGAGCGCCTTGCCGCAATTGTTGCGCTTGATGATCGAAATCGCTTCCGGAGCGAGAGTCCCCTCGTCGAACATCCGCCCCGCGCGTAGCGCCGCCTGCAGCCCGAGTGCGATCTCGGTCTCCATGTTGGCGAGCTTGAGCTGCACGAGCTGGTTGGCCGCCAGCGGCTTGCCGAACTGCGCCCGGTCGAGCGTGTACTGGCGGGCGGCGTGCATGCAGGCCTCGGCGGCGCCCATCGAGCCCCAGGCGATGCCGTAGCGCGCGCGGTTGAGGCAGCCGAACGGCCCCTTGAGCCCCTGCACCTCGGGCAGCAGCGCGTCCTCGCCCACTTCCACCCCGTCCATCACGATCTCGCCGGTGATGCTCGCGCGCAGGCTCAGCTTGCCCTCGATCTTCGGCGCCGACAGGCCCTTCATGCCCTTTTCCAGCACGAAGCCCTTGATCCCGCCGCCATGCGCCTCGCTCTTCGCCCAGACGACGAAGACGTCGGCGATCGGCGAGTTGGTGATCCACATCTTGGAGCCGGTCAGCCGGTAGCCGCCGTCGATCTTGGCCGCGCGGGTGCGCATGCCGCCGGGGTCGGAACCGGCATCGGGCTCGGTCAGGCCGAAACAGCCGACCCATTCGCCGGTCGCCAGCTTGGGCAGGTATTTGCGCTTCTGCTCTTCCGTTCCGTACGCATTGATCGGGTGCATCACGAGCGAGCTCTGCACCGACATCGCCGAGCGATAGCCCGAATCGACCCGCTCCACTTCGCGCGCCACCAGGCCATAGGAGACATAGCCGAGCCCGGCGCCGCCATAGGCCTCGGGGATCGTCGCGCCGAGCAGGCCGAGCGCGCCCATCTCCGACATGATCTCGCGGTCGAAATGCTCGTCCAGATAGGCCCGCGTCACCCGCGGCAGCAGCTCGCCCTGCGCATAGTCGCGCGCGGCGTCGCGGACCATCCGCTCCTCATCGGTCAGCTGCGCATCGAGCCCGAAGGGGTCTGCCCAGTCGAACCGGCCCATCTCTGCCATTTTCTCGTCCTCTCCAGATTGGTCTTCGCCGTCCTAGTCGCTCGCGCGCCCGAAACCTGTCGGGATGACGGCATGGGGTATGCGGTGCGGCTATCCCGTCTTGGCGGGCGGAGCCTGGGGCGGCACGTCCATCGCCGCGCGTTCGATGTCGGATAGCGCGGTGCGTGCCGCGACATAACGCCGGGCGGCGCCGGTCCAGCTCTCGGCGACCGAGACGCCGGGCAGGTGCGCCACCTCGGCCAGCGCCGCCTCGACATCGCCGCGGTCGAGCGCGCGCCGGGCGCGGCGCAGGCGCTCTGCGGGCAGCGGGCTCGGCGTGTCGGCCTGGCGCAGCACCACCAGATTGCCGAGCATCCGGCGCACCCGGTTCCACAGGCTGTCATTGGGATCGTTGGAAAGGCGCGGCGCCAGCGTGTCGAGCGCCAGGCGCAGGTCCTCGAGCGTCACCGGCTGGGTGGCGGCGCGCAGGATCGCGGCGACCGCCTCGCCATTGCGCTCGCCGAAGCGGGCACGCAGCTGGGGCTCGAGCGGCCCCAGCGGCTGGCCGCGCTCGATCGCGCGGCGCACCGCGAAGACCACCATCATCCGCTCGGCGCGGGTGGCATAGGCGGCGGCATTCCGCGAGCTCGCATCGGAATCGCGGATGCGCAGCTCGATCTGGTCGAGCTTGCCGGCGAGCATCGTCTCGCGCGCGCTCAGCGTGGCAAGGTCGGTGCCCGGGGGCAGCGCAGGGATCGCCGCCTGCGGGGTGGTGGGTGCAGGGGCGGGCGCCGGGGCAGTGTCCCGCGGGGAAAGCCCGCCGGCCAGCCCGACGGCGCCGATGGTCACACCGATGCCGCCCGCGAAGGCGATCATGCCGATCAGGCTGGCACTGCGCCACCAGGGAATGCGCTGGGGCGGGGGCGCGAGGGTCTCGTCGCTCATAAGGGTCCTTATTCGCCGCGCGGCGGCGCGCGGTCAATCGGCGAGCTGCAATGCGAGCGCTATCAGCGTGTCGGGATGCGTGTCCGGGGCGATTTCGACCCGCCGCCAGCCCGATCCCGCAGCCTCGGCGGCGCGCGTGCTGATCGCCGCGATGCTGGTGATCGCGCGGTGATCGGGGGCGACCAGCTCGGCCAGCCGCTCCCCGGCCCTGGCCGACTGGACCAGCGCGACCGCGCCGCGCAGCCGCACCGCCTGGCCGGGCGCGATTTCAAGCGCCTCGCTGGCATAGACGGTGATCGCCTGCGCCACCACGCCGCCGGCATCGAGCATCCGCTCCCGCCCGCCGAGCAGCAGCGCGCGCGTCACGCCAATCGCCGCCGCCGCCGCGACCAGTTCGACCGCGCCGCCTTCGCCGACATGCACCACATCGAAGCCGAAGCGTCGCGCCGCCTCTGCGGTCACCCGGCCCACCGCATGGACCGGCAGGCCCAGCAGCGCACCCAGCGGCGCCCCGCCATGGCGCACCGCATTGGCGCTGGTCAGCAGCAGCGCGTCGAACCCGGCGGGATCGGGCGCGGTCCAGCCGACCGGCCCGGCGGCGAACAGGGGCAGCCGGATCGCCGTCCGCCCCGCCGCCTCGATCGCCGCCGCAGTCACGCGGTTGCCCGGCTCGGGCCGGAGCACGGCGATGGCGCGGCTCATCCCTCGAACAGGCAGCGCACCGCTTCGGGCGCGCGGTCGAGCAGGTCGCGGGCCAGCGCGGCGGGCAAGGCAGGGTCGAGCGGCGCGCCCTCGATGCTGCCATGGACATGGGCGCTGCCATCCTCGCTCAGCAGCTCGGCCTCCAGCGTCAATATCCCGCCCTCGATCACCGCCAGCGCGGCGACCGGCGAATGGCAATCGGCCTTGAGCGCGGCGAGCAGCGTGCGCTCGGCGGCGACACAGCGATGCGTCACGGCATCGTCGATTGCGCGCACCAGCTCGCCGGCTTGCGCGTCGTCGGCGCGGATCTCCACCCCCACCGCGCCCTGGGCCGGGGCGGGGAGCAATATGTTGGTCGGGATCTCGGCACCGACGTCATGACGTCCGAGCCGCTCCAGCCCCGCCGCCGCCAGCAGCGTCGCATCCGCCTCGCCCGCCGCCAGCTTGGCCAGCCGCGTGTCGACATTGCCGCGGAACAGCACGGTGGAGAGGTCGGGGCGCAGCCGGCGGATCTGCGCGGCGCGGCGCGGCGAGCTGGTGCCGAGCACGCCGCCCCGGGGAATTGCGTCGATCGACGCGGCGCCGACCAGCCGGTCGCGAACATCGGCGCGCGGAAGCATCGCGGCGATGGCGATCATGTCGGGCCGGATGGTCTCGACATCCTTCATCGAATGGATCGCGGCATCGATCTCGCCGTTCAGCAGGGCCCGGTCGAGCTCCTTGGTCCACAGCGCCTTGCCGCCGATCTCGGCGAGCGCGCGGTCCTGCACCTTGTCGCCGGTGGTCTTGATCACGACGATCTGGAAGTCGGACACCGCCAGCCCATGCGCGGCGGCAAGCGCATCGCGCACCATCTCCGCCTGTACCAGCGCAAGCGGCGAACCGCGGGTTCCCAGTTTGAAAACGGCCATGCCTTTCGCCTTACCGGCTCGCGTCCCGCTTGTCGAAGTGGACGCCGAAGTTCACGCGAAGGCGAAGGCGCGAAGCGTGCGGGAATCGCCGCGAAGCGGCAGACATCTCCACCTGTCAGGAAGAGCCTTCGGTTCGCCATGAGGGCCAAACTCTTCGCGCCTTCGCGCCTTCGCGTGAATCAAAAACCGCCTGAACTTCGACAATCGCCCCCCGGCGCACTAGATGCGCAAACAACGGAGTACGAAGAACCACTATGGCCCTGATCCTCGGCCTCGAATCGAGTTGCGACGAAACCGCTGCCGCGCTGGTCACCACCGACCGGCAGGTGCTGGCCCACAAGCTCGCCCGGCAGGAAGCCGCGCACCGTCCCTATGGCGGGGTCGTGCCGGAGATCGCCGCGCGCGCGCATGTCGAGGCGATCGGCCCGCTGATCCAGGGCGCGTTCGAGGAAGCCGGCGTCACCCTCGCCGATGTCGATGCGATCGCCGCCACCGCCGGCCCGGGCCTGATCGGCGGGGTCATGGTCGGGCTGGTCACCGGCAAGGCGCTGGCGCTGGCCGGGGGCAAGCCGCTGATCGCGGTCAACCATCTCGAAGGGCACGGACTCTCCCCGCGCCTCACCGATCCGGACCTCGAATTTCCCTATCTGCTGCTGCTCGTCTCGGGCGGCCATTGCCAGCTGCTGCTGGTCGAGGGGGTGGGGCGCTACCAGCGCCTCGCCACCACGATCGACGATGCCGCGGGCGAGGCGTTCGACAAGACCGCCAAGATGCTCGGCCTCGGCTTTCCCGGCGGCCCGGCGGTGGAGGAAGCGGCGTCGCGCGGCAATCCCAAGGCGGTGCCGCTGCCGCGCCCGCTGGTCGGTTCGGCTGAGCCACATTTCTCCTTTGCCGGCCTCAAGAGCGACGTCGCGCGCAAGGTCGGGCTGTACAGCGCCGAAGATATCGCCGCCTCCTTCCAGCAGGCGGTGGTCGATTGCCTGATCGACCGCACCCGGCGCGCGATCGCCCGGGTCGATGCGACGGCTTTGGTCGTAGCCGGCGGCGTCGCGGCGAACAGAGCGGTGCGCGGCGCTCTGGAACAACTGGCCGCGGAAAGTGGCATGCGCTTCGTCGCGCCGCCGCTATGGCTGTGCACCGATAATGCGGCGATGATCGGCTGGGCGGGAGCCGAGCGCTTCCTGGCGGGTTTCAGCGATCCGCTCGATGTGGCGGCGCGGCCGCGCTGGCCGCTCGATCCGGAGGCGGAGAAGGTCCGCGGCGCGGGAGTGAAGGCATGAGGATAGGCGTAATCGGTGGCGGCGCCTGGGGCACGGCCCTGGCCCAGGTCGCGGCGCGTGGCGACCGCGAGGTGCTGCTCTGGGCGCGCGAGCCCGAAGTGGTCGACAGTGTGAACATCGACCACCAGAATGCGCTGTTTCTCCCTCAGGTGCCGCTGAGCCCCGCCATCCGGGCCACCCGCAACCTTGATGAGCTTCGGGATATGGAGGCGCTGCTGGTGGTCGCCCCCGCCCAGCATGTCCGCGCCGTCCTGTCCGAGACCCCGGTGGGAAGCACCCCCCTGGTCCTCTGCGCCAAGGGGATCGAGGCCGGCACCAAGCTGCTGGTCGGCGAGGTCGCCCATCAGGTAGCCCCCGATGCCCCGATGGCGGTGCTCTCCGGCCCGACCTTCGCCCATGAGGTAGCGGCCGGCAAACCGACCGCCGTCACCCTGGCCTGCGAGGACGAGGGCCTGCGCACCCGCCTCGCCGATCGCCTGGCGAGCCCGGCCTTCCGCACCTATGGCTCGGCCGATGTGGTCGGCGCGGAGATCGGCGGCGCGGTCAAGAACGTCCTCGCCATCGCCTGCGGGGTGGTGGAAGGGGCGGGCCTCGGCCTCAACGCCCGCGCCGCGCTGATCGCCCGCGGCTTTGCCGAGATGACCCGCTTCGGCATGGCCCGCGGCGCCCAGGCCGAGACGCTCACCGGGCTCTCGGGCCTGGGCGACCTCGTCCTCACCTGCTCCTCGACCAACTCGCGCAACTTCTCGCTCGGCCTCGGCCTCGGCCAGGGTCGCAGCGCTGCCGAGCTGATGGCCGACCGCAAGACTGTCGCCGAGGGCGCCTTCACTGCCCCGGTGCTGCGCGAGGCGGCCCGCGACGCCGGGATCGACATGCCCGTCACCGAAGCGGTCAACGCCCTGCTCGAAGGCGCGCCGGTGGCCGAGGTGATCGAGGCGCTGCTCAGCCGGCCGCTGCGGGAGGAAAAGGCGTGAAATGGGCGGCGATGCTCCGGGGCATCAACCTGGGCAAGCGCCAGTTGAAGTCGGCGGAATTGAAGGCCGTGGTCGAGGGCATGGGCTTCGCGCAAGTGAAGACGATCCTCGCCTCGGGCAATGTCGTGTTCGAGGCGGGCGACGCGAAGCCCGAGGCGCTGGAGCGCGATCTCCATGCCGCGCTGGAAAAGGCGACGGGTCTCAAGTCCGATGTCTATGTGCGGAATCGCGCCGATCTCGAGAAGCTGGTCGAAGCCAACCCCTTCCCGAAGGAGGCCGAGGAGCGCCCGAGCTTTCTGGTCGTCACCTTCCACCGCGAATCGCCGGACCAGGCGGCGATCGACAAATTGCTGGAAAGCTATGACGGCCCCGAGCGGATGGTGATTGTCGGCCGCGAGCTGTTCACCGATTTCCCGGACGGCCAGGGCCGCTCGAACCTGATCCCGGCGATGCAGAAGGCAAAGCTCGCGCACGCCAATACCGGGCGCAACTGGAATACCGTGCTCAAGCTGCTGGCGGCGGTCAGCGACTAATTCCCGTCATCCCGCACTTTCCTTCGTCATCCCCGCGCAGGCGGGGATCCAGAGTCGCAAGGGACGTCGCTCGGTTACCCTGGATCCCCGCCTGCGCGGGGATGACGATTGAGGAAGTCCTCAGCTCGCCACCACTCCCAGTACCCCGGCGAAGGCCGGAGCCCAGTTTCGGCGAAGCTGGTGAGGTGCATCAGCCTATCGAAAGGCGTGGCAGCTGGGCCCCGGCCTTCGCCGGGGAACAGCTATGGGAAAGCCGCTAAAAGTCGACCGCCACCCCTTTGCGCTCCCAATCCCCGTACCGAGTCGGGTCGAGTGCATCGGGTTCCTTCTCCGCCGGCGCGGGCTTGGGCACGGGCGGGCTGGGCGTCAGATACGCGGGCGGTTTCACATTTGCGGGGCGCTGGGCCATAGGCTGCAGATCGTCCTTCCAATCCACGAGGTCAAGTGAAGCCCCCGCGTCGCCCCAATCCCCGCCAGAACGCGCCCGACGGTCCCGGCGTCCCCACCCGCCGCGCGGCGCTCAAGCTGCTCGATGCGGTCCTCCGGCGCGGGCTGGCGCTCGAACAGGCGCTCGATTCGGCGGCGCAGGGCCTGGCGCCCAATGACCGCGGCCTCGCCCATGCCATCGCCGCCGAAGTGCTGCGCCGTCTGCCCGATCTCGACGCGCTGATCGATTCGGCGACCAAGCAGACCCTGCCCGAGGATGCCAAGGCGCGCTTCGCGCTGCGCATCGCGCTGGTCCAGGCGCTGGCGCTGGGAACCCCCGGCCATGCCGCGATCTCCACCGTGCTGCCTTTGGTCGATGGCGGCCCGCGCAAGCTTGTCCACGGCGTGTTCGGCACGCTGGTGCGCCAGGGTGTGACCCTGCCCGAGCCGCCGACCCTGCCCGATGCGGTGGCGCTGCGCTGGCATGCCGCCTGGGGCGACCAGATGATCGCCGATGCCGAACAGGCCATCGCCGTGCCGCCGCCGCTCGACCTCACCCTGCGCGACCCCGCCATCGTGCCCGACCTGCCCGGCACCAGCCTGATCGCCGGCCATCTCCGCCTCGACGAGAAGGGCCCGGTGGCGATGCTCGAAGGCTTTGCCGAGGGCGACTGGTGGGTGCAGGATCTCGCCGCCTCGCTCCCCGCCCGACTGATCGGCAAGGGCGCAGGCACCGCACTCGACCTTTGCGCCGCGCCCGGGGGCAAGACGCTCCAGCTCGCCGCGGCAGGCTGGCAGGTGACTGCGGTCGACATCTCCGAAAGTCGTCTGGCGCGACTTCACGAGAATCTCGAGCGTACCGGCCTCCCGGCCGAAGTGGTCGATGCCGACCTGCTCAAATGGGCGCCCAAGGAGGCGGCCGACGCGGTGCTGCTCGATGCGCCGTGCAGCGCCACCGGCATCTTCCGTCGCCACCCGGACGTGCTCCACCGCGTCCGCCCCAGCCTGATCCGCGAGATGGCCGAGCTTCAGGCCAGGCTGCTCGCCCGCGCCGCCGACTGGGTGAAGCCCGGCGGCACCCTCGTCTTCTCCACCTGCTCGCTCGAGCCAGAGGAAGGCGAGCAGCAGCTGGAGGCCTTCCTCAAGGCGCGCTCCGACTATGCGATTCTGCCGGTGAAGCCCGAGGAGCTTCCTGATGGCGTCATGCCGCGCGACGACGGCAGTTTGCGGCTGCTTCCCGGAACGCTGGCCGATGCCGGCGGGTTGGACGGGTTCTTCATCGCGAGGATGCGCCGCACCTAGCTGGTTGCGCGCGAGTCGCCCCATGCTAAGGGTTCGCGCATGGCCGTCCGCATCGCACCTTCGATCCTCTCCGCTGATTTCGCCAAGCTGGGCGAGGAAATTCGCGCCATCGACGCCGCCGGCGCCGACTGGATTCATGTCGACGTGATGGACGGGCATTTCGTGCCCAACATCACGATCGGGCCGGGCGTGATCAAGGCATTGCGCCCGCACACCGCCAAGCCGTTCGACGTGCACCTGATGATCGCGCCGGTCGATCCGATGCTCCAGGCGTTCGCGGACGCCGGGGCCGACTGCATCTCGGTCCACCCGGAATCGGGCCCGCACCTCCACCGCACGCTCCAGACGATCAAGGGCCTGGGCAAGCGCGCCGGCGTGGTGCTCAACCCCGCGACCCCGGTGGAGTCGATCGATTACGTCATGGACCTGATCGACCTGGTCCTGGTGATGAGCGTCAACCCCGGCTTCGGCGGGCAGAAGTTCATCGAGAGCCAGCTCGGCAAGATCGCCGAGCTGCGCAAGCGGATCGACGCCAGCGGCCGCGCGATCGACCTGGAGGTCGATGGCGGCATCGACCGGGAGACCGCCCCGCGCGCCATCGCCGCGGGTGCCGACGCGCTCGTCGCCGGCACCGCCACCTTCACCGGCGGGCCGGGCCAGTATGCGGCCAACATCGCTGCGTTGCGAGGCGGGTGAGCGATGACGATATCGGCTCCGGCGCCGACGGAGTCGAGCAGGGCAAGCGGCTCATCCGCACGGGCGGCGAACGCGGCCTCAGCCTGGCCGAGCGCATCTCCGAGCGTTTCCAGCGCCTCGCCTGGCGGACTCCGCTCCACAATATGCGCCTGAAGGGCCGGCACCCGCTCAAGCTGATCGCGGTCGGCGAGGATCCCTTCTTCGGGGACGTCGAGCGCGGCAATGCGCTGCTCGACGGCTATGTGCTGTTCCGCGGCGAGCAGCGCTCGATCACCGGGCTCGACTTCGCCCGGCCGGACTGGTCGGCGGCGATGGGGGACTATCTCCACGGCTTTGGCTGGCTGCGCGACCTGTCGAGCGTCACCACCCGGGTGACCGCCGCGCCGATCGCCGAGGGGCTGATGCAGCGCTGGCTGGCGGTGCATGGCGACAAGGTCTCCGAGCCGGCCTGGCACGCCGATCTGGTCGGCAGGCGCATCCTCGCCTGGACCGCGCATGCCCCGCTGATCCTCTCGGCCAACGACCTGGTCTATCGCTCCTCGGTGCTGCATGCGCTGGCCAAGGGTGCGCGCCATCTCGATCGCGCCGCCGATCGCGTGCTGCTCGGCACGCCGCGCATCGCCGCCTGGTGCGGGGTGCTGGTCGCCGGGCTGATGATCCCGGGCGGCGATCCGCGCCGCTCCTTCGGCGAGACCGGGCTGCGCCGCGCGCTCGAACAGTCGATGTTCGACGATGGCGGCACCGTCGGCCGCTCGCCCTGGGGCCAGCTCGAGGCGATCCAGCTGCTGACGATCCTGTCCACTGCCTATGAGGCGCGCAGGCTAGAGCCGCCGGCGATCGTCTCCTCGGCGCTCAACCGCATGGTCACCGCGTTGCTCGGCGTCTGCCATGGCGACAAGGGGCTGGGCAGCTGGCAGGGCTCGGCGCCGGTGCCGGGCGCGTTGATCGAGCAGGCGGTCGAGGCGACCGGCGTGCGCACCCGCCCGCTCAAGCAGGCGCGCGAATGGGGCTATCAGCGGCTCAATGCCGGCGGCACCGTGCTGATCATCGACGCCGCACCGCCGCCTTTGGCGCGATTGGCGGCCGGTGGGTGCGCGTCAACGCTCGCTTTCGAACTTTCCGACGGCGCGAACCGTATCGTGGTCAATTGCGGCGGCTCCGCAATGGCCAGCCAATCGCTCCCGACCGCGCTCACCGAAGGCCTGCGCACCACCGCCGCGCACTCCACTTTGACGCTTGCGGACAGCAATTCCACCGCGATCCACCCGGACGGCTCGCTCGGCCGCGGCGTGGTCGAAGTCGAGCTGGCCCGCACCGAGAGCGAGAATGGCAGCCGGATCGAGGCGAGCCACGATGGCTATGTCCGCCGCCTCGGCTTCACCCATCGCCGGCTGATCGCGCTGGGCGGCGACGGGCGCGACGTGCGTGGCGAGGACATGCTGCTCCCCGCCGACAAGCGCAAGCGCAAGGCCAGCACGCCCTTCGCGATCCGCTTCCACCTGGCGCCGCAGGTCGAGATATCGCCCACCGCCGATGGCCAGGCGGCGATCCTGCGCCTGCCGAGCGGCCAGCTCTGGCAGTTCCGCTGCAAGGGCGGGGCGCTCGCCTTCGAGGATTCGATCTGGATCGACGGCACCGGCAAGCCGGTGGCGACGAAGCAGCTGGTCATCACCGGGGAGTCGCTTGCGGGCGGCGCCAATGTCAGCTGGCTGTTCCACAGGGCGAAGTAGAGTCTACCTTCCACTGGCGGGAAGGAATGAGAAGAGACTGGTGAAGGGAAGAAGCCTGTGACCACCAGAACAACAACACCTCTCGTTTGCGTGTGCGGCCATACGGGAGTCCTTCGCACCGCCGAGAACGATCAGCCATTCAGCAAGGAGTGGTTCAGTAGAACCGTGGAAGGCTTTGTCGATAGTGACGAAGGCTTCGGGACCAGGAATCTGACTTGTCCAGCGTGCGGTCGTCGGGGCGAGGTCAGGCCTGCCAAAAAGCCGCCCGCTGCTCTTTAGGGTATTCGGCAAGAGCCGTCCCCCATAAGCGGAATCGCGTTTAAGGGTTGCGCCCCACGCCCCGATCCGTAGAGGGGCTTGCCGCATGGACCAGATCAAGATCAGCCGTGCGCTACTCTCCGTCTCCGACAAGACCGGGATCGTCGAACTCGCAACCGCGCTTGCCGCACAGGGCGTCGAGCTCGTCTCGACCGGGGGCACCGCCACTGCGCTGCGCGATGCCGGGCTGAGCGTCCGCGACATCTCCGATCTCACCGGTTTCCCCGAGATGATGGACGGCCGCGTGAAGACCTTGCACCCCAAGGTGCATGGCGGCCTGCTCGCGGTGCGCGGCAATGCCGAGCACGAAGCCTCGATGGCCGAGCACGAAATCGGCCCGATCGATCTCGTCGTCGTCAACCTCTATCCCTTCGCCCAGACCGTGGCGCGCGGCGCCGATCGCGAGACGATCATCGAGAATATCGACATCGGCGGCCCGTCGATGGTCCGCTCGGCCGCGAAGAACCACGAAAGCGTCGCGATCCTCACCGATCCCGCCGACTATCCGCTGGTCCACGGTGCCACGACGACGCTCGAGCAGCGCCGCACGTTCGCGGCCAAGGCCTATGCCGCCACCGCCGCCTATGATTCGATGATCTCGAGCTGGTTCGCCTTCGCCGACCAGGGCGAGGCCTTCCCCGAGACGCTCAACCTCAGCCTCAAGCGCGGCGCTTCGCTGCGCTATGGCGAGAACCCGCACCAGTCGGCGGCCTTCTACGCCGCGACCGGCCCCTCGACTCCCGGCATTGGCCAGGCGCGCCAGTTGCAGGGCAAGGAGCTGAGCTACAACAACTACAACGACGCCGATGCGGCGCTCGAGCTGGTCAGCGAATTCCGCGACGGCCCGCCGACCGCGGTGATCGTCAAGCACGCCAATCCGTGCGGCGTGGCGAGCGGCGCGACGCTGGCCGATGCCTATGCCGCGGCCTTTGCCTGCGACACCGTCTCGGCGTTCGGCGGCATCATCGCGGTCAACCGCCCGCTCGATCGCGCCACTGCCGAGCAGATCACCTCGATCTTCACCGAAGTCGTGGTCGCGCCGGGTGCTGACGAGGAAGCGCTGGCGCTGTTCGCCGCGAAGAAGAACCTCCGCTTGCTGCTCACTGACGGCCTGCCGGACCCCGCCCGTAACGGTCTGATGGCCAAGGCGATCACCGGCGGCTGGCTGGTGCAGAGCCGCGACAATGGCGGGATCGGTATCCCGGGCCGACCCGTGAATCTGCAGCGTGATTTGACCATCGGCGGTGATCTTAAACTGGTCACCCAGCGAGAGCCGACGCCCCAGGAGCTCGCCGACTGCCTGTTCGCCTGGACGGTGGCCAAGCATGTGAAGTCGAACGCGATCGTCTATGCCAAGGACGGCTCGACCGCAGGCGTCGGCGCCGGCCAGATGAACCGCCTGGAGAGCGCCCGCATCGCCGCATGGAAGGCCAAGGACGCCGCCGACAAGGCCGGCTGGGCCACGCCGCGCACGATCGGCTCGGCGGTTGCATCGGACGCCTTCTTCCCCTTCGCCGACGGCCTGCTCGCCGCAGTGGAAGCTGGGGCGACCGCGGTGATCCAGCCGGGCGGCTCGATCCGCGACGAGGAAGTCATCGCCGCTGCCGACGAAGCGGGCCTGGCGATGGTCTTCACCGGCATGCGCCACTTCCGGCACTAAGCAGCATAGCCGTCATCCCGGCTTTCGCCGGGATGACGGCTATGGGTTCAGATCTTTTCTTCGACCGGCAGCGTCGCTTCGCCTGCCCGCGGCATCTTGCGGAACAGCGCCCTGTCCTCGGGGCCGAAGCCGAACTTGATGATCACGAACAGATAGGTGATCAGGATCGCCGGCATGCCGAGGCTGAGCTCGGCCCATTCGGCGCTCTTCGGCAGCGAGGTGAAAGCGCCGCCGACCAGGCAGGCGATCGCGATCGCCGCGAAGAAGCTCGGCCGGATCGAGACGACCGGTGCGCCGGTCAGCCGGTAGAGCAAAGCCGCCTTCACCGCCGATCCGATCGTCAGCGACACGGCGAGCGCGAGGGCGGGGCCGGCTGCCTGCACCGGCTCGGACCAGCCCTGTTCGCGGGCGATGAAGACGAAGACGAAGCTCAGCACGATCTGGAGCAGCAGCACGCAGACCGAGATCGCCAGGTTCTTGTGGCGGGCGATATAGACCAGCCCGGTCTCGCAGACCGCGCCGGTCGAGGCGAGCACCTCGGCGACCAGCAGGATGCACAGCGCACCGGCGCCGATCACAAACTCCTTGCCGATCAGGCCCATCACGCCTTCGGCGGGGATCGAGAACATCACTGCCAGCGCTGCCTGGGCGCTGGTCACCCAGAAGCCGACCTGGCGCACCTGCTTGGCGACCGCCACCTTGTCGTCCTCGGCCAGCGCCTTGGTGACCACGGGGCCGAGGATCGGGTCGAAGCTCGACTTGAGCCGCTGCGGCACCGAGGCGACCTGCTGCGCCATGTAGTAGATGCCGACCACTGCGGGGGTGAACAGCAAGGCGAGGATGAAGCGGTCGACATTGCGCGTCGCCCATTCGATCGCGTCGGCCCCGGCAAGCGGGGCGTTGGCGCGGGCGAGCCACCAGATCGAGCTGGGCCGCGGCCGCCAGCCATGGGGCAGGCCATATTCCTTGACGAAGGGCACGATCGAGGCGGCGAGCGCGGCGATCATCGACAGGACATAGGCGTAGATCAGCCCGTCGCGCGCAGAGACATAGGAGAAGCCCCAGGCGGCGATGCTGATCGTCCAGGGCTCGATGATCGCGCGCGCCGTCACCGCCGCGCCGATATTGTGGCGATAGGCGCAGGCGGAGAGCGCGACGTCGGACAGCGCGGGGCACAGCACGACCAGCGCGATCAGCGGCTCGAGGCCGGTTACCTGGCTGTTCGGGAACATCGCCTGGGGGAAGAGGATCAGCACCCCGCTGGCGATCAGCGAGGCGATCAGCGCCACCACCATCGCGTCCCAGGCGACATGGGCATGCGGCCGGTCGGTATCGGCCAGCGCCTGGGCCAGACCGCGCTTCAGGCCGAGCGTGGCGAGCAGCGCCGCGACTTCGATCACCAGCACCGCGATCGCATAGCGGCCGACGATGTCGGGGCCATAGGCGCGGCCGGCGATGAACAGGAAGGGCAGCCGCGCGACCAGGCGGATGATGAAGCCCAGCATGTTGGTCCGCCCGCCCTTGGCGAGCGCGTTGATGTCCTCGCCCCCTGACGGCGCGGTCACGGCCTTGGTCAATGCGCCGCGCCCCAGCTCGGGCCGACGCCGATCTCGACGCCCAGCGGCACGGTCAGCTTCACCGCCGGCTCGGCCGCGGTCGCCATCACGCGCTGGATGATCGGCTTGGCCGCCTCGACATCGCCTTCGGGCAGCTCGAACACCAGTTCGTCGTGCACCTGGAGCAGCATCTTCACATTGTGGAGGCCGGCCTCGGCCAGCGCCGGTCCCATCCGCGCCATGGCGCGCTTGATGATGTCGGCGCTGGTGCCCTGGATTGGCGCATTGATCGCGGCGCGTTCGCTGCCAGCCCGCTCGTTCGGGTTCGATGCCTTGAGGCGCGGGAAATGCGTCTTCCGGCCGAACAGCGTGGTGGTGAAGCCCCGCGCCTTCGCCTCGTTGAGCGTGTCGGCGATGTAGCGGTTGATGCCCGGGAAACGCTCGAAATAGCGGTTGATCATCGCCTGCGCCTCGTCGGGCGTCACGTCGAGCCGGCCGGCCAGGCCCCAGCGCGAGATGCCGTAGAGGATCGCGAAGTTGATCGTCTTGGCGCGGCCGCGGGTGTCGCGGTTCACTTCGCCGAACAGCTCCATCGCGGTGCGGTTGTGGATGTCCTCGCCCTGCTCGAAGGCGTCGCGCAGCGCCGGCACGTCGGCGATGTGCGCGGCGAGGCGCAGCTCGATCTGCGAATAGTCGGCCGATAGGATCACATTGCCCGGTTCGGCGACGAACGCGTCCCGGATTTGTCTGCCGGTCTCGGTGCGGATCGGGATGTTCTGGAGATTGGGATCGGTCGAGCTGAGCCGCCCTGTCTGCGCGCCGGTCAGCGAGTAGCTGGTGTGGACGCGCCCCGTCGCCGGGTTGATCTGCGCCTGCAGCGCATCGGTATAGGTGGACTTGAGCTTGGTGAGCTGGCGCCAGTCGAGCACCTTCACCACCATCTCGCGCCCCGGCGAATCCTTGTCCGCCGCGATCCGCTCCAGCTCGTTGACGTCGGTGGAATAGACGCCCGACTTGCCCTTGCGCCCGCCCTTGATCCCCATCTTGTCGAACAGCACGTCGCCGAGCTGCTTGGGGCTGCCGATGGTGAACTTGAACCCGGCAATGCCGTGGATCTCTTCCTCCAGCGCCGCGATCTGGTGCGAGAAGTCGGTCGAAAGCTTGTGGAGCACCTGCGCATCCACCTTGATGCCTTCGCGCTCCATCCCGGCGATCACCGAGACGAGCGGCCGGTCGACCATTTCGTAGACGCGGGTCGAGCCTTCATAGGCGAGCCGGGGCTTGAACCGGCGCCACAGGCGGAGCGTGACGTCGGCGTCCTCGGCGGCGTAGCGGGTGGCGGCCTTCAGATCGACCTGGCCGAAGCCGAGCTGGTTCTTCCCCGTGCCGACCACGTCCTTGTAGGCAATGCAGCTGTGCGAGAGGTGTGTCGCGGCCAGCTCGTCCATGCCGTGGCCGTGCAGGCCGGCATCGAGGTCGAAGCTCATCACGATCGTGTCGTCGTACGGCGCGACGTCCATCCCCGCGCGGCCGAGCACGATCATGTCGTACTTCAGGTTGTGCCCGATCTTGAGGACCGCCGGGTCCTCGAGCAGCGGCTTGAGCCTTGCGATCGCCACCGCGCGATCGATCTGGACCGGCTTCTCGGCGAACATATCGGTGCCGCCATGGCCGAGCGGGATGTAGCAGGCCTTGTTGGGCTGCAGCGCCATCGAGACGCCGACCAGTTCCGCGCGGGTGGCGTCGACGCCGGTGGTCTCGGTGTCGATCGCCACCCAGCCCTGGTGCCGGGCCGCTTCGATCCACTGGTCGAGCGCGGCCTCATCGGTGACGGTCTCATAGCCGTCGTGGTTGCAGGGCGGGTCTTCCTCCAGCCCGGGCGTCTCGTGCGTCTCGACCGGCGCATCGGCGACGGCGGAGAGCCGGTTGAGCAGGGTGCGGAAGCCGTGATGCTCGAGGAACGCGCGGAGCGGCGCATCCGGGATACCCTGCAGCGCGAAATCGTCGAGCGGCTCGGGCAGAGGCACGTCGCTCGCAAGCTGCACCAGCTTGTGCGAAAGCCGGGCCATCTCGGCATGCTCGATCAGATTGTCGCGCATCTTGGACGGCTTCATCGACGGCGCCGCCTCCAGCACCGCCTCGACCGTGCCGAACTCCTGGATCAGCTTGGCGGCGGTCTTGGGGCCGATGCCCTTCACGCCGGGGACATTGTCGACGCTGTCGCCCATCAGCGCCAGCACCTCGCCCAGCTTCTCGGGGAGGACGCCGAACTTCTCCTCGGTGTCGGCCGGCCCCAGCCGCCGGTTGTTCATCGTGTCGAGCATGTCGACCGAGGGATCGGTCATCAGCTGCATCAGGTCCTTGTCGGAGCTGACGATGGTGACGCTCCAGCCCTGGGCCAGCGCCGCCTTGGTATAGCTCGCGATCAGATCGTCGGCTTCCCAGCCGGCTTCCTCGATGCAGGGCAGCGAGAAGGCTCGGGTCGCGTCGCGGATCATCGGGAACTGCGGGACCAGGTCCTCGGGCGCTGGCGGACGGTGCGCCTTGTACTGGTCGTACAGCTCGTTGCGGAAGGTGTGCTCGCTCTTGTCGAGCACCACCGCCATGTGAGTCGGGCCATCGGCCTTGTTCAGCTCGTCGACCAGCTTCCACAACATGGTCGTATAGCCATAGACGGCGCCCACCGGCTCGCCATGCTTGTTGGTGAGCGGCGGCAGCCGATGATAGGCGCGGAAGATATAGCCGGAGCCATCGACGAGATAGAGATGTGGCATTGCCGCGCCGGGATAGCCGAGGCCGTGGCCTTAACAAAGCCCGGTTTGCTTCACTTTGCGTCGTGAAAGATGATTCCGAGCGTATGACGCTGCCCCGCGCGCAGTTCGCTGACGCCATGACGTAGCGTCACCCGGTAATCGCCGCGGCTGCCGCGCACCGGGCGCTGGTTCACCGCGAAGATCACCGCATCGCCCTGGCCGAGCGGCACGACCGACGCGCGCGACTGCATGCGCGGGCGCTGTTCGGTCAGCACGAACTCGCCGCCGGTGAAGTCGCGGCCCGGCTCGGAGAGCAGCACGGCCAGCTGGAGCGGGAAGACATGCTCGCCGTACAGGTCCTGATGCAGGCAGTTATAGTCGCCCGGACCGTAGCGGAGCAGCAGCGGGGTGGGGCGCAGCTGGCCCGCTTCGTGGCAGCGGGCGAGGAAATCGCCATGCGCCGGCGGGAAGCGGTGGGCGAGTCCCATCCGGTGGTGCCAGAGATTGGCGATGGCGGCGAGCGGGGGATAGAGCCCGGTCCGTAGCGCCGCGATCGCGTCGGGCAACGGATAGGCGAAATAGCGATATTCGCCGCGGCCGAAGCCGTGCCTAGCCATCACCACCCGGCTGCGGAATCCTGCCTCGTCGTCATAGCGCGCGGTGGTCGCGTCGCACTGGGCGGGGGAGAGCAGGCCGGGCAGCACCGCCCAGCCCTGCGTATCGAGTGCCGCGGTGATCGCGGTCCAGTCATATCGGTCGAGCATGGTGGTAGACTAGCGCGCGGTACCGCGCCACGCCTTCCGGTGCTTGCGTCCGAACTTACTTGCTGCTGGTGAAGGCCTTCCACGCCGGATCGGCATTGTCCTCAGCGGGCAGGCCGGCGCCGTGATTGGCGACGATCGCCTGCGCCACCGCCTGCATCAGCAGCTGGCGCTCGCGGATCGGGCGGCGGGTGTCGCCGATCATCACGGCGAGCGCATAGGATTTGCCGTCGGGTGCGGTCAGGATGCCGACATCGTTGAAGCCGGCGGTGCGCGCGCCCAGGTCCTGGCCGGTGCCCGTCTTGTGGCCATAGACCCAGCCGGCAGGCACTGCGCCGTGCACGCGGGCGCGGCCGGTCCTGGCGCCGTCCATCGTCTGGAGCAGCCAGGTGGTCGAGCTCGGCGACAGCAGCTCGCCGCGCTTCAGTCGGGCCAGCGCCACCGAGATCGCGCCGGCGGCGGCGCCGTCGGGCGGATCCTTCACATAGGCTTCATAGGCCGACAGGCGCACGGCCGGCGACAGGCGCGAGCGCGCGACCGCAAAGGCGTTGCCCATCGAATATTCGGGCTTCCACGCCAGGCCTGCGGTGCCGGCCTGGAGCAGCTTCTCGCCCGGGCCGAAGCGCACGCCGGTGATCCCCTTGCGCGCAAGGAAGGCGCGAACCGCATCGGGCCCGCCGACCAGCCGCAGCAGCTTGTCGTTGCAGGTGTTGTCGCTCATCTGCATCGCGCGGCGGACGATCTCGCCGACGGTGGCGGTGTAGCCGGCATCGCCCTTCACCAGCGCCGCGACCGGCTGGTGGAACAGGGTGAAATCGGCGCGGGTGATGGTGAGTGGATCGTCGAGGCGGATCCTGCCCTGGTCGACCGCGTCGAGCACGGTCATCGTCACCCAGAGCTTGGAGACGCTCTGCTGCGGCATCGGCCGCGCAGCGTCGTTCGAGGTGACGATCCAGCCGTCCTGCACGCTGGTCACCGCCACACCGACCAGCCCGTCGAAATTGCGGGTGATGCCGTCGATCGCATTGACCAGCCCGTGCGGTGCGCGCGCGGTCGGCTTCCAGGCATTGGCGCTGGGCCTGGCGCCGCCATCCCAGGGGAAGGCGAAGCTCACGCCGTAAGCGGCGGGCAGGTAGGTGGCGAGCGACGGATCGCCGTGCACGGTGCAGCCGACCAGCATCGCGGGCCCCAGCCCGGCTACCGTCACTGCCCGTTGAAACGCCGAGAAGTCCTCGAACTTGAACACTTTAATACGACCCCTTGCCCCGCCGGAAACCATGCGGCGGATGTGTTTCGCGGGAAAGTCCGCGCAACGCCGGGTTGCGACGAATGCCAATCTTGTAGCGGTGAAGCGTGAATGCAGCGGAAACGCACCGCTATTTTTGACAGAAACGCAGGGAAAATCCTGAGGTTTCAGTTGTTGGTGGCGCGCAGCCAGGCCTGGAGCGTGGGCGTTCCGGGATCCGGCGTGCAGCTGCCGGCCCTGCGCAATACGCAGCCGGGCGCGTCGGTGATGCCGGGGGCGGCGCAGGCCTCCAGCCGATAGGCCTTTGGCAGCTCGGCGACATGTTCGCCTGCCGTGATCACCACGTCGAACGCCCCGGCATGGCGGGCGGCGTCCTCTGGCGTCCCGATCCGATAGATCGGCGTATCCCGGCGGTAGAGCACATAGGCACCGGCGACGGTGTCGCGCGGGCGGTAGAGCGCGAGCCCGCAGGTCCCGGCCGGGCGCCCGGCCCGTTCGAGCGCGGCGGCAAGGTCGGCCTCCATCGTCCAGTTCGGGCGGAAATGCCCCAGCGCCAGCGCGGCGGAGGTGCCGCCCCACACCGCCAGCGTGCCCGCGGTCGCCAGCAACAGCCGGCGGTGCGGCAACTTCCGGAGCAGGTCGGCGCTGCCGATCGCGGCAAGGATCACCAGCAGCGCGGTGCTCGCCAGCACGAAGCGATATTCCTTGTGCCCCACGGCGGAATGGAAGCCGAGATGGACCAGCGCGACCCAGAGCAGTGCCGGATATCGCCTGGCGCCGATCCAGGCGAGCAGCAGGATCGGTGCCATCGCCAGATACCAGTACCAGGCGATCAGCGAGAAATAGCCGGTGAGGGGCATCACGCCATAGACGCTCGCCCGGCCCTCCAGGATGTTGATCCGCGCCGCCTCGATCATCCAGCGGAAGGGCATGGCCCCCATGGCCAGATTGGCCAGCGCGTCGATCGCCAGCGCGCCGCAGCCACCCGCGACCATCGGCAGCCAGGCGCCCCGCCAGTCCTTCCGCGCCGTCAGGATCGCCAGCGTCAGCAGCGCCGGCGCATATTGGATGCGTGCGATGAAGCAGAGTCCCATCAGCAGCCCGGCGATCGCGAACTGGCGTGGCCCGGGCGTACGGCGGGCAAGAAGCAGCCAGATAGCGCCCATCAGCAGCGCCAGCCCGATCGGCTCGGAAAGTGCGCGGGGGGCGAAATAGACCAGCTCGAACCAGCTCGCCGCGACGAAGCCCGCCACGATCCCGTGCAGCCGCGAGAGCCGGAGCCCCAGCGACACCGCGCTGCCGACGATCACCAGCGACAGCGCCGCCAGCGTCAGGCGGACGAACAGCAGATGCAGCGTCGTATCGGGCGAAAGCGCGTGCCCCAGCCCCATCGGCAGGGCGAGCAGCTCGGGGATCAGCCAGCTGCGAAGGCCGGCACGAAAGTCCCAGGTCTGCACCCAAGGTCCGGCTACGAGGTGCCAGCCAGGCTCGAGATACTGCCAGATCTCGTCGAACCAGTTGACCATGAACGGAAGCGCGGCAGCGGCGCGCAGCACCGCGGCCAGCAGGAGCGCGCCCCAGAAGATCCGCGCCGAAGTGATTTGGGCGCTCAGGGCACCAGCACCGTGTCGATCGCCTGGGGCAGCGTCTCGGGATAGTCGAGATTATAGTGGAGGCCGCGGCTCTCCTTGCGGTGCAGCGCCGAGCGAACGATCAGGTCGGCGCTCTCGAGCAGGTTGCGCAGCTCGATCAGGTCGGGAGTCACGCGGAAATGGCCGTAATAATCGGCCACTTCCTCGCGCAGCATCTTGATCCGGTGCGCCGCGCGCTCGAGCCGCTTGGTGGTCCGAACGATGCCGACATAGTTCCACATGAAGCGGCGGATCTCGGTCCAGTTCTGCTTGATCACCACTTCCTCGTCGGAATCGGTGACGCGGCTCTCGTCCCATTGGCGGATCGCCGGGGGCGGGGCGAGATCGCCCCAATGCGCGGTGATGTGGCTGGCCACCGCCTCGCCGAACACGAAGCATTCGAGCAGGCTGTTGGAGGCGAGGCGGTTGGCGCCGTGCAGCCCGGACTGGCTGACTTCGCCTGCGGCATAGAGATTGGGCAGGTCGGTCCGTCCGTCACGATCGATCACCACGCCGCCACAGGTGTAATGCTGGGCGGGGACCACCGGGATCGGCTCCCTGGTCATGTCGATGTCGAGATCGAGCAGCCGCGCATGGATGGTCGGGAAGTGATGCTTCACGAACTCCGCGCCCATATGGCTGATGTCGAGATGGACATAGTCGAGGCCGAGCCGCTTGATCTCATGGTCGATCGCCCGCGCCACGATGTCGCGCGGGGCCAGCTCGGCGCGCGGGTCGAGGTCGGGCATGAAGCGCTTGCCCGCCTCGTCGCCGGCATCGGGGGGCAGCAGCAGCCGCCCGCCTTCGCCGCGCACGGCCTCGGTGATCAGGAAGTTCTTGACCTCGAGATTGTAGAGGCAGGTCGGGTGGAACTGCATCATCTCCATGTTCGAGATGCGGCAGCCCGCGCGCCAGGCCATGGCGATGCCGTCGCCGGTAGCGCCGCGCGGCGCGGTCGAGAACAGATAGGTCCGCCCCGCGCCGCCCGTCGCCAGCACCGTGGCGCGGGCGGTGAACAGCTCCACCCGGTTGGTCCGCCGGTTGAAGGCATAGACGCCCCAGACATTGCCGGCACCCGAATAGCGTTCCTCGTGCCGGCTGGTCGCCAGGTCGATCACCACCTGGTCGGGTACGAGGGTGATGTTGGGATTGGCCTGTGCCGCTTTGAGCAGGGCGGTCTGCACCGCGAGTCCGGTGGCGTCGTCGACATGGACGATACGGCGATGGCTGTGCCCGCCCTCGCGGGTCAAATGCAGCGCGCCGCCCTCGGTGTTGAACGGCACGCCGATCTCGGCCAGCCGCCGGATCGCGGCGGGCGCGTTCTCGACCACCATCTCCACCGTGGCGCGGTCGTTCAGCCCCGCGCCGGCGATCATCGTGTCCTCGATATGGCTCTCGAACGTGTCGCCGGGCTCGAGCACTGCGGCGATGCCGCCCTGCGCCCAGGCAGTCGAGCCCTCGGCGAACCCGCCCTTGGCGAGCACGGTCACCTTGAAATGCTGGGCCAGGTTGAGTGCCGCGGTCAGCCCGGCCGCGCCGGAGCCGATTACCAGGACGTCGCTGCTATGGGGGTCTTGCGCCATTTTTCTTCCGCTGGTTCGCGACCGGACTAGGCGCTAGGCGGGGGTGCTGGCAACGGGAGAGAGAGATGCGCCGACAAAGCCTGGGTTTGATGGCGGGCCTGATCGCGGCGCTATGGGCCGCGCCCGCCGCCGCTGCCGGTTGCACCCTGGGCACGCCCGGCGCCACCGTTCGGGTTACGGTGGGCGATACCGGGCGCTCGGCGATGCTCCATCTGCCCAGCGGCTTCTCGCGCGCCCGGCCCGCGCCGCTGGTGATGCTGCTCCATGGCAGCGGCGGCACCGGCAAGGCGATGCTCGAGAGCTCGAAGCTTGCCAACGCCGCCGACGCGCACGGCTTCATCGTCCTCGCCCCCGACGCCGGCATCCCGGTGGAGAAGGGGTTCGTCTGGAACATCCCCGGGGTGCCTAGCGTCACCGGCAAGATGCCCGGCGCCGGTGATGCCGACGATGTCGCCTTCCTCAAGGGTGCGATCGACTGGCTGGCGGCGAACCGCTGCGCCGACCGGACCCGCGTCTATGCCACCGGCCTGTCGGGCGGCGGGCGGATGAGCAGCTGGCTCGGCTGCGTCGCCGCAGACCGCTTTGCCGCGATCGCCCCGGTGGTCGGCCTGCGCGCCGGCAACCCGCTGGCGAGCGACAAGCGCGTCCCCGATCCAGCCACCTGCCAGCCCTCCAAGTCCATGCCGGTGATCGCCTTTGCCGGCGATGCCGACAGGACCAACCCGATCCAGGGCGGCGGCGCCGGCTATTGGCAATATACGATGGCGACCGCGCTCACCCGCTGGTCCGATCTCGACGCTTGCCGCGCCGGCCCGACGCAGCGCGACATCGACGAGAAGCGTTATGAGGTCCGCTATGCCGCCTGCCGCGGCAGGGCGGAGGTGATCGGCTGGATCACGCGCGGCGCGGGCCATGTCTGGGTCGCGGACAATGATGCGATGTGGGCCTTCTTCGCCAAATACCGGCGGCGCTGACTCTAGCCCGGCAGGCGTGCCGGATCGACCACGACGTGGCGGATCCGCTGCCGGTTCCAGGTATAGGTGATGTGTACCAGCCCGTCCGCCGACTGGATCACCGCCGGATAGGCATAGCCTTCGGGCAGGGGCTCGGTCTCTAGCGTCAGCGCCGGCCGCCAATGCACTCCATCGCGCGAGATCGCGATGTTGAGGGGATAGCGTCTGCCCTTGCCGGGCGTGTCGGGCTGCTGCGCGGCATGATTGTAGACGATCAGCTGGCGCCCGTCCTTCAGCGTCACCGCATCGGTGCCCGAATTGGGGTTGGGCAGGTCGACCGCGAACAGCTTGCCCCAGCTCTTCCCGTCATCGGCGGACTGGGTCGCCACCAGCGCCCCCTGGCGCGAGCGGGCGATCGCCTCCAGCCTGCCGCCGGGCAGGAACAGGATGCTCGGCTGGATCGCATCGAAGCGCGCCTCGGGGTCGACGGGTACCGGCGCCGTTTGGGTCCAGCTCCGGCCGCTATCCTCGCTGCGCTCGAAGTGCAGCTTCCATTCCCAGGTCGAGCCATCCTCGGTGCTCGACGGCGCGAGCCAGGCGCCGCTGCGCAGCACCACCGGCTTGTTCTTGATCGGGCCGAGCATGCCCTCGGGTAGCCGCTGCGGCTTGCTCCAGCTGCGCCCGCCATCGGGGAAGGTGACAACCATGCCCCACCAGCTCTGCGGGCTCGGGCCGAGCTTGTAGTAGAGATGCAGCGGCCCGGCCGGATCCTGGAACAGCACCGGGTTCCAGGTCGGGAGGCGGGTGCCGTCCGGCTGGATGCCGCTGGCGACCGACCTTGGCGTCTCCCAGCCCTTGGCGTCACGCCGCGCGAACCAGATCTCCACGTCCGGACTGCGCTCGTGCGTGCCGCCGAACCAGGCGGCGGCAAGTGCGCCGTCGCGGGTCTGGACGATCGTCGAGGCATGGCTCTGGGGATAGGGCGCGCGCTGATAGATGAACTCGCGCAAGAGGACCGTGTCCCGTCGCGGCGCGGCCCAGGAAGACGCCGAGACCGGCAGCGCCAGGGCGAGCATCAGCATCCGGATCATCGGCAACTCCCTTTGTTCGAACCTGGGGCAGGGGCGTTCGACGCGCGCCGGCGCCCGGGCAAGCTGCCGTTTCATGCCACCGGCAAGCGATCAGTCCTGCGGCATCACCGTCGGCAGCGGTTCGGCGCGTGCGCCGCGCTGGTCGCGCAGCCGGTACTTGCTTTGATATTCGCGGCGCTGGCGACAGACCTCGTACATCACGATGCCCGAGCTGGTGCCCAGGTTCAGGCTCTCGATCATCCCGAACATCGGGATGCTCACGCACATTTCGCTGCGTTCCACCGCCCGGTCGCTGATCCCGATCGCTTCGCTGCCGAACCACACCGCAAGCTTGGTGAAGGCCGTAAAATCACCTTCGTGCAGGTAGATGCTCGCCTTGCCCTTCACATGCGGCGAGGTCACGACCGACGTGAAGCCGTTCTTCTCGAGGTGATCGAAACAGGCATCGGTCGAATCGAAGCGCTTCACGAAGGTCCATTTTACCGCCGAGACCGAGGTCTTGGAGATGCCCCTGTCCCCCCGCAGCTCCTGCCAGTCGTCAGGCAGCGATCCGCGGCTGTCGACCACATAGACCTTCTCGACCCCCAGCGCATTGGCGTTGCGGATCACGGTGCCGATATTCTTGATGTCGGTCGGATTCTCGATCACCGCGATCAGGTTCCTGCAGCGGAAATCCCGGATCGCGTCGGCGCGCAGGCGCGCGGAACTCTTCGACTTGGCCTTGTCCGCGGCTATGGCGGTCTCTTCGGTCTCGCTCATGGTCAACCGTTAGCAGCGCGCGTCAGGTTCAGGAACACGTCCTCCAGATCCGCCTCGCGAGTCGAGACGTCGACGATGCCCAGGCCCGCGCCCTGCACCGCGCCCAGCACCTCGCCGGCATTCGCCTGGTCCTTGCGATAGGTGATGACCAGGGTGCGCTCGCCCTTCATCTCCACCTTCTGGAAACAGGCATTGGCCGGCGGCGTCGCCACGTCGCGGTCGACGGTCACCTCGACCACCTTCTCCTGCGCCATGCCGACCAGCTCGCGAGTGGGCTTGTTGGCAATCAGCTTGCCGTGGTTGATGATCGCGATCCGGTCGCACAGCTGCTCGGCTTCCTCGAGATAATGGGTGGTCAGCACCACCGTCACCCCGCGCTGGTTGAGCTCGCGCACATAGGCCCAGAGCTGCTGGCGAAGCTCGACGTCCACGCCGGCGGTGGGCTCGTCGAGGACGAGGACGGGCGGCGAATGGACCATCGCCTTGGCGACCATCAGCCGGCGCTTCATGCCACCCGAGAGCGTGCGCGAATAGGCGTCGGCCTTGTCCTCCAGATGGACGGCGCGCAGCAGCGCCATCGCGTCGAACCTGCCCTTGGGCACGCCATAGAGCCCGGCCTGGATCTCCAGCGTCTCCTTGGGCGTGAAGAAGGGATCGAAGATGATCTCCTGGTTGACGATGCCGATGCTCGCCTTGGCGTTGCGCGGATGGGCGTCCACGTCGAAGCCCCAGATCGACACCGAGCCTCCGCTCTTGTTGACCAGCCCCGCCAGGATGTTGATCAGCGTCGACTTGCCGGCGCCGTTCGGCCCTAGCAGCCCGAAGATCTGCCCCCGGGGCACGTCGAAGGTCACCCCGTCCAGGGCGCGCTTGCCGCCCTGATAAGTCTTGCAGAGATCCTGGATCGCGATCGCAGCCTGAGTCATGCGCACCGCATAAGGCTGCGCGCGGGCGATTGCGAGCCCTCGCAGTGCTTGCTATCGGCGACTCATGACCGCGCAACAGCCCGAACTGATCCGCACCGCCTCCGCCCGCGTCGCCTGTGACGGCACCGGCCCCGGCCTGCCCGCCGCGCTGGGCCACCCGCGCGTGTTCCTGCAGATCGACGAGCATGGCTATGTCGATTGCGGCTATTGCGACCGCCGCTTCGTGCTGATCGGCGGCCCGGCCGACGGCGCCGATCAGAGCCAGCTGCCCGACCACCCGGCTGGCGCCAGCATTTAAAGCGCCTATATCGGCGGGATGAGCATTCCCTCCGATCCGCGCAGCTACATCTATCGCGACTCGCTCGATCCCGAGACCGCCGCGAAGCTCACCGCCGAGGCGCTGGCCAGCGCCGAGGATGGAGAGCTCTACCTCCAGTACCGCAAGACCGAGGCGTTCGGCTTCGACGACGGCCGGCTGAAGACCGCCTCGTTCGACACCCAGTCGGGCTTCGGCCTGCGCGCGGTATCGGGCGAGACCACTGCCTTCGCCCATGCCAACGAGATTTCGCCCGCCGCGATCCGCCGCGCGGCGGAGACGATGGCGCTGATCGATCCGGCGAAGCAGGGCAAGGCCCCGCCGCCCCAGGGAAACAACCGCCATCTCTACACCCACCAGGACCCGCTCGACCTGGTGCCCTTCGCCGACAAGGTGAACCTGTGCCAGTCGATCGACGCGGCGGCCCGCGCCCGCGATCCGCGCGTGCAGCAGGTCTCGGTCGGGCTCACCGGGTCGTGGAGCGTGGTCGAGATCGTCCGGCCCGACGGCTTCATCGCCACCGATGTCCGTCCGCTCGTCCGCCTCAACGTCTCGATCGTCGTCGAGCAGAACGGCCGGCGCGAGACGGGCAGCTTCGGCATGGGCGGCCGCACCCTCTACGACAATCTCTTCCAGCCCGGGACCTGGAACCGCGCGATCGACGAGGCGCTGGCCCAGGCTCTGGTCAATCTAGACGCGGTCGACGCCCCCGCCGGCGACATGACCGTGCTGTGCGGCCCCGGCTGGCCCGGCGTGCTGCTCCACGAGGCGGTCGGCCACGGCCTCGAAGGTGACTTCAACCGCAAGGGCACCTCGGCCTTCTCCGGCCGGATCGGCGAGCGCGTCGCCGCGCCGGGCGTCACCGTGGTCGATGACGGCTCGCTGATGGATCGCCGCGGCTCGCTGTCGATCGACGACGAGGGCACGCCGACCCGCGAGACCATCCTGATCGAGGACGGCATCCTCAAGGGCTATATGCAGGACCGCCTCAACGCCCGGCTGATGGGCGTCGAGCCGACTGGCAACGGCCGCCGCGAATCCTTCCAGCACGCCCCGATGCCGCGCATGACCAACACCTTCATGAAGGGCGGCAAGGACGATCCCGCCGAGCTGCTCAGCCGCGTCAAGAAGGGCATCTTCGCCAAGTCGTTCGGTGGCGGCCAGGTCGATATCGTCTCCGGCAAGTTCGTCTTCTCCTGCACCGAGGCGTACCTGATCGAGAACGGCAAGCTCGGCGCGCCGATCAAGGGTGCGACGCTGATCGGCGACGGCCCGACCGTGCTCAACAAGGTCACCGGCATCGGCAACGACTTCGCGCTCGACGAAGGCGTCGGCATGTGCGGCAAGGGCGGGCAGAGCGTCCCCGCCGGCGTCGGCCAGCCGACCCTGCTGGTGGATGGACTGACGGTGGGCGGCACGGCGGCGTGAGATCCGCCGGGCGTCGCCTTCACGCGGCGCTCGTCACCCGGCCCGATGCGCGCGGCTGGAACGCCATCGCGCGCGAGCTGCTATGGGGCCTGTCCCTGGTCGCGCTGCTCGCCTTCGCCACCGGGCTCGCGCATTATGATCCGAAGCCGTTCGATGCGCGCTGGCTCGGCTTCTTCTTCGGGCTGATGCTGGTGCCCGCGCTGGGCGAGGAACTCGTGTTCCGCGCTCTGCTGGTGCCGCCGCCCGGGCAGCCCTTCCCGATATGGCAGGCCGTGCTGGCAGTGGCGCTGTTCCTGCTCTGGCACCCCTTTCAGGCGCTGACCTTCGGTCCGCCCTGGTCGGCGATCTTCCTCGATCCGCGCTTCCTGCTCATCGTGGCGGTGCTCGGCGTGCTGCTTGTGCGCCTCTACCGCGCAACCGGCAGCATCTGGCCTTGCGTTGCCACGCACTGGATCGTCGTTGCCGCTTGGAAGCTGGTGTTCGCCGGACCGATCGGGTGACTGCGATGTCGCTAGCCGCCCCCCAGCAGTACGTCGATTGCGCCAATGATTCGGAAGCGTTCGGGCGCCAACGAGGCGACTCGATCGCGCAGGTTCGACGTCCGGATCGCGGCGGCCAGCTCGGTCATCATCACCAGCATCTCGCCCTCGACCTCGAAGCGCGGATGCAGTCGCGGCGTGGTCGGGGCCGCCGCCTCCTCCCGCATCAGCGGGACGACCAGACGGGTGCCGATCTCCTCGAAAATATCTGCCTGGCAGTCGAGGACCAGGCCGCCGCCGTGCATGCGATAGACGTCGAATTGCGCCATCAGAACATGCGGTACTTCTCGAGCGGCAACTCGTTCTCTTCGACCCAGCGGCTGTGCGCCTCGATCCACTCGCGATGTTCTTCCTGCCAGCGTCGGTCGCGTTCGGCCTTCGCCGCATCGCGCAGCGCGGCTTCGCAGATCTGGGAGAGGTTGATCCCCACCTCGCGCGCCGCGGCGACCACGCCGGTGTCGAGCGAGAGATTGACAGCCTTGCGCTTGCCGGAGGAAAGAGCATCATGCTTCATGCGCAAAAACTATGCGCATGGGTAATGCGCGTCAAGGAGCCCGTATGATCCTCCCCGAGCTCGACTGGACCCGCTGGCGCGAGACTGCCCGGCATCTCCACCTTATCACCCAGATCATCGGCAAGGTCCGCCTCGCCCGGACGCCCTGGCTCAACCATAGCTGGCACGTGGTGCTCTATCCCGCGGCCTGGGGGCTCACCACCGGCCCGGTCCCTTGCGACGATGCGACGCTGCAGCTTGATCTCGACCTGCAGGCGAGCGAGCTGCGACTGTCCACCGACAGTGGCGGTGAGGCGGTGCTGCCGCTCGGCCCCGGCAGCATCGCCGATTTCCATGCAGCGCTGATGGCGGCGCTCGCGGCGCTCGGCACGCCGGTCGCGATCAACGGCAAGCCCAGCGAGATTCCCGACGCGATTCCCTTTACCGACGACGTGGCCGAACGCCCCTGGGACGCCGATGCGGTGCGCGATTTCCACCGCGCGCTGCTCTGGGTCGACCGCGTCTTCCAGCAGTTCCGCACCGGTTTCCTCGGCAAGGCGAGCCCGGTCCATTTCTTCTGGGGCAGCTTCGATCTCGCGGTCACCCGCTTCTCCGGCCGCACCGCGCCGAAACATCCCGGCGGCTTTCCCGGCCTGCCCGATGCGGTGACTTGCGAAGCCTATAGCCATGAGGAAGCCAGTGCTGGCTTCTGGCCGGGCAGCGACGCATTCCCGAAACCCGCCTTCTACGCCTATGGCTATCCCGCGCCCGAGGGCTATGCCGATGCCGAGGTGCCGGCCCCGGCCTATTTCGATGCGAATCTCGGCGAATGGCTGCTCGATTACGATGCGGTCCGCACCGCCGAGGATTCCCGCGCCACGTTGCTCGGTTTCCTCCAGGCGACATACGACGCCGCCGCCGATCTCGGCGGATGGGACCGTGCGCATCTCGAATGCGTGCCGGGCGTTCCCCGTAAGCCGCGCATCGTCTAGAGCCGGGGCATGGCCGAGTTCTTCGATGCGCTCACCGACGGCCACCGTGCCTTCATCGCGCGCCAGCCGATGTTCTTCGTCGCGACGGCGGCGGCCGAGAGCCGGGTGAATCTCAGCCCCAAGGGCATGGACTGTTTCCGAGTCCTTGGCCCGAACCAGGTCGCCTATCTCGACGTCGCCGGATCGGGCAACGAGACGCACGCGCATCTGGTCGCCGATGGCCGCATCACCATCATGTTCTGCGCCTTTGACAGCCCGGCGCTGATCCTGCGCCTCTATGGCCGGGGCCGTCCGGTGCTGCCGCAGGACCCCGAATGGGCCGAACTCGCGGCCCATTTCACGCTGTTGCCCGGCACGCGCCAGATCTTCGATATCCGCGTGGAGAGCGCGCAGAACAGCTGCGGCTGGGGCGTGCCGCACATGGAGTTCGAGCGGGAGCGCGAGACGCTCAGCAAATATCACGTCAAGCACGGCGCCTCGGCACGTTTCGCCAAATATGCCGTGCGGACCCACAGCATCGACGGGCTGCCCGTCCGCAACCCCAGCGAGGAACCCTGATGGCACTTGTCGAACTCGGCCGCTTCGATCGGCAGGAAGCCTTCATCGTCCAGGGCCGGCTGGAGGATGAGGAGATCCCCAGCTTCGTCTTCGATGCCGGCACCAGCATCGCCGATGGCTCGTATTTGCTGATCCCGGTCCGGGTGATGGTCGACGACGAGGATCTGGCGCGGGCGCGCGCGATCCTCGACGCCGCCTAGCCTCAGGAAACGATCTCGACCGGGATCGTCGCGATTCCGGTGTCGCCGCAGGAGATCACGACTGCCTTGTACTTGGGCTGGGCGTTCTTGATCTCCGCCTTCACGTCCTGCGTCGTGATCACCTGCGGGGCCGGGCCCGTCGGCGCCGTCGCGACCAGGGTGAAATGTTGGGTCGGGGGCAGGGCCTTGTCCAGCGGGCCCTGATTGAGCATCACCGTCCAGCCGCTCGTCGGGGTGGTCGCCTGTCCGGTGACGCGCAGCGTCGGGCTCGATCCCGGTCCGGGCATGGTGTCGACCCACGCCTTCCAGTCCTTGGTGGTGACCTTGGCGCAGTCATTCACGACGGCCACCTCTGTCGCGGCCGACACATTGGCACTTTCGTTGACGGTCTCGTTGACCGTGGCGGCGGGCGCGGTCTTGTTGGCGTCCGGTGCCGAGCAACCGGCGGCGAGTGCCGCCACCAGGGCCAGGCATGGCAAGGTGATGCGCTGCATGTTCGTTCCTCCCCTCATGTTTGGAGGCAAGAAGACTGCGCGCATGGGGATGGGAGTCAAACAGCTTCGCCGCCGAAATGGACGATGCATGCAAGTCGTTCGATTGCGGATTGATAATAAAGCCAAGATTTATGCCGGCATCTGCCGGATCGATGCAGGGATCAGGCCAGCAGCAACGCCGTCGCTTTCTTGGCGATCGCGATCAGTTCGGCGCGGGGCGTGCCGGCACGGGCACGGGTACTCAGCGAATGGATCACCGACGAGGCGATCTGTGCGTCGCCGCGCGGATCGGCACTGCCGGCCTGGACCATCAGCTTCTCGATCCAGCCGTCCTGCAGCGCCACGAACGCCGCCAGCGCCGCGCGGATGTCTGGATCGGTCACTGCCTCGGTCGCGGCGGTGTTGACGGCGATGCAGCCCGACGGCCCGTCCTCGCCGGTCAGGAAACCCTCCAGCGCGCCCAGGAACAGCGCCTTGAGCATCTTCTCTGCCGGATAATTGGCGGCATGGAGGGCCGCGAAAGTCGCATCGACGCTGGCATGGGTGCGGGCGAGCCCGGCCAGGTACAGCGCCTTCTTGTCCCCGAACGCCGCATAGAGGCTCGGCCGGTTCACCCCGGTCGCCTCGGCGAGATCGTCGAGGGAAGTGTTCGAATAGCCGAGCGTGCGGAAGCGCTGGAGCGCGGCGCGCAGCACCGCCTCCTCGTCGAACTTGCGCGGACGGCCGCGTCCGCGTGGCGCTATTTTTGTATCGGTTCGCATTAAATTCCTTGACCCGATTATTTTTGTGCGAGAACGTACAAAAATACAAGGGAGACTCGCCATGAAGCTCTATTTCACCCCCTTTGCCTGCTCGCTGGCCGCGCGCATCGCGCTCGAGGAGGCCGGGCTCGATGCCGAGTTCGTCCAGGTGCCCAAGGATCTGCGCCTGCCCGACGGTCGCGATTTCACCGAGATCTCGCCGATGGGCTATGTGCCCGCGATCGAGACCGGCACCGGCTTCGTGCTGACCGAAGGGCCGGCCGTGCTCACCTATATCGCCGAGCTGGCACCCGAGGGTTCGCTCAGCTTCACCGGCTTCTCCGACGCGCATTACCGGATGCTCGCCTGGCTCAACTTCATCAGCACCGAGCTGCACAAGGCGGTGTACATGCCGATCCTCGGCAAGGGCTATTCGGAGGCCGAGCAGGCCGCCGCCCGTGCCCGCCACGCCAGGCCATTCGCGGTGCTGTCCAGGCATCTCGAAGGCCGCGATTTCCTCGACGACCGGTTCACGGTGGCGGATGCCTATCTGCTCGCGGTGCTCAACTGGAGCGAGTTCTCCAAGGTACCGCTTGCCGACTGGCCGGTGCTGGCGGCCTATCGCGAGCGGCTGCGCGCCCGCCCTGCAGTGGCGCGGGCGATGGCCGCCGAATGGCCTCTGCTCAAGGCTGCCTGACCCTTTCGAACTCCGGGCGAGGCCGCGTCACGGTCTCTCCCACCACGCCTGCCCCTCCCTCCCCATGTCCGCATGGTGCGCGGGAGGGGCATTTTTGTTGGAATCGGGCGAATCGCTCGGCTAGGCCTGTGCCATGCCCGCAACGATCAACTGCGACGTGGCGATTGTCGGCGGGGGCCTTGCCGGCGGGCTGATCGCGCTCGCGCTGCGCCGGAAGCGGCCCGACTGCGATGTGCGCATCATCGAGGGCGGCGGCCGGATCGGCGGCAACCATCTCTGGTCCTTCTTCGCCAGCGATGTCGCGCCGGCGGACCGCTGGCTCACCGCGCCGCTGATCGGCCATGGCTGGCGGAGCTATGACGTCGCCTTCCCGGCGGTCTCGCGCACGCTGGGCACCGGCTATTATTCGATCGAATCGCGCCGGCTCGACCAGGTCGTCCGCGCCGAGCTGCCCGAGCAGGCGGTGATGACGCGCCGCAAGGTGCTCGCCGCCAGCCCCACCGCCGTGGTCCTCGCCGATGGCGATCGGATCGAGGCGAAGGGGGTGATCGACTGCCGCGGCCCCGCCGACCTGGCCGCGCTCGACTGCGGCTGGCAGAAGTTCCACGGCTGCGAGCTCCAGCTCGCCGCGCCGCACGATCTCGCCCGGCCGATGATCATGGACGCGACCGTCGAGCAGCTGGACGGCTACCGCTTCGTCTATGCGCTGCCCTTCAGCCCAACCTGCGCGTTCCTGGAGGACACTTATTACAGCGATACCCCCGATCTCGATTCCGCCACGCTCGGAAACCGTATCGGGGGGTACGCCCAAACCCGCGGCTGGCAGCTCGATCACGTCGTCCGCGAGGAATCCGGCGTGCTCCCGGTGGTGATGGGCGGAAGCTTCACCGACTATTGGCAGGCCGGCGGCAACAAGGTCGCCAAGGCGGGCAGCCGCGCCGGGCTGTTCCATCCGCTGACCAGCTATACCCTGCCCGATGCGGTGCGCACCGCCACCCTCGTCGCGGCGGCCAGCGACCTGAGCGGCGCGGCGCTGCACCGCCTGCTCCACGATTTCGCCCGATCGACATGGCGCCGGCGCCGTTTCTACCGCATGCTCGCCGCCATGTTGTTCAAGGCCGCCGAACCCGAGGAGCGCTACCGCGTCCTCCAGCGTTTCTATCAGCTCGATCCGGGACTTATCGGGCGTTTCTATGCCGGGCATTCGACGCTGTTCGATCGGCTGCGGATCGTTTCCGGCAAGCCGCCCGTTCCGCTCGGCAAGGCGGTTTCGGCAATCTGGGGGTCGTTCAAGTGAAGCGTGCGGCAGTGGTGGGTGCCGGGATCGGCGGGCTGGCGCTCGCGATCCGGCTGCAGTCGGCGGGCGTCGACACGGTGGTGCTGGAGGCGCGCGACAAGCCCGGCGGCCGCGCCTATTTCTGGGAGCGCGACGGCTTCACCTTCGATGCCGGCCCCACGGTGATCACCGCACCCGAGGCGCTGGAGGAACTGTGGCAGCTCTCCGGGCACCGCATGTCGGACGATGTGACGCTCAAGCCGATCTCGCCCTTCTACCGCCTGTCCTGGCCGGACGGCACGCGCTTCGACTATTCGAACGACGATCATGCGCTCGCCGCCGAGATCGCCCGGCTCGAGCCGCAGGACGTCGCCGGCTATGGCCGCTTCCTCGAATATGCCGCCGGCGTGTACGAGGAAGGCTATGTGAAGCTCGGCACCGTCGCGTTCCAGGACTTCATGTCGATGGTCCGCGCCGCCCCCGCGCTCGCCAAATATGGCGCCTGGCGCTCGGTCTATTCCAAGGTTTCCAGCTTCATCCGCAACGAGAAGCTGCGCCAGGCCTTTTCCTTCCACACGCTGCTGGTCGGTGGAAACCCGATGACCGCGAGCGCGATCTATGCGCTGATCCACCAGCTCGAGCGCCAGGGCGGCGTGTGGTGGGCCGAAGGCGGCACCAACCGGCTGGTCGCCGCGATGGTCCGCCACTTCGAGCGACTCGGCGGCACGGTCCGCCTGGGCGATCCGGTAACCAGCATCGACACGCTGGGCGACCTCGTCACCGGCGTGCGTACCGCGAGTGGGCACGAGCTGCAGGTCGATGCCGTCGCCTGCAATTCGGACGTGGTCCACAGCTATCGCGACCTGCTCAAGGGCTCGCGCTCCAGCCAGCGTGCCGCGCAGAGCCTCCAGCGCAAGCGCTTCTCGCCCTCGCTGTTCGTCGTCCATTTCGGCGTGCGCGGCACCTTCCCGGACATCGCGCACCACTCGATCCTGTTCGGCCCGCGCTACCAGGGGCTACTCGCCGACATCTTCGATCACGGCGTGCTGGCCGAGGATTTCTCGCTCTATCTCCACCATCCGAGCGCCAGCGATCCCGCCATGGCGCCCGAGGGCCATTCGACCTTCTACGCGCTGGCGCCGGTGCCCCATCTCGGCAAGTTCCCCGCCGACTGGAACGAGATCGGCCCGGTGCTGGAGGAACGCATCTTGGCCGAGATTCAGCGCAGACTGATCCCCGATCTGAAGGACCGGATCGTGACGAAGTTCAGCTATGCGCCGCCCGATTTCCGCGACGATCTCGCCGCGCATCTGGGCTCCGCCTTCAGCCTGGAACCGATCCTTACCCAGAGCGCCTGGTTCCGCACCCACAATCGCGACGATGCGATCCACAATCTGTTCTTCGTCGGCGCCGGCACCCATCCGGGCGCGGGCATTCCCGGCGTGATCGGCAGCGCCAAGGCAACGGCGGCGCTGATGCTGGGGGAAGGCAAGTGAGCGGCTTGCTCCCCGCGGCGTTCTGGCCGAAGGCGGGCGAAACCACGCATATCGGGAAGAGCAGCATATGAAGCGCGTCGCAGTCTATTGCGGTTCGGCCAGCCCGGCCGACCCTGTCTATATCGAGGCCGCGCGCCATGTCGGCCGCACTTTGGCCGAGCGCGGCATCGGCCTGGTCTATGGCGGCGGCAAGCTCGGGCTGATGGGCGCGGTGGCCGATTCGGCGCTGGAGGCCGGCGGCGAAGTGATCGGCGTGATCCCCGAGCTGCTGGTCAATGCCGAGGTCGCGCATCGCGGGCTCACCGAGCTCCACGTCGTCGGCACGATGCACGAGCGCAAGGCGCTGTTCACCGACCTGGCGGACGGCTTCCTGAACCTGCCCGGTGGCACCGGCACGATGGACGAATTGTGGGAAGCGCTGAGCTGGGCGCAGCTCGGCTACCACAAGGATCCGGTCGGCCTGCTCAACATCGCGAACTATTACGACAAGCTCGTTGAGTTCTGGGAGCATATGGGCCGGGTCGGCTTCGTTCGCCCGCAGCACCAGAACATGCTGATCGTTGACACCAGCCTCGAAGGGCTGCTCGACAAGATGGGCGCGGCCAAGCCGATCGAGACGATCGTCCAGATGAAGCGCGACGATCTGTGAGCGCCCCGCTTCCCTCGCGTGCCGCGATCGTCGCGACCGCGCGGGAAGCGATAGCGCGCGGCTCGCGCAGCTTCGGCGCCGCCAGCAGCCTGTTCGACCGCCAGACGCGCGAGCGGGCCTGGCTGCTCTATGCCTGGTGCCGCGCCTGCGACGATCTGGCGGACGGCCAGGATCATGGTCATGACGCGGTCGAGGTCGACAAGCAGGCGGGGCTGGCGCGCATCCGCGAATTGACCCAGGCGGCGCTCGACGGCCAATGGGTCGGCGATCCCGCCTTCGATGCGCTGCGCATCGTCGCGGCCGAGACCGAGCTGCCCCACCGCTTCGTCTGGGACCTGGTCGAAGGCTTTGCGCTCGACGCCGCCGAATGGGGGCCGCGGCACGAGGTCGATCTCTACCGTTATTGCTATCATGTCGCGGGCAGCGTCGGCTGCATGATGGCGGTGATCATGGGCGTCTCGCCCGACGACGAGGCGACGCTCGACCGCGCCTGCGACCTCGGCATCGCCTTTCAGCTCGCCAACATCGCCCGCGATATCGAGGCCGACGACCGGATGGGCCGCTGCTACCTGCCCGACGACTGGCTGACCGAGATGGACATCCCGCCCGGCCAGCACATGAAGCCGCCCTTCCGACAGCGCCTCGCCGTGCTCGCGAGCCGCTTGACCGGCGCCGCTGCCGATTATGCCGAGAGTGCCCGCCACGGCACGCCGGCGCTGCCGTTCCGCTCGGCCTGGGCGGTGCTCGCCGCCGCCGGCATCTATGGTGAGATCGCCAGCAAGGTCGCGGCGCGCGGCGAGCATGCCTGGGACCACCGCGCCGCCACCTCCGGCTTCGAGAAGCTTGGCTGGATCGGCCGCTCCTGGTGGCAGGCTTGGCGTCGCAGAGACCTCTACCCGCCCGCGCCGCGCGATCCCGATCTCTGGACTCGCCCGCGCTAGGCGGGGCTGGAGACCCCCGAGACCACGACCCCGGCGAGTAACGGCGCGGCGACCGCGGCGATCTGCATCCACAAGGGATACGGGCTCATCTGACTCTGCAGCACCGCATAGCTGATCGCGATCAGCGTAATGATCCAGCCGCTCGCCGGCCAGTCGCCGATGCGCACCGCCGCGACTCCGCCGGCCAGCGCGCCAAGCGCCCAGCCGCCTACGGCCATTGCCTGGGAAGGAAAGCCTGCGGCTGGCATATATTCATTGGGCACGAGGAAATGCATGTCGAGCCAATCCAGGCCCAAGATCGCGCCTAGTCCCACGGCCAGGCCAATGATCACGCCGAGCAGTTGCCTCATCCGTTCCCCCCGAAACAGTTTCGCATCTGCAGCATAAATGAAACGGGAGAGTGGTGCTAGCGCCCCTTGCCGTCCAGGTTCGAAGCGGATTGGCGCGCCATTTCCGGGGTCTGGCGCTGGCAGGCACCGGCAATCACCGGGAAATCCAGGTCCATGTTGCGGCGGAGCGCCTCGGCCATCGCTTCCTGGCAACTGGCCTGGCTGGTATAGCGCACCGGCTCGATCCGCGCCTGCCGGCAGTCGAGATTGTCGTCGCTGCAGCCCATGATCGCCAGCACGTAGAAGACCTGGTCCATCGCTCCGTCCTTCCGGGGTGAACAACGGACAAGGCGGCCAGCCGTTGCATCCCGGCGCCGAGCGCCCCAAATTCAGCCGCGATGGCTTCCAAACTCGATGCACCCTCCGGCGAGCGGCCGATGCTCGCCACGCTGCGGCGTTTCCTCCCCTATCTCTGGCCGAAGAACGCGGCCGGCTTGCGCGCGCGCATCGTCATCGCGCTCGGTCTGGTCGTCGTCTCCAAGCTGGTCCAGGTCTATGGCGCCCCCTTCGCATTGCAGGGCGCGATCGACCGGATGGCGGGCGGCTCGCGTGACGCGGTGTGGCTCGTCGTCGCGCTGGTCACCGGCTATGCGCTGGCCCGCTTCGCCACCGTGCTGTTCGACAATCTGCGCAACGCCGTGTTCGAGAAGGTCGGGCAGGACGCCACGCGCCGCCTCGCCGCCGACGTGTTCCGCCATCTCCACCAGCTGAGCCTGCGCTTCCATCTCGAGCGGCGCACCGGCGCGATCACCAAGGTGGTCGAGCGCGGTACCAAGAGCATCGATACGATGCTCTATTTCCTGCTGTTCAACATCGCCCCGACGATCCTCGAGCTGGCCCTCGTCGTCGGCATCTTCTGGACGCGCTACGGCGTGTGGCTGGTCGCCGGCACCATGGCGATGGTGGTGCTCTACATCGCCTTCACCCGCTGGGTGACCGACTGGCGCTCGAAGCTGCGCGAGAAGATGAACGACCTCGACACCGGCGCGGTCGCGCATGCGGTCGATTCGCTGCTCAACTTCGAGACGGTGAAATATTTCAACGCCGAGGAGCGCGAGGCGCGGCGGTACGAGAATGCTGTCACCGCCTATGCCAAGGCGGCGACGACCAGCGAGAACAGCCTGGCGTGGCTCAACATGGGCCAGGCGCTGATCACAAACACGATGCTCGGCGCGGGCATGGCGCTGGTCGTGTTCGGCTGGTCCTCGGGCAAGTTCACCGCGGGCGATGTCGTGCTGGTCTCGACGCTCCTCTCGCAGCTCTTCCGCCCGCTCGACATGCTGGGCTGGGTCTATCGCACGATCCGGCAGGGCGTGATCGACATGGGCTCGATGTTCGACCTGCTCGACAGCGCCGCGGAGGTTAAGGATTCACCCAACGCCGTGCCGCTCGCCATCGCCAGCGGCCATGTCCGCTTCGAGGACGTCCATTTCGGCTATGATCCCGACCGCGAGATATTGAAGGGCATCGATCTCGATATCCCGGCCGGCGCCACCGTCGCGGTGGTCGGCCCGTCGGGTGCCGGCAAGTCGACGCTCGCCCGGTTGATGTACCGTTTCTACGACGTCACCGGCGGCCGCATCACCATCGACGGCCAGGACATCCGCGACGTCACCCAGTCGAGCCTGCGTGGCAGCATCGGCATCGTCCCGCAGGACACGGTGCTGTTCAACGACACGATCGGCTACAACATCGCCTATGGCCGCGAGGACGCCTCCCCCGACGAGGTCGCCGCCGCGGCGCGCGGCGCAGCCATCGCGGGCTTCATCCAGTCGCTGCCCGACGGTTTCGAGACCCGCGTCGGCGAGCGCGGATTGAAGCTCTCCGGCGGCGAGAAGCAGCGCGTCGCCATTGCCCGCACCCTGGTCAAGAACCCGCCGATCCTGATCCTCGACGAAGCGACCAGCGCGCTCGACAGCCGGACCGAGGCGGATATCCAGGCCACGCTCGAGGCGATCGAGCATGGCCGCACCACCATCGTCATCGCCCACCGGCTCTCCACCGTGGTCCATGCCGACCGGATCATCGTGCTGGAAAGCGGCCGCGTCGCCGAGCAGGGCACCCATGCCCAGCTGCTGCGCAAGGACGGGCTCTACGCCGAGATGTGGGCACGCCAGGCACAGGAGCGCGAGGCCGAGGGTGGCGACGAGGTGCCGGCGGAATAACAACGGCGAAGCGTGTAATTTTGCCGTTGAACCGAGGCGAGTTTCGCGCCTAGCATCCGCGGATACTCCAGTCCGGATTCGCGCCCATGAAGCTGCTCGCATGCTTGCCGCTGCTGCTCCTCGCAGCGGCGTCCGTTCCCCCGCGCCCTGAACCCGAAGTTTCGCCTGCGACCCTGCGGGGATGGAGCCCGCGGGAAGGCGGGGTTCACTGGGTTTCCGATAGCGTACGGATCGGCATCGCACCGGTGCCCTGCGAAACGCCGGCCCGGACCGAGGCATGCCGCTGGGATGGGCGGAACAACCAGGCCGGGGTGACGATCACGCCGGCGGGCGGCGCACCGGTCACGGTACGGACGACCGACCAGGCTGCCTATTATCGCCTGGGGGTGGTGCGCTTCGATGCAGGCGACGCCCGGCCGGGACTGGTGATCGAGAACCGCTCCGGCGGGTCGGGCGGCGATGTGTGGATCCAGCTCTTCCTTCCGGAGAAATCCGGCTATCGCGAGGTCCGGCTTCCCGGCCATCTCCAGGGCGAACTGCCCGGGGTGCTGCGCGACATCTCGGGGGATGGCACGATCGACTTCGTGCTCGGCGATGGCCGTTTCGATGGCCGCTTCGGTTGCAACGCCTGCACGCCGCGTCCGCCCTTGGTGCTGACCCTGCGCGGCGGCCAGCCGGTCGAGGTGTCGCGCGAGCCGGGCTATGCGCATATCTACCGCGAGGACATGGCGCGGCTGCGGCCGGCCTGCCTGTCCGAGGGGCGCGACCGCAACGGCGCCTGTGCCGCCTATGTCGCCGATGCCGCGCGGATCGGCCGCTTCGGTGCCGCCTGGGCCGAGATGCTGCGCCATTGGGAGCGGGAGGAGAGTCCCCTCCGCCGGCCGGAATCCCTGCGCGCATTTCTGAAAGAGACCGGCTACATCTCCTGAAAACAGGGGGAGGGCACATATGCTTTGGGGCCTGATCATCTTCGTCCTGGCGCTGCTCGCGGCGCTGATTCTCTGGTCGGCATACGTCTCGCGCGGAGTCGAGCGATGGGTGCCGATGGACGGCCGCCAGGTCGACGTGCCCGGCGTGCGCATCCATTATGTCGAGATGGGCCTGGCCGATGCCCCCGCGATCGTGATGATCCACGGCATCATGAGCCAGCTGCGCGTCTTCACCTATTCGCTGGCCGGGCGCCTCGCCAGCGATCGCCGGGTGATCGTGATGGACCGCCCCGGCTGGGGCTATTCGACGTTGACCGGCCCTCGGCTCGACCTTCGCGGCCAGGCCGATGCCGTCGCCGCGGCGATCCGCGCGCTCGGGCTGGAGAAGCCGCTGCTGGTCGGCCATTCGATGGGCGGCGCAGTCAGCCTGGCGCTGGCCTTCCGCCACCCCGACGCGGTCCGCGCCCTCGGCCTGATCGCGCCCTATACCCAGCCGATCGACCAGCCGCCCGTGCCGCTCAAGGGGCTCGTCGTCCCGGCGCCGCTCCGCCCGCTGATCGCCTGGACGATCGCGGTGCCGCTCTCGATGCGCACCGGCAAGGCCAAGACGGTGGCGGTCTTCGCCCCCGATCCGGTCCCCGACGACTTCCCGATCAAGGCCGGCGGCGCGCTCGCCATCCGCCCGGCGAGCTTCCAGATGGGCTGCTACGAGATCGAGATGGCGCCCGAGGTGATGAAGGCCCAGGCGCCGCGCTATGGCGAGATCGCGATTCCCGTCTCGATCCTCTATGGCCGCCAGGACGCCCTGCTCGATCCCGAACTACACGGGCGCAAGACGGCGACGGACATCCCGAACGGCGCGATCGAGATGCTCGACGGCGGCCATATGCTCCCGGTGACGCATGTCGACGCCACCGAGGCCTGGCTGCGCACGCTCTAGCTGCTGCCGATCTCGGCCGGCTCGGTGGTCCAGCCGAGCCGCGGGATGGTGATCGAGCGCTTCCCCGACAGGTCGGTGCGCGTCACGAACAGCTCCTTGCTCTCGATATATTGGAGCAGCCGGCGAACCCGGCCCAGCGAGGACGTGCCATAGGTCGCGGCGATCTCGGTATCGCTCGGGCAGGGCGCGCCTTCGCGCGCCGCGCGGGCGACGAGCAGGAACGGCCCGAGCATGTCGTCGGGCAGCGCCCGCGCCGCTTCCAGCGCCTGGGCCCAGTCGTCGTCCGGATTGCCATGGATGCCGGCCCGCGCTGCCGAAAGCCGGCGGACGAAGTTCGACAGGTCGAGCGGCGGCCGGGCAAGCCCGACCATCCGGCAGCGCACCAGGAAGTCCTGATAGAGCACCGAAGGCGAGCGATAGGTGCTCTCCGGATCCTCGACGATGTCGCGCAGCACGTCGGCGATCTTCTCGGCGGCTTCCTCGGCATCGACTTCGGGTACTTCCTCGCGCGCCGGCACCGATCGGGCCAGCGCCTCGAGCAGCCGGTCCGAGGCGAGCTGCGGCGCTTGGACGGGAGCGGGCGGCGTCGGCGGCGTCCATTCGGGCTCGGCGGGGGCGAGCAGCAGGTCCTTGAGCTCGGCCGAGGGCGCCTCGGGCAGCGGCGTCAGCTTGGGGCTGCCGCTGCGCGCGCTGGTCTCGACCGCGCCGATCTGGATCGATACCGGCCGGCGCGAAACCGCGGGGCCGAGCGCGAGGAAATGGCCGCGCGCTAGGTCGCGGATCGCTTCGGCCTGGCGGCGCTCCATGCCGAGCAAATCGGCGGCGCGCGCCATGTCGATGTCGAGAAAGGTGCGGCCCATCAGGAAGTTCGAGGCCTCGGCCGCGACATTCTTGGCGAGCTTGGCGAGGCGCTGGGTGGCGATCACCCCGGCCAGGCCGCGCTTGCGCCCGCGGCACATCAGGTTGGTCATTGCGCTCAGCGACGCGCGGCGGACATCCTCGGCAACCTCGCCGCCGCCTGAAGGGGCGAACAGCTGCGCCTCGTCGACCACCACCAGCGCCGGATACCAATGGTCGCGCGGCGCATCGAACATCGCGTTGAGGAACGCCGCGGCGCATTTCATCTGCCCCTCGGCCTCGAGTCCCTCCAGGCTCAGCACCACCGAGGCGCGATGCTCGCGGATCCGCGTGGCGAAGCGGGCGATCTCGCGCTCGCTGTAATCGGCCGCCTCGATCGAGATATGACCGTATCGGTCGCTCAGCGTGACGAAGTCGCCCTCAGGATCGATGATCACCTGCTGGACATGGCCGGCGCTCTTCTCGAGCAGCCGGCGCAGCAAATGCGACTTGCCCGACCCCGAATTGCCCTGGACGAGCAATCGCGTCGCCAGCAGCTCCTCGAGATCCATGGCGACGGCATCACCCTTGCCGTCCGTTCCCATGTCCACGCGCACCGTCATCGCAGACGCTTTGGCCGATGGCGGGGGCGGGGGGAAGCGGGTTCGGGTGAAAATCTGTGGGCGATACGGAAGCGAAACGCCGTGGCCCGCGTGCGGCGGCGCTTTCCGGTGCAAACCCTGCTTGCCGCCTGCCCCCGCCCGGCGGATAGTCTGGGGGCATCGAAGGGGACGGTATGCGCAGATCGGCATGGGTATTGGCCGCGGCATTGGCGGTAATCGCGAGCCCGGCTGCGGCACAGGGCGTGAAGCTGGTGCCGGGCGAGGAGGTCGTGTTCGCGCTCGACGACGGCACGCCCGTCGGCGCGAAGCGCGTTTCCACCACGCCCAACGCGTTCGAGGCTGCGGTCGGCCGGCACTTCTCCAGCCAGAAGCCGCCCGAGGCCCCGGTGACCGAGGGGCTGCCGATTCCGGATAGCGATCGTCTGCCGCCGGCGCCCGAGCCCGTCGCCGGCAAGCTCCGCTTCCGTTTCGTCCAGGTGCCCGGCGCCGATCACGCGTTGCTGGTCGTCGACAATGGCTATGCCAAGGGGCTGCTCTACCGTGCCCGGATCACCAGCAATGGCCGGACCGGGCCGACCGATGTCTGCCTGGTCATGCCGGGCAAGGGCGGCGTCGAGCACTGGCCCTATGCGATCGCCTCGATCGAACTGAGCGGGTTCGAGCTGGTCGATTGGACGCCCGAGGACGGCGTGCCCTGCAAATAGCCTCGACTTACCCGGCAATCGCCCGCTAACCGGCGGGAATGTCTCAAGCGACCGACACGCTCCGCCGGGTCTTCGGCTTCGACGCCTTTCGCGGCGTCCAGGAGCAGGTGGT
>Ga0102592_1000760_pt1 | contig 45739 bp, 35 predicted proteins | sample AraplaCol_mMF_r2_FD_76861 | JGI IMG/M metagenome (GOLD analysis project Ga0102592, IMG submission 76861) | Arabidopsis root microbial communities from North Carolina, USA - plate scrape MF_Col_mMF_r2 (SPADES assembly) (version 2) | ecosystem: Host-associated > Plants > Roots > Endosphere...
CGATGCCGGCGAGATTGTGCTGGATGATCTCCTCGCTTTCGGCGTCAAGCGCGCTGGTCGCCTCGTCGAGGATCAGGATGCGCGGATTGCCGATCAGCGCCCGCGCGATCGCCATCCGTTGGCGCTGCCCGCCCGAGAGGTTGCCGCCCCGCTCGTCGATCACCGTGTCGTAGCCATGCGAAAGGCTGAGGATGAATTCGTGCGCGCCGGCGAGCTGGGCGGCGGCGATGACCCGCTCCATCGGCATCGTGGTGTCGGCCAGCGCGATGTTCTCGCGCACCGAGCGGTTGAACAGGATGTTCTCCTGCAGCACGACGCCGATCTGCCGGCGCAGCCAGGCCGGATCGACCAGCGCGAGATCGACGCCGTCGACCAGCACCCTGCCCTGCTCGGGAACGTAGAGCCGCTGCACGAGCTTGGTCAGCGTCGACTTGCCCGAGCCGGAGGGACCGACGATGCCGATCATCTCGCCCGGCTGAATCGCGAGCGAGACGCCGCGCAGAGCCTCCGGCGCATCGGGGCGATAGCGGAAACGAACCCGGTCGAAACTCACCGCGCCCTTGATCGGAGGAAGGCTCGCCCGGTTCGGATTGTGATCGGGCTCGGCCGGCGCGTTCAGGACGTCGCCGAGCCGGTCGACCGAGATGCGCACCTGCTGAAAATCCTGCCAGAGCTGGGAAAGACGCAGGATCGGTTGGGCAACGCGACCGGAGAGCATGTTGAAGGCGACGAGCGATCCGACCGAGAGGTCGCCGGCGATCACCGCCTTGGCGCCGAAGAACAGGATCGCGACCGTGGTCAGCTTGGACACCAGCTGGATCAGATGGCTGCCCCAGTTCGCGAGCGTTGCGACCTGGAAGCCGGTGCTGGTGTAGCCCGCGAACTGCTTCTCCCATTTCGCCCGCATCTGCGGCTCGACTGCCATCGCCTTCAGCGTGCCGATGCCGGTGACGCTTTCGACCAGGAAGGACTGGTTCTCAGCGCCCCGCTTGAATTTTTCGTCGAGACGGGCGCGCAGCGGCGGCGTCACGATCACCGAGATCGCGACATAGAGCGGGATCGACAACGTGACGATCAGGGTCAGCAGCGGGCTATAGGCGTACATTACCGCGAAGAAGACGATGGTGAAGAACAGGTCGATCACCACGGTGACGGCATTCGAGGTCAGGAACTCCCTGATACGGTCGAGCTCGCGCACGCGGGCAACACTGTCGCCGACGCGGCGGGCCTCGAAGTACGACAGCGGCAGGTTGAGCAGGTGCCGGAACAGCTGCGCCGAAAGCTCGCTGTCGACCCGATTGGTGGTGTGAGCGAACAGCCAGTTGCGCAGCGCCGACAATCCGGTCTCGAAGATCAGCACCGCCGAGAGCCCGACCGCCAGCACGTCGAGCGTCGTCAGCGACTGGTGGACCAGCACCTTGTCGATGACGAGCTGGAAGAAGATGGGCGAGATCAGTCCCATCAATTGCAGGAAGAAGGATCCGATCAGCACGTCGCGCAGCGGCCCGCGGTATTTCACCAGCGCGGGAATGAACCAGCTGATGTCGAAGGGCCGCGTCGCTCCCGCCATCAGTTCGCGCGTCGTCATGAGCAGCAGCCGGCCGGCATAGCGGCCGGAGAAATCGTCCGCCGTCCACACTTCGGGACGTCCGCCATTGCCGCGCTGGATCAGGAAGCGCGATCCGGCCTCCTGCTGGTCGACCTTGAGCAGAACGATTGCCTCACCGTCCGCCAACTCGGCGAGCGCGGGCAACGGGACCTTGTGCAGCGCGTCGAGTGCCGCGGGCTTCACCTTGGCGACGATCTTCAACCGCTTGGCGATCCGGGCGAGATCTTCGAGCTGGTAATGCTCGCCCGGCGCGCCGTGGTCATGCGCGATCTGGCCGGCGTCGGCCGGCACGCCGAGGAATTTCGCAACCAGAATGAAGGAAAGCAGCGACGCTGGAAGATCGGGATCATTGCCGCTCGTTATACCCGCGGCCTCGTCAGGCGCTTTCGCAATCGCAATGGTCATGACCCAGACTTCACACCCGGCGAGAAACAGCCGGGATCCCCACTGGGAACCACGCAGGATTTGCCCGGGTCCCCCAACTCGCGCACAGATCGAGACAACAACTTAACCACGGATTACACGATAGCTTACATCTAACGTTGTTCAGCGGGCAAGCCAAGCCCTCCTTCGTCACTCCCGACGAAGGTCGAGTTAACCATCGGTCCAGCGGTATGGGGAAGACGCGGCCGAAGCCAGCGATGATCGCACGGGGCGACTTCCGATATCGCGATCTCGAACAGCAACAAACCGCGCGCAATCATCAACTGCTTGGCTGCTGCGACGAGCCGGCGGGAAAGCCGCCGGCAGCCTCCGCCGCCGCACCGCCGAGCGGCGGGCAATCCCGGTGCTGGCATATGATCCGCCGGAACCTGCCTTGCCGGCGTCCGCCTCTCGGCAAGCGCATCCGCATCTCACAAATCCAATTGGGCAGCCATCAACTCCGGGCTGTCAGCGGATTTCTGCCGCAGCCGGTGCTCTGAAAGCACCGTCCCATCAACCGCAAGCAACGGGCGGGTGGCTTGCTCCTGCGCGCGTTTCCCGCCCATTTGACCCTCCCAGAGTCCTTCGATACGTTGCACTCAACCTCCGCTGTCAACTCAAATGAGCGACGACCAAGGTGAGCGCATCCGTCTCTGCCACCAGCAAAGCTGCCGATCCCCTGTCGCCAACCCGCTCCAGTTTTCGACGCTTCACTGTCGGGTTTATTGGGTTTGTAGCGATGCCACCGCTCGCCCTCTCCGCCCTCGTCGTATTGGTCGATCCCTACTACGTGTTCGGGACTCCCGACATTCCCGGGATCAATGTGGTGCGGCCGCGATACGAAAATCACGTTCCCGCGGTGAAGCCGTATCAAGTGCGACGGATCAGGCCCGAGGCGATCATATTGGGCAGTTCCCGCGCGGAGGTCGCGCTCGATCCGCAGCATCCCGGATGGAACGGCAAGAACGTCTTCAACTTCGGCCTGCCTTCGGCCACAAGCTACGAGGTCATGCTGGCGTTTCTCCACGCACAATCAGTCGCACCGCTCAAGCAAGCCGTGATCGGCCTGGACTTCTTCGGCTTCAACATCTTCTTTCCGCGTGACCAGGCCTATCTGGAGAGTCGATTCTCAGGCGACGGAGTTCGAGCCTTCGCTGACTTTCTGGCAGCCGAGCCTGCAAAGCGCCGCCCCGATAGCGACGAGAAGCCTTCCGCGCCTGCGGCGCCATCTGCGCCCAGCGAAGCAGCCCGATCGGAGGCTCAGCCGGCACCTCTGACGGAAGTCACCGCCGATCCTGCCTGCAAAGAGACCGCACCCGAGACATGCCCACCGGCCGGGACGGCGGAGGGCAATCCCCCTACCGACTGGAACGAGGCGCTCTATCTACGACTTTACCCTGATGTCGCCGCCGAGGTGCGGCGTGGCACGTTCGCCAGCGGCTATCATCACTATCTTGCCGCCGGGCGCGCCGAAGGCCGGCAGACCGGAACGCCACCGCCCGGCTGGAATGAGACGCAATATCTTCGAATCTACCCCGATGTCGCCGCCGAAGTTCGGCGAGGCACCTTTGTCAGCGGCTATCACCACTATCTTGCCGCCGGGCGCGCCGAAGGCCGGCAGGACGGCACGCCACCGCGCGACTGGAACGAGGAGCTCTATCTGCGCATCAACTCCGATGTGAGAAACGAAGTCGCCCGCGGTACCTTCGTCAGCGGCTATCACCACTACCTCGCCGCCGGCAAACAGGAACGTCGCGAGGGTGGTTTCACGCCGAAGGCCTGGAGCGAGACGAGATATCTTCAAGTCAACCGCGACGTTGAATATCAGGTCTCGCAAGGTTCTTTTCTGAGCGGTTATCACCACTATCTGGCGGCCGGACGTGCGGAAAAGCGGATGGGCGGCTTCCTTCCCGATGGCTGGAACGAAGCGAACTATCTGTCCAGAAACCCCGTTGCCCGTGTCAGATTGGCGCTTGGCGAATATAGCGACGGCTATTCGCACTACGCTGCAGTCGGTCAAAAGCAGGGGCTGACCGGCGGATTTCCGTCCGCCGATTTCTGGGACGCGCTATTGTCACGTTCGCAAAGGCTCGAGAAAGCTGCATTCCAGATCGGCGAGCTCTTCCGCCTGGTTCTTTCGACAACCGCCGTGCAGGATACATTCGCGACACTTCGCGGACAATCGGAGGCCGCCTCATTCAACAGCCGTGGCATGCGCGTTTGGGATTGGCAAGACAACAACATTCGCAAGAACGGCGGAAATGGCCGCGTCTTCCGCAACAACATCCTGAGCTGGCGGTGGTACATCTGGCTGATGCCGCCGCGATACCAGTATTGCTTCAACAACCCCGCCACGGGAATGAACAGTTTCGAGGCCTTCCGCTTCCTGGTTCGGCGGGCCCATGAACGGCAAACCGATCTGCGGCTATTCATGACGCCGCTGCACGCGTCGGTTCGGCAGCTATTCGTCGCACTCGGCCTCTCCGACCGATATGAATTCTGGCAGAGGGAATTGGTCCGGATCAACGAAGAGGAGGCCGCGCGGGCCGGTCGGAAGCCGTTTCCCCTGTGGGACTTCAGCGACGCCAGCTCCGTCACGCGTGAAATCGTTCCGGAGCGTACCGACCTGACGCCGATGCGCTGGTTCTGGGAGTTCTCCCATTACCGCCATACGGCCGGCAATCTCATCCTCGATCGCATCTTCGGACATGATCGCTCGGACTCCGCGCTGCCCGCCGATTTCGGCGTCCGCCTCACGAGTGAGAACATCAGTGCGCACCTCACGCACAGCCGGGCGGGAATTGCCGATTGGGCGGCGACCAATTCTGGATTTGCAACGCAGATCTCCGCTGCAACTCAAGGCCCCATGGTTCAGAACCGTCAAGACAAAGCGACTTGTTGGTAATCCTTGCTGTTCAACTCGCCCATATTCCTGTTCGTCTTCCTGCCGATCGCGCTCGGTGGTTTTTACCTGCTCGGCTGGTGGCGAGGCCGGAATGCGGCCTTGCCGTTCCTGCTGGCGGCATGTCTGGTGTTCTATGCCTATTCGAGCCTGTTCAACTTCGGCCTCTTCCTCGTTTCGGTGGCCGTGAATTTCCTCTTCGGCTACGCGATCGCGCACGCCCGCCTGAATTCACGAGCCTGGCTGATCGGGGGTATTGCGATCAATCTCGCGTTGATCGGCTACTTCAAATACACCGGCCTGATCGTCTCCAGCGTCAACCAGCTGTTCTCGGCCTCGTTCGTCATCCCAACCATTGCGCTACCAGTCGGCATCTCCTTCTACACGTTCGAACAGATCAGTTATCTGATCGAGACCCGGCAACGGAAACAAGCGGAACCGTCGCTGGCGCGTTACACGTTGTTCGTCAGCTTCTTCCCTCATCTGATCGCCGGGCCCATCATCCGCCCGCATCAGCTGTTGCCGCAGTTTTCCGCGCCGACTTTCGCGCTCTTCTCCTGGCGGAACTTCGCGCTCGGCATCAGCTTCCTGCTGTTCGGCCTGTTCAAGAAGACCATCATCGCGGACAGCATGGCCGCTTACGCGACGCCGGTCTTCGCCTCGGCAGCGAACGGCGGAACGCCTGGCTTCCTCAACGCCTGGGGAGCCGCCCTGGCCTACACGTTCCAGATCTACTTCGACTTCTCCGGCTATTCGGACATGGCGATCGGGCTTGGCCTGATGTTCGGAATCGTCCTCCCCTTCAATTTCAACTCGCCCTACAAGGCGACGAGCATCATCGACTTCTGGCGGCGCTGGCATATCACGCTGTCGCTGTTCCTGCGCGACTACGTCTATATCCCGCTGGGCGGCAACCGCTCCGGCCCGGCCCGGCGCTATGTCAACGTCATGCTCACCATGCTGATCGGCGGCCTTTGGCATGGCGCCAATTGGACGTTCGTCGCGTGGGGCGGGCTGCACGGCCTGTTCCTGCTCGTCAATCACGCCTGGCGAAACCTTCGCGGCGAGCGCGAGGTCAATGTCTTTGGGCAATGGGTTGCTCGGGTCACCACCTTTCTCCTGGTCGTGCTCGCCTGGGTTTTCTTTCGGGCCGAGAGCTTCGATGCGGCGCATCGCACTCTCGACGGCATGAGGGGACTGCACGGCTGGCTGCACGGTCCCCTCCTCGAAGCAGCTCCGGGTCTCTCGGAGACGCTGAAGGCGCTCGGGGTCAGCGTTGAAGACAATTGGCTCGCCGGCGGGCTTCTGCTCGGCTGGTTTGTCGCGGCATTCGCGATCGCGTGGGGACTGCCGAACACCCAGCAGTTCCTGCTCGGCGAAGGCCGTTCGAGGAATGCCCGGCTGGCCTGGCGTCCGGCGCTGGGATGGGCGGCGGCGCTCGGCCTGCTGTTCGGCGTCGCCTTCACCTACAATCTGGTGGCGGCTAATCGCGTGAGCGAGTTCATCTACTTCACCTTCTGAAGCGGCATGACCTCTCGCCGAACCGGCACGGCGACCTAACCCATCTGCTCGTAGAATGCGAAGCCTTCCTCGACACCGCCAAAGAAGACGCCCTCGCCCTTGGACAGCACCAGCGCCTTGGTGCACATCAACCGGCACAGATCTTTCGAATGCGACGCGAGCAGCAAAATGCGAGCGCGGCTGACGAACTGGTTCACGCGCTCGCGCGCCTTCTCCTGGAAGTGCGCATCGCCGGCGCCGATGCCTTCGTCGATCAACAGGATGTCGGGATTCTGCGCGGTCGCAAGCGCGAACGAGAGCCGCGCCTGCATGCCCGCAGAGTAGACACGCGTCGGTAATGACAAATAAACCCCGAGCTCGGTGAACTCCTCGATGTCGCGCACGAGGTCCTGATACTTGTCGCTCGGCCAGTTGTAGAGATTTGCGATCAGCCTGATGTTCTCGTATCCGGTAGCATCGGAATTCAACGCGATGCTGCCGCTGAGCAGCGTGAACGCGCTTCCCTTCACGTCCACCGAACCGGTCGACGTCGGATAGATTCCGGCAACCAGCCGTAACAGGGTGGTCTTGCCTGCGCCATTGTGGCCGATCAGGCAGACACGGTCGCCCTCTCCCAGTTCGAGCGACAGGTTCTTCAAGGCATGAATTACGATGACGCCGTTGGTGCGACTTGCCGAGTCGGAGCCGACCCGGGCATTGCTGAACGACGGCAGGCGGATCAGGCGAAGCGCATGGCTGTCGTAGATCGGGATGCTGACGTTGACGTTCTTCAGACGAACATGAGCCATCTGTCAGCCGTGCTCTAGACGCAGAATGCGAGTTGACCGCGCATCCGGCGGTACACCACAAAGGCGAGGCCATAGCCGGCTACGGTCACGCCAAGTACCGTCAGATAGTGCGCAAGCGGCGGGACCTCGCCGAGGAGAGGATTGCGTATGATCTCGATGAAATAGAACAGCACGTTGTATTCGACGAGAAACTGCCGGTTGCTGGCGATCTGCCGATAGTTCCAGAACACCGGCGTCACGAAAAAAGCAAGCTGCATCAAATTGCGCACGATCAGCTCGACGTCGCGGTACCGCGCGCAAATGAAGCCGAGCACCATCACGACCCAGAAACCATTGACGAACAGCAGGATGATGCCGGGGATCGCCAGCAGGCTCGTCCAAGTGAGCGGAACGAGCGCAAACACCAGACCGAGCACATAGATGATGGCATGATGACCGAAGGTGATCATGATCTTGAAGACGGTCCGGCCGACATAGAGACCAAGACCGAGCGTGGAATTGCTGAGATATCCGGCATTTCTGACGAAGACGCCGCCTCCTTCGATCACCAGCGCCGATATGGCCGACCACACGATGATTCCGACGCCGACATAGGCGATGATGTCGGAGACGCTGCTGCCAAAGATCGCCGACGAGACGACGCTCAGGCCCAGCAACATCACGAGAACGTTGAGGGTCTCCCACAGCGGGCCGATCCTCGACCGCCGATACTGACAAACCGTGTCGAGCCATGCCCAGCTCAGGGCATTGGACAACGTGTTCAAGCCCCCGCGAATTGCTGAAGCCACGGGATGCGGCTCTGCTATCGGCTTTACAAATGTTGAGGCCAAGACCACTCCCAACTTCGTGCACCACTCCGACCCAGGGCGTCGCGCTCTATATCGCACCAACGGGCAGATCGGGCGAGACGTCCGCGCAAAAGAACTGGCAAGGCCCCCGCGAAATAATTCCAGTCGTTCAGGCCCGCAAGCGGGCTTCATAACGGCGATAGACGCCTTCGATGCTCAGCATGGCATCCCGCCCAAGCGGTCCCTGTTCGCAAGCCGCGACGCTGGCCAAAACTTCGCTACGCGTTAGCATGCCTGGAATCACCGTGGCAACACCGTCCACCGAAAGACAAAACCGCAATGCTAACGCAGCGCGATTCACGGGCGTGTCGGCCAGATCGACGCTGCCGACGACCGCTTGCGCGGCATCGATCCAGGTGACGATCCGATCGCGTGGCCATCTGCTGCGGTGGTCATTGGCAGGAAATTGCGTGTCCTTGCCGATGCCTCCGGCCAGAAATCCCGATGCAAGCGGCGTGCGGGCGATGATTCCGATGCCCCGCGATGCCGCCTCCCCTGGCAATCCGGCGTCGATCGCACGCCAGTCCAGTATGTTGCAGTTGACCTGAAAGCACCCGACACCGGCCACATCGATCAGTGCAAGCGCGTCATCCGGCGAGAGCGTCGAGATGCCCCAGCATCTGACCTTGCCCTCGGCCACGAGCCGCTGCATCAACTCCACGACCTCGGCGCTGCCGATGACGGTGTCTGGCGTGCCGTTGTGGAGCTGGAGCAGGTCGACGTAATCGGTCCGCAGCCGGCGCAGGCTGCCTTCGAGCGACATTCGCAACGCCGCAGGGTGGAAGTCGTATCCGCGGTAGGACGCCGTGATGCCCGCCTTGGTCGCGATGATGACATCGCTTCGGCGGCCCGCAAAGCACGCGCCGATCAGCTCTTCGCTGTGACCGTCTCCGTAAACGTTCGACGTATCGTAGAAGGTGATCCCGTGATCGAACGCCGCGTTGAGGGCGCGAAGCGATTCCTGATCGTCGGTCTCGCCATAGGACGTAGCTCCCGGGGTGCAGCCCCCGATCCCCCAGGCCCCGAAGCCGATGGCGGAAACCATCATTCCGGTTGAGCCGAGCGGCCGATAGCGCAAGGGCTTGGCTCTCTATGAACGTCAGTAATGTCCGGCGAGCTGTGGCTCGGCCGGGATACTGCGGTTGATATAGAGGTAGGCACCCTTCTTGTTGCCCCACCACACGACTTCACGGCACCAGTCGAGGATGTCGGAATAGCGAGACTTGCTGCGCTCGATCAACACCTCGGACGGCGCCTCGCGCAACGCCGCCGGCGCGCCCTTGCGCACATTGTCGCAGAATTCGAGGACGTTGTAGCGGGTCGACATCCTGAGATCGTCCAGCACGAAGGGTTGCGAGATCAAGGCCGCGTTGAGCTTGATCGCCTCCTTCACCGCGCCTTCGAGCAGCGGCCAGGATTGATCGACCATCGACTTCGCGAGCAGATCGGGCAGCAGCCGCTCCGCCTCCGCATAGAACGTCCGCAACTGCCCTTCCGCGGTCAGCTTGATGAACACGTATTCGTCGGCCGGCCAATAGATCCCGAGCCATTCCTTCGAATAGACGTATTCCGGCCCGCCGTGCTGCATCGACAGTGCCTCGCTGTCGAAGAACTCGCGTATGCTGTGAATGACCGGATATTCTTCCTTCGAAGCCGTCAGGAACGCATCGATGATGTCGCGATAGGCGAGCCCGCCGAGCTCGCACGCCACCATCATCGGCAGTTGCAGCAGCTTGTCGAAATGCAGGAAGGCCGCCATCCAGCCGAACACCCGCGTCTTGCGCCAGTCCTCCGGCGGCAACGAATAGGTCGAGATCACGAGGTCCTGCACCTCGGGCACATCGTCGGGCATCTCTTCGCGCGTGCCGTGGATGTTGATGATCTCGGACTGCACCGTCACCATCCCGAACTTCTCGAGATAGTCGGGGTTGCCCATTTCCGCGTTGGGCAGAATGGTCAGATTGTTGAACTGCACGCGGTTGTGCTGACCAAGCCGGATCAGTTTGTCGACGCCGTTCCGGAACGTGTCGTAGGTTTCGCCGGGCAGCCCGAGGATGATATCGCTATAGGTCTCGACCTTGTCGGCCGTGAAGCGCCGCGCCAACTCGAAATAGGTCTCCAGCGAGATGTTGTCGCGCTTGATGTTCTTGAGCGTGGTCGGGTCGAGACTCTGCATCGACAACGCAACGCCCTTGTTCAGTTTCGCGTCCGCCAGAATCTTTTGGGTCTGGTAAGCCCGCTCGGTGGCGTTCTTGGTGTTCTGCACCGAGAACCCATGCGGAAATCCCGTGCGCTCACGGATCGCAGCCACCGCCTCCGCGATCTCGACGTCGCGCTTCTGAATGCCGAAATTGGCGTCGCAGACGAAGATATATTTGACCTCGTGCGCGGCGAACCAATCGAGCTCGCGATGCAGGCGATCGAATTCGAACTTCGTCACCTTGCCGGCAGTCGCCGAGCCCCAGTCGCAGAACGTGCATTGGAACGGGCACCCGCGATTGGTCTCCCACAGACCGATCCACTGCTCGTCCGGGTTGCTGGCGATCAAATCGTCGAAGATACCGTTCAGGAACGGCGACGGCAGCTCTTCCAGATCGCGCATCCGCTCGACGGGCGCGGCACGCACGAAGTTACCGGCCGCGTCGATGTAACTGATGCCGCGAATTCCGCTCCAGTCGCGCTCCGGAAGCCGGTTCAGCAGCTCCACGAAGGTCTTCTCGCCCTCGTTGTGAACGACGAGATCGATGAACGGATTGCTGCGCAGAAAGCTTTCGGCGTGATCGGGCACGTGCGGCCCGCCAAAGATCACCAGCCGGTCCGGGTGAAGCTGCTTGATGCGGCGCGCCGCCTCCAGCGATATCCTGGCGTTCCACACATAGGCGCTGAAGCCGATGACATCGGCACTTTCCACCCGGTCGACGATCTCCGACACCGGGATGCGCTTGTAGATCATCGGGAGGAAATCGAACTTGCCGGGCGGCAGCCGGCGCTCGGCGTAGGATTGCAGGCAAGCAATCGAATACGGCAGGTAGTTCTGACCGGAAAAGCTATTGTTGATCTGGACGAGCCCGATCCGAACCATCGTCAGTTCCCAGGGTCACCACCCGCTGAAGTAGCCAGCGCCGATTGGATACACGCCAGATCGGCCGTCAACAAGTCAATACCAAATAACTTCTCGGCCACATAGAGCCCGCCGAGGGCCGCGGTCTGGTCAAAACGATGGGATCTCACCAGATCGAGCAGCTCGGATCGTGGCAGGAACCGCACGGTTCCACGTTCCGTCCGCTGATATCCCTCCGCTTCGTGGGCTCCCAGGCCCACGAAAAAATGGTCGACCACGTCTTCCCGCTGAAGAGCCAGCCGACACGGCGTTATCAAGCGCCAATGCTCGCAGACCAGCCCGGTCTCTTCCAGAACCTCCCGAGCGACGGCGGTCTCGAGCGTCTCCCCCGCATCGACCGATCCCGCCGGCATCTCCAGCGTCACCCGACCAAGCGGCGGGCGGTATTGCTCGACCAGCACGACTGCTCCGTCGCGATCGAGCACGAAGGCAATGACGCCACTCGGGCGGACCACGACATAGTAGGGCTCCGTGGTTCCGCTCGGCTCCAGGCCCGGGTCAACGGTTCTGATCTCAAACCAGGGGGTTCGGAAGACCGTCTTGAACTCAGCCGTCATGTGGCAAAATCACGTTGTTCGATGGATGGACCGTGCACGCCTTCGCGCTCCAGTGAGAATGACACGTCGACGCATCGAGGAGTCCGGGCATCGATCACCGCGGCTTGGTCATCTCCGGGCACATCGAGCAGAACAAAGCCTGTCCCACCGCGCCGAGAAAGCTTACCGCACCGCACCCGGCTCGTCACGATACCACTCTGGATGGTCGCGGCCGCCTCCGAGGAAGGAGATCCGGAACGGAGCCCGGCATACGACCATCGACGTCTCAGCAAGCCCCCTCCGCGCGAATTGCCTCGCGCTGATAATCGAGCAGATCGCTCAGCGTCTGCCGCGCCGGAATCTGCGGCTTCCAGTTCGTCGCCCTGTGGAATTTTCCGGAATCGGGAATCTGCAGCGTCACGTCGGACGGCCGCAACCGTTTCGGATCCACCTTGTGCTCGATCGGCACGCGTGCCAGCGATTTCAGAGTTTCCAGGATGTCGCCTACCGTCATCGTCTCGCTGCCGCCGATGTTGTAGACTTCGCCGGCAGGACAGTGGTCGAGCAGCAGCTTGTAAGCCCGCACCGCGTCCCGCACATCCGCGAGCGTGCGGACGCTGTCGAGGTTTCCGACCAGCACCGGACCGCTCCTCTTGCGTGCCTCGATCTCCGCAATCTGCCGTGCAAACGAGCTTTCCGCAAAGACGTCGCCGCGACGCGGACCGGTGTGGGTGAACATGCGAGTCCGCACCAGGTCGAGCTTATACGATAGTCCATACTGGCAGGCGATCATGTCCTCGCCGACCTTGGAGACCGCATACGGGCTCGCAGGGCGAAGCGGCGCCTGTTCGGTGATCGGCACTTCTTCGGGCCTCACCTGCCCATAGACCTCGGACGAGGAGCAGATATGGACCCTCGGATTGATTCCGACGATTCTGATCGCATCCAGCAGATTGCACGTGCCGATGATGTTGCTGTTCAGGGTGTCCGCGGGCGCGACAAAGCTCATATCGACGTAGGACTGCGCCGCCAGATGGTGGATGCGATCAGGCTTCACACTGCGCAACATCACCACCAGGGAATTCAGATCGCGCAAATCGCCCTGATGAAGCTTGATCTGCGGCAAAATGCCTTTGATATTTTGCAGAGGACTCCGCCACCGCACCAGCCCGTGGACCTCGATCTCGGGAAACGTCGACAGGAAATATTCCGCCAGATGGCTGCCCACCATCCCCGTGATACCGGTGATCAGGACCTTCATGATCTCATGCGGAAATTCCGCCGTCCCTTTGCGAAATGATGGGATTGTGGATGGGCCACCAGATTTTCAGCTCAGGATCGTTCCATAGCAGCGTGAACTGCGAGGAGCGATCATAAGTTGTGGTCTGCTTGTAGTGAAACATCGCGGACTCAGTCAACACGACATGGCCGTTGCCAAATCCGGGCGGAACCAGAACCTGCTCGCGCTTCCGGTCCGAGAGCGTAAAGGCAGTCCACTGCCGATACTGGGGCGACTCCGGGATATTGTTGACCACCACCAGATAAAATGCCCCGTGGAGGCATGACACCAGCTTGGCCGTTTTTCGGTCGCCGTGGATGCCCCTCAGGACATGCTGCCGGGAAACCGAAATATCGTCCTGAATGAACTCATAGGCGATGCCGGCGGCCTTGTATGCCGGGTCGTTGTAGAGTTCGACATATTCACCGCGAAAGTCCTCGAATGCAGTGAGCGGTTCCACGACCAGCACGCCGTCCAACGGAGTTTTTCGCGTCGTAGGCGGCAAATCAGCCGTCATATCAAACACCCCGGAGGTCGCAGCCCGAATACCATTGTTGATTGTAGCCCCAATTATAGCTACGTTTCCGCACCGCGCAAACTCCAACTTTGCTTTGCAACCACAGGTGAAGCCATAGTCCGCAAAGCGCTCATCTTGGCCAGCGATTCAAGTTGCCGGCTCCGCGCGGTCGTGAGCGACCTGCCAAAGCCTTTGGCATCGGCAGGTCGGCAACGTATTTCGCCGCGACAGGCTGCATCCGATGCAGCGCCGCTTCGCGCGAGCAGGCAACATTTCCGATTGGTGGCGCGTCGCAAGCTCACCGCCGGCGGGGCGAAACGCGTTGCGTCGATGCCGGAGCTGCTGCAAGTCACCGGCCTGCAAGTCACAGGCTTTCAAGTCACAGGCCTTCAAGTGACCGCGCGGCTCAGCTCTTTCTCGACGGCCTGACAGAATGAGCGATATCGTCGCGGCAACTCTTCCTTCGAGCCCCACCCGGCCTACGCGCAATGTGCTGGTCACCGGCGCCCGCAGCGGCCTTGGACACTCCGTGCATCGCGCGCTCGGCGGCATTGCCTTCGTGCGCGGGACATCGATCGACGATCCCGCAATTCGCGCCGCGGCGCCGTTCGACGCCATCATCCATTGCGCCGTCAACGCCGCAAAGGACGTCTCCATGAAGACGGCCTATGGCTACATGGCCGACAATTTGCTGCTGACGCAGAAGCTGGTCGACATTCCACATCGCAAGTTCATTTTCGTGTCGACGCTGGCCGTCTATCCACCGACCGGCCGCGCCGTCCGCGAAGACGAAGACATCGACCTGCTGCCGCTCACCGGCCCCTATGCTTTCACGAAACTGTTCTCCGATCTGTATGTGCAGGAGCACGCGACCGCGCCCCTGATCCTGCGCACGACCACCCTGCTCGGTCCCTCCATTCGCGCCAGCACGGTCCACCGGGCGCTGACCCAGCGCGATTGTCAGCTCTTCCTGGCGCCGACCGCGCGCTACAATTTCGTGATGCACGACGACATCATCGAGTTCATGATTCAGGCCATGGATCGCGGCCACACCGGCGCGTTCAATCTGGGATCGGAGGGGCTGGTCCATTTATCCAGCATCGTCGATCAGCTCGGCCTGTCCGTACGCTACGGCGAATATCCCTACGACATCGGTCCGGTGGACAGCCGCAAGGCCGGCGCGCTCCACTCCGCCTTTGCCCGGCCCTCCTGGCAGACGTTGAACAGGTATATCGATTGGCTTGGCCCAGCCTATATCGGCACCGGTCGACTGCGGGGACCCTGATGCCCGAAGCCGTGCGGAAACGCGAGATCCCGCCGCTATTTCACGACAACTTCACGTAGGCGTCCGCGATCCCAGGCGCTCACTAGACGCGCCCCTGATCCGCAGTGTAGATAAAACCAGCTGCAAGACATGGCTAACCTCTCATCCGCGACACCCCAGGCAAGCATCATGGCGGACATCAAGACACAAAAGCACGATGCGATCGTGCTTTCGAGCCAGAGCGAGAAGGACCTGCAGCTCAAATTCGTCGAGATGCTCAAGCAGGCACCGTTGCCGGAGGACGAGCTCCTCGCCAATCTCGGCCTGTTTCTATCCTCGAAATCGCTTTCACGAATTCTGTTCTTCTATGAGATTTACCGCAAAATCATCAACACCCATGGCGTGGTGATGGAGTTCGGCGTTCGCTGGGGCCAGACGCTTTCGCTGCTGTCGGCACTGCGCGGAATTTTCGAGCCGTTCAACCGGCACCGCAAGATCATCGGCTTCGACACCTTCGCCGGCTTCAAGGGCATGAGCGACAAGGACGGCAAGTTGTGCAAGACCACGGACGGATCGTTCTCGGTCAGCGAAAACTACCAGCAATATCTCGGAGAGATACTCGCGCTGCAGGAAGCGCTCAATCCGATCTCGCATCTGAAGAAGTTCGAGCTCGTTCAGGGCGACGCGACGGAGACGATCCCGGCCTATCTGAAGCGCCAACCGGAAACGCTGGTGTCGCTCGCGATCTTCGATTTCGACATCTACCAGCCGACCAAGGTGGCGCTTGAAGCGATCAAGCCGCATTTGTTCAAGGGCAGCGTGCTGGTGTTCGACGAACTCGCTGACGACATCTTCCCCGGCGAGACGATCGCGCTCCGCGAGGTGTTCGACGTCACCAATCTCAAGGTCGAGCGGATGCCGATGACGGCGCGTGTTTCCTACGTGGTGCTTTGATGGACGATATCTGCAGGAAGATCCGGTCGGAAATTCTCAACGTCTCGAACAAGAGCGGGCACGGCCATATCCCCACCTCGTTCTCGATCGTGGAGATGCTGACTGCCGTCTACCAAACCATGCGGCACGATCCCAAGCGGCCCGACATGCCGGAGCGCGATCTATTCGTCCTGAGCAAGGGGCATGCGTCGCTCGGCTACTATTGCACCCTTGCCGCACACGGCTATTTCAGCTTCGAGGACGTCTATGGGTTCGGCGGGTTCGACTCCCGCTTCGGTTGCCACCCCGACCGCACCAAGGTTCCCGGTGTGGAGGCCTCGACCGGTTCGCTCGGCCACGGCATCGGGATCGCGGTCGGCATGGCGCTCGCCGCCAAGATCGCCGGCACGAACCGCAAGGTCTACACCCTGATCGGCGACGGCGAATCCAACGAAGGCAGCGTCTGGGAAGCGGTCATGGTCGCGGTCAACACCAAGCTCGATAATCTCACGGTGTTGTACGACAACAACCAGTCGCAGGGACGCTGCCTGCCGATCGGCAATCCGGCCGAGCGCTTCGCCGCCTTCGGCTGCGACGTATCGGAGATACAAGGCCACGATCTGGCGGCCATCAAGCAAGCGCTTGCAAAGTCGACCGACCGGGTTCGCGTTCTCGTCTGCAACACCGTGAAGGGCTATGGCTGCGAAACCCTTTCCGAGAACGTCTATGAATGGCACCGCCGTGCGCCGAAGCCGGACGAGCTGACCAAGCTTCAAGGGGAGCTCCATGCGGGCGCAGTTTAAGAATACCGTCTCGGAGCTGGCCGCGCAGGACGACAGCATCGTCATCGTGCTCGGCGACATCAGCGTCTACATGTTCAAGGACTTTTGGGAGAAGCACCCGAACCGGTTCTACAACATGGGCATCTGCGAGAACACGCTGGTCAGCGTTACCGCGGGTCTGAGCTCGCAAGGCTTCAACCCCTTCGTGCACACGATCTGCCCGTTTCTGACCGATCGCAGTCTCGAGCAGATCAAGCTCGACATGTGCTACAACAATTTCGCCGGCAACATCGTGACCTGCGGCGCGACCTTCGACTACGCCTGGGACGGCGCAACCCACCATGCCTATACCGACCTGGCCTCGTTGCGCATGTTGCCGAACATGGAAGTCCTCCATCTCGGCTCCAAGCGGGAGGTCGACGCGCTGATCCGGTCGCAGTACAACAGCCCGCGGCCGACCTATTACCGGCTGTCGGATCATCCCCACACGATCGAGACCAACACCGAGTTCGGCAAGGGCACGGTGCTGAAGAACGAAGGCGCGCCGCTGACCGTGATGACCGCAGGCCCGATCCTCACCAATGTGATGGAGGCGTGCCGCGACCTGCCGGTCAACCTCGTCTATTTCCATACCCTCAAGCCGATCGACAAGGCGCTGATCGAACAGTTCCGCGACACCGAGATCCTGGTGGTCCACGACGCCTACGGACTCTACGAGGCGATTTCCGAAGTGCCGGCCCTGCGCATGCGTTATCATGGGCTGCCGGACGCATTCTGCGGCTGGTACGGGACCGTGCACGACATCCGCAAACGCATCGGCCTGGATCCGGCCTCGATACGTGGTGCCATACAGACGCTGCTCACGGACCGCTCCCAGGCCGCCCGGGCTCGCTGAACGCCGACGGAGCATTCCCCGCGCCTGGTCGCGCTGAACGATGTCTGGGCCGCTGATGTTCTTTCAAAGCCGCCTTTCACTGGTGACCGGGGGAACCGGTTTTATCGGCACCCACCTCGCCCAGGCGCTGCTGAACGCGGGCGGCCGTGTGCGGCTTGCCATTCACGAGCGCGCTCCGATCATTTCCGATTCCGGTGTCGAGACCGTGCATGGCGACCTGACCGATCCCCAGGATTGCCTCAAAGCAATGCAGGGCGTGCAGCTTGTCTTTCACGCGGCGGGCGCCGTGTCGGGCGTCGGCGGGTCCTCCGAAGACGCCATGGCCGCAATCGTCAAGAACCTCAATTTGACGGCGCAGGTGCTGCACGCCGCCTGGGCGGCGAAAGTCGAACGCATCCTGATTTTCAGCAGCAGCACGGTCTATCCCGCAACGGACCACCCGATCCGGGAAGACGAACTGGGCGAACAACCGCCGCACCCGTCCTATCTCGGCTATGGCCGGATGCGTCGCTATTTCGAGCATCTGGCCGAATTCGTCGCGAGCCACTCGGCCGTCAAGGTCGCATTGGTCCGGCCGACCGCGGTCTACGGCCCGTATGACGATTTCGACCCGCGCCGCAGCCACGTCATTCCCGCGCTGGTGCGCAGGGCCGTCGAAAAGGCAGACCCGTTCGAGGTGTGGGGAAGCGGCAGCGAAATGCGCGATTTTCTCCATGTCGAGGATTTCGCGCGCGGCTGCCTGCTCGCGATCGAGAAACATACGACCTGCGATCCAATCAATATCGGATACGGGTCCGCCATTTCGATTCGTCAGGTGGTCGAGACCATCCTCAAGGCGGCGGGACACGACGTTTCCCCGCGCTTCGATGCATCGAAGCCGACGACGATCCCGATCCGGACCGTCGATATATCAAAGGCTCGACGGATTCTCGGCTTCGAGCCGCAGATACCGATCGAGGCCGGACTGAGCGACCTCGTCCGCTGGTATGCTGCCGGGACGGCAAAATAGCGCGACGCTACCGCCGCTCAGACCGGTCGCCAGATGGTCTGCGAATAGCCTTCGTGCAAGAGGCTGCCGAACTCCACGCGATGCTCCTTGACGATTTGGATGCGCCCTTCTGCCTGCAAGGCGTGGAGCGCGCGCGGCATCCCGTGCAGGAAGTTACGGATCGCATGCCCGCGCATGGCCAGATGATCGATGAAATTGGCGGGATCATACCACTCGTAGATCGGCTCGATGAAAACGCACAATTTGGGGCGCTTCGCCAGCAGGAAGTCGACAAAGGCGCCGAATGAATCGGATACCTGTTCGAGCGCGGCAAACGTATAGACGACGCTGTCGGGTGGAATCTCGATATCGTAATCGGGCTTGTAGAAATCGAACAGCCGCCCTTCCGTGTTCCAGCCGCGCAATTTCTTCATGTTGTTGATGATCTCGCAGGACGGCTCCGCCCAGTCGAGACCCGTGATTTTCTTGTCCGGAAACATCTGCGCAAGCACGCTGACGTGCCCGCCGGAACCGCATCCGAACTCGAAAATCTGCTCGCTGTCCGCCATATAGGTTCGGAACAGCCATTCCTGATACACCTTGCGCCAGTTCTGCTCGAAGTTCGGCTCGACCGGCTGGGCATAGCGCCGGTACAACCGGACCGGCATGTTCGGCCGCACGTATTTCGGCGCCAGCGCGTCGACATCGCCCTTGCTGGCCACGAAGTCAGAGAGGTTCTCGCCCCATCCCTTGATCCAGCGCGACTTGTCGCCGGGGACGACAATCGAAAACTCCTTGCGGCGGATGCGCTCGAGCAGGCCGGTCACGACGTCATCGAGTTGCTCCCCTTCGATCCAGTCATAGCGCCAGTCGCATCGTGCGATCTCTGCGAGGCAGCCAGCAGGCAACTGATCCGCGGGATGACCCAGAAGGCGTGCGAAGTCTTTCGTCTCGAGGGAGTGACTCGTCATGGGCTGATGCTGTCCATTCAGAAGATCGCATAGATAAACGGCGCGACCGCAGAGCCTTTCGACAACACGAGCAGCGAGCCGAATAGCAGCGTCATGATGAAGATCGGCAATAGCCAGAACTTCTTCCGGACCCGGAGGAACATCCAGAATTCGCTCAGAAACGAGAGCATCTCCAACCTCGGAAGCAATGATGCATCGAGTCCAGGGGACGCCGACGACCTTCGCGCATGATAACCAAGCTTCTGCGAACTATTGCATGTCCAAGATCGATCCGGAACAGATTTTAACGACCCCGGGTTGCAACCTCCGACAATGGAAGGCCCCGCAGGGCCGATGCGCTAGTGAAAGGATGGAAGTCCCAGCGAAATATTCCGCTTCTCGGCCGCTCCCGCCGCCAGATAGTGCTCAATTCCGGACCGGAACATCTTGCTGATGATCGAGTTTCGAACGTCGCCATATGCGATAGAGTAGCCCTCTTCATCCCAGCCGGAGAACCCGCCGCGCCGGTTCTCGAGCGCACCGCCCTTCATGTAGTGCTCCTCGCCGCTGCCGTACTTGCCGGCTTTCACCGCCGCGGCGACGTCCGGATTGGCTGCCAGATAGGTCTCCTCGATCCACCGCATCGGCAGCCCCCTGCGGCGCCCTTCCGCCCGTCCCTGCTTGACGTAGTGCTCATATCCGCTGGCGAAGGCGCGTGAGCTGATCAAGGCGGCGACATCTGGATTGTCGTCGAGATACGCCTTCTCGTTCCAGCTGGGAAACCCGCTGTGGCGGAACTGAAGAAAGCCCGCGGCCCGGTAGTGCTCGAAACCGTTCTTGAACTTGCCCTCCGAGATCAGGACGCCGACGTCCGGATTGGCCGACAGATAGGCAGCTTCCTTCCAATCGTGCGGCGTCCCCGGGATATGGCTTCGGCGCCAGTCCGGCAATTCCTTTCCGGCATAGAGGACGCGCACGATCTCGTCCGCCATCCGGCCGGCCATCATCTCGCCCCCGGTGCTCAGCTCGAGGGACTCATACTTCATATGAGCGAGATCCTCGAAAACCTGCTCGCGGGTAAACATCAAGCTCAAATCGACATAGTGGTATGACGGATTGTGCTCGGCCGCGGCCTGCAGCTTCGAACGCACGACAGGATAGACATCGTCCATCCATTTCAGCAACGAGGGCTCCGTCTTCTTGATAACCTCCTTGTCCACCTCACCCACGATCTTGTGCTTGAGCGAGAAATAGGGCTGGAGAAATCCCACGAATTTGGCCCCCGCGCCTTCGGCGAGATAGGACATCGCCAGCTGGTTGCTGACGTAGATATCAAGACGCTCGGGGTTCGCGGTGGAATAGCCCTCGCTCGTCGGCCTGTACTGCGCGGCGCTCTCACCTTGGAACGGATGCAGAGCCTGGGGCGGGCCGAGCAATGGCGAGGCCAGCCGAACCAGCGCAGAGCCCGCTGCGAGCTGCTGCAGGACACCTTGCTGCTGCGTCTTTCCGGTTCGCGGATCGAACGCCTTGGCCATATCGACCTGCGTCTTGTAATAGAGTGAATGCTTGAAAAGGCCCTCGCCGAACCGCAAAATCGTTCGATCGTCCAGCACGAGCATATCGTTGATGCCGTTCAGGGAGGTCACGACGTCGGGCCGGAACTGCATGGCATCGTGTGCCAGCGTGCCGAGCGACACGCTCGAGAAGCCGGCGCCGACCGATGTGTTGATGACCTCCCACTCTTCGTCCGTCCGGAGCTCGAGCGCCCGCTTCAGCTCGCCTCCGAGAGACGCTTCCTCCCGGCATCCCCAGCAGGAAAATCCGACACTATCGCCGAGCAGGATCGCCCGTCTGACCGACTTGCTGCGCTCGATTGTCGGCTCCGGGCCGCGCCACCCCCAACTGTTGATGACGACCGGCACCCAATTGCCGAGTTCGTAGCGGAATCCAGGCGTGTTGCGAAATCCGGCCCACGGATGGAACGCGCCGTACTGATTTTGCACCGTGATCTTGGTCGCCTCGGGGAGCGGGGGGACGATCGAACGCGCCCACCATTCACCGATCGCCAGACAGACGACCGTTAGCAGAAGAGTGTTCCCGACGATCAGCGACGTCGTTCGCAAGAAGCTTCCCAGCGTGGTCAAATACCGCACCGCCAAAACCACCTTCCACAAGAAAAACTGATAGGCTCGGAATAAGGCTAGCCACCGTTGCACATGTCAATCCCCGGTTGCCGGCGGGCAGTGGACGTCGTCCCCGCGAAACGATACAGGTTGCATCATTGCTGCGATATCCGGGATCGTAGATATGGAGAGCGGGTCGACATCGGGGCAGAGCCGCGTCAGGATCGTCGTATCCGGCGCGTTGACCGTCATCCTGACGCTTGTGATATGCGCCGCAGCCGCCGAAGGCCTGCTCCGGCTGAAGAACGCCTCGATGCGGAACTACGACATCGAGATGTGGCGCTACAGCCGCGAGCTCAAATTTGCCAGCGAGCTTGCCGTCCTCGGCCACGAGCACCAGCCGAATGCGAAGGCGACGCTGCAATCGGTGGAGATACGCACCAATGCCTGGGGGCTTCGCGGCGGCGCCGTGAGCGAGACCCCTGCTCCGGGCCGCCGCCGCATCTTGATGCTCGGCAGCTCGATCGCCTTGGGCTGGGGCGTGCCGGAGGAAAGCGTCGTATCCAGCCTGCTGCAAGCGAAATTCGAGGCCGCCGGACAGAACGTCGAGGTCCTCAATGCCGGCATCGGCAACTACAATACCGAACGCTATGTCGAACGATTCCTCCACCGGCTGACGCCGCTCAAGCCGACCGATCTGCTGGTTCTTGCGTTCGTCCGGGATGGTGAGCCGCTGGAGCAAGGCGGTGGAAACTTTCTGCTGCGCAACAGCCAGCTCGCCTTGACCGCCTGGACTGTCGTCAATCGCGTCTTCGGCGAGAGCGGCGAGAAAAGCCTTGTCGCGCATTATCAGCGGATTTACGCGCCCGGTTCATCCGCGGTGACTAGAATGAACGCGGAATTTGCCAAACTCGCGGCCTATGCGCGGGAGCAGCACATTCGCGTCACGCTCGCGATGGTTCCGGACATCCACAATCTCAATCACTATCCGCTTCAGTTTGTGCACGACATCTTCAACAAGACGGCCCGCGACAACGGCTTCGCTTATGTGGACGTTCTTCCCGCGCTGAACGGGATCGCTTCCAACGACATCTGGGCGATGCCCGGCGACCCTCACCCGAACGCGCGCGGGCACGCGCTCATGGCGGACGCAATCTATCCGGTCCTGGCTTCCGGCGCCACGCCTGCCAAGGACGAATGACAGGTGCTGTTCAGCTCGCCGGTCTTCGTTCTGTTCTTCGCCTGCTACCTGATCCTGCATTGGATCACCCCGAAGCACCTGCGCATCTACACGATGATCGCAGGCAGCGCCGTATTCTATGGGTACTGGAATTGGGCCTATGCGGGCTTGCCGCTGGCTCTCACCCTCGTCACATTTGCCGCCACGGCGTGGACGACGTCAGTTGTCCCGGAGCAGCGCAGATGGCGGCTTGGCATCAGTGTCGTGATGCTGCTCACGCCGCTGATGTTCTTCAAGTATACCAACTTCATCTGGAACGAAATGGTCGGCGCAGTCGGCCGTCTGGCCGGCGTCGCAATCGACGGACGATTGTTGAGCCTCGGGCTCCCCCTCGGAATTTCGTTCGTCACCTTCACGCTCATCGCCTATCTGGTCGATGTCTCGACCGGCAAATATCCGCACCAGGCATCGCTTCGCTGGCTGCTCGGATACGTGTTGTTCTTTCCTCATCTGATTGCCGGCCCGATCCTGCGGCCGCACGAACTGATCCCGCAACTGCATCGGCAAATGCCGATCCTGCGGCAGAACATGTTGCCCGGCCTGGCGCTGTTCACGGTCGGCCTCATCAAGAAGCTGGTGTTTGCCGACCCGATCGGATCGGTCGTCACCGAGATCTACGCCCGCCCGGCCGGCCTCGGCACGGCCGAATACCTGTTCGCGCTCTATGGATACGCGGTGCAGATCTATTGCGATTTCAGCGGTTACACCGATATGGCGATCGGTCTCGCGCGACTGGTCGGCGTGCGCTTGCCGGGCAATTTTCGCCGCCCCTACATGGCGACCTCAATCGGCGATTTTTGGCACCGCTGGCACATCACATTGTCCCATTGGCTGCGCGACTACGTCTATATTCCCCTCGGTGGAAGCCGGGATGGCAACGTCAGGACCTGGCGCAATATCCTGCTGACCATGGCACTCGGCGGCCTGTGGCATGGTGCCAATTGGACCTTTCTGGTCTGGGGCCTTCTCCACGGGCTAGGCGTGGCGGCGAGCCGGCTGCCGAAGCAAGTCCCAATCCGCGGGCTGCAGCCCCCTCGATGGGTGCTCATCCCAGTGACCTTTCATGTCGTCGCCCTGCTCTGGGTGTTTTTCCGGGCCCAGGATTTTGGCACAGCCCTCACCATACTCTCGGGCTGTCTCTTCTCCTGGTCGTTCGCCAACGCATCGACGTTCCTGACGGCACACGCGTTCGAGCTCACGCTGATCGTCGGCTTCTTCCTGCTCCATCCGTGGGACGATGCACGCCGCGTGCGCATCGCCGCCCGGAAAGCGCCTCCGCTCGTGGCTTACACCGTCATGGCGGTCGCGTGCGTTCTGGCCTATTCGATCGGCTCGCAGAGCTCGGGCCAATTCATCTATTTCGAGTTCTAGCCGAGCGATTATCCAAGCGCATGCCCGATCAATCCAATACGCCGCGCCTCCGCAGCAATTGCATCACCTGGTCGGCGAGATGTTCGGCGCTCTCGGCTGCCGTGTCGAGGATCAGTTCCGGATGCTCCGGGGGCTCATAGGGCGAGTCGACACCGGTGAAATTGCGAAACTCACCGCGCCTTGCCTTGCGGTAGAGTCCCTTCGGATCGCGCTGCTCGCAGATTTCGACCGGCGTATCGACGAATATCTCGATGAACTCGTCGTCGGCGACGATCGCGCGCGCCATCCGCCGTTCGGCGCGGAACGGCGAGATCAATGCAACCAGCGTGATCAGGCCGGCATCGACGAAGAGCTTGGCCGTCTCGGCGACGCGGCGGACGTTCTCCACCCGATCCGCTTCCGTGAAGCCGAGGTCGCGGTTCAATCCCTGGCGAACATTGTCGCCATCGAGCAGGTAAGTTCGCTTGCCCAGTGCATATAGCTTCCGTTCGAGCAAATTGGCGATCGTCGATTTCCCCGCACCCGACAACCCCGTGAACCAGATGATGACCGGACGCTGGCCGTTCAACTGCGCACGTGCGGCCTTGGTGACGTCGAAATCGGCGTGGTGGATGTTGGCGGCGCGGTTGAGGCTGAAGCGGATCATGCCGGCCCCGACCGTCTCGTTGGTCAACCGGTCGATCAGGATGAACCCGCCGGTCGTCCGGTTCTCCTGGTAAGGATCGACCGCGATCGGCTCGACGGTCGCAATATTGACGTAGGCGATATCGTTGAGCGCAAGTTGCCGCGCGGCCAGGTGCGCATAATTCGTCACGTCGACGCGGTACTTCAGAGTCGTGATAGTGGCCCCGACGGTCCGGCTGGCGCACTTCAACAAATAGCTGCGCCCCGGCAACAAGGGGGCCTCCGACATCCAGACCAGATCGCAGGCGAACGCATCGGCAATCTGCGGCGGCTTGTCCGGGCTGGCGAGCAGGTCCCCGCGCGAAACGTCGATATCGTCGGCTAGCAGCACCGTGACGGCATCCCCCGCACCGGCCCGCGTCAGGTCGCCGTCCATCGAGACGATCCGCTCAATGCGCGTCCGAACGTTGGTCCGTGCAATCAGGACCTCGTCGCCCGGATGCAATTCGCCGGACGCCACCGTCCCGGCATAACCGCGAAACGTCGCATCCGGCCGATTGACCCATTGCACGGGCATCCGGAGCTGCTGCGGCGCATCGGGGTTGATCTCGACGATTTCGAGTTGCTCCAGCAGCGTCGGTCCGTGATACCAGGCCATGCGGTCGCTGCGCCGCGTGACATTGTCGCCCAGCACGGCGGATGTCGGAATCGCCACGACGCTCCGAAAATGAAGAGAGCTGGAAAACCCGGCAAAGGCATCGCGGATGCCATTGAAGACGCCTTCGTCGAAATCGACGAGATCCATCTTGTTGACGGCGAGGACGACGTCCCGGATGCCGAGCAGCGCGCAGATGAAGCTGTGCCGCTGCGTCTGCTCCAGCATGTCCTGGCTGGCATCCACCAGCAGAACGGCCAGGTCCGCGTTCGACGCTCCTGTCACCATGTTGCGGGTGTAGTGCACATGGCCGGGCGTATCCGCCACGATGAAACGCCGGCGCGGCGTCGCAAAGTGATGATAGCCGACATCGATCGTGATGCCCTGCTCGCGCTCGGCCTGCAGGCCATCGAGCAACAGCGCGGCGTCGGGGACATCGCCGGTCGTCCCGGCAGCCTTCGAATCCCGCTCCAGCGCCTGCCGGCGGTCCTCGAACACCGCGCCGCAATCGAGCAACAATCGCCCGATCAATGTCGACTTGCCGTCGTCGACCGATCCGCAGGTGATGAAGCGCAGCAAGTCGCGCTGAACCGCTCCCCCTTCACGGCCTGACGGCGCTTTCATCCCGGGATCAGAAATAGCCTTCACGCTTCTTTCTTTCCATCGATCCGGCCTGGTCGAAATCGATCAGCCTGCCCTCTCGCTCGGAAATCGAGGCCGTCTCCAGCTCGCGCACGATATCGCTGACCGTCACTGCGCTCGACTCGATCGCGCCGGTCAGCGGATAGCAGCCCAGCGTCCGGAAGCGGATGGCAAGATCCTGCACGACCTCGTCGGCGCCGATCGGAAGCCGCACGTCGTCGACCATGATGAGGTTTCCGCCACGCCTCACCACCGGCCGTTGCGCCGCAAAGTACAGCGGGACGACCGGAATGTTCTCGTGCCCGATATAGCGCCAGACATCGAGCTCGGTCCAATTGGAGAGCGGAAAGACGCGAATGGATTCGCCTGGCGCGATGCGGCAATTGAAGACGTTCCAAAGCTCCGGACGCTGGTTTCTCGGATCCCAGACGTGGTTTTTCGAACGGAACGAGAACACGCGCTCCTTGGACCGGCTCAGTTCCTCGTCACGCCGCGCTCCGCCGAACGCAGCATCGAAGCCATGCGCAGTCAGCGCCTGTTTCAATGCCTCGGTCTTCATCACGCCGGTATAGGCGGCGGAGCCGTGCTGAATCGGGTTGATGCCTTGCTCGAGCCCCGTGCGATTGACGTGGACGATGAGATCTAGCCCGAGACGCTCCGCGGTTTTATCGCGAAACCGGATCATGTCGCGGAATTTCCAGGTGGTATCGACGTGCAGCAGCGGGAATGGCAGCTTCGCCGGATGGAATGCCTTGCGCGCCAGATGCAGCATGACGGAAGAATCTTTGCCGATCGAATAGAGCATGACCGGCTTGCGGCATTCGGCGACGACTTCACGGAAGATGAAGATGGCTTCCGCTTCCAGGCGGCGCAGATCGTCGGGCAGATGCGTCGTCACCGACGCGGCCTTTTGTCGGGGTCCGCGCATTCGGGGCGTTCAATTCGCGCAAGGCATACCGGGAGCATGTCGAAACTTGCCATACGATCGCCAAGCAGACCAGCCCGTTTACCAGTGGATTTCCAGGCGTCTCGTCGTGGGCCCGGCACGAAGCTCCGGCCGCACCGCTTGTTCGTTCCAGTCCGGACTGGTTATAGTCGGAGCAAGCAATCGATCGGGACGTCAGCTTGATGCTCATTTGGCAACCGGGCGATGTCCCATGCGGCACCGAGGCGTCGAGACCGCAGACCGACTATCGCCGATTCGCATTTGCCGTATTGGCATTCCTGCTGCTTCCCCCGGCGGCCCTCGCCGGCTTTACGATCGCGGTCGATCCTTATTACGTTTGGGGGGCGCCGAGCTGGCCCGGCATCAACGTCGTGCGCCCGGCCTACGAGGCGAAGGTCGTCGTCGCCAAGCCGTACCAGGTCGCCCGCCTGCGCCCCAGCGCCGTTTCACTGGGGAGTTCGAGGGTCGAGGTCGGCATCGACCCCCGGCACAAGGGCTGGGCATCAGGCACCGTCTTCAACTTCGCCCTTCCCTCGTCGAATTCCTACGCCGTGATGCTCGCATTCCTGCACGCGCAGAAATACGGCGCGCCGTTGAAGCAGGCCGTCGTTGGTCTCGATTTCTTTGCTTTCAACATCAACTTCCCGCTCGCTTTGACATTGCAGGAACAGCGCTTCGATGCGAGCGCCATTCGGGAATTTGCCTGGTATCTCGACGGGGCGCTTCGTGACCGCCCCAAATCGGCGGCGACACCGGCGACCACTTCAGGTGACTGGAACGAAGCACTTTATCTTGCCGTCAACGCGGATGTGGAAGCGGCGGTCCTTCGCAAGGAATTCAAGTCCGGCCGGGAGCACTACGAGCTCGCCGGCCGAGCCGAGGGCCGCAAGGGTGCGGCGGTGCCCGCGGATTGGGATGAAGCAGGCTACCTCCAGGTCAATCCCGACGTTGCCGCCGCCGTCGCGGGCGGCTCTTTCGTCAACGGCTATCATCATTGGCTCGCAGCAGGGCGGGCCGAACGACGGCTGGGCGGTTTCAGGCCGGCAGATTGGGATGAAGCGCGATATCTCGCCGCCAATCCCTTCGTGCGGATTCGAATAGCGCGCGGGGAATATCGCGACGGCTACCTGCATTACGCCGCGATCGGCCGCAAGCGGGGCCTGCGTGGGGCTATCCCTCCCGCCAACATGCTCGACAGCCTGATGCTACGGTTCCCCTCGTTGAGCGATACCGCCGATGCGGCCAGCGATCGTTTCAGCCTGCTGTTCTCGACGACCACGCTTCGCGACGCCATCGTGACGCTTCGCGGGCAGTCCGATCCCGCCGCTTTCGATTCCCTGGGCATGCGAGTCTGGCACGGTCAGGAAGTCGTTTTGGATCGCCTCGGCGGCGCGGCCGCGGTCATTCGCGGGCTGCTGAAGAACTGGAATCCCATCTTGGTTGCGCCGAAGATGCAATACTGTTTCACGAATCCGGAAACGGGAATGACGACATTCGATCCGTTTCGTTTCATGATCAGGAAGGCCTATGACGAAGGGACCGATCTCCGGCTGTTTGTGACACCGCTTCACGCCGTGGTGCGCACCACGATCGAAGCTCTGGGGCTCGGAGAGCGTTACGCATTCTGGCTCCGTGAACTGGTCCGGATCAACGAAGAAGAGGCATCGAGAGCCGGACGCCAGCCCTTCCCCCTCTGGGACTTCAGTGCGCCCAACTCCATTACCACCGAACGGATACCAGAGCTTGGTGACCGTTCGCCGATGCGCTGGTTTTGGGAGCGCTCGCACTATCGAAAGCAAACCGGCGATCTCGTTCTCGACCGGATATTCGACTTTGGCGAACCCAGTCGCGCGATTCCTGCGGATTTCGGCGCACGCCTGACATCGGCCAACATCGATGCGCACCTGACCGGCACGGCGACCAACCTCGCGAATTGGAGCGCACAGTCGGATCTGGCATCGCAAATTGCCCGTGAGGTTGGCAAGCCAGGCAAGCTCAACCGGCAGGCTGAAGCATCCTGCTGGTAGACATCAGCGCGTGCGCTCGCTGACATCGCCAGCCGGCCTGATGTCGGGCGGCGGCGGCTCAAAACGCCAAAAGCGCGCCAAATGCAGGGTGGTTCGAGGGACCTGGGCAAACGACCATCCCAGATAGAATAACAAGCCCAGCCAGCGTCCTTGGGTCAGACAGAACGCGGCGCGTTCGATATTCAGGTAGGCGCCGAGCCGTCGTGCGAGCCTGCCAGAAAGGCGATGCGCACTTCCCTTCGCAAGATACTTGCGGTTCAGGTGCGTGATCGCTTGCGTCAAATGGACGCCGGGAAATTGCGATTCGTCCGCGATGAGTGCCGCCGGCTTGTTCCAGACCTTCAGGCTGCCGCCTTGGAGTGCCAATCGCAAGAACCAATCCAGATCCTCAAGACGACGCAACTCGACATCGTAGGGCCCGATGCGATCGAACGCCTCCTTCCGCGCCAACAGGGTTGAACCGGGCGCGAACCAGCAGGCGCTCGCGAAATCCAGGGAATCGTCACTTTCGCGGGGTATGCGCGTCTCCAGCCGCTTCGCAATCGAACTTTCCAGGACGAACCCCGCGGCGTGGACCGCCAGCGGATTGCGGTCGATCGCGAAATCCTTCTCCGCGCTTTCCAGCCGGGGCGCCAACGTCCCCGGAAGCCAATAATCATCCGAATCCAAGAATGCGATCCAGTCGGCACCGGCCGAGCCTATACCGGTATTCCTTGCGGAAGCAGCGCCGAGATTGACGGGGTGACGGAGAAGTCTGATCGATTCATTCGTGCGAAGGTCACCCGGGATCTCGAATGGCGGCTCGGACCCGTCGTCGACCACGACGATCTCGGTTTGCGAAACGGATTGGGCCGCGGCGCTCCTCAACGCTCGCTCCCCAAGCTCCTGCCGATTGCGGACCGGAATGATGATGGTCAATCTCGGCGTGGGAGGCGACCGCATCGACATCTCGCTACAACCCCTATCGGAAAGATGCCAAGCAACTATGAATAGAACCTTGTCCAAGGATGTTCGGCGGTCAGCGTCGGCATCTTGGTCAGGCGTTCGTGGTAGATCTCGACCGCCCGATTGTAGAATGCGATGTCATCTGCGAACAGCGACTGAAGCTCGGAAATTTCGTCCTGCGTCACGCCGGCGGCGCTGGACGCCGTCATATTCAGCATCTTGTAGGGATTGATGGGAAGTCCAAGTAGACGACCTAAGGACTCGACGAACTGCTCGAACTCCGATTGAAGCCCGAAGAACGAGACCTCGTCCGCCAAACGCCGCAGCGCGACATCGACGCCGCCGTCGGGCGCGAACACATGGTATTGCTTGGCGACCGCGCCGGCGAACTTGCGACAGTAATCGACGATCGAAAGACCCTCGTCCCGAACGGCATCCTGGAACACGCTCGGCTGGGTCGAATTGAATCGATAATGCGAGATGACTCGTTCGATCGGATCGCGCAGCAGCGTGACGGCAACATACCTGACCGGCATGGCGCGAAAGATTTCATTGTCGAGATTGATGTGCCCGGTAAAGAACACCGGTCGCGTCCGGTCATCCTCCGACCTCGGCACGCTTGCCAGGTCCACCAGCTCGCGCGGCGTATAACGCGTGAAAAAGCTGTCACCCCTGCTATCAGCGCGGAATTTGTAACTCTTCATGAGGAGGCTATTGAGCGTTGATCCCGCGGCCTTGGGAATGTGAAGGAATATCAGCGGCGGAGCCGGAGATTCCTGCCGTTCCAGGAGATCCTCAAACCGATATACCGTCCCCTTGCCTCCACCCAGCTCAGAAAGCTCCTGCTCCAGGCTCTTGCCGGGGATCGTGGCCGGAGGAACGGCGTTGCGATTCCCGTCCTCCGCGCCGAGGACAGCTGTCGGCTTGTTGTCGGCCTCCGAGCTCATTTGCCGAACCAGATCGTTGAGCGCCGCAAGCTGCATCTGTTGCGCGAAGACGGTGGAGCTCAAGGCTCCGAGTTGAAGCTGTTGTCCATGAAGCGTGGCCTCGAGATTTGCCCGTTGGGCCGGCGGCAAATGCTGCGACACTTCGGCCAAAGCGGCCCTGTGGCCTTCGCTCGCCGCGGTCAATGGGCCAACCTGCGCGAGCAACGCGTCGATCTGCGCCTGTTGATCTCGCACGACCTCGGCCGTCGTCTGCGCCTGCCGCTCGAGCAGCACACCGATTTTCGTTCGTTGAGTATGGACCGTGTCGCCGAGAGCGGCTATTCGCGCTTGCTGCTGTTCAAACGTGGCCACCGCCTCCTGCAGCTGGTCGCGCTGACCGACTTGGCTTGCAACCATTTCCCCCCAACGGTGGTCGAGAATATCGAGCAACGACTGCTGTTTTGCGATCGCGGCTTCGACATTGGCGAGCCGCAACATCACGCGCCGCACGGCCGGTACCTTCATCAGGACTCGAACCCCACGTCCCATCTAGCTAGTCCTTACACCGATCATCAAATCCGCCTGCATGATGGGCTCCGGCTGCTGCCCGGGGATCTCGAGCCAATGGCAAGGGATCATGATTGGAAACATGGCCGCCCGCCGTCCGGATCACCGAACGGGCCGGAACGTGCGACGACTTGGGTCCGTTGGATCGTCCAACGTCAAAACCTTGCTCATCGTCTCTCGGCTCGACTTAACCAGAGGCAGCACCTGCGCCATGATGGCTTGCAGGCGCGGATCGCTCATGCGCCTCTCATACTCCTCGACTGCCTGCTGATAGAACCAGATATCGTCCTTGAGCGCCGTCGTGAGGGCATCTCGTTCTTGATCGGTCAAGTCGGTCTTCGGCGGGTAACCGAGATCTTCGGTTTCCTTCGTGACGTTCATCGGCGGCAAAGCCAAGATCCTCGCGCGCCCGGTAACGTAGCCAGTCGTCACGGCGAATTCGTCGAAGCGATCGGTCAGTCCGTAGTAGCTGACCTTGTTGAGCAGATTGTCGAAGCACGCCTGCGCCGTCGCCGTTCCGGTCCGGGCGAATGTCCCTTGGCCGGTGTCGTCAAAAAAGCTGTATTGCGGACCGATGGCTTCGAGCATTCTTGCTGAAAATTCGACGAACGACATACCTCCCTTGACGACTTCGTCATGCCAGGGATTGGCGGGTCGGCGCAGCATGAAGTTGTAGTTGGAGATCATCCGCTCAATCGGATCGCGCAACACCGTCACCACGACATGTTGCATCCAAAGCCGGCGAAAGATCGACTGGTCGAGACGCATGTGCCCCGTCAGCAGATACGGATTGCGCGGCGAAGGAGCCGCGTAGTTTTTCAGCCAAACATCCTCCCGAAACGAACCGAAGAAATCCTTGGTGTTCATGTCGAAAGCAAGCGGAACGAATCCCATTTGCCGGAACAGCGCGTTGACGGTGTGGCCCCCGGTCTTTGGAACGTGAATATTCAGGACGAGGTCCGGTCCAAATCTCTCCACTTGCCGGCTCAGCAGTTGCTCGAACGAATAGGGTCGGACGGCAGGCCGCCCCGCTTGAATTCCGGCTGCAGCGACGGCAGCCGGCTCGCTGGTCTGGACGGCGTTTGCCGCGGCGTTCCCGCCGGGAGGAGCAGCGACCGGCCGGACGCCCGCCGCCGCGTTGATCTGGCGGACGATGTCGTTGAGCGCCGCAAGCTGCATCTGCTGCGCGGTTATCGTCGAATTCAACGCCCCGAGCTGAAGCTGCTGGCCGTGGAGCGTGGCCTCCAGATTCATGCGGTGCGCCGGCGGCAGGTGCTGCGACACCTCGGCCAGCCCGGCACCGAGTTTTTCGCCATCGGCTCTCAGCTGACTCAACTGGGCGGTCAGCGCATCGATCTGGGCTTGCGTGGCCTGAACTGCGTCACGCATGGCCGGCTGTAAGTGCTCGGCGGCCAGCTCATCGACCTTGCTCTGCTCGGCCTCAATCAGCGATTCGACCTTAGCGTATTCCGCTTTCAGCTGCTCATGCTGAGCTTCGAGCGCATCCAGCACGGCCTGCTGCCTCGCGATCGCATCTCCGACGTTCGTCCGATGGAGTTCGTGTGCATCGAGCGCGGCCTGCTGCTTCGCGATCGCATCTTCAACATTCCACAGTCTCAACATCACGCGCCGTACGGCCGGAATCTTCATCAGGAGTCGAACGCCACGCCCCATTTAGCCCCTCCTCACAACCGTCTTGATCCTGAGCGACGATCGCCCCCGGAGCAATCCCCCTATCTGCCGAATCCCCCTGAGAATCGGTACCCGCCGGTCACTCCCGCCGCACAGGTTTCCTGCCCAGCCGCGTCAGCCACGTCCGCAACGACGAGATCCCCCACCTTCCCGCTCTCGGACGTGCGTTCAAGCCGTCGCCCTGGGACCATTTGCTGACTGCCGACCATCTCTGGGTACGGACCACCGCCTGCTTGAAGTCACCGCGCAATCCGAGGCGCACCGCCTTTTTGAGATAAATCCATCGCACGTCGCCCGGGACACGCAGCCAGATCTTGATTGCGCGCAGAATGCTGGAAAACACCACACGCTCCTGCCCGTAACCACTCTCGGCCAGCAAACGGGCGATCTGGTCGCTTGCCTGCGCCTTGGCAGACCTGAGTGACCACCATTTCCGCTTCCTCTCTGGGGAATTGCTGATCCGCGCGACTTCGATCATGCGCAGCTCGAGCTGGGTCAGATCCTGAACCGACTCCCGGTCCCAGAGCGCCTCGTCGATCCGATCCAGCAGCGACTTGGGAAGCAGCGAGCGATGATTCCAGAGCAACCCGTACAACGCCAGTTGATGCGCCTCGTCGTCGACCCGAAGCTTATGGACGATGTTGGAGAGCTGGTGCCAGCCCGCCAGCACCTCTCTCGCCGCCTGGCGCTCGCCGTTCTCCGCAAGGATCGGAACGATAGTGTAGACATGCGTGAGCAGGATCGACGGATTGACATTGGCGACCGCAATGAAGGCCTCGGCCAGATCCGACGCAAGCATCGCCGGAAGCTTCGGGACCTTTGCAGCCAGTCGAAGCAACGTGTCGAAATAGAGCCGCAGCATCGGCAGCCCCTGCGGATAAAGCTCCGTGCCACGCCGCAACCAGGCCACGCCGCCTTCATTGTCGTTGCGCTTGAGCTTCGCCCATCCGACATAGCCATGACAGGCGGCGATGATGATATCGCGCGTGCTGTAAGGCAGCGGCTTTCGACCACGAAGCTCGGGCGTACTTTCCAGCGCCAGTTCGCTGGTTGCAACGTCGGCATATTCGTAGCAGGGAAACACCTCGTCGTTGCCGTGCAGCGTGTAGGCAAAGGCGACGTCCGCGCCGCGCGGATCGAAGACAAGCTCGGCCTCCCGATCGATGATAGCGAGGAATTTCTTTTCGGCCGCCCGATAATCCGCATCGGGCTTGAAGAAGCTCCAATGCGCCTCGTTGAACAGCAGCAATAGCGAGTTCGGAAAGCGCGCCAGCCCTTCCCTGAAGTATTCGTCGGCCCGCGCCGCCCATTTGCCCGCGCTCCGGTTTTCATGGAACGTGAACACCGCCTGGGCATGCAAATGCGCCGCGTTATTGTAATCGATCTCGTCGGACAGATCGTCCGGTCCGATCGCATCGCAGAAATTCGCAATCTGCTCGCGGATGTGATCGGTACCGAAGCAGCCGCAATCGACCGCCGGCGTCAGCCATACCAATCGCCGCTGGCGCTGCCGCTTGGGGACCGGAGTCGCGTGGCGCCAAACCAGCCCCATGAACAGGGCGTATTTCAGCAGCCGCTGATAGCTCTCCTCACGTGGCTCGCGATGGATCGCGAACCGCTCGTTCACCACGGGAACGACGGTTGCAAATTCGTAGTCGGTATGGCCGGCCGCGCAGCGATCGAGATGCGCAGCGATGTCGGCCGTCATGGTCTCCGCGCGGAACGGATAGCAGCCGGGCGCGATCTCGTCGTAGAAAGATCCTTCCGGAAACAGCAGAAACGCGCCGTTGGACAGCGCATCCCGCCAGCGCGGCGAAGGCGAACCGGCATAGCGATTGACGACGGGAAGAAATTTCGCGTGCGAGACGACTTCGAAATAGTCCTTCTCCGGCATATGCCCTTCGATCACCTTCACCTTGTAACGCGGCGCAAGGCTTGAAAGGTTGAACAGGAACCGGGGCTTTTCGGAATGAAACGGCGCCAAGGCGGAGCCGGTGAAGATGATGTCGACGAGCTTCTCGCGATGCGGCGACGCCTCGGGAAACGGTGTCGCGATCGGGTGCAACAGCAGATTGGCGGCACAATAGAGACCCGGCGTGCCCTGGCTGAGTTCGAAATGCTCCTGCGAACAGTTGCAGATCGCGACATCGTAGAGCGCGTAATTGTCGGCGTTGCGGTACTGAAAGGCGTCGGAATCGTGACACCAGATCACCTTGGGAACGGTGACCTTGTGGAAGTCCTTTGCCACCAGCCATTGCGGGCTCAACGAGAAAATCAGGTCCGGCCGCTCGCCTTCGGGCAGACTGTCGATGAATTCGCTGAACGAGTCCGTCGGTGAATAGTCGTAGGCATTGCTGGCAAGCTGACTCCCAACGTACTTGACCGTGATCGAGCCATATTTGTAGGCCGGTGCGATGAAGCTCTCGGAGTAATGCTCCGGAAATACGGACAGGATCGCGCCAGGCACGAAGATGGTCACGTCGTCGCGCTTGATCAGATTGCGGAAGGCCGTCGCTGCCGGCATGAACTCCGCACTGCCAACTTTCGCCAATTCCGCGTCCGCGTCCGCATCCCGCTTTAGCGACCAGAATGCGAGTGCCCTGCACAGCCTCGCCCGCTCGCCGACCGTTGCGAGGCCATCGAGCAGCGCCAGGCCCTGCTCCAGCAGGCCGCCGAGGATCAGCGCACAACCCCGCAGCTCCGAATTCGCGGGCGCCATCTGCGTGACGTTCAGGAAATCGCCGCGCGCGAAGGCGGTGTCCGCCGAACCATAGGCATGCCGAATGTCTTCAGCGGTAAATCGGAACGAGAATTCGGGAGCGATCTTTCGGGAGCTCATGCCTCACTCGTCTCGGTCTGGCGGAGGCGGTCGACGGCCTTCGCGTTGTAGAACCTGTGCCGGAGCCGGCGCGCCTCCACGATGCTCAAGGCGCGAAAGATCCACAAGGGGTCGGCCAATTCTTCGCGGAAACATGCCAGTGCCGCCTGCTTCCATTGCTCGGCGCGGCCTTGATAGACAATGAGCCTCACCATCTCGCGTGCCCGCCAGTTTCGCAGGAAGCGCCGGACTTCGGCTGAAATATCCGTACGGGCCAACCATTGGTCGGCGATGTGCACATGCTCCTCCAGGTAGGGCGGCGTAAAGCCCTTGCGGAAGTGCATGGTGCGCGATTCGTCGTGCACTCTCATTTCGGACACGACGACGTCCAGCGAGCCTTCCCGCACGCCTGCGATGGCCGCCCGCAGCAGGAATTCCCGGTCGCTGCTCTCTGAAAACATCGGATCGAAATTGCCGATCTGGGCAAATACAGAACGATGGCAGAACCGCGCCGACAACAGAGGCATATCATCGCAGACGTTCTGGAGCGACAACCGGGTCATGTCTTCGCCGACCATCCGGCGCACGACGAGCTCCTCGCCGTCGGGGAGCGTGCAGAACATCTGCGCGCCACCGGTCCAGATTCTCACGTCGGGACGAGCGGCTGCCTCGCTTGCCAATCGGGCCAGCACGCCCGGACGAATTCGGTCGTCGCTGTGAACGAGCAGAATGAAATCCCCAGTCGAAGCCTCGACGCCGCGCGCCGCCGCCGCCGTGGCCCCGGCCCCGGTTCCGCCGACGAATTTGATGTGCGGGTATTTCTGCGCCAGCCGCCGGGTAAAGCCATCGGCGCCGTCGTGGACGACAATGTGCTCGAGTTCGTAAGGCCCCTGTTGCTCGACGCTGCCAATGGCCTCATCAACATAGTCCGACGAATCGATGGTCAACGTAATGATAGAAACTCGCATTCAGCTTCCGCGATCAGACCCCGCGCTCTTAAGTTGCCGGATTGGGGCTCCCACCCTCATTAAACGAACTGCGATCGGTTTTCAAAGCCGCGAACGGCCGGACGCATCGGCACGAACGGCAGGCGCTTGCCACAACTCCCCCGCCCGGCACCTGCATCGGCCCTTCGACAAAATCGAATGGTTGAGTATTGAAAAGCGAACTCACCGGATTTTGGACGACGACCAATATCCGATCCCGTTCGCAAGGCCTTGGCCGCGGAACTCGATGCGTCATTTTTTCAGTGAATGCGATATTTGGGTGGCGCTTTGATCAGGAACCGTCCACCCTTTAAGGGAAGGCCTCGAAAGGCGACATGATCCAGAGTGGGCAAATGGGCGGGCCGAATTCCGGGCGTCACGGACACCCGACGGTAGAATTCGAGCACGCAAAATACTGCGGATCGGGATATCGGGTTCTCGTGATTTGCAACGATGGCGCCTACTTTCTTCGCCATCGGCTGTCGGTCGTCACCCATCTGTCGTCCATCGGTGTCGATGTGACGGTTATCGCCGGGGGTGATCCCATTCGGGCCGATAGCATTCAGGGTTGGACATATATCCATGTGCCGATCGAGCGCTTCAGATTCGATCCGTTTGGCGATGCCGCGCTGATGCTTCGGACGGCGCGGACGATCCGCGCATTCAAACCACATGCCGTGCATCTCGTGACACTCAAGCCTGCCATTTTTTCGGGATTTGTGTCGATCGTCTCGCATTTTCTCCATGCTTACCCGAAACGAGTTCTGATCACGCTTCCGGGTTTGGGCCGGATGATGTCGCCAAAGGCGCCCGGCCAACGGCGCTACCCGATCGCAAGCGCGCTTACGCTGTTGGCATTTCGAATGTTGTCGTCACGGGAGTACGTGCACTTCACATTCGAGACCAGGCATGATTGCGAGTTTTGGAAAGACCGGGGCATTGCCAGCGACAGGAATTCATCACTCATCGAGGGCGCTGGCGTCGACCCCAATCTGTTCTACCCGCTGGAGACGGCGCGAAGTAGCCGCACGACGAAAGTTCTGTTCGCTTCCCGGCTCTTGAAGTCGAAGGGCCTGAGTACTTTTCTGATGGTCGCCCATGACCTCGCACATCGCAGCGACGTGGAGTTCGTCGTCGCCGGCATTCCGGACGATCACGATCCCGACGCGATACTGCACCGGGATCTCGAACGAATGACGGAGATCCGCTTCCTTGGCCACGTCACGGACATGGCGAACCTGCTCCGGCAATGCGACATCGTTTGCCTGCCGACAAGGTACGGCGAGGGGATCCCCCGCATCCTGATAGAGGCCGCGGCAACCGGCCTGGCGTCGATCGCCTCCGACCACCCCGGATGCCGTGAGGCCGTGGAAGATGGCGTGACCGGGCAAATCCTGTCGGCGATGTCGGACGCCGAAATGAGGACAGAGCTATCCGCCGCGATCGTCGGATATCTCGAGAGTCCCGACCTGCTGAAGAAGCACAAGCAGGCGGCTCATCAACACTTCCTGTCACGGCAGTTCAATCAGCCCGCGGTTGCCGACCGCTTCACGGAACTCCTGGGTGTGCCCGCCTCTCCATCGGCGGATTGATCGACGCGGTCACAAGCCGCAGGGAACCTGGGCGGGACTCTTTTTTTGGAAAACAACCCCATGCACAGTAGACGACCGACATGAAATCAATCGCTTAGGCGCCTGCCGAGAACCGGTATCGTGGAACCTCTTGCACTGAGATTCGAAATATCTGACGATGTGGCCGCGCCTCGGCAACGAGCCGAGACCCGTCTCGGAAGGGAATGCTCTCAGCCGGATTGACCCGGCTCGCGTTGCGGTGGCATGTACTTCACGCACGATCAGAACGTTTGATGCGAAGCCGGGCCAAACGAGATGACTGCCGCGATGCACCACCATTTTTTGGCTTCTGACGCGGGCTCGGACTGAGGGTGGAACAGAACACTCACGAGCTTTTCTCCCGCGAGGAGCAAGTGGTCGTCGGCTCCGACCGGACGTTTGGATGGGTGATGACTGCTGCGTTTGCGCTCATCACCCTCTTCAACGGCTGGCATTCCGGCCGCCTGTGGCCGTGGACGGCAGTCCTTGCCGCGACGTTCGCGGCGGTCGCCGCAATCCGTCCCGCCGCACTGCACCCACTGAACCGTGCCTGGACGAAGCTCGGCCTGCTTCTGCACAAGGTCGCCAATCCCGTTCTGATGGGACTGATCTTCTACGGCACGATCCTGCCGACCGGCCTCGTCATGCGCTTGAGCGGCAAGGATCCGTTACGGCTGAAGCGTGATGCAAGCACCGAAAGCTATTGGATTCGCCGCACGCCCGGCCCTGCGCCCGAAACCATGCGAGATCAGTTCTGATGATTGACTTGCTGCCCGACAAGTGGCGGATCCTTTGCGCGGCCGCGCCACTCATTTACACCCGACCTTGAGCCATGCGCGTTCTCGGCATCTCGGCCTTCTATCATGACAGCGCGGCAGCCCTGATTGAAGACGGTCGCGTGATTGCCGCGGCGCAGGAGGAACGCTTCACCCGGACGAAGCACGACGCATCGTTTCCACACCACGCCATCGCGTTCTGTCTGGAGGCCGCCGGCGCGAGGCTTTCCGGCATCGATCAGGTCGCCTTCTACGACAAGCCGTTCCTCAAGTTCGAGCGGCTGCTCGAGACCTATGTTGCCCTCGCACCGCGCGGATTCCGCTCCTTCCAGATGGCTATGCCGCTCTGGCTGAAGGAGAAGCTGTTCCAGAAGAGCCTGCTGCAGAAACATCTGGCCAAATTCGACGCCGACTTCGCCCTCGACCGGCTGCTGTTCACCGAGCACCATCTGAGCCACGCCGCCAGTGCCTTTTTCCCGTCCCCCTTCGAGAAGGCGGCCGTGCTCACGATGGACGGCGTCGGCGAATGGGCGACGACCTCTGCGGCGATGGGAGATGGCAACCGGCTCGAGATATTTCAGGAAATCCATTTTCCCCATTCGCTCGGCCTGCTGTACTCCGCCTTCACCTACTACACAGGCTTCAAGGTCAATTCCGGCGAATACAAGCTGATGGGGCTTGCTCCCTATGGCGAGCCGAAGTACGCGCCGCTCATCCTGGATTCGCTGATCGATCTGAAAGCGGACGGCTCGTTTCGCCTCGACATGTCGTATTTCGACTATTGCACCGGGCTGACGATGACCAACGACCGGTTTGCCAAACTGTTTGGGCAGAAGGTGCGTGCACCGGACGAACTGCTGACGCCTTTCCACATGGATATCGCCGCCTCTATCCAGGCCGTCCTCGAGGAGGCGGTCCTGCGCTTGACCCGCAGCCTTGCGGCTCAGACCGGCGCCCGCAACCTGTGTCTCGCAGGCGGCGTTGCGCTCAATTGCGTCGCCAATGGCAAGGTGTTGCGGGACGGCAGATTCGATTCGATCTGGATTCAGCCGGCCTCCGGCGACGCCGGCGGCGCGGTCGGTGCGGCCCTCGCCGCCTACCATCAGTTCAGACAACAACCGCGCGATGTCGTGGCCGGCGACGGCATGTCCGGCGCTTTTCTCGGGCCTGAATTCTCGCAAGAGGTGATTGAGCAGCGGTTGCGGAGCGCCGGCGCCCGCTTCGATGCCCTCAGCGAGAATGAAATGATCGAGACGACAGCTGCCGCCCTGGCCGACCAGCTCGCGGTCGGCTGGTTTCAGGGGAAGATGGAGTTCGGCCCGCGCTCGCTCGGCGCCCGCTCGATCCTAGGCGACCCGCGCTCGCCCTCCATGCAGAAAAACCTCAATCTCAAGGTGAAATTTCGCGAAAGCTTCCGGCCGTTTGCCCCGGCGGTTGCACGCGAGGACGTTGCCGACTGGTTCGAGCTCGCTGGCGACAGCCCGTACATGCTTCTGGTTGCCGGCGTCAGGAGCGACCGGCGCCACATGATGAGCACGGACGAGCAAGCCTTGTTCGGCATCGACAAGCTCAACGTGGTGCGCTCGACGATCCCCGCCGTGACGCATATCGACTATTCCGCCCGGATCCAAACGGTCAGCGCCGACACCAATCCGCTTTTCCATCGCTTGCTGTCCCGCTTCAAGGCGCTGACGGGATGCCCGGTGCTGGTCAACACCAGCTTCAACGTTCGCGGCGAACCGATCGTCTGCACACCGGAGGATGCGTTCCGCTGCTTCATGGGTAACGAGCTCGACATGCTGGTCATCGGCAACTGCATCCTGCGAAAAGAGCAGCAGGATTCCGCGCTCAAACGCGACTACAGCGCAGCCTTCACGCTCGACTGAATTGCCGGCTAGCTTGTGGCCTTGGTCGCCGTGCCCAAAAATGACCGTCTGAAAAATCGGTTGCTCGAACGGTTTCTCCCGCCCGAGCCACGAAATGGTGGGCGCACCAGGGCCTTTGTCCCGCTACTCCCTGTTTTACTCTCGGTTCAAACGATCGGGTACAAAGGAGAACAATGCAGCGGCGGAGAGAGTGTGTCAGTCAATCCCCATACAGCTCTTTCGCTCTTCCCAGCGCAAAACCCACCGTTTGAGCGACCGCCGGAGCATGGGGGGTTCGCCTCCGACAAACCCTATAATGCGTATTCCGCAATTATCGGCCCAGATGTTCGCCCTCCGACCGCAACGGTCATGACGCCTGAAACACCAAGGAAAAGGCCGGGATCTCTCCCGGCCCTTTGTTTTGGATAATGTGGTGCGCGTTACTTCGTTTCCGCGCGCTTGGGCGGGGTTGCTGGCCACGACTTGATCAGCGTGTCGTAGTCGATGGTCTCGCCCTTCGGCTTCTCGTTGGCGAGCTTGCGCTGCGGCGCGATGGTACCGTCCTTTTCCGCCTTGGCGTACCAAAACTCGGCCGACTCCTTCTTGTGCAGCTTCGGACCGCAGGCGCCTTGCACGCCCGACCTCTCGAGGCGTTCAAGCACCGAGTCCTGCGCGGCGGCAAGGGCATCCATCGCGGCTTGCGGCGTCTTCGAACCCGAGGACGCATCGCCGATGTTCTGCCACCACAGCTGCGCGAGCTTCGGATAGTCTGGCACGTTGTTGCCGGTCGGGGTCCACTGCACGCGCGCGGGCGAGCGGTAGAATTCGATCAGGCCGCCGAGCTTCGGCGCACGCTCGGTGAACGACTTGTCCCAGATGTCGGATTCACGAATGAAGGTGAGACCGACATGGCTCTTCTTCAGCGACACCGTCTTGGAGACGATGAACTGGAGATACAGCCAGGCTGCCTTGCGGCGATCCGCCGGAGTCGACTTCAGAAGCGTGAGCGAACCCGCGTCCTGGTAGCCGAGCTTCATGCCTTCCTTCCAGTAGGCACCGTGCGGCGACGGGGCCATGCGCCACTTCGGCGTACCGTCCGCGTTCATCACGGCGATGCCCGGCTTCACCATGTCGGCGGTGAAGGCGGTGTACCAGAACATCTGCTGGGCGATGTTGCCCTGCGCCGGCACCGGACCCGACTCGGAGAAGGTCATGCCCTGAGCCTGCGGCGGAGCATACTTCTTCATCCACTCGAGGTACTTGGTGATCGAGTAGACCGCGGCGGGACCATTGGTGTCGCCGCCACGCTCCACGCTCGAGCCGACCGGACGGCAGCCTTCCATGCGGATGCCCCATTCGTCGACCGGCAGACCGTTCGGAATGCCCTTGTCGCCGTTGCCGGCCATCGACAGCCAGGCGTCGGTGAAACGCCAGCCAAGCGAGGGGTCCTTCTTGCCATAATCCATATGGCCGTAGACCTTGACGCCGTTGATCTCCTTGATGTCGTTGGTGAAGAACTCGGCGATGTCCTCATAGGCCGACCAGTTCACGGGCACGCCGAGCTCGTAGCCATACTTGGCCTTGAACTTGGCCTTGTAGTCGGGGTTGGTGAACCAGTCGTAGCGGAACCAATAGAGATTGGCGAACTGCTGGTCGGGCAGCTGATAGAGCTTGCCGTCAGGCCCCGTGCCGAACGACTTGCCGATGAAGTCGTTGACGTCGAGCATGGGATCGGTGACGTCCTTGCCCTCGCCGGTCATGTAGTCCGACAGCGCGATGGTCTGTCCGTAGCGGAAGTGCGTGCCGATCAGGTCGGAATCGTTGATCCAGCCGTCATACACGTTCTTGCCGGACTGCATCTGGGTCTGCAGCTTCTCGACGACGTCACCTTCCTGGATGAGGTCGTGCTTGAGCTTGATTCCGGTGAGCTCGGAGAACGCCTTGGCGAGCGTCTGCGCCTCGTATTCGTGGGTCGTGATGGTCTCGGAGACGACGTTGATCTCCATACCCTTGAACGGTTCGGCCGCCTTCGCGAACCACTCCAGCTCCTTCTTCTGATCGTCCTTCGACAGCGTCGAGGGCTGGAATTCGGTAATCCACTTCTGGATCGTGGCGTCGTCGGCGGCGCGAACCGGCGCCGAGACCGCGAGCGACACCGCCATGATGGCGGCGGCGCTGGACATGGTCAGAAAACTGCTCTTGGTCAATGGGCCTTTCCTTCTCCTAAACTGTCGCATGTTGTTCCTCCGTTGCAGCGACAAAATTTTCACAGGCCCGGGTTTAGATCCCGGATCTGGCCGTCCCTTCGCGAAGCGTCAGACCGTGCGAAAAATGAGCACGGCCGTGGCCAGCGAAATTCCACTTGCGAGCCACAGGCTCGAAATTTCGAAACCCTCCTCGCCGATCGGCAAGGTTGCGATCACGTCGGTCCCAACGAGCCCGATCCAGACCAGATGGATGACGGCGGCCGCGATCAGCGAAATGAACAGGCGATCGCCGCGCGTGGTTGGGATCCGCAGTACGCCGACGCGCTCGGCTTCGGGATAGACCGCAGCGAGCCATGTCATGACAGCCAGCGTACCCGCCAGCGCAGCGAAGAAGATCGCCGTCGGCGGCGTCCAGGCCATCCATGCGATGGATTCCATTGATGCCTCCCTAGACGCGACCGAGCGCGAAACCGCTCGCGATGTAGTTGCGGACGAACCAGATCACCAGCGCGCCCGGAATGATGGTGAGCACGCCGGCTGCGGCCAGCAGACCCCAATCCATGCCGGCGGCCGAGACCGTGCGGGTCATGATCGCGGCGATCGGCTTGGCCGACACCGAGGTCAGCGTGCGCGCGAGCAAGAGCTCGACCCAGGAGAACATGAAGCAGAAGAAGGCGGCGACGCCGATGCCGCTCGCAATCAGTGGCACCAAGATCTTAATGAAGAAGCGCGGGAAGGAATAGCCGTCCAGGAACGCGGTCTCGTCGATCTCGCGCGGCACGCCGGAGACGAAGCCTTCGAGGATCCACACCGCCAGCGGCACGTTGAAGATGCAGTGCGCGAGCGCAACGGCCCAGGGCGTATCGAACAGGCCGATCGCCGAATAAAGATTGAAGAACGGCAGCGCATAGACCGCGGCCGGCGCCATGCGGTTCGACAGCAGCCAGAAGAACAGGTGCTTGTCGCCGAGGAAGCGGTAGCGCGAGAACGCGTAGGCCGCAGGCAGTGCTACCGAGATCGAGATGATGGTGTTGAGGACGACGTATTCCAGCGAATTGATATAGCCGGAATACCAGCTCTCGTCGGTGAAGATGCGCTTGTAGTGCTGCAGCGTCGGCGTGTGCGGCCACAGCGTCATCGTCGAGACGATCTCGGCATTGGTCTTGAAGCTCATGTTGACGAGCCAGTAGATCGGCAGCAGCAGGAAGATCAGGAACAGCCCCATGATGAGGCGGCGGCCGGGGATCGAGTGCATCACGCGGCTCCTTCCTGGGGCTTCCGCTCGGCGCCCGCATTGGTCATGACGGTGTAGAAGATCCAGCAGACGATCAGGATGATCAGATTGTAGACCAGCGACAGCGCCGCGGCCTTGCCGAGGTCGAACTGGCCGAGCGCGATCTTGACGAGCTCGATCGACACGAAAGTCGTTGAGTTGCCGGGGCCGCCGCCGGTGACGACGAACGGCTCGGTGTAGATCATGAAGCTGTCCATGAAGCGCAGCAGCACCGCGATCAACAGCACGCGGTTCATCTTCGGCAGCTGGATCGCCTTGAACACGGCCCAGCGCGACGCGCCGTCGATCTGGGCGGCCTGGTAATACGCTTCCGGAATCGACTTCAGGCCGGCATAGCAAAGCAGCGCGACGAGGCTGGTCCAGTGCCACACGTCCATCACGATGACGGTGACCCAGGCATCGATCTCGTTGGAGACGTAATTGTAGTCAATGCCGATGGCATTGAGAACGTAGCCCAGCAGGCCGATGTCGGGGCGGCCGAAGATCTGCCAGATCGTGCCGACCACGTTCCACGGAATCAGCAGCGGCAGCGCGAGGATGACGAGGCAGGCCGCCACGGTCCAGCCCTGGCGCGGCATCGACAACGCGATGACAATGCCGAGCGGCACCTCGATCGCGAGGATGACGAGCGAGAAGAACAGATTGCGGCCGAGCGAAGCGAGGAAGCGGCCGCCGAGATCGGTCGAGGGATCGAGCAATTCCTTGAACCAGCCGACGCCGTTCCAGAAGAACTGGTTGTTGCCGAAAGTGTCCTGCATCGAATAGTTCACCACCGTCATCAGCGGCAGCACCGCCGAGAAGGCGACGACCAGGAACACCGGCAGCACCAGGAACCAGGCTTTTTGGTTGACGGTCTTGTCCATCAGACGGCTCCCTCGACCAGAAGGCTGTCGGCATAGACGTGAACATGCGACGGATCGAATTTCAGCCCGGCCATGCCGTCCGAACTGGTGAACCCCGCGGGCGCGCGTGCCGCGAGCTTGGCGTCACCGAAGCGCGCGCGCGCGAATCGGATGCGGCCGAGATCGTCGAGGCGCTCGATCTTTGCGGTGAGCAAACCGGGCGCAGG